>Ga0208717_1000185_pt1 | contig 26711 bp, 25 predicted proteins | sample NGESurF53shallow_FD_184489 | JGI IMG/M metagenome (GOLD analysis project Ga0208717, IMG submission 184489) | Arctic peat soil microbial communities from Barrow, Alaska - NGEE Surface sample F53-3 shallow (SPAdes) | ecosystem: Environmental > Terrestrial > Soil > Wetlands > Peat ... | reverse complement strand
TCCCGCAGTGCGGGCAGGCGATGTCCGCCAGGCCGTTCTCCGGCGGGTGGCTGTGCTTCTCCTCGTACGCCTCGATCAGGTGATCGGCGCGAAACCGCCGGTGGCACGACTGGCACTCGGTGAGCGGGTCCACGAACTCGGTGATGTGGCCGCTGGCCTCCCAGACCTCGCGGGCCAGGATGACCGAGGAGTCCAGCCCGACGACGTCCTCCCGGCCGGTGACCATCGCGTGCCACCACTGGCCCTTGATGTTGTTCTTCATCTCCACGCCCAGCGGGCCGTAGTCCCAGGAGGCGCGGAGCCCCCCGTAGATGTCACTGGAGGGGAAGACGAAGCCACGGCGCTTGCTGAGGCTGACAATCGCTTCGATGCGGTCGTTGCGGCGGGCCATCAAGGACTCCATCCGGCTGGCGGTCGGCGGGCGGCGCGCCACGGCCCATCGGCCGGGCGCATCCGCCCAGCCTATTACCGGTACACAGCCCCGAAGACCCAGTCAGAGTCGATGTCCAGGGTGAACCCGCCGACCGTGCGCTTGTGCGGGCCCTCGTACTGCTTGATCCGGCGCGGCCCCCGCCACCAGCCCTGCAGCAGGTACGGAAGGCCCTGCACGTTGCGCTCGTCGTCCCACAAGCCGAACCACACCGAGTCCGGCTTCGCGATCCGGTGCCCGTCCACCGTGCTGGCCGCGCCCATGTTCGCGGCCCCGGACGAGGCGCTGGAGTAGACCCCGGAGGAGTAGCCGTGCGCGTGCAGCGTCCTGGTCCACGCGTCCAGGAAGGCCAGGGTCGCGTCCCGGCAGCGCCGCCGGTGCCCGTTGTAGGCCTCCATGTCGTAGTAGACCGGCGTGCCGGGGCCCATCCCCAGGGCGGCGGCCTGCTGGATCGCGTCCAGGGCCGCGGCCCGGCCCTCGGCCACGGCGCGGGCCGGCCGGATCCGGACCGAGAACGCTGAGCAGGACGCCTGCGGGCCGACGTAGGTGGGCATCAGCGCCCAGCCCATGCCGGTCACCGCGTGGACCCAGTCCGCCGAGAGGTTCGGGGACGCGCAGCCTGCCTCCACGCCGCCGATGTAGACCGCCATGGCCGAGAACGCCTGGCGCCACGCCTGCATCGCGGGCAGCGAGGGGGTGGTGCAGCTGTCGAACCCGCGCAGCCCCTGGCGGAGGCGCGGCGTGCGCGGGAGGGCTGGGCGCCCGCGCCGCCGGTGCTTGCGGGCCTGGTGCTTGCGGGGATCGTGCTTGCGGGCCCGGTGCTTACGGGCAGCGTGCTTGCGGGCGTGGTGCCTGCGGGCATGATGCCTGCGCGTGTGGTGCCTGGCGCCCTTATGCTGGCCGGCCCGGTGCCTGGCGGCCCGGTGTTTAGCCGCATGGTCTTTACGGGCCTGGTGCTTTCGGGCCTGGTGCTTTCGGGCCTGGTGCTTGCGGGCCTGGCGGTGCCGCCGGCCATGGTGCGCACGGGGGTGATGGTGCTGGACCGCGTGTGCGACCCGCAAGGCGACCGCCGCGTGCGGGACCGACCCGGCGTGCCCGGTCCCGGACGGCAGGGCTGCCACGGACCGGGCCATCACCTGGGCGCGGCCGCCTCCCGCCGCCGCACCGGCGGCCGCGCGGTGGCCGCCCGCCCGCCGCAGGCTGCGCAGGATGGACAGCACCCCGCCGGCGTCCCCGGTGTAGGTCCCGGTGACCGATACGCCCGGATCCGCGAGCGAGGTATGCATCTCCTGGTCCTGGGCGTCGCGGGTCACCGAGCCGCCGACCTGGGGCAGGGTCCCGATTGCGGGACCGATGTCCACGGGCCCGCCCGGCGCCGAGCCCGTGCTGGCCGACCCCGTGCTGGCCGACCCCGTGCTGGCCGACCCCGTGCCGGCCGACCCCGTGCCGGGTGCCTGGATGCTGATCGTGGCGGTGCGGCCGACCAGGTGCGCGGGGCACTGCTGGTTGGCTCCGGGCTGGCCCAGGTAGACCGCATGGCGGTCGTACCGGACGCACTGGCTGGGGTCACGGTCCAGCCGGTAGACCGGCCAGCTCGCCGGGACCCGGATCGTATACCCGGCGTACCGCACCGCCTTGAAACCGGACCGGCTGGCCAGTGCGGTGAGCCGGGCCGCCGCGGCCCCGGTGCCGGGCATAGGCTGGGGCGGGGCAAATACCCCGAGTCCCAGGTACGTAAGCGTCACGACCAACGCAAAGGTGATTACCCGACGCATCTGCACTCCCCCGAATGCGGTCGCGCCCGCAACCGCCGGGGGACGACGTCAGGCCTTGCGCCACCCGTTCCCTGCGCATTCAGCCGACAAGCGCATCGCCGACCCGGGCGGGTCAATAAGGGGGTAACTTTGCCAAGGGGATGGGAAATCTTGATCCGAAATCCGGCTAGCGACGCGTGGTGGGATACTTAGTGACTGTGCGCCAGCAATCCCCGCAGATACGTCAATCCATCGAGCGGCTGAGCGTCCGGCCGGCCGCCTATCTCCGGCTCCTGCCACGGTGGCTGCCGCCAGTGGTCATCGCCGCGCTGTTCGTCGGCGGCCTGGCGGTGCGCGGCTGGGGCGGAGCGGTCATGCTCCTCATCGTCACGGCCTTCCTGGCCTGGCTGGCCGTGCTGTCGTGGCCCACGCTGCAGCCGCCGACCCGCCTGCTGCGGGTGCTGGCCCTCGCGGTCCTGCTCGCCCTCTGTGTCTGGCAGGGACTGCGCTAGCGGGCCGTGGCTACGGGGTGCTGATGGGCAGCAGGTTGGGCTGCGCGCCGCCGTAACGCCGGTCCCGGCTCGCGTAGATCTCGCAGGCGCGCCACAGATGCCGCCGGTCGAAATCGGGGAAAAGCGTGTCCAGGAAGACGAGCTCGGCATACGCGGACTGCCAGAGCAGGAAATTCGAGATGCGCTGCTCACCCGAGGACCGCACGAACAGATCGACATCGGGAATGTCCGGCTCATCCAGATAGCGGGCCACGACCTTCTCGTCTATTTTGTCCGGGCGCAGCCGGCCCGCCGCCACTTCCCGCGCTATGGCCGCCGCCGCATCGGCAATTTCAGCCCGGCCGCCATAATTCACGCAGAATTGCAGGGTGAGCACCGAGTTGCCCTCGGTCATCCGCTGGGCGTCCTCGAGTTCGGTGATGACGCTGCGCCATAGCCGGGGGCGCCGGCCGGCCCAGCGGACCCGGACGCCCATCTCGTTCAGCTGGTCGCGGCGGCGGCGGATCACGTCCCGGTTGAATCCCATCAGGAACCGCACCTCGTCCGGCGAGCGCCGCCAGTTCTCGGTGGAGAACGCGTAGGCCGACAGGTAGGGAATGCCGAGCTCGATCGCGCCCATGATCACGTCGAAGAGGGCGGCCTCCCCCATCTTGTGACCCTCGGTGCGGGGCAGCCCGCGCTGCTTGGCCCAGCGCCCGTTGCCGTCCATGACCAGGGCGACGTGCCTGGGCACCAGGTCGGCCGGGATGGCGGGGGGCCGGGCCCCGGCCGGGTGCGGGTACGGCGGGCGGACGGGTGTGCGGCTCATACGTGTTCCACGTGGCGGAGGGAGCGGATGGAGTGCTCGAGGTGCCATTGCACGTAGGCGGCCACCAGGCTGCTGCATTCCACCTGGTGCCGGGCCTGGCTGGGGTCGGCCTGGTCCCACTCGCCGCGCAGCAGCGCCCGCATCAGGGCGACGGTCGCCACCGAGGGGCTCGCGGCGCCTGGCGGGCGGCAGGACCGGCAGGTCAGCCCGCCGGCCGGGACCGAGAACGACCGTGACCCCGTGGTCTCTGGAGTGTCCGGGCTGGTCGCGGGGTCAGGTGTGCCGCACACCGCGCACTCGTCCAGGGCGGGAGCGTAACCCGCCACGGCCAGGGTCCGCAGCAGGTAGGCGTCGAGGACGAGCCGCGGGTCGTGAACCCGCTCGCCGAGCGCCCGCAACCCGCCGACCAGCAGCAAGAACTGGCGGATGATGGGCTCCTTCTCCATCGGGGTGAACCGCTCCGCGGTCTCCAGCATGGCCGTGCCGCTGGTGTACCGCGGGTAATCCACGGCCAGCGGCTCGCCGTACGCCCGCACCGTCTCCGCCTGGGTGATCACGTCCAGCGAGCGGCCGGTGTACAGCAGAAGGTCCACGTGGGTGAACGGCTCCAGCCGGGCACCGAACCGTGACTTCGTCCGGCGCACGCCCTTGCCGACCGCCCGGACGCGCCCGTTCCGCCTGGTCAGGATCGTGATGATCCGGTCTGCCTCACCCAGCTTCTGGGTGCGCAGCACAATCCCGTCATCCCGGTACAGGCTCACCGTGCCATTGTCGCTTACCACGGGGCCTGCCACGACGCAGGCGCGCGCCGGGAACCCGGGTTCCCATTCCTGGTTCCGGGTTCCCGGCGCGATGCACAGCGGGCGGCGGGGCAGGGTCAGCCGCGGCGGGACCGGTTGACGGCCGACAGCACGGCGCGCAGCGAGGCGGTCACCGTGTTCGCGTCGATGCCCACACCCCACCAGGGCCGGCCGTCTATCTCGCATTCCACGTAGGCGGCCGCGTGCGCGTCGCTGCCCGCGGACAGCGCGTGCTCGGCGTAATCGAGGACCCGCACGTCCATCCCGATGCTGGCCAGCGCGTCGCAGAACGCCGAGATCGGCCCGTTCCCGGCCCCCTCGACCTGGTGCTCCTCGCCGTCGACCTGGATGTCCACGGTGAGCGCGTCCTTGGCGTCCACGACGGAGGACGTGTGATGCGCGAGCAGGGCCACCGGCCCCGTCGCGAGGTACTCGTCGGAGAACGCCTCCCACATCTGGGCCGGGGACACCTCGCCGCCCTCGGCGTCGGTGTGCGCCTGGACGACCCGGGAGAACTCGATCTGGAGCCGGCGGGGCAGGTCGAGCTGGTGCTCGGCCTTCATGATGTAGGCGACGCCGCCCTTGCCGGACTGGGAGTTGACCCTGATCACGGCCTCGTAGGTGCGTCCCACGTCCTGCGGGTCGATAGCCAGGTACGGGACCGCCCACTCGAAGTCGCGGACTGCGATCCCGGCGGCCGCGGCGTCCCGCTCCACCGCCTCCAGGCCCTTCTTGATGGCGTCCTGGTGGGAGCCGGAGAACGCCGTGTAGACCAGGTCGCCCGCGTACGGGTGCCGGGGGTGCACCGGGAGCTGGTTGCAGTACTCGGCGGTGCGCCGGATCTCGTCGATGTCGGAGAAATCGATCATCGGGTCGATGCCCTGGCTGAACAGGTTCATGCCCAGGGTGACCAGGCAGACGTTCCCGGTGCGCTCGCCGTTCCCGAACAGGCAGCCTTCGATCCGGTCCGCGCCGGCCAGCACGGCCAGCTCGGCGTCCGCGACCGCGGTCCCGCGGTCGTTGTGGGTGTGCACGGACACGCACACGTGCTCGCGGTGCGGCAGGTTCCGGCTCATCCACTCGATCTGGTCGGCGTACACGTTCGGGGTGGACCGCTCGACGGTGCAGGGCAGGTTGAGGATGATCTCGCGGCCGGGTCCCGGCTGCCATACGTCCATGACCGCGGCGCAGACCTCGGCGGCGTAGTCGAGCTCGGTGTCCATGAAGATCTCGGGCGAGTACTCGTAGCCGAACTCGCAGTCCCCCAGGTAATGCTCGGCGTACTTCATGACCGACCGGGTGCCCTCGACGGCCAGGGCCTTGGTTTCCTCCCGGTCGTTGCCGAACACCACCCGGCGGAACACCGGCGCGGTTGCGTTGTACATGTGCACCGTGGCGCGCGGGGCGCCGGCCAGGGATTGCACGGTCCGCTCGATCAGCTCGTCGCGGGCCTGGGTGAGGACGGAGATCTGCACGTCGTCGGGGATCCGGCCGCCCTCGATCAGGCTGCGGACGAAGTCGAAGTCCGTCTGGCTGGCCGACGGGAAGCCAACCTCGATCTCCTTGTAGCCCATCCGGACCAGCAGGTCGAACATGGTCCGCTTACGGGCCGGGCTCATGGGGTCGATCAGGGCCTGGTTGCCGTCGCGGAGGTCGGTGGACAGCCACCGCGGGGCCTGGGTGATGCTCCGGCCGGGCCAGGTCCGGTCAGGCAGGTCGACCGGCCGGAACGAGGTATATCGCTGGCAGGGCATGCCGCTGGGCTGCTGCCGGACGGGAGGATGCCCGCCGACTACGCGGCCAGTCGTTACGTGCTGGGATTGCATGATGAGGATCTGCTCCCTCGCGGATCGGGGCGACGGCCAGCCGACACGCCAAGACTCCGCGGCGAGGGAGCCGGCCTTATCGGCCCCCGCCGCGGCAGATAAGCAGCAGCATTCCGTGCATCATGTCGTTCGACAGTAGCAGACGACCCGGCGGCGCGCAGATTTCCGTCCGGCATGCGAGACGCCGGGCCGCGGCTCAGTCGTAGAAGCCCAGGCGGCGGAGCTGTTTCGGGTCGCGCTGCCAGTTCTTGGCCACCTTGATGCGCAGGTCCAGGTAGACCTGGGTACCCAGCAGGGCCTCGATCTGGCGCCGCGCCTGGGTGCCCACCTCTTTCAGCCGCGCGCCCTTGGGCCCGATGACGATGGACTTCTGGCTCGGCCGCTCCACGTACATGAACGCCTGCACGTCGATGAGGTCGTCGCGGCCTTCCCGGGGCTTCATCTCCTCGACCACGACGGCGATCGAGTGCGGCAGCTCGTCCCGCACCCCCTCCAGGACCGCCTCCCGGATGAGCTCCGCCACCAGCATCTGCTCGGGCTCGTCAGTCAGCTCGCCGTCCGGGTAGAGCGGCCGGCCGGGCGGGAGATGGGAGACCAGCACATCCGCCAGCACGTCGAGCTGGAAGCTGGCCACCGCGGACACGGGCACGATGTCGGCCCAGTCACCGAGTTCCGCCACGGCCGCCAGCTGCGCGGCGACCTGGGCCTGGGTGGCCTGGTCGGTCTTGGTGACGATGGCCACCACCGGCGTGCGGGCGGAAAGCCCGGCGAGCTCAGCGGCCAGGTACTTGTCCCCCGGGCCGATCGGGTCCGTGGCAGGAATGCAGAACCCGATCACGTCCACCTCCGTCAGCGTGGACCGGACCAGGCTGTCCAGCCGTTCCCCGAGCAGCGTCCGCGGCCGGTGCAGGCCGGGGGTGTCCACGATGATCAGCTGCGCGTCCGGGCGGTGCACGATCCCCCGGATCGCCCGCCTGGTGGTCTGCGGGCGGCTGCTGGTGATCGCCACCTTGGTGCCTACCAGGGCGTTCATCAGAGTCGACTTGCCGACATTCGGCCGTCCGACGAAGCAGGCGAAGCCTGACCGGAACTCAGGCTGGCCTGCCCCGGCATCTGGGCCGGACGCAGCGGTACGCGTAGCTCCCACTCTGTGATTGTCCTCCCGCCGGCGAGCAGCTGACGTCAAGGCCGGCCCTCAGGGCTGCACGGTGGCGCGGAGCATGCCGTTCGAGCCCGCCTGGAACACGACCGCGGCCGGGCCGGCCTCACGCACCACGGCCAGATCGGCCGGGTCTACTTCGTCGGCGTCGCTGACCAGCGCCGCCGCCTCCAGGCTGGATGCGCCGCTGGACACCGCCATGGCCACGGCCAGGCGCAGCGCGGACAGTCTCAGCGACGGCAGCGAGACCGCGGCGGCCGCGTAGGTGCGGCCGGTCTCGTCCCGCACCGCCGCCCCCTCGGCCGCGGCCACCCGGGCCCGCGCCGACCGGGCCAGTGTGATGATCTTCAGGTCTTCGGGGCCAGGCTCCAGCGCGCTCACCTGCCCGAGTGTAGTGGCGCGAAAGCCCGTCACATCAGTCCCCGTCTGCCTCGTATGTCCCAGCCCGTACTTTTCCGTCCTCTGCGGCTCATTCAGCTCCTGCCGCCGGCCGCTTCCGGCCGGTCCCCGGCCCGGGCGGCAGGCTGCTGGGCCGCCACCCCGGCCCGTTCCACGGTCACGGTGCCGATCCGGTTGCGCCGCCCGGCCAGGCTCTCCGCGGTCAGCTTCAGCCCCGCCACCGTGGCCTCGGACCCGGCGATGGGCACCCGGCCGAGGGCGTGGGCCAGCAGGCCGCCGACGGTCTCCACGTCTTCCGCCTCGATCGTGGCGCCGAACAGCTCTTCCAGGTCAGTCACGGGCAGCCGGGCGGTGACCCGGGCCCGGTCCGGGGACAGCCATTCCACGGTCGGCTGCTCGTGGTCGTACTCGTCGGTGATCTCCCCGACGATCTCCTCCAGGATGTCCTCGATGGTGACCAGCCCGGCGGTCCCGCCGTACTCATCGATGACGATGGCCACGTGGATCCGGAGCTGCTGCATCTCCCGCAGCAGCTCGTCCACCGGCTTGCTCTCGGGCACGAAGGTGGCGGGCCGCATCACCGAGGTCACGTCGGCCACGGAATCCTGCTCGGGATGCTCCTGGCTGATGGTCACCAGGTCCTTCAGGTACGCGATGCCGATGACGTCATCCTGGTTCTCGCCGACCACCGGGATCCGGGAGAAGCCGCTGCGCAGGGCCAGCGAGAGCGCCTGGCGCAGGGTCTTGTCGCGCTCCACGAAGACCATGTCGGTGCGCGGGACCATCACCTCGCGGACGATGGTGTCCCCCAGCTCGAAGACGGAGTGGATCATGGCCCGAGCCCCGGGCTCGATGACCTGGCGCTGCTCCAGCAGGTCGACCAGGCCGCGCAGCTCCTCCTCGGTGCCGAACGCGTCCCGGGATCCCCGGCCCGGGGTCAGCACGCTGCCCAGGGCCAGCAGCAGCCGCGGGATGGGCCCCAGGATGCGGGTCACCGGGTACAGCACGTCCGCCGCGACCAGGGCTACCGTCCGCTCGTACTGGCGGCCGAGGATCCTCGGGCCGATGCCGGTCAGCACGTACAGCACGGCGGCCATGATGACCCAGACCAGCAGGAACACGTGCCATCCGGTGCCCAGCCAGTGCAGCAGCGCGGCCGCGACCAGCACGATGGCCGCTGTCTCACCGCAGACCCGGGCCAGCAGCAGAACGGCCAGGTACCGGGCGGGCTCGGCCAGGACCGCCTGGAGCCTGGTGGCGGCGCGGTTGCGGCTGCCCTTACGGCCGCGGGCCAGTTCGCCCGCGCCGGACCGGGATACCCGCATCAGCACGACCTCGGCGCTCGCGCACAGCCCCGCCCCCAGCGCCAGCGCCACGGCGGCGACGATCAGCCACGCCATGGTGGCCTCACCCCGTCCCTTCCTGCCCTTCCGGGGCACTGCCGAGAGGGGCACTGCCCAGATCGGATGGCTGATCCCGGGCGGAGCGCCAGGTGGCGAGCAGCTCATCCTGGAGGCCGAACATGGCGGTGCGCTCATCCGCCTCGGCGTGGTCATACCCGAGCAGGTGCAGGATCCCGTGGGTGCAGAGCAACTCGAGCTCGTCGCGCAGCGGATGGTGCGCCTGGACCGCCTGCTCAGCGGCGACCTCCGGGCAGAGCACGACGTCGCCGAGCAGGCCCGGCGGCGAGGTTGCCTCCCCGCCGGCGCCCTGGTCCCCGCGGGCGCTGCCCGGCGGCGGCGGTCTGAGCTCATCCATCGGGAAAGCCAGCACGTCGGTCGGGCCTGGTTCGCCCATCCAGCGCTCGTGCAGGTCGGACATGGTGCCCTGGTCCACCAGCAGCACCGACAGCTCAGCCAGCGGGTGCATCCGCATGCCGTCCAGCACATGCCGGGCCAGCGCCGCGAGGTCGGCCTCGTCCACGGCGACCCCGGACTCGTTGGCGATCTCGATGCTCACCGCGGGTTCCGGATCACTGCGCACGCTTGCGGCGCTGCTGCGGCGGCGACGTCGCGCGTACCCGCGCGTCGTAGCGCTCGTAGGCGTCCACGATGTCCCCCACCAGCCGGTGCCGCACCACGTCGTGGCTGGTCAGCCTCGCGAAATGCACGTCGTCGATGCCCTCGAGGATGTCCTGGACGATCCGCAGCCCGCTCGCCTGGCCGGACGGCAGGTCGACCTGGGTGACATCGCCGGTCACGACGATCTGCGACCCGAAGCCGAGCCGGGTGAGGAACATCTTCATCTGTTCGGCGGAGGTGTTCTGCGCCTCGTCCAGGATGATGAACGAGTCGTTCAGGGTCCGGCCGCGCATATACGCCAGCGGCGCCACCTCGATCGTGCCCGCCGCGATGAGCCGCGGGATCGATTCCGGGTCGAGCATGTCGTGCAGCGCGTCGTACAGCGGCCGCAGGTACGGGTCGATCTTCTCGTACAGGGTGCCCGGCAGGAAGCCCAGGCGCTCCCCGGCCTCGACGGCCGGCCGGGTCAGGATGATCCGGCTGACCTCCTTGGCCTGGAGCGCCTTGACCGCCTTCGCCATGGCCAGATACGTCTTCCCGGTGCCCGCCGGGCCGATGCAGAACACGATTGTGTGCTCGTCGATGGCGTCTACGTAGCGCTTCTGGTTGAGCGTTTTCGGCCGGATCGTCCGCCCGCGCGCCGACAGGATGTCCAGGGTCAGCACGTCCGCTGGGCGCACCCCGGACTTCCGCCGGAGCATGGCCACGACCCGCTCCACCGAGTCCGCCGAGAGCTCAGCCCCCCCGGCCAGCAGCTCGGTGAGCTCCTCGAAGAGGCCAGCGACGCGCTCGCTCTCCTCGGCTGCCCCGGTAATCGTGATCTCATTCCCGCGGACGTGGATATCGGCATCGAATGCCTTCTCGATCACGTGCAGGAGTTCGTCACGAGATCCCAGCAAGCTGACCATTGAGTGGTCATCCGGGATGACGATCTTGACCTGTGTGCCGGTGCTGCCGGGCGGCTTACGGCCCGTAGAATCTCCGGATCTGTCTGTCAATTCCCTCTCTCCGCCTGAGCGCAGGCGCGCCACCTGCGCCCGTACCGTCATGCTATCCGCGCGGGCCTCAGCCCGGGGCCAGCAGAGCCTCAGCCGGGGGGCCAGCCCAGCCCGCGCCCGCCGAGGACGTGCGCATGCACATGCGGCACGGCCTGGCCAGCATCAGCCCCCGTATTAAAGACAACCCGGTACCCACTGCCGGAGATTCCCTCCGCCTTGGCCACCTCATCCACCTGGTTCACCAGTTCGGTGAGCAGGCTGCCGTCGGCGGCCGCCAGCGCGGCCAGGTCGGGGTAGTGATCCTTCGGGATCACCAGCACGTGGGTCGGCGCCTGCGGACTGATATCGCGAAAGGAAAGAGTCCGCGGCGACTCCAGCACCTGTGATGCCGGGACACCGCCGGACACGATCCTGCAGAATAGACACTCCGGCACAGAGGGGATCTTAGCTTGTCCCTCTCCGGTGACACCCCACGACATAGATGGTTGCGATGCTGCTAGCTGACTGCGCACGCCCGTCGCACTCCCCCAGGTGCAGGGCGCGGCATTTGCGTGTCTCCCCGGGCCCCCGGGTCAGCGCCGGAACGTCCGCTGCGCGCACAGGCCGCAACTCCACACTCGACATCCCGGTGGGGGGAAATGCTTCCGTGAGGCCGAAGGGCTGGGGCAGGTCGTGTGCATGTATTCGACATGCCAGGTGAACCGGACGGCATGGTGACGCGTCCCATTGACGTGACCGAGGCCCTAGTAGCTGACACGGCGATGACCCGCGCCGCTGTCGAGTGGGATGCTGACCGGGCGGTCACCGCCATCTACAGCGAGCACTACCGCTCGCTAGTGCGCCTTGCGGCGTTCCTGGTCCGGGACAACGCGACCGCGGAAGAAGTGGTCCAGGACTCGTTCGTGGCCATGCACGGGGCATGGCGCCGGCTACGGGACACGGACAAGGCGCTGTCTTATCTGCGCCAGTCCGTCGTCAACCGGTCGCGGTCGGTCCTGCGGCACCGGATGGTCGTGGACAAGAACACGCCGAAGCCGCCGCCGGACATGCCGAGCGCAGAGCATGGCGCCATCATCCAGCTGGAGCGCTCGGCGGTTGTATCCGCTTTGCGGGGGCTCCCGGAGCGGCAGCGGGAGGCACTGGTGCTCCGCTACTACGGGGACCTCTCCGAGGCGCAGATCGCCTCGGTCATGGGCATCAGCAGGGGAGCAGTCAAGAGTCATACGGCCCGGGCCATGGCGGCCCTGCGCGCCGTGCTGGAGCGGGACTCGTGAGGAGGGCCTTCGGGGACTCGGGGAGCCCCGGGTGGCAAGCATGATGACACAGGATCGGGACTACGAGGACATCCTCCGCCGGGCGCTGGCCTCGGCGGCGGAGTCCATCGAGCCCACTGGCGACGGACTGCGGCGCATCCGGCACCGGCTGGATTCGCGTCGGTCCCCGCGGTCCGCTCTCTCTGGGTTCGCCGAGTGGCTGGAGTTGCACGGGACCCGTTTTCTCGTCCGGCTCGAACCGGTTACGGAGGCGGGCCGGACGGCACTGCGGCGTACCGGGCCGCTGTCGGCTCCGCTGCTCGCCCTGGCCGGCTTCCTGGCCAGCCTGTTCAGCCCGCGCGGACGCCGCCGGGCCGGCGGGCACCGCGGGCCGGCCAGCCCGCCGGGCCGTCTGGGAGCCGCCGGAGCGTGGCTCAAGCCAGTCCTCGCGGTCTCCACCGCCGTGGCCATCGTGGTCGTCGGCGTGGTCATCCTCAACCACGAGAACGGCACGCTGATCGGTGTCGTGAACAGCAACGTCGGCCCGGCTAGCTCGGGCGCCGGACACGGCAACGGCGGGACGACGGCGAACTCCAAGCGGTGGAAGCTGCCGATTGGCGTCAAGGCCACCCAGGTCGTCACCGGGCCATCGCGGAACCCGAGGGTGAAGAGCGTGCTGCCCGTGGTGGCCTGCACCCCGACCCCCTCCCCGATGGCGAGCGCGACCGCACCGTCCGGGACCGGCACGGCGACGCCGACCCCGTCGGCGAGCGGGACCGCGACGGACACGCCCGGGTCACCCCAGCCGACCGACAGCAGCCTCCCGACGTCTACGCCGACGGCCAGCCCGGCCACCGGGGGCGGCACGGCCACCGCGACCCCCGCGGCCATGGTCCTCCCGGATAGCGCCAGAACGCCCGCCGTCGTCGAGTGCGGGGCCAGCCCGAAACCCTAGCCGCGCCTGATCACCCCGGGCGGCCGCCGGGCGTGGCCCTCCGGTCCTCCGGCTCCGGCTCAGGCCCAGCGGCCAGCCCGGCTGAGCAGGATCGCGGCTGCCGCCATCCCTGCCGATGACGTGCGGAGCACGGTGGGCCCCAGCCGCACCGCCGTGGCCCCGGCCCGGGTGAGGGCGGCGGCTTCGCCCGGGGTGATGCCACCTTCCGGGCCGACAATCACCAGCATTTCCCCAGAGCGGGGCAGTGTCGTCTCGCTGAGCGGCTCCCCGCCCTGCGGATCCAGGATGAAGGCCCGGGCGGCCCGGCCGGCCCGGGCGGCCACCTCACCCAGACCCGCGGGCGCCGTCACCTCGGGCACCCGGCTGCGCCGCGCCTGCTTAGCCGCTTCCCGTGCGGTGGACCGCCACCGCGCCACAGCCCGGTCACCACGGTCCCCCTCCCACCGGGCCACGCAGCGCTCGGCGGCCCACGGGACAATCACGTCCACTCCGGCCTCGGTCATCAGCTCGACGGCCAGCTGTCCCCGCTCCCCCTTCGGGATGGCCTGGACCACGGCCAGCGCCGGATCCGGGGCTGGCTGGACGGTCCGCTGCCGCACCGCGAGCTCGAGCTGGCCGCGCTGGGCCCGCGTCACGAGGCACTCGGCCACCTGGCCGTCGCCGTCGGTCAGGTCCACCCGCTCCCCGACGGCCAGCCTGCGCACATCAGCCGCGTGCCGCCCCTCGGGCCCGGCCAGCACGATCAGGTCGCGGGCCAGGTCCTGGGGGTCAGCGAAGAAGACCGGCGGCTGTGAGCCAGCCACAGGCGCCGGGTCACCGGCCGTTGAACGCGTCACGCAACCGGGAGAAGAATCCCTGCTGCCCTGGGGCGAAGCGGCCGGGCGGGGTCTCCTCGCCCCGCAGCACGGCCAGCTGCTTGAGCAGCGCCTCCTGGGCCTCATCGATCTTGGACGGTGTCTCGACCGAGATGTGGATGATCAGGTCGCCCCGGCCGGAGTCGTTCAGGTGCTGGACGCCGAGCCCGTACATCGGGACGACCTGACCGGACTGGGTGCCCGGGCGGATGTCCAGCTCACGGGCGCCGTCCAGGGTGTCGACCGACAGGGTGGCGCCGAGCGCCGCGGCCACCATCGGGATGGTCACGGTGCAGTGCAGATCGTCGCCCTGCCGCTCGAAGATAGGGTGCGGGCGCTGCAGGATCTCCAGGAAGAGGTCCCCGGGCGGACCCCCGCCGGACCCGATCTCGCCCTCGCCTGCCAGCTGGATGTGGGTGCCGTCCTCGACTCCCGCCGGGATGCGCACCTTCATCGTCCGCCGGGTCCTGACGCGGCCGTCGCCGTCGCACTCCGGGCATGGCCGGCGGATGACGGTGCCGAACCCGCCGCAGTGCGGGCACGGGCGGGAGGTCATCACCTGGCCGAGGAACGAGCGCGTGACCTGGCTGACCTCACCGCGGCCGCCGCAGACCTCACAGGTTTCCGGGTGGGTGCCGGGCGCCGTGCCCTCACCAGAGCAGGTCGGGCAGACCACCGCCGTGTCCACGACCAGTTCCCGGGTGGTCCCGAAGGCGCACTCGGACAGGTCGAGCTCGACCCGGATGGTCGCGTTGCGGCCCCGCCGGGCCCGGCTGCGCGGTCCCCGCGCCGTCGCCCCGGCACCGAAGAACGCGTCCATGATGTCGCTGAACGGGAAGCCCGGGCCGAAACCGCCCGCCCCGGCGCCGCCGTTGGGCGCGAACGGGTCCGCCCCCTGGTCGTACATCTGGCGCTTTCCGGGGTCGGAGAGCACCTCGTACGCCTGGGTGATCTCCTTGAACCGTTCCTGGGTCTCCGGGTCCGGGTTCACGTCCGGGTGCAGCTCGCGGGCGAGCCTCCGGTAGGCCTTCTTGATCTCATCCGGGGGCGCGTCCCGGCGGACGCCGAGTGCGCCGTAGTAGTCGTTGGCCACTAGGACCCCGCCAGGATCTGGCCCACGTATCGTGCCACCGCGCGTACTGCTCCCATCGCTGTCGGGTAATCCATCCGGGTCGGCCCGAGCACCCCGAGCCTGGCCAGGACCTGATCCCCTGTTCCGTACCCGGCGGCCACCACGGAGGTGCTCCGCAGGCCCTCGACCGGGTTCTCCGCGCCAATCCGGACGGTCAGCGAGGGGTGATCGCCAGACTCGCCCAGCAGCCGCATGAGCACGACCTGCTCCTCGAGGGATTCCAGGACCTCCCGCAAACCCTTGGAGAAGTCAGCCGTGGTCAGGTTGGCCGCGCCCCCGACCACGACCCGCTCATCGGTCCGCTCGACCAGGGTCTCCAGGATGACCGAGAAGACCGCCGCCGCGTTCGGCCGGTCCATCGGGTCCACCAGCTCCGGCAGGTCCGCCACCACCGACGCCACCTCGGTCAGGCGCCGTCCGTCCAGGCAGGCGTTCAGCACCGCCCGCAGATGCATGATCGAGTCTTCCTCGGCCGCGTCCGGCAGCTCCATCGAGCGCTGCTCCACCCGTCCGGTATCGGTGATGATCACCAGCATGATCCGCTTCGCAGCCAGCGGGACCAGCTCCACATGCCGGACCGAGGAGCGGGTGAGCGACGGATACTGGACCACGGCCACCTGGCGGGTCAGCTGCGCGAGCAGCCGCACTGTCCGCATCACCACGTCATCGAGGTCGTACGCGCCGGCCAGGAACGTCTCGATGGCCCGGCGCTCGGCCGAGGAGAGCGGCTTGACGCCGGACAGCCGGTCCACGAACAGCCGGTATCCCTTGTCCGTCGGTATCCGGCCCGCGCTGGTGTGCGGCTGCACGATGAAGCCCTGCTCCTCGAGCACGGCCATGTCGTTGCGGATGGTCGCGGGCGAGACATCCAGGTTGTGCCGGTCGACCAGCGACTTCGAGCCCACCGGCTCCGTGGTGGACACATAATCTTCCACGATCGCCCGCAGCACAGCGAGCTTGCGTTCATCGAGCATGTCCCCCACCTCCCCTGGCACTCCACCGTCCTGAGTGCCAAGTTTAAGGCGGTCCGGGCGCCGTGACACCCAAGCGCGGTACCGGGAGCATAGCGGCTGGGTTACAACCCTGGTAATGAGCCGGTGTCATGTCCCTCATCGGCGAGCCGCCAGGGGGGCGTCCTGGTTGTCCGCTAGCGTCCGGTGTGGTGGACCCCTATTACGACACGGACGTCCTCGCACCGGGCTGGCAGCGCCGCGCGCGGCCGGAACCGCCCCAGGTGGAGGCGGTCCGCGGGCTGGTGGTGGAGGAGGCGGGCGGCGGCTTCTGCGGTGCCGTGGTCGCCTGCGAGAAGGACGCGGTGACGCTGGAGGACCGGTTCGGCCGGCAGCGGGTCTTCCCGCTGCACAGCGGCGCGTTCCTGCTGGAGGGCCGGCCGGTGACGCTGGCCCGGCCGGTGCCGGCCGGGACGGCCCGCGGCCCGGCCCGGAGCCGGTCGGGTTCGGTCGCGCGGCCCGCGGGACCAGTCGGCCAGGCCCCCCGGGCCCAGGTCGCGAAGGCCAGCCGGATCTATGTCGAAGGCCGCCACGACGCCGAGCTGATCGAGCAGATCTGGGGCGACGACCTGCGGGACGTAGGCGTCGTAGTGGAGTACCTGGAGGGAGTGGATCACCTTCCGGCCGTCCTGCAGGCGTTCTCGCCCGGCCCGCGGCGCCGGCTCGGGGTTCTAGTCGACCACCTGGTCCCCGGCTCCAAGGAACAGCGCATCGCCACCGCAGTGACCTCACCGCACGTGCTGGTGGTAGGCCATCCCTACATAGACATCTGGCAGGCGGTCAAGCCCGCGGCGCTGGGCATCCAGGCCTGGCCCGTGATCCCGCGCGGCACGCCGTGGAAGGAGGGCGTCCTGCACGACCTGGGCTGGGGCACGGACACCGCAGCCGGCTGGAAAAGGATCCTGGCCGGGGCCCGCAGCTACGCGGACCTGGAGCCGGAACTGCTCGGCCGGGTCGAAGAACTGATTGACTTCGTCACCGAACCGGGTACTGGCTAACGTGAGGCAGGAACGCACCCCGCGAGGAGCCCATGACGAGCCCGCACTATCCGATGGATTCCGGCCTGAGCGTGTTCGCCCCGGCGGACGGCGACCTGGCCGGTGAGCAGGCAGGCGAGAGCGCGGCCACTGGCGCCCGGCCGCCCGCTCCCGTGGACCGCGCTGAAGTGCGCCGGGCCATGCTCGCCTACCTGGGCGTGCCGTTCACGCTGTGCGTGGTACCGCTGGCCATCTACCTGACCAGCCCGGGGAACCGCAGGTTCGCCCGCGCGCACGCGGCGGCGGCGCTGAGCCTGTCCCTGGCCACCATCCTGTACACATGCAGCATCCTGATCGTGGGCGGCGTGCTGGCGCTGGACTCCGCCTCAGTTGGCACGCTCGCCGCCGTGCCACTGCTGGTCCTGCTCTGGGCCGGCGTGCTGGTCGTGGTAATCCGGGCGGCCGCGGCGGCCAGCCGCGGCGAGATGTACCAGCTGCCGCGGTGGCTGCGGATGACCTCGGGCCAGGGCCGCTGACCCCGGGCCGCCCGGGCGTCAGTCGGTGAGGCCGCGGATGACCGCGTCGGCGAGCAGCCGCCCGCGGGTGGTGAGCACGACCCGGCCCGCGGCGTAAGCCCTCTGGTCGGCCAGCCCGTCTGCAACGGCGGCGGCTGCGGCAGCCCGGCCCCCGGGGGCGAGCACCCCGAGCGGGCACCCGGACGCCAGCCGGGTGAGCAGCATGATCTCCTCCAGCTTGCGCTCTGGCCCGGTGAGCACCTCACGGGCCAGTCCCGGGCTAGTGCCCGCGGTGAGCCGCGCCGCGTAGGCGGCCGGGTGCTTCACGTTCCACCAGCGGGCCCCGCCCACGTGGCTGTGCGCGCCGGGTCCGACGCCCCACCAGTGGCCGCCGGTCCAGTACAGCAGGTTGTGCTGGCAGCGGGCCCCCGGCCCGGCCGCCCAGTTGGACACCTCGTACCAGCTCAGCCCCCGCGCCGAGAGGAGCTCGTCCGCGGCCAGGTAACGATCGGCCATGGCCTCGTCGTCCGGGACGGCCACCTCGCCCCGGCGGACCCGGGCCGCGAGCCGGGTGCCCTCCTCCACGATCAGGGCGTAGGCGGAGATGTGGTCCGGTCCCGCGGCCAGGGCCTCCTCCAGCGACTCCCGCCAGTCGGCGTCCGTCTCCCCCGGCGTGCCGTAGATGAGATCCAGGCTCACGTGCTCGAAGCCGGCCTCCCGGGCCCACCCGGCACAGCGGCCCGGCCGGCCGGGCTCGTGCACCCGGTCAAGCACGGCCAGCACGTGCGGGGCCGCGCTCTGCATGCCCAGGGAGATCCGGGTGAACCCGGCGTCGCGCAGCGCGGCCAGGGACTTCTCGTCCACGCTCTCCGGGTTGGCTTCGACGGTGACCTCGGCACCCGGCGCCAGGCCGAATTCCCCCTCGATGACCCGGAGGATCCCGCCGAGCTGGTCGGCGGGCAGCAGCGTCGGGGTGCCCCCGCCGAAGAACACGGTGGCCACCGGGCCGGCCGCGGGGCCCAGCACCCGGCGGGCCAGCCGGACCTCCGCGGCGGCCGTCGCGCCGTAGGTGTCCCGGGAGACCCCCGGCCCGAGCTCGGCGGCGGTGTAGGTGTTGAAGTCGCAGTAGCCGCAGCGGCGCTGGCAGAACGGCACGTGCACGTAGAACCCGAACGGGCGGTGGCCGAGTTCGGCGGCGGCGCTGGGGGGCAGGGCACCGTCGGCAGGGACGGGCGTGCCCGGCGGGAGCACTCCGGGCACGGTCAGCCCGTGGCCGGTTCGTGCGGCACGGACCGCCCCAGCACCGAGACCGCAGTCTCCTCCCACTGGGGGTCGAGTCCCGGCGCCGCCAGCAGCCGCCGCATCAGGTCCGCGTCCCCGTAGTAGGCGCGCAAGGCCTCGGCCACGGTCACGCTGTGCGGCGGCCGCGAGAGCACCTCGATGGGGTCACCCTGCCCGGCCACCCCTTCCTCGAGGACACGCAGGTAGGCCCCGGGCCGGTCCGCCGCGGCGAACCGCTTGACCCAGTGCCGTTCACCCATCCAGCCCGCGAAGGTGGCGCACGGGACGCGCACCGAGGCGATCTGGACGACCGCGGTACCGAGCCGCCACGTCTCGCCCATCAGTGCCCCGGACACGTCCAGCCCGGCCGTGGTGATGTTCTCCCCGAAGACACCGTTGCCCAGCTCCCGGCCGAGCTGCTCGGTCCACCAGTCCAGGTCCTCCCGGGCGTAGGCGTACACGGCCTGGAAGGGCCCGCCGTGGTGCTCCTTGTCCATCTGCACGTCGTCACCGGCACCGAGCCGTCCGATGGTCACCGGCCCGTGGCAGGGCTGCTTGTCGATCGCGGTCCGCCCGACCCGCCCGGCCCACGTGGCGGGACGGCCACGTCCTGTGTTCACTGAGATCACCTGCGCGCTTGCCACTCCAGCACCGTATTCGAACCCGCGGCGCCCGGCGAACCGGTTTCTGTCCGTGTCGCGGGCCCTCGGGCGGTACACCACGCACGGTGCGCGGTTATCCTGGGACCGAGCCACTCGGGCTGGAGGCGTCAATGACAGGCTGGCCTGGATACGGGGTACCGGCGTACGGGCACGCGGCGATGCTGGCCTCTGACACGGACCGGGATCGTGCCGGCGAGGTGCTGAAATCGGGATTCGCCACCGGCCGGCTCACCAAAGACGAATACGACGCTCACCTGCACTGGGTCTACACCGCGCGGACGCACGGTGACCTGGTGCAGGTGACGAGCCAGCTGCCCGGCGGCGGGATGGCCCTGTTCGCGCCCCCGGCGCCAGTCTCCGTGCGGACCAACCCGCTCGCTGTCGCCGCGCTCGTCTGCGGCGTCGCCGAGTTCTTCACCCTGGGCCTGACCGCGCTGCCCGCGGTGGTGCTCGGTCATGTGGCCCGCGGCCAGATCCGGCGGACCGGGGACGCGGGCTCGGGCCTGGCCATGACCGGACTGATCCTGGGCTGGCTGGCCATCGTGCTGTGGGTGCTGGTCATCGTGGTCGGGGCGGGCGCGGCCATTAGCATGCAGCACACCGGGATAGTCCACTCGCAGCCGTTCGGCCGGCACATCCACTCCGGCTGAAGGATCAGCGCGCCCGCTCCGGCGTGGTGGACAGCGCGGCCACGAAGGCTTCCTGCGGAACTTCCACCCGGCCGATGGTCTTCATCCGCTTCTTGCCCTCCTTCTGCCGCTCCAGCAGCTTGCGCTTGCGGGTGATGTCACCGCCGTAACACTTGGCCAGGACGTCCTTGCGCAGCGCGCGGATGTTCTCCCGGGCGATGATCTTGGCGCCGATCGCGGCCTGGATGGGCACCTCGAACTGCTGGCGCGGGATCAGCTCACGCAGCCGCGAGGTCATGGCCAGGCCGTACTCCCGCGCCTTGTCGTCGTGCACGATCTGGCTGAACGCGTCGACCGGCTGCCCCTGGAGCAGGATGTCCACCTTGACCAGGTCGGCCTCTTGCTCGCCGTCCGGCTCGTAATCCAGCGACGCGTACCCGCGGGTCCGCGACTTCAGCTGGTCGAAGAAGTCGAAGATGATCTCGGCCAGCGGCATCGTGTAGCGGATCTCGACCCGGTCGGCCGAGAGGTACTCCATGCCCAGCAGCGAGCCCCGCCGGCCCTGGCACAGCTCCATGATCGTGCCGATGTAATCGGACGGGGCCAGCACCGTCGCCCGGACCACCGGCTCGAAGACCTTCGCGATCTTGCCCCCGGAAGGGGAGGCCGACCCGGGAGTCCCGCTGGGGAAATCGCTGGGGTTGGTGACCTGGAGCTCAGCACCGGACTCCATGACCACCCGGTAGACCACGTTGGGTGCGGTGGAAATGAGGGAGAGATTGAACTCCCGCTCCAGCCGCTCGCGGACGATCTCCATGTGCAGCAGGCCCAGGAAGCCGCACCGGAAGCCGAAGCCGAGCGCGGTAGACGTTTCCGGCTCGTAGACCAGGGCCGCGTCGTTCAGCCTCAGCTTGTCGAGCGCGTCGCGCAGTTCCGGGTAGTCGTCGCCGTCCATCGGGTACAGGCCGGAGAACACCATCGGCCGGGGGTGGTCAAACCCGGGCAGCGGCTCGGTCGTGGGGCGCGCGGCGCTGGTCACGGTGTCGCCGACCCGGGCCTGCCGGACGTCCTTGACCCCGGTGATCAGATAGCCCACCTCGCCCGCGCCCAGGCTGTCCGACGGCACCGGCTCGGGGGAGATCACACCGACCTCGAGCGTGTCGTGCGCCGCCCCGGTGGACATCATGAGGCTCTTCTCCCGCCGGGTCAGGCGGCCGTCCATCACCCGCACGTAGGTGACCACACCCCGGTAGGAGTCATAGATCGAATCGAAGATGAGGGCCCGGGCCGGGCCGTCGGGCTTCCCCGACGGTGCCGGGACCTGCTGCACCACGGCGTTGAGCAGTTCCTGCACCCCCTCCCCCGTCTTGGCCGAGACGCGCAGCACGTCACTGGGGGCACAGCCGATGATGCTGGCCAGTTCCTCCGCGTACAGGTCGGGCTGGGCCGCGGGGAGGTCGATCTTGTTGAGCACGGGAATCAGGTGCAGGTCGGCCTCGAGGGCCAGGTACAGGTTGGCCAGTGTCTGGGCCTCGATGCCCTGCGCCGCATCCACCAGCAGGATGGCGCCTTCGCACGCGGCCAGTGACCGGGACACCTCGTAGGTGAAGTCCACGTGGCCCGGGGTGTCGATCAGGTTGAGCACGTAAGGGCGCCCGTCCAGGCCGGTCCAGGGCAGCCGGACCGCCTGGCTCTTGATGGTGATCCCGCGCTCGCGCTCGATGTCCATCCGGTCCAGGTACTGGGCCCGCATCTGGCGGTCGGTCACCACCCCGGTGAACTGCAGCATGCGGTCTGCGAGCGTGGACTTGCCGTGGTCGATGTGCGCGATGATGCAGAAGTTCCGGATGATGCCCATGTCGGTATGACCGGGGCTGATCGCGGGTTGCGCGCCATCCGGGAGGACCTGCTCGGGCACTGCTGGCACAGGAAATCCGCCTGGTTCGTGTTCGGGGGCCTGGTTCGTGCTCAGGGAAGCGGTGCTTTCATGGTCGCATGCGGGGGCAGATGCCCTGGCCCCGGCTCAACCCGCGCGGCACCAGTTTTGAGCCGCGCTGCCCGATAGGCTATCCTGCCTCGTCGGAGCGTAAGCGCTGCCGCTGCACCTGCTGCCGCCGAACCATGCTGCCGCCGCGAGGCGTTGCCGGGCGCGACGGTACGCCCCGGCACCCAGACCAAACCCGAGTGAGGCTTCCGCGTGGCGAACATCAAGTCCCAGATCAAGCGCAACAAGCAGAACGAGAAGCACCGTCAGCGCAACAAGGCGGTCAAGTCATCCCTGAAGACCTCGGTGCGCAAGTTCCGCGAGGCGGCCGACACCGGAGACCTCGACGCGGCCACTGCCGCCATGCGTGACGCCTGCCGCAGCCTGGACAAGGCAGCCAGCAAGGGCGTGATCCACAAGAGCCAGGCCGCCAACCGCAAGTCGGCCATCGCGCACCGCTGCGCGGAGCTGCAGAGCGCGGCCTGAGGCGCCGCACGCTAAGGCTCAGCGCAGCCTGAGCCTCAGCTCACTGCCTCCCGGTGCGCGTCAGCGCGCCCGGCAGGCCACGATGTCGCGGATGGCCACTTCCAGGGCGTAGCCCGCGCTCGTCCCTTCGCCTTTCACCTGGGCGTCGGCCCGGGCCACCACGGCCAGGGCGCGGGCCACCCCCTCGGGAGTCCAGCCCCGCAGCTGCTGCCGGACCCGGTCCACCTTCCACGGGGGCATGCCGGCCTCGGCGGCCACCGCCGCGTCCGGCTGGCCCTTCGGGGCACTGCCCACCCGGCCCAGCAGGCGTACTCCCTGGGCCAGGCCGCTGGTAATGAGCACGGGTGACACCCCGACCGCCAGCGCCCAGCGCAGTAGCTCCAGCGCCTCCCCCAGGCGCCCCTCGACGGCCCGGTCCGCCACAGTGAAGCCGCTCGCCTCGGCCCGGCCCCGGTAGTAGCGGGCCACCACGGCCTGGTCGATGACCCCGGTGGTGTCCGCGGCCAGCTGGGAACACGCGGCGGCGAGTTCACGCAGATCGTTGCCCAGGGCGTCGAGCAGGGCCCGCACGCCGCTTTCCTCGGTCGTCCGCCCGGCCTGCCGGAACTCGGCCCGGATGAACTGCATCCGCTCGCCCATTCGGGTGACCTTGGGGCACTCGATGATCCGGGCACCCCGCTTGCCCAGGGCGGTGAGCAGGGCCTTTCCCTTGGCCCCGCCGGTGTGGGTGAGCACCAGGACGGTCTCGGGTGGCGGATCGCCCGCGAGGCTGGCGATCTCGTCGGCCACGTTCTTGGCCGCGTCGGCGGTGCCGTGCACCACGATGACGCACCCGCCGCCGAACAGGGAGGGCGCCGTCAGCGAGGCCAGCTCGCCGGGCCGCAGCCCGGCAGCCTGCACGTGGCGCACGTCGTCGGCCGGCCGTGCGGCCTCGACCAGGCGCGCCACCGCCCGCTCGACCAGCAGCTCCTCCTCTCCGACGACCACGCTGACGCCGGCGATGTCCGCGGGTGAGACAGGAGCAGCGGAAGGCATAGCGGCAGCATGCCATAAGGCGGGCTGTGGGCCGGCCACAGTGGCCCAGAGCGGCCACGGGTCATATTGATCATGGGAGCACCGACATTTACCGCGGACGGTGCACTTTGGCGGGGTGCTTTGCCCGATTCGGCGCACCATCCGCGGTAAACGTGGGCCGGAGAGGCCAGTGTGACTCATGGGACCGGGCGCAGTGTGGCGGCAGGCAGGCACGCCAGGGGTATGCACATACCGGCTGGACGCGGCGGACCTCAGCTGGCGGCGACCGGCGCGCCACCGAGCCACACGCGGCTCGGCTTGAGCCCGTAGGACCAGGCGAACGCGCCCTCATGGTCGGCGTCCCACAGCACGATGTCCGCCAGGCGGCCGCGGACCATCGCGCCCCGGTCCGGCGCCCGCAGGGCCTGGGCCCCGCCCAGCGTCGCGGCCCGCAGGGCCTCGGTCACGCTGAGCCCGAACTGCGACACGGCGAGCGAGATCACCAGGGGCATCGAGGTGATCCCGTTGCCGCCGGGCGTGTGGTCCGAGCCGAGCGCCACCGCCACGCCCTTGTCCAGCAGGGCGCGCACCGGCGGGTTTTTGCCGGTCTGCAGGGCCGTGCCCGGGCAGACCACCGCGGCCACCCCAGCCTGGGCCAGGGCCGCCACGTCCTCGTCGCTGGCCTCGTGCAGGATGTCCGCGGACGCGCAGCCGAGCTCGGCGGCCAGCCGGGCCGCGCCGGTCCGGCTCTCCCCGCAGGCGTGCACCCGTGGCAGCAGCCCGGCCGCCCGGCCCGCGCTGAGGATCCAGCGGGCCTCGCGCTCGGTGAAGCGGCCTTCCTCGCAGTAGACGTCCACGCTGTCCGCGCCGACGGCGGCCGCGTCCGAGCACCAGGTGCCCACGGCGTCGATGTAGTCGTGGCGGCGGCCGAAGTACTCCGGCGGCACCGCGTGCGCGGCCAGGAACGTGACGTGCACCCTGGGCATGCCGGGCTCGCCTTCCAGCGAGCGGAGCATGCGCACGTCGGCGAGCTCGCCGTCGCGGGTCAGGTGATACCCCGTCTTGGCCTCGATCGTGGTGGTCCCGCACCGCAGCCACTCGCCGAGCCGCTCCCGGACCCCGTTGCACAGCGTCCAGGGATCCGTCCCGCGGGTCACCGTGACCGTGGAGGCCACTCCCCCGCCGGCCGCGGCGATCTCGCCGTCCGAGGAGCCACCCGCCCGCATGGCCAGTTCCGCCCAGCGGTTGCCCGCGTAGACCGGGTGGGTGTGCGCGTCGATCAGGCCCGGGGTGACGAGGCCGCCACCCAGGTTCTCCACCGAGTCCACGTCGACGATGTCCTCGACCACGCCGGGCAGGCTCTCCGGGAGCTCCGAGGCCCGGCCCACCCACGCGATGCGGTCGTTATAGGTCAGGATGGCCGCGTTGCTCCAGATCTCGGATCCGGTCCAGAGACGGCCAATGTTGGTCAGCAGGCGAACGGTCACCGGCGTGCCCCCGGCCGCGCATGCGCGAAGGGCCGGAGGGGAGCGTGCCAGACTGGGCGTACCTGCGTCATCCGCGGTCACCTGCCATAGCTCGTCCGTACTACTGATGGCCCCCCGCCAGGCACCCGGTAAACGCGGGTTCCAGAGCGACCGACGGTGGCGCCGAGGGATGCGGCAACCAACATATCGGTTCAGTTACGGTATTGCACTACAGGGTCCCTGTACAGGCGGTTCATGAAGAACGCAGGACGGAAATTACCGGCCTTTCCGCTGATCTCACCGTCTGTGCTGGTCCGGGCCCTGTTAGCTGCGCTGCGTGTCCGCCAGGAGGCGGCTTCTGCTTTACCGGATAAGGCGCCTGGGAAAAATAACCGCCCGTTCCTGGCGGCGTTCTCCCCCGCTCCAGCCAGCTTCCCACGCGCGGGGCACTTCCCGCGCGCGGTTAGCTTCCCGCGGGAACGGCAATGCGGTCGATCTCGGCCGCGAGGCCCGGCGGGACCCGGGCGGTCAGCTCGGTGCCTGCCGCACAGTGCCGCAGCGCGAGCACCTCACCCTCCTGGTGCGCGCGGGCGACCAGGTCGCTGCGCACGTACGGCACCACGGCGCTGATTTCACGGTCCCACTGCGGGAGCGCGGCCTCGACCGCCTCGGCCAGCACGTCCAGCCCCTCACCGGTACGGGCGGACACGACCACGCTGCGGCGCTCCTGCCGCCGCAGCGCGTCCACGTCGATCGGGTCGGCGGCGTCCGCCTTGTTGATCACGACCAGCTCCGGCACGTCGCGGGCCCCGATCTCGGCGAGCACCTCACGGACGGCGGAGATCTGCGCCCGCGGGTCGGCGTCGCTGCCGTCCACCACGTGCAGGATCAGGTCGGCCTCGGCAACCTCCTCCAGGGTGGACCGGAACGCCTCGACCAGCTGGTGCGGGAGGTGGCGGACGAACCCGACCGTGTCGGTCAGCGTAATCCACCGGCCGGACGGTGTCCGGGCCCGGCGGACCGACGGGTCCAGGGTGGCGAACAGGGAGTCGTCCACCAGCACCCCGGCGCCGGTCATCTGGTTGAGCAGGCTGGACTTGCCCGCATTGGTGTAACCCGCGATGGCCACCGCCGGGACGGCGTGGTCGCGGCGCTGGTGCCGCCGCACCTGCCGGCCGACCGACATCTCGGCGATCTGGCGGCGCAGCCGCGCGGTGCGGGTCCTGATCCGCCGCCGGTCCGTCTCGATCTTCGTCTCGCCCGGGCCCCTGGTGCCGATGCCGCCGCCGCCGGCCACCCGGCCACCGGCCTGCCGGGACAGCGACTCGCCCCAGCCACGCAGCCGTGGCAGCAGGTACTCGAGCTGGGCCAGCTCGACCTGGGCCTTGCCCTCCTTGCTCCGGGCATGCTGGGCGAAGATGTCCAGGATCAGCGCGGTCCGGTCGATGACCTTGGCCTTCACCACGCCTTCCAGGCGGCGCAGCTGGCTGGGGCTCAGCTCGCCGTCGCAGATCACGGTGTCCGCGCCGGTCGCCGCGACCAGGGCCGCGACCTCAGCGGCCTTGCCCGCGCCGATATAGGTTGCCGCATCGGGACGGCCGCGGCGCTGCACCAGGGCGTCCAGGATCACCGAGCCGGCCGTCTCGGCCAGCCGGGACAGCTCGCGCATCGAGTTCTCCGCGTCGGCCAGCGTCCCCTCGGTCCAGACGCCGACCAGGATGACCCGCTCCAGCCGCAGGGCACGGTACTCGACCTCAGTGACGTCCTGGAGCTCGGTGGACAGCCC
>Ga0208717_1000184_pt1 | contig 26751 bp, 16 predicted proteins | sample NGESurF53shallow_FD_184489 | JGI IMG/M metagenome (GOLD analysis project Ga0208717, IMG submission 184489) | Arctic peat soil microbial communities from Barrow, Alaska - NGEE Surface sample F53-3 shallow (SPAdes) | ecosystem: Environmental > Terrestrial > Soil > Wetlands > Peat ... | reverse complement strand
AGATGGAGCGGCCCGGATTCGTATCCCCCTTGTGTGCCACGAGCACGAATAGAAGTCTGTCGGCAACTATTCGCAAATTACCTCTGGACAGGTGCGCCTTCTTTCATAGAAGAATGACGCGCCGTCGAGCCTGCATCGATCCACCCGAAATTTGTTTCGCATCCCTCCGCAAAGCCACGTGCTGGGAAAGCGATAGTGCGATGGGAGTGTTCATTTCCGGACACTCCTGTTCAATTCCGAACACTTCTCTCGCGCTGGAAGAGGGAGAAGTGCGCGCAACTCGCTGATTTTGCTTGCTTCTTTTTGTGTCTGGCTTTGGCTTGCCGCATGCAAACTACTTGCATGATGGACATTGCGCGGCCGGACTTGAAAAAACGAAAATTGCGGCGCCAGATCCTCTGGGGAGCCTTGGGAATTGTCGTGCTCGCCGGGATTACGGTGTTTGTGCTGCGGCTGAAACCGGCCGCTCCCTCGGTGGACCGGAACACGGTCTGGACCGACACGGTGAAGCGCGGCAACATGGTCCGCCAAGTGCGGGGGCTGGGTACGCTGGTGCCGCGGGAGGACCGCATCCGCTCGATCCCGGCGGAGACCGAGGGCACGGTGGTGCGGATTTTCAAGCTCCCCGGCGCGCAGGTCGAACCGGACACGATCATCCTCCAACTCACCAATCCGCAGCTCACACAGGAGGCGCAGGACGCGGCGCTGCAGTTGAACGAGGCGCAGGCGGACTACCACAACACCCAGGTCAGCATCGAGAGCGCGCTGATGGACAAGCGCGCCACGGCGGCGGACATCAACGCGCAGTACCAGCAGGCTCAATTGCAGGCGCGGACGGACAAAGCCCTCTATAAGCTGGGAGTCATCAGCGGCCTGTCCTATAGCGACTCCCAGGGCAAAGCCGACGCGCTGACTACGCGCAACAATCTGCAGCAGCAGGAAGTCGCCATCAATCAGAAGGGCCTGCAGACGCAGTTGGCAGTGCAGAAGGCCAAGGTGGAGCAGGCGCGAGCGCTGGCGCAACTGAAGCAGCGCGAGGTGGAAGCTCTGACCGTTCGCGCCGGAATCAAGGGCGTGCTGGTACAGATGCCGCTGCAGGTGGGCCAGCACTTTCCGGCGGGCACGGAGCTGGCGCAGATCATCCAGCCCAACCAGTTGAAGGCGCAGTTGAAGATCGCCGAAACCCAGGCGCACGACGTCGAGATCGGCCAGTCGGCGGAGATCGACACGCATAACGGCGTGGTTCCTGGCACGGTGACGCGCATCGATCCGGCAGTAGTGAACGGAACCGTCACGGTTGACGTACAGCTGAATGGGCCGTTGCCCACCGGAGCGCGGACGCAGCTGAGCGTGGATGGAACCATCGACCTCGAAAAGCTGAACGACGTTTTGTACGTGGGACGGCCGGCGTTTGGCAATGAGAACTCGACCATCAGCCTGTTCAAACTGGGGCCGGAGGGCAAGTATGCGACCCGGGTTCCGGTGAAGGTGGGACGCGCTTCGGTAAACGAGATTCAAATCCTGAGCGGACTGAAGGCGGGGGACACGGTGATCCTTTCCGACATGTCCCGTTGGGATAATGTCGACCGGATTCGGCTGGATTAGCGGGTCGTTTGAACGCCCACATCTCAAAAGCGAGGTGTGGGGAATCCAGATTTCTCCAACGCGGTAGAAATTCGTTTTGCGGGGGAAGCGATGACGAATCTTTGGAATGATCTTCGTTATGCGGTGCGGCAGTTGCGCAAGGCGCCCACTTTCGCTTTGATCGCGATCGGCACGCTGGCGCTGGGAGTGGGTGTTAACACCGCTATTTTTACCGTGATCAACGGGCTATTGCTCAGTTCGCTGCATGTGCGGGATCAGGGCCGACTCCAGGTGCTGGGGTTCCAGCAGAAGGGCACACCATGGCAACCCTCCTTCTCCATTCCCGAATATCACGATCTACGCGACCAGACGAAAAATGCTTTTTCCGCTGTCCTCGCCGATCAGTACGGGATTGACGGCCTCAGCATGCGCGGCAGCAAAGCCGACCGTGTATTCACCGATTATGTCAGCGGAAACTTCTTTTCCGTCCTAGGAGTGCACCCGCTTCTGGGCCGCTACTTCCGGCCTTCGGAAGGCGAAACCCCCGGCGCCGATCCCGTCATTGTCCTCAGCTACGCATATTGGAAGCAACACTTCGCAGGCGATCCAAAGATCGTCGGACGCCAGGTCTCCCTCAACGGCCACCCGATCACCATCGTCGGTGTCACCCCAAAAAACTTTCACGGTCTCCAAACCGTAGTTGGCGTTGCGGGTTATCTGCCCATGGAAATGATCGTCCCTATTGAAAACGTGCCCCTGGACCTGCAAAACAAGCGCACCAGCCGCTCCTGGCGCCTCTACGCCCGTTTGCAGCCTGGCGTCGCGCCGCAGCAGGCGAATGCCACGCTGGCCGTCATGAGCCGACGCTTCTCGACCCAACATCCCCGCACGGAAAAAGATGCCGCTCTGCACAGCTTTCCCTTGTACATCATCAGAACTGGATTCGACCCACAGAACAAAATGGGCGTGATCTCCGCACTTTTCCTCGGCCTGGCAGGATTGGTGCTGTTGCTGGCTTGTGTCAACGTCGCCAATCTTCTGCTGGTGCGCGCCAGTGTCCGCGAACGCGAGATGGTCATCCGTTCGGCGCTGGGCGCGCAGCGCTCGCGCCTGATCCGCCAGATGCTGACGGAGAGCTTGTTGCTGGCGCTCTTCGGCGGCGCGGCGGGCGTCGGGCTGGGCCTGTGGGGCAGTTCCCTGCTCGGCTCCATCAACCTGCACACCGATGTACCCCTCTATTTCAGCTTTGGCTTCGACTGGCGCGTCTTCGCCTTCTCCGCCGCTGTCGCGTTGCTGGCGGGCGTAGTTGTCGGCATTATTCCCGCCACCCGCCTCTCGCGTGCGAACCTGAATCTCATCCTGCGCGAAGGCGGACGCGGGGTCTCCGGCGGCGGCAGCAAATTCCGCGATGCGCTGGTCATGCTGCAGGTGGCGAGCGCGCTGATGTTGCTCATCATTGCCGGGCTTTTCACGCGCAGCCTGACCCAGGCAGAACATACCAATCTCGGCTTCAATCCATCACATGTCCTGACGCTTACGATGGATCCCAGCGAAATCGGCTATAACGGTGCGCAAAGCCGCGATTTCTACACCAATCTTTTGCAGCGCGTTCGCGCTCTTCCCGGCGTCGTCTCCGCCACCGTCACCGCGAACGTTCCAATGAGCAACATCAACAGCGGCGGTTACGATACGCTCACCGTCCATGGCTACCAGCCGCCGCCTGGGCAGCCCTCTCCGGGCGCCCAGGACAACCTCATCACAACGCAGTATTTCCGCACTATGCAGATTCCGCTGCTCCAGGGCCGCAGCTTCGCGGAATCCGATGGTGAGAAGAACCTCCACGTCGCCATCGTCAGCAAGGCAATGGCGAAGAAATTCTGGCCGAATCAGGACCCCGTTGGCAAGCAGTTCACCATGTCCTCCGATCCTACACATTCCATGCAGGTGGTCGGCGTGGCCGGAGACGCGCGGTATCAAGGCGTCACCGGAGCCATCCCCCCATTCTTCTACGTCCCCTACCTGCAGCACTACGAGCAGAACACTTTAGAATCCTTGGAACTGCGCACCGCTGGCGATCCCGCCGCGATGATTCCGGAGGTCGAGCGCACGATCCGTACGATGACTCCGGCGCTGCCTGTTTTTGAAGTCCAGACATTGCGGCAGGGACTGTACAGCACCAATGGCCTGTTCTTCTTCGAGGCCGGCGCTGGACTAGCCGCCGTGCTTGGCATGTTGGGACTGATCCTTGCCATCGTCGGCGTCTATGGCGTGCTTTCGTATGTGGTGAGCCAGAAGACGAATGAGATTGGCATCCGCATGGCGCTGGGCGCGCAACACTCCGACATCTTGAAGATGGTTTACCGGCAAGGTTTATGGATTATGGGGATCGGCGTGGCTGTCGGTCTTGCCGCTGCTTTCGCGGTCGCACATCTCATGCGCAGTTTCATCGTCGTCAGCGCCACCGATCCGGCAACGTATCTAGGTGTATCCGCAACCCTGGTGGCGATTGCGCTGCTGGCCTGCTACATTCCCGCGCGCCGCGCCATGCATGTCGAACCCATGCAGGCACTGCGCGAGGAATAGGAGATTTGAAATGATGTATCTGTTCAACGAGCTTCATTGTTTGCCTGGGTTCGTACGGAATTCAAATTCCACTGCTCGCAAAAGCGGGATGGATGGAGCACCTGGGTACAAAGAGCCCATCTCACGCCAGCGATTTGGGGCGTACGTTTTACTTATTGATTGAGCAATCCGCTACTGCTTCACAAACTTCAAAAAACGAGAGAGGAAAAAGATCATGGCGGCTACGGAATCGATTCAAGGACAAGGCGCAGGGCAGATTTCCGACCAATCGCTGATTCATATCGAGGCGCTTACCAAGGTCTTCTACACAGATGAGATTGAAACGCACGCGCTCTCGGGCATTCACCTTACAGTCGACCGGGGCGAGTATGTCGCCATTTCCGGGCCGTCGGGCTGCGGCAAATCGACGCTGCTGTCGATCCTGGGCCTGTTGGATACGCCGAGCGGCGGCAGCTACCTGCTGAATTCTCGGCCGGTGGAGAACCTGAGTTTTGCCGAGCGCTCGCGCATCCGCAACCAGGAGATCGGCTTTATTTTTCAGAGCTTCAACCTGATCGGCGACCTGACCGTATACGAAAATGTCGAGCTGCCTTTGACCTACCGCTCCGGCATGCCTTCTACCGAGCGCAAGCGGCGCGTGGACGAGTCGCTGACCCGCGTGGGCATGGCGCACCGTCTGCGGCATTATCCCTCGCAGCTCTCCGGCGGTCAGCAGCAGCGCGTTGCCGTGGCGCGCGCGCTGGCGGGCTCGCCGTCGATCCTGTTGGCCGATGAGCCGACGGGAAATCTCGACTCGCGCAACGGCGAGGCAGTGATGGAATTGCTGAAAGAACTGCACAAGGACGGCGCGACCATTTGCATGGTGACGCACGACCCTCGCTTCGCCAAGCTGGCCGACCGCGAAGTGCATCTGTTCGATGGCCAGGTGGTCTCCGAAGCCGATTTGCGCAAGAAGTTGGCCGAAGAATCGGAGCTGCTGAAATGACCTCGCTGTGGAGCGACATGCGCTACGCCCTGCGGCAGTTGCGCAAGTCGCCGGGCTTCGCGCTGACCGCTGTGCTGACGCTCGCACTGGGAATTGGAGCGAACGCGGTCATCTTCACGCTTGTGGATTCGATCATGCTGCGACCGCTGCCGTTTCCTCGCCAGGAACAACTGGTTCGGGTGACTGGCAATAACGGCGAGATTTTTCCCAAGGGGTGGATTCGAGCGCTCGGCACCCGCTCCCGAACATTCCAGTCCATCAGCGGATACGGCGCTGACACCGAATCGAACGTTTCCAGCACTGATTCCACCGACCGCGAATTCGGCTCCAAGGTCACCGTCAACACATTCAAGACTCTGGGGATGCATCCCATGCTGGGCAGTTTCTTTACCCGAGCGGACGCGATAGCAGGGCAAGACCTGGAAGTGGTGCTGAGCTATGGATACTGGCGGCAACATTTCGGCGGCAATCCCACGATCCTGGGGCAACGAATCCGTATCGATGGAGCGTGGCGAACGATCGTCGGCGTGATGCCGGCCGGCGTGCGCTTTCCCTATCCGGATACTCAGTTTGTGATTCCGGTTTCATTCAAGGGCGGCGATCCGATCGACGCCTGGCAAAATTTCAATTTGCGGGCTATTGGACGGCTGAAGGATGGAGTGGCGCCAGAGCAAGCGCAGGCGGAGCTGCGGAACCTGCACAATGTACTGCTGCCGTTGTTTCCCTGGCGAATGCCGGATGTCTGGGCCTCCGATATGACGGTTGTGCCGTTGCTCCAGTCTGAGGTCGGCGCAGTCCGGCCGAAGCTTTTTCTGCTGTTCGGCGCGGTTGGGTTGATCCTGCTGATCGCGTGTGCGAATGTTGCGAATCTGACGTTGGCCCGAGCCGCCGGACGAGAGCGGGAAATCGCGGTGCGTGGAGCGCTCGGGGCTTCTGGCAGAAGATTGGTCCAGCAATTGTTGTCGGAAAGCCTTGTCTTAGGAGTGCTTTCCGGGATAGTGGGTTTGGCCGCCGCGGCGGCAAGCCTGCGCATCTTTATAGGCCTGCTGCCCGCCGATACCCCCAGACTCGGCAATGTATCCCTCAATTGGACCGTCCTGCTTTTTGCGGCAGCCGCCTCGATTCTTGCGGGTTTCTCCTTTGGCCTGGTTCCCGCGGTGAAAGCTGTAAGAACATGCTCGTCTCATCTATTGGAGACGCTTGGTTCGGGCGGCCGCGGTTTCGCCGGAAAAGGTTCACAATTCCGGCTGTCGAGAGCGCTGGTGGTGGGACAGATTGGGTTATCGGTGGTTGTGATCACGATCGCCGGATTGCTGTTGCACAGCTTGTACAAGCTGTCCCAGGTGAATCCCGGCTTTCGCACGGACCATATATTGACGGCGGAGGTATCGTTGAACGCGTCGGCATGTAGGGAGAAAGGACACTGTGAGTCCTTTTTTGAAACGCTGCTGGATCGCGCCCGCGGCATCCCGGGAACAGAAGCCGTCGCTCTCACCAATTCCCTGCCCATGAGCGGGTTGGACGGCAACTATGTCTATGACGCCGAAGACCATCCCCGCGAAGCGCGCCAGGGAGCCCGGCTGGCGACCGGGCGGACCGTATCGGCGGGCTATTTTTCCGTGCTGGGGCTGCGGCTGGTACGCGGCCGTCTTCTGAATCCCTCGGACGCATCGGGCGCCAGCCGGGCGGCGGTGATTGACCAGCATATGGCAGATAGCCTGTGGCCCCACCAGAACCCCTTGGGAAAGCACCTGATTGACGTAAATGACGAGCCTACCCCCACGGTCTGGGACCTGGACAAAGCGTCGATTGTCGTCGGGGTTGTGCGAAACGCACACGAAAGCGGTCTCAAGGGTGGGTTCCGGGATGAAATTTATCTCCCCATGACAGCCGCGCGAAGCACAGCGACGATGGATGTTCTGTTGCGGACGCGAGCGACCGCTTCCCAGGCCGCGGCGGGTTTGCGCAGAGTGGTCGCCGCACTGGATCCGCTGGTTCCGGTGACCAGGGTCCGCACCTTGAATGAGGTGGTCTCGGCATCCGTATCGGCTCCGCGCTCCTTGACGCTGTTGCTGCTGGGCTTCGGCGTGTTGTCCGTGGCCATCGGTGCGATTGGAGTCTACAGCCTGATTGCGTACATCGTGAGCTGGCGAACTCGCGAGATCGGGATTCGCCTGGCGCTGGGGGAACAGAGGCGGCATATCGCGCTTGGAATTGTGAAGCAGAGTTTGCTGCTGGCGGCCGCCGGGTCGGCCGCGGGCCTGACGATCGCGATGGCGCTGACCCGTCTGCTGCATAGCTTTCTGTTTGAGGTCAATCCGGTCGATCCGCTTACGTTCGGCACGGTTGCACTGCTGATGACGCTGATCGCCCTGATTGCCGCCTGGATTCCGGCACGGCGTGCGGCTTCCGTCGATCCCATACGGGCCCTAAGAAGTGAATAGGAGCAATAGGCCATGACAACGCTACTGAACGATTTCCGCTACGCGCTGCGGCAGTTGCGCAAGTCGCCGGGATTCACCATCGCCGCCGTACTTACCCTGGCGCTCGGCATTGGCGCCAGCGCGGCCATGTTCAGCGTGTTTGACGCCGTTCTGCTCCATCCCCTGCCTTATCACGACGCCGACCGCATCGTCCAGGTGCAAACCAAGGCAGCGGCGAACTTCATTGAGCCGGCATCATGGCCGGAGTATCTGGATATGCGGCGAATGAACAGCGCCTTCAGCACATTCGCCGGTGTCGGGTACGGCAAAGGAGTGACGCTCACCCAGGGAGACCAGGCCATCTTCCTGCATTCCGTGCAGGCCACCGACAATTTCTTCGATCTTTACGGTGTGCGGCCTCTTCTGGGCCGCACGTATCTTCCCGGCGAAGGCCAGAACGGGAAAAACAATGTTGCCGTGCTCAGCTATTCGCTGTGGCAGCAGTATTTCGGCGGTCGCAAATCGATTCTCGGCAAATCCATCCATCTGAACGGCGGGCCCTATACGGTTATCGGCATCATGCCCGCCGGGTTCCGTGTCCGCTTCGATACGCCGAACGTGATCTACACTCCGCTGCACCTTTCGGCGGACCAGATCAAGGATCGCGGCAGCCATTGGCTGCAGACTTACGGCCGCCTAAAGCCGGGAGTCACCACTGCCCAGGCCAGTGCGGACATGAACCATGTGCTCGATGAAATGGGGCGGCAATTCCCCGATGAGGATAAGGGGCGGACAGCGCAACTCATCCCCATCGAGCACACCCTGCAGACCAACTCATCCGGCCATAGCTACCGCCCGGAGCTATGGATTCTGCTGGCTGCCGTCTTCGCCGTCCTACTGATTGCCTGCACCAATGTGGCGGGCCTGCTGCTCGCGCGCGGCCTGCGGCGCGAACGGGAAATGGCGATGCGCTCGGCACTCGGGGCGGGCCGCAGGCGGCTGATTGGCCAGATGCTGACGGAAAGCGCGCTGCTCGGCCTGGGCGGCGGCATTTGCGGCGTGGCCATCGCCGGCCTGCTGCTGGCCGGGATGAAGCAATTTCTAGAAAAGGCCTTTCAGCGGGGAGGAGGAGCCCATCTCAATCTGCCAGTGCTGGCGGCCACCTTCGCCCTGGCCTTGTTGGCCAGCGTCGCCGCGGGCCTGGTCCCGGCCTGGCGCGCGGCGCGTATTGACCCCAATCGGGCCCTCAAAGCCGGAGGCAGCGCCGGCACCACGCGCCACCAGCACCGCCTTCGCGCCAGCTTCGTCGTCTTGCAGGTGGCCTTATCGCTCATGCTGCTGGTCTGCTCCGGCCTGCTGCTGATGGCGCTGCGGTCGATGTTTGCAACCGATCTCGGCTTCAATCCACACCATCTCCTCACTTTGGAAGTCGATGTCCCCACCGGCGACTATGCCGGCCGCGACTTTGCCCAAGCGCTGGTCCAGCCGCTGGAAGCGCGCGTGCGCGTCATCCCGGGCGTCACCGCCGTCGGCAGCAACGACATGCTGCCCATCCTGGAGAACGGCGCCAATAGCGACATCGCCATCGTCGGCAAGCCGGTCGATCCGCTCAACCGGCAGCGCCTGACGGAGGAACGCTTCGTCACCCCGGGATACTTTGCCGCCGTGCAGCTTCCTATTTTGAAGGGCCGCGACTTTACCGAGCAGGACGCGGCCAAAACCCAACAGGTGGCGATTGTGAATCAAGCCTGGGTAAAGGAATTTCTCTCGCCCGAGGAAGATCCGCTGGCTCAGGCCTTCGCCGGAGATCCCGGCACGCCGAACGCCTCCATCGTCGGCGTCGCCCGTAGCGGCCGGCAGAACATCACCCTGGCGCCGCTGCCTGAGGCGGACTTCCCGATGACGCAAATGCCGAAAGCGTGGCTGGCCTTCTTGCCCGGCTACTATTTGTTTACGCGCACCAGTGTGCCGCCACTCAGCATCGTTCCGCAGCTAAGAAGAGCTCTGCACGACGTCGCGCCGGATGTTGCCTTCCGCACCCCGGAGACCATGGACCAGGTGCTCTCCGACGCTCTTGTCACCAATCGCATGTTGAGCTGGCTCTTCGGCCTATTCGCCGCTGTGGCCGCGCTGCTCACCGCCATCGGCATCTACGGACTGCTGAGCCAGGAGGTTGCCAGTCGAACCCGCGACATCGGTATCCGCATGGCGCTGGGCGCCACCCGTGGCGTCGTCGCCCGTCTAGTGCTGGGCCGCGTGGCCGCTCTGCTGCAGATTGGCATAGCGGCCGGTCTGGTCGGCGTCTTTCTTATCCGCCGCCTGCTCACCGCCGTGCTCGTCATCCAGTTTTATCGTGACGCCTGGGTCATCGGTGCTGTTGTCGCCATGCTTGGCGCCATCGGCATACTGGCTGCTCTGCTGCCGGCGCGGCGGGCATCGTCGATCGACCCGATGCAGGCATTGAAGAGTGAATAGGAGCATTCAGCTATGAGCACCCTACTGCACGATCTTCGCTATGCGCTGCGGCAGTTGCGCAAGTCGCCGGGATTTGCGCTGACGGCCATCCTCACGCTGGCCCTCGGCATTGGGGCGAATACCGCCATGTTCACCATGGTGAATCGTGTCCTACTGGCGCCGCTTCGCTACTACCAACCAAATCGTATCGTCCAGATCAACACCCAATTCACCGACACACGACAAACCATTCCGCGCCTCACCGACGGCGATGTACCTGATCTGCGCAACCTGAAGAGCGCGTTCCAATACTTCAGCACCTTCCAGGGCGGAGAACTCGGCGTGCAGCTTCAGAACCATGCCGTCTTCACTGATGGCTATGCTGTCAATCCGGAATTCTTCTCCGTGCTCGGCATGCAGCCTGCCGTCGGCCGCTTTTTTCTGGCGCAGGATGCCGGCAGTGCGGCGGTGGTCAGCTACGCATTCGCGCAGCAGAACTTCGGAGCGGCCGCCGCCGCCGTTGGCAGGACGCTACATTTCGATCAGCGCAGCTACCGAATCGTCGGCGTCGCCGCCCGCGGCATGGCGTTCCCGCGCGGGGCTGGATTCTGGGCTGCGTTCCCGACGACCCCCGATTCCCTGAACCGCACCTCATACAATTACCACGCCATTGCGCGCCTGCGGCCCGGCGTCACGCTGGCAGCCGCGCAATCGCGGTTGAGCGCGCTGGGCGATCGGCTTGCCTCCGCGTACTCCGCCAGCAACAAAAACAAGAATTTTGTGCTGCACCCTTTGCGCGTGCAACTGGTTTCTCCAGTCCGCCAAACGCTTTGGTTTCTCATGGCTGCCGTGTTTCTCGTATTGCTGATCGCCTGCGTGAATGTCGCGAACTTGTTTCTGGCGCGCACCACAACAAAATCGCGGGAGATGGCCGCCCGCATCGCGCTGGGCGCCACCCGCGCGCGCATCATCCGCCAACTGCTCACGGAAAGCGCTGTCATCGCCCTGGCGGGAGGATGCTTCGGAATCCTTCTCGGCGAGCTGATTCTGCGCATGTTCGTGTTGCTCGCACCTGCCGATTTTCCGCGCCTTGGAGAGGTTTCTCTTGACCCAACGGTGCTGGGCTTCACTTTGCTGCTGTCCCTTATGGCAGCATTGCTAGCCGGCATGGGCCCTGCATGGCAGGCGTCTCGCACTCATCCGGAGGCGGTCCTGCGCCTGAATGCGACCCACAGTTCCGGTTCACGCGCGGCAACCCGCCTGCGAGAAAGCCTGATCGTCGTGGAGATCGCTTTCTCCCTGGTGCTGGTGCTGGGCGCGGGCTTGCTGCTCCATAGCCTGATGACATTGAACAGCGTCAACCCCGGCTTTCGCACCCGCCACATGCTGGTGATGGACGCCGATGCGCCCGCGCAGACGCTCGATGAGTCCATCCACGCCTCCCAGCAGATGGACACGATCCGGCAGCAGTTGTCCACTGTTCCCGGCGTGCAGTCGGTCGCCGCCGTCTCTGGTTTGCCCATGGGAGACATGGGTTCGAATGGCGCCTACTTAATCGATGGGCATGGATCGTGGAGTGATACGCGGAAACTGCCCGAGGCGGATTTCACGCTGGTCAGCCCGAATTATTTTTCCACCATGGGCATTCCCCGCATTGAGGGCCGCGTGTTTACTGGCCAGGACGGCTACGAGTCGCCCTACGTCGCCATCATCAGCGAATCGCTGGCGCGGCAGAGCTTCCCCGGCCAGAACCCCATTGGACATCGCATCCAATGCGGGCTTGATCTTCCCATCCGCTGGATGACCATTGTCGGCGTGGTCAAGGATGTGCGTCAGGACGCGCTGTCGTCTGCTCCCGGGCCCAACCTGTACATGCCGCTGCTGCAGCATCCGACCCACGCGGCTGAGGTGCAGTTCGCCATCCACACCATGGGTGACTCTCGCAGCCTGCAGCACACACTGCGGCGCAAGATCGCAGCCATCGATCCGTTGATTGCGCTGCGTTTCACGACGATGGACAGGCTGCTCACAAAGTCCGCTAGCGATTCCCGTTTCCGCACGGTATTGCTGGACGGGTTTGCGTTGATCGCACTGCTGCTGGCGGTCCTGGGCGTTTATGGCGTGGTCGCCTACACCACGGCGCAACGCATTCCGGAAATCGGCATTCGCATGACTCTAGGCGCAACCCGCCAGGAAATTGTTTCCATGTTCCTCGGTCGTGCCTTGCGCCTGGGCGCCATAGGAATCGTTTTTGGCCTGCTGCTGGGCGTCGCTTTCAGCAGTTGGATCGCCAGCATGCTGTATGGCGTCAGCGCGCTCGATCCAATGACCTACAGTTTGGCTTTGCTGGGCGCGTTTACAGTCGTGGCGCTGGCGGCCTGGATTCCGGCACGGCGGGCGGCTTGCGTCGATCCCATGCAGGCCCTGAGAAGCGAGTGAGGACAAATGAATAGGAGCATAAAAGCATGACCAATCTGCTGAACGATCTTCGCTTTGCGCTGCGGCAGTTGCGCAAGTCGCCGGGATTTACGCTGACGGCGGTGCTGACGCTGGCACTGGGGATTGGCGCGACGGTCACGATCTTCTCCGTCGTCGATGGCGTTCTCCTGCGCCCGCTGCCGTTCAGGAATCCCAGCCGGCTGGTAGCGCTCAACGACAATTTACAAGGATTGCAAACTCCAACCGGTGAATTTGGAGTTACCGCCCCGGATATCGTCGCCTATACGCGGGACAACCATGCCTTCTCCAGCCTGAGTGGATACCGGCAGACGCAGTACGAACTCTCCGGCAACGGAGAGCCGGTCGAGCTCAACGCATCTCGCATGGGGGCGGGGGTTTTTACCGCATTGGGTGTATCTCCCTTGCTTGGCCGCATGTTTACGCAGCAGGAAGACGACCAGCACCAGCCGGTTGCGGTCCTGAGCTACTCGATGTGGAAGAGCCGATTCCACGGCCAACGCGACATCCTGGGCAGAAAACTTCTGCTGGATCGCAAGCCCTACATTGTGATCGGCGTAATGCCGCGCGACTTTGAATTTCCACTGGTACCGGGGCGCCTGGACCAGAGCCAGCTCTGGGTGCCGCTGAGCCTGAAGCCAGCTGAGTTGACGCAGGGCGCGGGAAACTGGAGCTTTCAAATGGTGGGCCGGCTCAAACCCGGCATTACCCCGGCACAGGCGCAAATGGATGCAAATGGTGTTGCGAAAGAAATCATGCGCAACTATCCGGCCTACCTGGCGAGCGTGCACATTTCCGCCGTCGTGCGGCCGCTCCGGGAGGATACGGTTGCCCAGGCCCGTCCGTTGATCCGCGTGCTGTTTCTAGCCGTGATCGTGGTCTTGCTGATCGCCTGCGCCAATCTCGCTGGCCTCTTGCTAGTGCGCGCCATTCGCCGCCGCCGGGAGACGGCGCTGCGCCTGGCGCTGGGATCGAGCGCGGCCACGCTGGTACGGCAGTCGATTCTGGAGAGTCTATTGCTCAGCATCGCGGGCGGATTGATCGGGATTGGCCTTGCAGCGCTGGCGCTGCGCGTTTCCATCCATCTGCTGCCGGAGACACTGCCGCGCATCGAGGACATCGGGCTGAGTTGGACGGTGGTTGCTTTCGCCGTTTTCCTTTCCATTTCGACCGGGATTCTCTCCGCGATCGCACCGGCGTTTGCCGCCATCCGCACCAACATGAACGAAGTGCTGAAAGAAGGCGGCCGCACGGGCAGCGCCGGCGGTGGGCATAACTATCTCCGCTCCGCGCTGGTGGTGACGGAAATTGCGGTGGCGCTGGTGCTGCTGGTCGCATCGGGGCTGTTGCTGCGCAGCTTTCAGAAGATGCGAAATGTGGATCTGGGGTTTCGCCCCGCGCATGTGTTGATTGCGTCGTATAGCCTGCCGGCGCAAAAATACGCCACCCAGTCCACTGTCGATACGTTCAACCGGCAACTCATCCATCGGCTGCGGCAACTTCCAGGCGCGCAATGGGTCGGCCTGACTACATCCTTGCCCGCCTCGGGCAATAACGAAGTGCAGGTTTTCGTTGTCGACGGATATACCCCGCCCAAGGGCGCGGCCTTGAATCAGGGCAGCCCCGATCAGACGGACGGCAATTATTTTCAGTCGATGGGCATACCGCTGCTGCGGGGGCGGTATTTCACCACCGCCGACAATGCTGACGGGCAACTGGTGGTGATCGTGAACCGTAAGCTGGCCCAGCACTACTGGCCCGGGGAAAATCCGTTGGGCAAACGGATGCGGATTGGAACCCCTGAATTGCAAACTCCCTGGCTGACGGTGGTCGGGGAGGTGGCCGACCTTAAGCAAGATACGCCAGACGGAGATACATCCGAGCAATATTACCAACCGATCGCGCAGCAACACGCCGACCTGGGGAAATTGGTCAAACCCTCGGATGTGTTCGGCAACGGAATGTCCGTGGCGCTGCGCATGGCGATGCCGCCGGAGCAGATGGAAAATTCTCTTCGCTCCGTTTTTCATTCTCTCGACCCACAGCTTGCCATCACGCAGGTGCAGAGTATGGAGCAGGCCGTGTCCGAGAGCGAGGCTCCGCGGCGGTTCAACACCATTGTGATCTCCGCGTTTGCCCTGGCGGCAGTGCTGCTGGCCATTCTGGGCATTTACAGCGTGATCGCCTTCTCGGTGGCGCTGCGAACGCAGGAGATGGCCATCCGCATGGCGCTGGGGTCGTCGCGCTCCGGCATCATCCAGTTGGTGCTCGCGTCCGCCGCACGGCTGGCGTTGATCGGCTGCGGCATCGGGCTGGCCGGAGCGGCTGCCGCGTCGCTGCTGCTGCGCTCTCTCTTATTTGAGGTAAGCGCGTTCGACCCGCTGGTGCTGGCCGCCGCCGCGATTGCCATTCTGGCGCTTTCCATTGCCGCGTCGTTGCTACCGGCGCGGCGGGCATCTTCGATCGATCCCATGCAGGCGTTGAAGAGTGAATAGGGGCACTCGGCGATGAATAACCTACTGAACGATCTTCGCTACGCGCTGCGTCAGTTGCGCAAGGCGCCGGGATTCACTCTCACCGCGGTCATTACGCTGGCGCTGGGCATTGGCATCAGCGCGGCTATGTTTACCGTAGTCGATGGCGTGCTGCTGCGGCAGCTGCCGGCGCCGCATCCGTCCCAATTGGTCCGGCTGGGGGAAGCCGGCCAACTGAATGAAATTGGCTCCTCCTCGTTGCCGAATGTTAAAGACTGGGCGGCGCAGAATAAGTCATTTCAAGGCATGACCTGGTATACGCAGAGTTTCTTCAACCTGAAGCAGCCGGACGGCAGCGCAAACTTTGCCGAGAACGCGCAGACCAGCCCCAAATTCTTCTCCGTGCTGCAGGTACGTCCTTTACTGGGGCGCACGTTTCTTCCGCGGGACGCGAATGTTGCGGTGCTGAGTTACAACGTGTGGAACCAGTATTTTGCGCGCGACCCGAAAATCCTGGGGAAGACCGTACATCTGGGCGCGGCCACATACACGGTGATCGGGGTGATGCCGCGCCACTTTTATTTTCCCGTCAACGATAATGGCGCACTGGTGTGGACGCTGCTTGTGACCAGTCCAACGATGCAGCGACAGAATGAGTTTCTGAGCGTGATCGGGCGCATGCGGCCCGGAGTCACCGTGGACGCGGCGCAAGCGGAACTGACGGGTATACAGGGCAACATCGCGCGGCGATACGCCAGTCTGGCCCTGCCCAAATATGTGGGGGTAGACGATTATCTCGACGTGCAGGTGGGTTCGGTGCGCTCCGGCCTGCTGGCATTGCAGGGCGCGGTGCTGCTGGTGTGGCTGATTGCCTGCGCCAATGTCGCCGGACTGCTGTTGACAAGGCTTTCCGCACGACGCCGGGAGATTGCCGTGCGCGCCGCGCTGGGGGCCAGCCGGCAGCGGATTGTGTGGCAGTTTTTAACCGAGAGTCTTTTGCTGAGTTTTGCCAGCGGAGCCATTGGGCTGGGCATCGCGGAAGGCTGTCTGGTTGCGCTACATCATGCCATCGCAACGAATCTGAGCCGGTCGAGCAATGTCGCGCTGAACTGGCAGGTGGTGCTGGTGTTGATCGGGCTGTCGATTTTGTCAGCCATCATTTTCGGTGTTGCGCCAGCGTTGCAGGCCGCCTCGGCCAATCCGCAGGACGCGCTGCACCAGGGCACGCTAGGGGCAGGCACGGGGTTGCGACAGGTCCGCCTGCGCAATCTGCTGATTGTCGGCGAGTTGGCATTGTCTCTGGTGCTGCTGTTTGCGGCCGGTCTGCTGCTGCGCACGTTGTATGCCCTGCACGATGTGGACCTCGGATTCAACCAGCACAACCTGATCGATGCGCAGTATTTTCCGGGGGGCGGAAATTTCGTTCTCGCCGAGAAGCCGCTACCCGTAGTGGAGACAACCTACATGCCGTTGCTCGAACGGACGCGGCGTCTTCCCGGCGTGGAGTCTGCCGCTTTGATCTCCCACGCACCGCTTTCCAACAACGTACATCTGGGCATTGGATTCACTCTGATTGGCTCCCCGGAAATCAAGCGCGATGTCTCCTTTAACGCCGTAACGCCCGGCGCTTTTCGAACTCTGGAGATACCCCTGTTGCGCGGGAGATTCTTCAACGATACCGACACCAAAACAACGCGGGCGGTCTGCATTGTGAACCAGGCTTTTGCCCGGACCTATTTCCCGGGCAAGAGCGCGCTCGACCAACGGCTCGACCTGAACCCAAACCCGAGTCCGACGGACAAGACCATCTATGGCGACATCCAGATCGTCGGCGTCGTCGGCGACACTTCCGAAGGCAAAATTGCCGATGCGGCGAAGCCGATGGTTTTCATCAATATCAACCAGGTTGCGGTGGACGACAGCCTGTATCCGATTCTTGCGCTGGCGATGGAACTGGTGATTCGCACCCACCAGCAGCCGCAAACGCTGCTTCCCGCGGTACACAGCGTCTTCGCGGAGGTTGCGCCCGGACTGAGCATCAGCTCCATCCAGACATTTCAGCAGAAAATCGACACTCAGCTTGGAAGCCAGTCGCTGGCGGCGAGGCTGTTGTGGTTGTTCGCCATCGCCGCCGTGCTGATCTCCGCGGCCGGGCTGTACGGACTGCTGAGTTACAGCGTCAGCCAGCGCACGTGCGAAATCGGCGTGAGGATTGCCCTGGGAGCGCAGCGGGAAGACATTCTGCGGGTGGTTCTGCGGCAGGCCTCCAGGCTGGTGGTGGCCGGACTTGCGATCGGGCTTTTCTGCGCATTTTTCCTGGGTCGCTTTGTGCATAGTTTCCTGTACGGCGTGAACGGACACGATGGCGTTACGCTGTTTTTCGTCGCGGTAATTCTGGCTGTTGTCGGGTTGTTTGCGGCATACGTCCCGGCGCGGCGCGCTTCACGTATCGAGCCTACCGAGGCCCTGCGAACAGAATAGTTACGATTTGAAAGAGAGAAACGATGATTCAGTTGAAGAGTATCGAACGCAGTTACAAATTGGGAGCCGGGCAGGTCTGGGTCCTGCGGCGAATCCAGATGGACATCCATGAGGGAGAATTTGTGACCATTATGGGGCCTTCGGGATCGGGAAAGTCTTCGCTGCTGAACATCCTGGGCCTGCTTGACGATGACTGGCATGGAGAATACTGGTTTGGCGAGCAGGCGGTCCACAAGCTAAACCGCAAGCAGCGCGCAGATCTGTCGCGGCGCGGCATCGGAATGGTCTTCCAGAGCTATCACCTGCTGGACGATCTGACGGTGGCCGAGAACATCGACCTGCCGCTTTCCTACAAGAACATTCCTTCTTCGGAACGGCAGGCCATGGTGGCCGACATCCTCGACCGCTTCCGAATGGTGGCCAAGAAGGACCTGTTCCCGTCGCAGCTTTCCGGCGGTCAGCAGCAACTGGTGGGGATTGCGCGTGCCGTGATCCATGCTCCCGCCCTGTTGCTGGCCGATGAGCCGACTGGCAATCTGCATTCCAGCCAGGCGAAGAAGATCATGGAGCTTTTTCGCGGACTGAACCGGCAAGGCACGACAATCGTCCAGGTGACCCATTCCGATGTGAATGCAACGTATGGGACACGCACCATTCAACTGGCCGATGGGTGGATGGTCTCGGATAGTGCACGCCCCGAGCTGCAGCAGATTCAGGATGGGAGAGAGTAATGGGTGCAACGCAGTTGAGAGGGACGAATTGGGCTGGATGGCGCAGTAAATCTGCGCTTGGTTTGCTATTTGTAACAACAACGGGTCTATGGGCGCAGCAGAGCGCTTTGAATGCTCCACAGCCGCAAGTCGAGCCTCCACTGCGCCTGGATGTTCCCCATTCCGACGCGCCGTGGGCCCCGTATTCACCTTCGCGGGTGGCGCCGGCGGACCTTGCCAATTCGGCCTCGCTCGATTCCTTCATCCGTGACGGCAAGCTGTACCTGTCGCTGCAGGATGCGATTACGCTGGGTTTGGAAAACAATCTGGACATCGCCATCGCGCGCTATAACCTGCCGATTGCGGCGACTGACCTGCAACGAGCCGATGCTGGAGGAACGACGCTGGGAGTAAATACCGGCGTGGTGCAGAACACGCCCGGGGCGGGTGTGGGCGGCATTGGGACTGCGGGCGGGTCGGGGGCCGGTGGCACCTCCAGCGGCGCAGGCGGCGCGGGCTCCGGCGCTTCCGGCCTGGTGCAAAGCACGTTGGGAACGGGCACGGCGGTTTCGTCTTTCGATCCGTTGATTCAGGTCAATATAAATGTTGACCATCAGACGTCCCCGGTCACCAACCTTCAGATCTATGGCGTTCCCTCGCTGCAGATCAACAGCACTGTTGGCGATTTCTCGTACACGCAGGCCTTCACTCTCGGCACCCAGGTTGAATTCTTATTTGCGAACGAACGCCAGACGATTAATAGCCCGTATTACAACCAGTCCCCGGGCTTGACCTCGAACTACAAATTTCAGATCACGCAGCCATTACTGGCTGGCTTCGGATTTCTTCCGAATAAGCGGTACATCTATATCGCAAAAAATAACCAGAAGATCTCGAACCTGGCGTTTCGTGCGCAATTGATCGCCACGGTGACGCAGATCGAGAATATCTACTGGGACCTGTTCAACGCGTACCAGCAAGAGCAGGTGCAGGAACACTCGCTTGCGTTTGCCCAGCAGACGTATGAGAAGGGCAAGAAACAGCTCGCGCTGCAGGCGATTCCAGAGATGGAGGTGCTGCGGGACGAGGGCGAAGTCGCCAAGCGCGACCAGGACCTGACGGTTGCGAAAACGAATTTGCAACTGCAGGAATTGCTGATGAAGAACGCCATCACGAAAAACCTGAACGATAGCTTTCTGGTCTCGATGCCGGTGGTTCCCACAGCGCAGATGAATATGGAAACCACCGCGACGAAGCTCGAAATGAGCGACATGGTCGCCGAGGCGATGAAGAGCCGGCCCGACATCGCCGAATCGCGACTGGACCTGAAGAACAGAGAAATCACCAGGAAAACGGCGCGGAATGCGCTGTTGCCGACGGTGAACCTGGTGGCATATATCGCAGGAAGTGGGCTAGGCGGACAGAACAATCCGAATTATGACGGGACTGCTGCCGGCATCCCGCTGCCAACCAGTTTCACTGGAACTCTGCGGAACGCTTTCAACAACAGCTCTCCAGAATATTATGTGGGCGGACAGATTTCCATTCCTATCCGGAATCGAATTGCCAAAGCCGACCAGTATCGCGCGGAGCTTGAATATCGCCAGGCCCAAATTCTGCAGCAGGAGCAGCGCAAGCAGATCCTGATCGAAGTGGAGAACGCGCAGTATGCCTTTGAGCAGAGCCGCGCGCGGGTCGAGTCCGCTCGCAAGGCGCGCGATCTGGCGCGGAAGACGTTCGGCATCATGCAGCAGGAGCAGAAGCTGGGGGCCGGTTCGTCATTCCAGACCCTGTCGGCGCAGCACGATCTTGCTCTTGCTCAGTCCGATCTGGTGTCGGCAATGACAGCCTATGAGAAGGCCCGGGTGCAAGTGGACCGCGCAACTGGAGAGACGCTGGCGCGCAATCACATTTCCGTCGAAGCGGTAAAAACCGGCCAGATTCAACAGCCGTAAGCAACATACCGCGAGCAGGATAGACGAACCGCGATACTCTAAAGCGAAAGCAGCACCGGGCGCCGGCGGAGAAGCGCAGGTTCCTCGACCGCGTCCTTACTTCGCAAGAAGGTCGCCCGGGATGACAGCTCAATTCAGGTCGGGAGGCCCCCCATGACACAACCTGCGCCGCTGGAAACGAAACGGCAGGGTGCCACGAAAATTCCGCGCGTGTTGGCGGCGGACGATCAGCCGCAGATTCTGGAAGCGCTGGAGCTATTGCTGCGGCCGGCGGGGTATGAAGTGGATGCGGTCAAGTCGCCGGAGGCCGCTCTGGAAGCACTGCGAGAGCAGTCCTACGACGCTTTCCTGATGGATATGAACTATTCGCGCGACACTACTTCCGGCGAGGAGGGGCTGGATTTGTTGGGGCGCGTTCTTGAGATGGAGCCCCAACTGCCCGTGATTGTCATGACGGCCTGGGCGAGCGTGGATTTGGCAGTCAAGGCAATGCGGCGGGGTGCGCGCGATTTTATCCCAAAGCCGTGGGAGAACGCGCGCCTGCTGACGATTGTCGAGACTCAGGTGGAGTTGTATCGCACCCTGCGTCGGGCGCAGATTCTGGAAGCAGAAAACCAATTGTTGCGCGCCGCCGGAAGGCCGGATATGATCGCCGGGTCCCCGGCCATGCAGCCGGTTTTGGACTTGATGTCGCGGGTTGGACCTTCCGACGCCAATGTGCTGATTACCGGAGAGCACGGCACCGGCAAGGAGATTGTTGCGCGCACCTTGCATGCATTGTCGGCACGCGCCGACCAGGCATGGATTGCGGTCAACACGGGCGCGCTTTCCGAGGGAGTGTTTGAAAGCGAACTCTTCGGCCACGTGAAGGGAGCGTTTACCGATGCGCGTGCGGACCGCATCGGACGCTTTGAGCTGGCCGATCGGGGAAGCCTTTTTCTCGATGAGATCGCCAATGTTCCGATGCGCCAGCAGGCAAAGCTACTGCGCGTGCTGGAGTCCGGCGAGCTGGAGCGCGTCGGCTCCTCGCGCACCCGGCGCGTAGACGTTCGGGTGATTTCCGCGACCAACGCCAACCTGCCGCTTGAGGTCTCCAAGGGTCTCTTCCGGGACGATCTGCTGTTTCGCCTGAACACCGTCGAGATTCACCTGCCACCATTGCGGGAACGGGGCGAGGACATTCCCGCACTGGCCGGATATTTTCTGGCGCGTTATGCCGCGCGGTATCGCAAGCAAATCGAGGGGTTCGATCCAGAGGCGTTGCACACGCTGCTCGGCCATCCGTGGCGCGGCAATGTCCGCGAACTGGAGCACACCATCGAACGCGCCGTGCTGATGGCGCGCGGCCACAGAATTGCTGCTGCCGATTTGAATCTGCGGAAGGAAGACGCCGTCGGCTCGCTGGACGAAATGAGCCTGGAGGTGGTCGAGAGTATCCTGATTCGGAAGGCTCTGCGACAGTACAATCGGAACGTGAGCCAGGCGGCGGAAGCACTGGGGTTGAGCCGCGGCGCACTATACCGCCGGATGGAAAAATATGCCATTTAGCGGAACCAGGAGCGCGCGTCCTTCGATTCCCTACCGGCAGCGTTCCACGATCGGCTTCAAACTTCCTCGCCTCCGATTTGAAATCCGGCTGATCTGCCTGTTGGCATTGTTTGCCATTCCAGCAGTGCTTCTGGGCGGGCTGCTGTTCTACTTTCTGCATGTCTCCATCTTGCTTCGCTTGTCTCTGCTGGCGATTCTCTACTTTCTTACGGCCGCGACCGGCGCGGCTGTTTTTCGCCATATCGTGCGACCACTGCAAACCCTGTCCAACATCGTCGCCGCACTGCGAGAGAATGAGTATTCCTTTCGCGCCCGAGATGTCGGCGCGGGGGATGCTCTGGGCGACCTGGCGGCACAGATCAACGAACTGGCCAGCGACCTGCGCAACCGTCGGCATCGCGAGTCGGAAACGTTCGCGCTGCTGGAGCGGGTGGTGGAGACTATGGACCTGCCCGTCTTCGCCGTCGATGCCGCCAGGAATTTGCAGTTGATCAATCCCGCGGCGTTGAAAATGCTGCAGCTTCCGGCGGAGTCTTTGCCGAGCGAAAGCTTCGATTCGCTCGGTCTGGGGGAGTTGTTGACCTGCGATGAAAATGCTGTCGTGGCGCTGACGCTGCGCGGGCGCGAGGGCCGATGGATGGTGCGGCGCAGCAAGTTCTATCAAGATGGTGCGCCGCACACGCTGCTGTTGCTTTCCGATGTGAGCGGTATGCTGCGCGAACAGGAGCGCCAGGCCTGGCAGCGGCTGATCCGCGTGCTCGCCCACGAGGTAAACAACTCCTTGACGCCCATCAAGTCGATCGCCTGCAGTTTGCGGATGCGGATACAGCGAATTCCGTCCCAGCAAGCTCCAGGAAGCGCCGGAACGCTTCTGAATCCGGTGGACATGGAGCATGGACTCTCCATCGTCGAGGAACGCGCGGAATCGTTGAACCGATTTCTGCAGACATACAGCCAGTTGGCAAAGCTGCCCCCACCCGTTAAGGCAGTATTCGTGCTGGCTCCGATTGTGGAGCGGGTTTGCCACCTGGAAACCCGGTTGCGCGTCACGCTCGACGTCCGGGACGAAGTGGAACTGTATGCCGACGCGGCCCAAATGGAGCAGGCGACGATCAACCTGGTGCGGAATGCGGTGGACGCGGCCATACAGGCCCATGGCGGTCCGGCGAAAGCGCTGGTACGCGTCGTCCTGAGCCGCGAGGGCGGCACTGCCCGTATTGCGATCGAAGACAACGGCGAGGGACTGGCGAATCAAGCCAACCTGTTCACTCCCTTTTACACGACCAAGCCCGGGGGCACGGGCATTGGGCTGGTATTGGCGCTACAGATTGTCGAAGCCCACGGAGGCAGCCTGACCCTGACCAACCGAACCGACGCGCGGGGCTGCTGCGCAGAGGTCCGTCTGCCGATAGCAGACGAAGCGCATCAACGGATAGCAATGCGTATTTGATACGCGTTTACAGGGGCGGGGCCATACATCTAGACTCTGACCTCGTGCTGTCTGTAACAATGGATACGGGTAGCGTTGGAGGGAATGATGACATCGGGCGGGAAAGCGGGAGCAGTTCACGTCACAGAGGAGCAACGGATCAAATACTCGGTGGCGTTGATCCGGGAATCGATGAAGCGGCAACGCGACGAACTCGCACTGACGAAGGCCGAGATCCCCCGACTTCAGAAGCGCTGCAAAGATATTGGGCGAAGTATAAAGGAACTGGAGAAGCTGATTAAATCCGCACCATCCGGCTGAACCGCAAAAGAGCAGCCGCGTTATTCTGGCTAACCCTTTCGTACGCTCTTAAATCAAAACTGCTCTAGCCTGCATGTTGAGGTTCTTCTATGACCGCTATGCCGATAGCATCAGGAACATCACGCCTCATGAAGATTAACCGCCAACTCACCAGTCCTCTTCGTTCTGCGTGCAGGAAAATATCTTCCCTGCGCGCACAAAGCCTTCTCTTCGTGCCGCTTCTGGCCCTGCTTTGCGGTGCGTTGCCATTACGCGCGGCCACAACGTCCCGCACCGTTAGCGTGGGCAGCGGCCATTTCATCGTCAATGGCAAGCCGGTACAGATCATATCCGGCTCTATTCACTACGCGCGCGTTCCCCGGCCATACTGGCGGGCTCGTCTGGAAATGGCAAAAGCGATGGGACTCAACGCTGTCACCGTTTATGCCTTCTGGAACGTGCACGAACCGCGCCCCGGCCATTGGGATTTCTCCGGTCAGTACGACGTCGCGCAGTTCATTCGTACCGCCCAGCAAGTCGGCCTGTACGTCATCCTGCGTCCCGGCCCATACGCCTGCGCCGAATGGAGCTTCGGTGGGTATCCAGCGTGGCTGCTTAAAAATCCCAACATGCGTGTGCGCACGCTCGATCCCGCATATACACATGCCGCGCAAAGCTACATGAATCATCTAGGCCAGCAGCTGAAACCGCTGCTCTGGACGCACGGTGGCCCCATCATCGCCGTGCAGATCGAAAACGAGTACGGCTCCTTCGCCAAAAACAAACAGTATCTTGAAGCAGTCAAGCACATGGTCATCAAAGCCGGCCTTGGCGATGCAGTCCTGTACACCGCCGATGGTCCCGGCCTTTGGGGAGGCGCGCTGCCCGAGCTGCCCGAGGCCATCGACGTCGGTCCCGGTTTCGTGCAGAGCGGATTCAAGCAACTGCTCAAGTTCCGCCCGCACTCACGCCTCATGTATGTAGCCGAATACTACCCCGGATGGTTTGATTCATGGGGAAAGCCGCATCACCAAGGCGCGCCCATTGCCGAGCAGCTCAAAGACCTCAGCTGGATTCTCTCGCACGGCTACTCCGTCAGCCTCTACATGTTTCATGGTGGAACCGACTGGGGTTTTCTCAACGGCGCCAATGCTAGCGGCAAAACGTACTCGCCGCAAACTACCAGCTATGACTACGCTGCACCTTTGAACGAAGCCGGCAATCCAACTCCTGCGTATTATGCCTTGCGCAAATTGTTCAGGCAGTACGCGCCAGGCCATAATCTGCCGCCGGTCCCCCCTCAGGTGCAGCTCATTAAGGTAGCCCCGTTCAAACTCCCATTTGCCGCCTCGCTCTGGAGCAACCTTCCGGCGCCGCATCGCAGCAAGTCACCGCTCGACTTCGCGCAGTTCGATCTGCAGGCAGGCTACATGCTTTACCGCACGCAGATTCACGGCCCTGTCGAAGGCGCCCTCGATATCGGCGGAGCACGCGACTACGACATTATTTACATCAACGGCCACCGGGTCGGAACCCTCGATCGCAGACTCGATCAACATGAGCTGAACATCGATGTGCCCGGTCCCACGGCGCGGCTCGATATCCTGGTCGAAGACACTGGCCGCATCAACTTTGGTCCAGAGTTTCCAACAGATCGCAAGGGCCTGATCTTCCCTGTCCTGCTCAACGGAAAGCCTCTCCATGGATGGGAAAATTACCCCATGCCGCTCGAGCACGCCCCCTCGCTGCACAGGTCAAAAGCAGAAATGCCTGCCCCCGCATTCCATCGCGGCACATTCACGCTCAGCAAAATAGGAGACACATTCCTCGACGTAAGCCAGATGGGTAAGGGCCTGCTCTGGGTCAACGGACATGCCGTGGGCCGCATCTGGCACATCGGTCCGCAACAATCGGACTACGTGCCCGGTTGCTGGCTGCAGAAAGGAAGCAATACGGTTACAGTTTTCGATCTAGATAAGGAGACCACCCCTGAAATCTCAGGGAAAACTCACCACGTCTACGCTCTTCAGCCAGCCAACCCCTAGGAACTTGTTGAAATTCGTCTGAATGCGGCGGATTTCCATGTGATTTGCGTTTCTGTCTGGTTGAGAACCCTTCGAATTGAGCGTTTGTCCGGTGTTCATAGACGTTCAGGCGCACTGCTCCCTGAGTGTTCCAGGTGGTTGAGCCATCAGTCGCGGCATCCGGATCAGGTTGTGGGCGGCGCAACTGAAGACGAACAGCCAGTCCACGTTCTCCAGCCCTGGCAACTTCACCTGGCGCAATGGACCGGTTTGTTTCAGCCAACTAAATCCCTTCTCGACCAGCCATCTGCGACTCAGACTTACTGCATAACCGGAGTGCCGCGTAGTTCTGTGGCCGAGGTTGCTGCGCCGCCCTTTCTCGTTCTTTGTAACATGCGCGGTGACGTTCAACTCGCGTGCCGTGCCGACGAAATCTTTCGTGTCATAAGCCTTGTCCGCACCTACGGTGAGACGCCGCGAACGGCCCTCCTGTTTGTCTTGAGCATCAGTAGCGCGGCGCATCCCATTCTGCATATCCATCGGCATGAGTTACCATCGCGGCCGCAATCAGACCGTTGCTGTTCTCCACCAGCGCGTGGCCCAGATAACTTAACCTCGACTCCTTGCTATAACTCTTCTTGTACAGCCGCGCATCCGCGTCGGTGGTGGATTCATGCCTATTGTTGCTGCGCTTCTGACCATGGAAATCCGTGCCATCTCCGTCCCCGGAGCCGGAACCTGCCGTGCGCAGAAATGAGAAGTGGAGCATGTAGTTTGTCGCGCAGCGGCTTGCCGATGACCGCTGGATTCGTGTGCTGACCGTCGTCGATCAGACCATCACTTGAGTTACACTAACCGCAATCGTGGCCGCCAGACGGGCACTAACCGAACCACGCAGGGCGAAATTTCCAACCTCGCGCGGCGTAGTTTTCCGGGGCGGGTCAGTATCGAGCTCATTCCAATCCTGGCATAAACGCTTATTTCGTTCACGGCGAGCGAGGAGAAACGATGAAAGAGTTGTAACGCAGACGCTTCCTGCAGCAATTGACCTATGCTTCTTCCGCATTCGGAGCAGTGCATCTGAAGCTTTTCCCCGTGCCTGGCATGCCGGGGAAGTTTGCTTTGTTGGATGGAGCGGATCACCCCGTATTCAAGCATTCGGATATTATCCGCTACGATGCCCAGTACTTCACGATTCACAACAGGGACACGTTTCTTTAGGGAATTATATACTTGACTCCCCGACGATTTTAGCCTAGAATTGACTCATAGTAGAGGACGATATGAGCCAAAGCACAATTAGCACCTTCCAACTGTTCGCAATGTTTCCCGATCAAGAACCCG
>Ga0208717_1000182_pt1 | contig 27212 bp, 20 predicted proteins | sample NGESurF53shallow_FD_184489 | JGI IMG/M metagenome (GOLD analysis project Ga0208717, IMG submission 184489) | Arctic peat soil microbial communities from Barrow, Alaska - NGEE Surface sample F53-3 shallow (SPAdes) | ecosystem: Environmental > Terrestrial > Soil > Wetlands > Peat ... | reverse complement strand
TGTCGCGGATTCCTTCCGCGGTTCCGAGGCCGCCGCGACCATCGTCGTCGTGAAGGCGCTCGTCACCCCTGCGATGCGCGAGGCCAAGCCGGACGCCGCGTTCAAGGGCTACACCGATGTCATGGACTTGGCCGACACGATTGTTGGTCTGTGGGACAAGCCGGCCGACGAAGTGAATGGGGAGCGCGTATGGCTGACGACCTGAACGGGCAGCACCACGATCCGGCCCGCCGCGGGTTCGCCAGTGACAACTATGCGGGCGTTCACCCGGAGATCCTCTCTGCTCTGGCCCTCGCGAACGGCGGGCACGTCGGCAGCTACGGCGGCGACCCTTACACGGCCGCCGCTGTTGAGGTGTTGCAAGGACACTTCGGTGCCGGCGCCGAGGTGTTCTTCGTCTTCAACGGCACCGGCGCCAACGTCGTGTCATTGCAAGCGATGACGAAGCGCTGGGACGCCGTGATCTGCGCGGAATCTGCCCACATCAATGTCGACGAGTGCGGTGCAGCGGAAAAGATCGCCGGGCTCAAGCTGCTCTCGGTGACGACTCCCGATGGGAAGCTCACGCCTTCGCTGATCGACGTCCACGCCTGGGGTTTCGGGGACGTGCACCATGCGCAACCCCGCGTCGTGTCGATCACCCAGAGCACAGAACTCGGCACGGTCTACACGCCGGACGAGGTCGCCGCGATCTGTGCGCACGCGCATTCGTTGGGGATGTTCGTGCACGTCGACGGCTCGCGCATCGCGAACGCGGCGGCTGCGCTCGGTCTACCCTTGCGTGCGTTCACGACGGACGTCGGTGTCGACGTCCTCAGTCTCGGTGGCACGAAGAACGGACTTCTGTACGGCGAGGGGATCGTCGTGCTCAACCCGGACGCCGTTTCTGGGGTGGAATACCTCCGCAAGGCGGGCATGCAGTTGGCGTCGAAGATGCGGTTCGTCGGCGTGCAGTTCGAGGTGCTGTTCGGCACCGATCTTTGGTTGCGCAGCGCCACACACGCGAATGCGATGGCGCGTCGGTTGGCCGATGCGACCGCGGACATCGCTGGCGTGCAGCTCACCCGCCAACCGGAAGCCAACTCGGTATACGCGATTCTGCCTGCAGACGTGACCGCGCGGCTGCAGGAGCAGGTCTTCTTCTACCCCTGGGATCGCGCAACCGGTGAAGTGCGCTGGGTGTGCGCGTTCGACACCACCGAGGCCGATGTCGACGACTTCGCCGAGGCCGTCCGCAAGGAAATGGCCAACCACTAGCGGTTTCCTCGCCCGCCCCAGCCTCGCCAAGTGTTGCAGTCCAGCGCACGCAAGAACGAGCGCTGGACTGCAACGCTCCGCCGTGATGGCGGCAAAGCTCAGTGGTTGCGGAGCCAGGCCTGCCAGCCGCCGTTCGCGAAGTCCGACACGAAGAGCTGCCCGTTGCCGGTCGATGCGCTGTTATTGGGATCGTGCGGGAAGTGGACTTCGACTACCCATGTGCGGTCGCCGATCGTCTTGCCACACGTGCCGTAGGCGATCGTCCCGATTCCCTTGCCGCCGTCGAGGCTCTGGCTGGCCGGGTAGATCGCAGTGACGGTGAAATCCTTCGTGGGCTCGGGCGGGTAGATCGTCGGCACCACCTTGGCCGCCGCCGCCTTTGCTTGCGCAGCAGCGTCGGCGCCGGGCACCAACGGCAGCACGGTCGGGCACGCGCCCAAGTTGCTCGACACCGGCTTCGCAGTCGATGACGCTGGCGGGTCGACGGCGATGATCGTGGTGGCGAGCAATTGGCCGCCGTCGCACTTTGCAGCCTCGGCGCACGGGCGCAGCAGGACGTCGACGTGTTCGACGCCGGGCCCCTCAGGCCGAATCACGAGCGGCGCGAACGTATAGCCGGATTGAACAGTTCCGACAGAAGTCGGGAACGTGCCCGAGTCCGCCGAAAGCGCGAGCCGGTTCACGCATGCGACCGGCCCGGTCGCCTCGAAGCTCACCGTTCCACCTGCGTTCAGAGTCAGCAGGTTGAGGCTCGGCTCAGTCTGCAGCGCGGAAACAGCAAGCGTGAGCATGTCAATGTGGTCAGGGCCTTCCGGACCAAAGTCAGACGCCGTCGCGACCGAAAGTCCGGCGCACGCACCAGTCGTGATCAAAGGCGGCGTTGGTGGGGTACTGCTCAGGGGCGGACGCGGCGACACCACGACCAGTGGCGACGCCATGGCGGACGGACTTATCGGCGGGCCGAGGAGCGGTGGCGAGCCGTGCACCTGCAGCGAACTCGCTCCCGGCGACGAACTGGCGACTGGTCCCGGCCCGGCAGGTTGGGTGTTTGTCGACGAGTTGTTGCGTCCCAGGGCCGGCACCAATGCGACAGCCGCAACCACCACAGCAGCCGCAATCACCGCACCAATGGAACGCTGTCGCCGACGTCGCCGAGCTCCGGCAGTTACCCGATCGAATAGGTCGGGAACATCCGACCCCGCTGGCTCGATCGACTGCATCGCCCGACGCACGCTCTCGTCGTCCGGAATCATCGTCCTGCCTCCGTCACCCGTGGGTCGTTGCTCAAACGCAACCGCGCGAGCGCCTTCGATGTCTGGCTCTTCACTGTGCCGACGGAGCAACCGAGCACGTCGGCCGTCGCAGTCTCGGTGAGGTCTTCGTAAAACCGGAGCACAAGCACTGCGCGTTGCCGTGGCGTCAACGTCGGCAATAGGCGACGAAGCGCGTCGGCGAGATCGGCGCGCGCGTAGTCGTCGTCCACCGTTGTGATTTCCGGCAAGTCGGACGTCGGTTGCTCACCGCGCCACTTTCGCCGCCACCAACTCGAGTAGGTGTTCACCATGACCTTGCGGACATAGGCATCGGGATCGCGATCATGAGCCACCCGTTGCCAATGCGGCCACACCCGCTCCAACGTCGTCTGCACGAGGTCCTCCGCCGTCTGCTCATCACCGGTGAGCATCCGCGCGGTGCGCAGCAGGGCACGCTGGCGCGCAGCGACATAGTCGCGCAACCCCGGCGGCTCCTGTGGCACCTCACCCCTGTCTCGTCACCCAAAGTCCGCGGATCTCGCTACCTACACCGGTCGGACGCCACGAATGGTTGCCAGGTTGCCACGATGATCACCCGACTGTCAGACAACCACGGGTCAAGAGCCCTGCAACCGTCTGACAGTCGCCGGTCGTTCCGGGAATGGGCGCGGCCCTGCGCTCGTTGGGCGCCGGTATGAAGATCACAGTCATCGGAACGGGCAAAATCGGCGGCACGCTCGGGGAGAAGTGGCGGCGGGCTGGCCACGAGGTGAGCTACGGGTCAAGGAATCCGCGCGCTGACGGCCCTGGTGGCGAGGCGGTCGTGGCAGTCGGCGACGCAATCGAAGGCGCCGACGTGGTGGTATTCGCCATCCCGGCAGCCGCTGTTGAAGAAGTCGCGGCAGAGCATGGCGCGGCGCTGGCGGGCACGGTCGTGCTCGACGCAACGAACCGGATGGGCGCCTCCGTCGTCAACAACCGGGCGGAGATCCTGGCGGCTGCTCCCGACGCCAAGTATGTGCGGGCGTTCAACACGTTGGGCTGGGAGAACTTCGCCGATCCCCTGCCCGACGCCGACCTGTTCTTCGCGGCCGACCCCGAAGCACGCGCTATCGCCGAAACGCTCATCAAGGCCGTGGGATTGCGCCCGCAGTACCTGGGCGACGCAGACGCGGCAGCGACAGTCGACGCGCTGCTGCCGGTCTGGTTCGCGCTGACGAAGCAGCGGGGCGGCAACCGCAAAGTCGCACTGCGCGTCGTCGAGTAGTGCCACGTCGTCGACTGTCAGACGGCTACCGGTCAAGAGCCCTGTAACTGTCTGACAGTCGCTGATTAGCCTTTGCGCTTGGCGATCTCGGCGATCAGTTGGGGCACCACGACGTGCAGATCGCCGACGACACCGAAGTCGGCCAGCTCGAAGATCGGCGCCTCGGCGTCCTTGTTGATGGCCACGATCGTCTTCGACGTCTGCATGCCCGCGCGGTGCTGAATCGCGCCTGAAATACCGCACGCGACGTAGAGCTGCGGCGCGACAGTGACCCCGGTCTGCCCGACCTGCGCGGCATGCGGATACCAGCCGGCGTCGGTCGCCGCGCGCGAGGCACCGACCGCCGCCGACAACGCGTCGGCAAGCTCCTCGATGAGGGCGAAGTTCTCCGCCGTCCCGACCCCACGACCGCCCGCGACAACAACGCTCGCCTCTGACAAGCCCGGCCGACCACCCGACGCCGCAGCCGACCGCGACTCGATGACCGCGTGCCGACCCTCGGCGGCAGGAACGGCGACCGCCGACACCTGCGCAGCAGCGGGCGCAGCAACAGGGGTAACGCTGTTCGGCCGGACCGTCACGATCGGTACGCCGCGAGTTGCCTTCGCATGCACCACAGTCGAACCGCCGAACACCGACTGCTCAACCACGACAGTGTCGCCGTCAAGAGATACGTCGACGGCGTCGGTCAGAACACCAGCATCAAGGCGGACGGCGAGGCGACCCGCGATCTCCTTGCCTTCCGTTGTCGACGCGATCAGCACTGCCGCTGGTGTCCGCGAGGCGACGAGTGACTCGAGCAACGACACAACCGGCGCGACGACGGATGACGTCAGCGCCTCGCCGTCCGCGCTGAGAATCGCAGTCGCGCCGTATTCACCGAGCTTGCCAGCAGCAAGCTCGGCTCCGCCCCCGACAACAACAGCGACCGGCGAGCCGAGGCGCGTCGCAAGGGTGAGCAACTCAAGCGTCGGCTTCGCGACGACACCGTCGACGTGGTCGACCAATACAAGTACATCCGCCATGACGAGTCCCGTCGTTAGAGAAGCTTGCGCGAGACGAGAAAATCCGCGATCCGCGAACCCGCGTCGCCTTCGTCTTTGATGATGGTGTGTTCGCCACGCGGCGGCCGTTGCGTCGCATCGACGACGGCGGTGGCCGCCGCGGCCAACCCGACCGCGGATGCGTCGATACCGAGATCCGCAATCGACCAGGTCGCCGTCGGTTTCGACTTCGCAGCCATAATCCCTTTAAACGAAGGATACCTGGGCTCGTTGATCTTCTCGAGCACGCTGATGACGGCTGGCAGTTGTGCTGAGACCACGGCCTGCCCGACGTCCGTCTGTCGATGCACCTTCACCGTGGCTGGCGAGGTCGATGTGTCGACCTCGACCTTGCCGGCAAGCGTTGCCTGCGGCACGCCGAGGCGCTCGGCAAGCATTGCCGGCACGACGCCCATGCGGGCATCGGTCGACTCGGAGCCGAGCACGACCAGATCGAAGCCACTGCGCTCGATGGCTTTCGCCAAGACCAGTGAGGTAGCCAGCGCATCCGACCCGTGCAGCGCGTCATCGACGACATGCACGGCTTCGTCGGCTCCCATCGAGAGCGCCTTGCGCACTGTGTCAGCGGCACCCGCTGGCCCCATGGTCAAGACAACGACCGTGCTGCCTTCATTGGCTTCCTTGATGCGCAACGCCTCTTCGACCGCGTACGTATCGAGTTCATCGATCACCCCGTCGGCGGTCGCCCGATCAAGGGTCTGGTCCGCCGGGTCGAGCCGTTTCTCCGACCACGTGTCGGGGACCTGTTTGACGCACACGACAATCCTCAACGCACCCACGGTTCGCGCCTCCTGTCGGCCGACTCTACCGGGCGACTTTGCGTGCCAGCCTCCGGCCGCACGTCAGTACCCACGCCGCGAGCCCTTACGCGGCGCTACGGTGACGGGTATGGACCAGCGACTGCGCTCCGTTTGCGACCTGTTCATGGGTGATCTCCGCGAAGGTTCTGGATTGCACGAGTACGACGGCCTGATTCAAGACCTGTCACCGGGCGGGGTTCGGGCGGGCCTCGCAAAGCTCGGCGGGCCACCACTCGACGACCCGCACGACGAGGCCCACCTGCAGGCTTTCGAGGACAACGCCCGCATCGCGTTCGGCGAGCTTGAGGTGCATCGGTCCAACCCGTCGACGCACCTGCCGAACTTCGACCTCTCCTGTTACGACCGCGAGTACGCGCCGGCGAGCGACCGCGCGGCTGCGAGACGCGCACACCTCGCTCAGTGGCCGGACGCCGTGGACATGACGATCGAGTCACTCGACGCAGTCCCTGCTCCACTGGCGACAGCACTGCTCGGCGCGTTCACCGGACTGGTGTCCGCAGTCAACCCCGCCGAGCCGCGTGCCTCCGCAGCACTAGCTGCGCACGCCAGACTGATGTCGCATCTGCAGGACGCTGCAGACCACGGCTCACCCGACGCATCGTTGGGCGCGAGCGGCTTGGCGGCGTTGATGGGTTCGTTCGAAGCAACAACAGTCGACATCGGGCGGCTCGCCGAAATCGCCGATAGCGAGCGCGACCGGCTGACGGCGATCCTGCGAGAAGCGTGTGCACGCTTCGATCCCGACGCGACGCTGGCGCAAGCGGTGGCAGCTCTGGTCGCGGACCACCCCGACGCTGATGGCGTCCTCACCGAAGCGCAAGCCCAGGTCCACGAGGTGCTCGCGTTCACTCGCGAACACGACCTCGTCCCCTACACCGACGGCGAATGCATCGTGGCGCCAGCACCCGAGTCGCGCCGATGGGCCATGGCGATGATGGCGTGGGCTGCCCCGGGAGAGCCCGATGCGCCCTCGTTCTACTGGGTAACGCCGCCTGACCCGATGTGGTCGGAGCACGACATCGAGGACTGGCTGCAGATCTTCAGCCGCGCGACGTTGCCGGCCATCACGTTGCACGAAGTGTCGCCCGGACACTTCGCGCACGGCCGGGCGCTGCGCCGCGCCGCAACACCAGTGCGCCGGATCCTGATGTCGCCCGCGTTCGTCGAGGGATGGGCGCACTACACAGAGGAGCTCAGCCTCGACCTCGGCTTCCGCGCCGGCGACCCGCGATTCGCCGCGGGAGTAGCGATCGAAGGGCTCGTGCGGGTGACGCGCCTCGCCGCAGCGATCGGCGTCCATACCGGTGCAATGACGGTGGACGACGCGGCGCACAGGTTCGAGTCGGACGCATTCTTGTCGGGGCGAGCCGCACGATCCGAAGCCAACCGCGCCACGTTCGATCCGACCTACGGTCGCTACACCTGGGGAAAGCTGGTCATTCTCGACACGCAGGCGAAGGCGCGCCAGGCCTGGGGTGCGGACTACTCACACAGCCGATTCCACAAGGCGATGCTCGACCTCGGCGCGCCGCCCTTGGGTCTGCTGGGAACTGCCGTCGACCGCGGCTAGCGCGCACCCTCGACCCTCACCCTCGCCCACGAGCCGGCGGCCTGCTCGAGCTGCTCACGGATGGGCTCGCAGCACGTCGACGTCCAGCCAGTGCGCAAGATCGGTGAGCTCGCGCATCACTTTCGCGGTCATCGTCTTCGTGAATAGCACGTCCTCGTGGATGGCGTCGACGCGCAGCACACGCTGTCGAAGGTCGGTTGTCGCGTCGACCTTTCCGACGAGGCGATCCCCATACAGGATCGGCATCGCCCAGTAGCCCCAGCGTCGTTTCGCTGCGGGCTTGTACATCTCGAGGTTGTAATCGAACTCGAAGATGTCCGCCATTCGCTGGCGGTCGAAGATGAGTCGGTCGATCGGTGAGATGATCGCCGCACGACCGCTGAATGTACCGCCGAGATATGTCGGATCGACCCGCCAGTCGCCCCTAACGCCCTCGATGACAGCTGCCTCGCCGACCTGTTCAACGCCGTTGGGCTCGACCTGGCTGTCCTGCCCATGCGCGCGCGATAACCCCATCGCGCGCAGCCGACGCTCGTTGCGGATCCGACGCGCCTCCGCCGTGGGGACGACGTCGTCATCGGGATAAACGCGCGAGGCGAGATCCCACAGCCTGTCGCGGCCCCGGCGGGCCGCTACTGCGACTTCGCCTCGCAGCACCAGCATCTCGAGCATCATCGCGACGTTGCGGTTGTTGTTCCAGCCCGTCGAGCGCCACGAGACGATGCAAGTGTCGGGCAACTCGCGCCATGTCAGCGGACCGTCGCGCCGCAGTTCATCGAGCAGGTCCTGCCGAAAGGCTTCGTTGGCTCGCACCCAAGCCGCCCGACTCTGCCGCCAGTCTGGGTCCTCGCTTACACCGGGCCACTCCGCCATTTCGCTGCGATACAGCGCGATGTCTTCGGCTGGCCTCAGCACACCCTGGACGTCGATCAACGATTGCTCCTCGACGGCGTCGGCAACCGCCGTGCGCGGACACGACGACCCCAACCGACTCCAGATGACGAACTCAGCATTCGGCGCGACGGCGGCAGTCCGATCATCCTGCAGCAGCGTGAGGTGGCGCACGGTGTCGAGCAGGTCGGTCGGCCGGTTCGCATCAAGAAGCTGCGCGCGGACGGCGATTTGGCGGGCGTCCGTTCGCGACAACTGGTGGACGGTCACGGACGCCAGGCTAGGCGACCCGAACGACAACTCGCGCGACCGGTGAGCTGATCGCTGTCAGCTGAACCCGCACGGTTCACCCCAGGGTGCCAGCTTGGTTAGGGTGCTGTGACAGAGCCAAGAGCGGCCCGAGGGGTGACTCATGACCGAACAACTCACGTCCGGCCTGCCGAGCTCGATCGTCGGGGGCGAAGCCGCCGACGCCGCGGATCTCGCGCTAGCGTTCCCGCGGCTGACCGAAAACGAATGCATCCGGCTGCGCGCGTTCGGCACCCCGCAAACCGTGAATGTAGGAGACACCCTCTTCGAACCCGGTGACGTCACGTACGACCTAGTGCTGATCGACGACGGAGTCGTCGACATCGTCAGCGCGCCAACACTCGGCAAGCCCGAAGCAATCGTCGTCCAGCATCGGGCTGGTGGTCTTATCGGTGAGCTCAACCTGCTGACCGGACAGACGGTTTACCTCACTGCCCGCGTTTCCGAGCCCGGCACCGTCTATCGCATCGGTCCAGACGCATTTCGCCGAGTGATGTCCGAGGATCCAGAACTCTCGGATCTGCTGCTCAAAGCCCTCCTCACCCGGCGCAAGTTGCTGAAGGATGCCCCAGCTGCTGCACGCAACATCGTGATCGTCGGGAGCAGCCTGTCGGCGACCGCACTCGCGCTACGCACGTATGCCGCACGGCAAGTACTCCCCCACAAATGGTTCGACGCCGAGACACTCGAAGGCAAACGCGTGATGGCGGCAGCTGAGTTGACTGCCGCCGACCTGCCGGCGGTCCTCACGCCGAGCCGTACATTGCGCCGTACGACCCCCGGCGAGCTCGCAGAGCACCTTGGCCTGTCGTACCACCGCTCGGCAGATAGGAGCATCGACGTCGCCGTCGTCGGTGGCGGCCCAGCCGGTCTTGCCGCCGCCGTGTATGGCGCGTCGGAGGGACTCGCGACGGTATTGATCGATGCAGTCGCCACAGGTGGCCAGGCCGCCGCAAGTTCTCGAATCGAGAACTACCTCGGCTTCCCGTCTGGCCTAAGCGGCGCCGAACTCACTGGCCGGGCGTCGATTCAAGCGCTGAAGTTCGGGGCCGAACTCTCGAGCCCTTGCAAAGCGGTCTCGCTCGATTGCACCGGAGGCCAACTTCGCGTCGTCCTCCAGGACGGCACCGACATCGTCGCGCGATCGGTCATCATTGCGACGGGCGCCCGCTACCGGTCGCTACCGCTCGAACGCTGGCCAGATTTCGAGGGTGCCGGAATCTATTACGCAGCAACAGAAATCGAGGCTCGCGCCTGCGGCAACCAACCTGTCACCGTTGTCGGCGGCGCGAACTCCGCTGGCCAGGCCGCGCTGTACCTTGCGTCGCGCGACAGTGCGGTCAACCTTGTAGTCCGTGGCCCTGACCTCACCGCGGGTATGTCGGCCTATCTCGCCGACCGCCTGCACGCAAGCTCGCAAGTCACCATCCACACTCAGACTGAGGTCACGGCACTGCACGGCGACACGTCGCTTCGTCGCGTCACGCTCACGCATCGCGCGACGGACGAGGTGGAAGATGCAGCGTGCAGCGGCCTGTTCTGCTTCATCGGCGCGGTGCCGTCGACGGATTGGCTGACTCGCGTCGCTCTCGACGAGGACGGCTTCGTCCGCACCGATACGCAGTTGCTTGAACCCGACCTCGGTGACATCTGGTCGCACATGGGTCGCGCGCCGTTGCCGTTCGAATCCAGCATGCCCGCGGTTTTCGCTGCCGGAGATGTGCGGTCGGGCTCGATGAAGCGGGTGGCCGCAGCTGTCGGCGAGGGTTCGAGCGCGATCAGATCGGTGCACGCCGCACTCGGCGTCCGGGTCTAAGCTCCGCTGCGCTTAGCGACCCCGGAAGTCGGCCTTGCCTGGTCCTGACTGGATGAAAGACGCCATCCCGATCGTGCGGTCTTCGGTGCCGAACAATGCCGCGAACGCCTCGCGTTCGGCCTCGAGTCCGGTAGCCATATCTGTCGCGAGCCCGCGGTCGATGACTTCCTTGGCAGCGCGCAACGCCGCGGCTGGTCCGGTAGCGAACTGTGCAGCCCATGCAACTGCCTCTTCATAGACCGACTCGTTCGCCAGCACCTTGTCGACCAAGCCGATTCGCAACGCCTCGTCGGCGGCAACCATCCGGCCACTGAAGACCAGCTCCTTCGCACGAGCCGGACCAACGAGTCGCGCCAGCCGCTGCGTGCCGCCCGCCCCAGGAATAACGCCGAGCAAGATTTCGGGCTGGCCGAGCTTCGCGCCGTCCGCACAAAAACGGACGTCGGCCGCGAGCGCCAGCTCACATCCGCCGCCCAGCGCGTAGCCGGTGATCGCGGCGACCACCGGCTTGGGGATCTGCGCAACCGCGGTGAACGCCGCCTGCAAGGGCACCGCGCGCGCGACCATGTCGGCGTGCGTCATCGCTGCCATCTCTTTCACGTCGGCGCCCGCAGCGAACGATCGGATGCCGCCGTAAATGACCACCGCTCTCACGTCGTCACGCGCGGCTGCTTCGAGCGCGACCGCATGAAGCTGGTCCTGCATCAACGCATTCATCGCGTTGACCGGCGGTCGATCGAGGCGAATCGTGCCGACGCCGCCCGCGACCTCGAGGCGCACGAATTGGGTCTCTGACGCAGCCGAATCATCCATCGCGCCAGGCTACTTCAACGCGAGCGCCCTTCAGAGCGCACAATGACACTGTGGCCCTCCGCGAACGCCTGCTCGCGGCGGCCGGCATCGTCGGGCCCTGCGTCTTCATCGCCGACTGGGCGGTCCTGGGCGCGCGGGCGGAGAACTACTCCCCTGTCAGCGACGCGATCAGCGAACTCGCGCGGATGCACGCGCCGACGCGGCCAGCGATGACCGCAGGATTTCTGGTATTTGGCGCCGCCCTGCCTACCTATGCGGTCGCGCTTCGCCACGCGGTGCCCGGCCACGCGTGGAAGTTCGCCGCCACCAACGGGCTCGCCACGCTCGGCGTGGCAGCGTTCTCACTCGGCACGCCAACGTCTGGCGACATCCACGGCGCGTTCGCCGGCCTCGCATACGCATCGCTTGCAGCGACACCGATCGCAGCGAGCGTCACACTACGTCGCGCAGGCAAAATGGCACTCGCGCGGACGTCGATTGCTACAGGTCTGCTGTGCGCGGCAGCGCTAGTCACCAGCGTGGCAGGGCCAGACCACGTGCACGGCCTGCTCCAGCGCGTCGGACTCACGATTGGCGATGCGTGGATTGTCGCCTCGGCGATCGTGGTGATGCGCGAGGCCACGTCGCCATCAGACGATCGCCCGACATCTCGACCCGCTGCGTCGCACACAAGGCCTGACCCGGCAGGATAAGCCGGTGGACATCTGGCCCGGCCACTGGCAGCCCCTTGGTGCCACCGTCGACGACGGTGGCACCAACTTCGCGCTGTTCTCCGCGAACGCGACCGCAGTCGACTTGTGCGTGTTTGATGACAACGGCACTGAAACCAGAGTCCCGCTACGTGAATCGACGTTTCACGTCTGGCACTGCTACCTGCCAGGGGTCGGGGCGGGCACCCGCTACGGATATCGCGTCGACGGCGAATTCAATCCGAGTAACGGAGCACACTTCAACCACAGCAAACTGCTGGCCGATCCGTACGCTCGCGCACTTGACGGCGTTTTCCAGCTCGATGACGCAGTGTTCGAGAACAACTCGCGCGACTCGGCCGCGTTTGTGCCGAAGTCCGTAGTGGTGGACGACGAGTTCGAGTGGGACGACGATCGCGCCCCCGCCATTGCCTGGCCCGACACCGTCATCTACGAGGTGCACGTACGCGGGTTCACCATGCAACACCCCGACGTGCCACCCGAGCTTCGCGGCACGTACGCGGGCCTCGCGAGCGAAGCTGCTGTCGACTACTTGAAGAAGCTCGGTGTCACCACCATCGAACTACTTCCGGTGCACCATTTTGTGAGCGAACCCTCACTGCTGGGCCGCGGATTGTCGAACTACTGGGGCTACAACACCCTCGGCTTCTTCGCACCGCACGGCAGCTACTCGTCGTCCGGCACTCGTGGTGAGCAGGTTCGCGAGTTCAAGGCCATGGTGAAGACGCTGCATGCCGCCGGGCTCGAAGTCATTCTCGACGTCGTCTACAACCACAGTGCCGAGGGCGACAAGTTGGGGCCCACTCTTTCGTTCCGTGGGATCGACGACCAGTCGTACTACCGGCTCGAGCCCGGTGGTCTGTACGTGAACTACACCGGCTGCGGAAACAGTCTCGACCTTCACAAGCCGCACATGTTGCAACTCGTCACGGACTCGCTGCGCTACTGGGTGACGCAAATGCATGTCGATGGGTTCCGTTTCGACCTCGCGCCGACACTCGCCCGGGGAAGCGATGCCTTCGACGTGCAGTCGTCGTTTCTCGAGGCAATCGACCAGGATCCGGTGCTGTCGCAGGTCAAGCTCATCGCGGAGCCGTGGGACATCGGGCCAGGTGGTTACCAGCTCGGCAACTTTCCGGCACCGTGGAGCGAATGGAACGACCGCTTCCGCGATGCCACGCGTGACTTCTGGCTCTGTGGAGCAACCGACGCGCGTGAACTCGGTTACCGGCTGTCTGGTTCGTCCGACCTGTTTCAGCGCAGCGGCAGGCGTCCCGACGCATCCATCAATTTCGTCACCTGTCACGACGGCTTTACGTTGCATGACCTGGTTACCTATAACGACAAGGTCAACACCGCGAACGGTGAGCTCAACCGTGACGGCTCGAGCGATAACCACAACTGGAACTGCGGCTTCGAGGGCGAGACCGACGAACCGGTGGTGAACCAAATTCGCACCCGCGTCACGCGCGCGATGTTAGGAACCGTGTTGCTCTCAGCCGGGGTGCCAATGCTCGGACACGGCGACGAGATCGGCCGTACCCAGCGCGGCAACAACAACGCCTACTGCCAGGACAACGCGCTCGCTTGGATCGACTGGAGTGACCAAGACGAGCCGCTTCTCGCTTTCACGAAGGCGGCGATTGCCCTGCGGAGAGAGCATGCGACGTTCCGGCAGAGCTCGTTCTTCACGGGGACGCCGCTTCGCGCTACTGGCACTCCCGACCTGGCCTGGTTCACCCCAACCGGCGCGCAGATGGCGCCCGTGGACTGGTCCGACCTGCGCGCACGCACGATCGCGATGTACCTGTCCGGCGACGACATCCGCGACGTCGGACCGCACGGCGAGCCCATCGTCGACGACTCATTTCTCGTCATCATGCACGCCGGCCTCGAACCTTCGACCTTCGCACTCCCGGGCGCGCCCTGGGCGACGAGCTACCAGATCGTGCTCGACAACAACACCGCTCCGACGAACAGCGCGACCCTTGCTGCGGGCAGCACCATCGACGTCCCCGCCGTGGCCTTTATGGTGCTGCGCGCCACCTGACCCCAATCTTGCGCTCAGCGCGGACGTTTACCGCCCTCGGGGGCTGCAAAAGTCCGGGCTGCCCGAAAGGGGCGGCTCAGCGGAGGTCGCCGGTCACCATGCCTTCGCCCGCGGGCGGCACGGCGATCAGCCCGAGTTCTCCCGGCGAGGCCAACAACGCATCCGCCGGAAGGACTCGCACGCTGTATCCGAACGGTCCGGTGCGGTCGAGTGTCATTTCGCCCTCGTAGACCCAGCTGCCGTCATCGCGCTTGTCGGAAAGGCGCAACGACGAGTAGGTCGGGCCGGTGATCTGATCGTTCTCGTCGACCCGGCCGGACGCGACCTGCACATCGACATCGTCAGCCGCGAGGTCGCCCAAAGCGACGACGGCACGCAGCGAAACCACGGTGCCGTACTCGAGCGCATCGGAGACACCACGCGCTTCGATGTGCTCGACGCGCACACCTGGCCACGCCGCGGCGACCCGCTTCTTCCACGCCGCCAGGTGCTTCGCGCCGCCGAACTTCGTGTCTTCCATGGCGCGCGACGACAGTGCCGCCGGGGTGTAGAGGTTGTTGACGTAGTCGCGCAGCATCCGGGTGGCGACCACCTTCGGCCCAAGCGACGACAGCGTGTGCCTGACCATCTCCAGCCACCTGCTCGGCAGCCCGTTGTGGTCACGGTCATAGAAGCGCGGCACCATCTGCGTCGACACGATGTCGTAGAAAGCGCCAGCCTCGAGTTCGTCGCGGCGCTCCTCGGATAGCTCATCTGCCGATGGAATGTCCCAGCCGTTGTTGCCGTCGGACCATTCGTCCCACCAGCCGTCGCGAATCGACAGGTTCAGGACGCCGTTCAATGCAGCCTTCATGCCCGACGTCCCGCAGGCCTCGAGCGGGCGCAGCGGATTGTTCAGCCAGACGTCGGCGCCCGCGCACAAGACGCGGGCGAGCGCCATGTCGTAGTCGGGCAGGAACACGACCCGATGCCGCACGTTCGCGGCATCGGCGAAGCGCACCACTTCCTGGATCAACCGCTTGCCGCCGTCGTCGGCCGGATGCGCTTTGCCGGCAATGACGAACTGCACGGGGCGGTCCTTGTCGATCAGCATCTCGGTGAAGCGCTCGCGGTCTTGCAACATCAACGTCAGTCGCTTGTACGACGGCACTCTGCGCGCGAACCCGATCGTCAAGATGTCGGGGTCGAGCACACCGCCGATCCAGCCGAGTTCCGACGCCATCGCGCCGCGCTGTATCCACGACGCGCGCAACCGCACCCGGGTCTCATCGACCAAGCGGGTGCGCAGCGCGCGCCGCACTTCCCACAACTGCCGGTCGTCGAGGTGGTCGGCGCCGGCCCACGCTTCGCCGTCGGCCTGCAAGTCGACACCGAGGTCGCGTTGGACCATCTGCTGAACCTCACGCGACACCCACGTAGGCGCGTGCACGCCGTTGGTCACCGACGTGATCGGGACGTCCGCTGGATCGAACTTCGGCCACAACCCGGCGAACATCTCCCGGCTGACCTGGCCGTGCAACAACGAAACGCCATTGGCACGCTGAGCAACCCGAAGGCCCATCAATGCCATGTTGAAGACGCTCTGGTCGCCGCCAGGGAAGCTCTCGGCTCCGAGGCCAAGCACGCGGTCGAGAGGTAGCCCTAGCGCGTTGTCCGGGGGACCGAAGTGGTGCTCGACGAGTTCGCGCGGAAAGCGGTCGATACCAGCCGGCACCGGCGTGTGCGTGGTGAACAGCGTGGACGCGCGAACGACCTCGAGCGCCTCGTCGAATGACAACGACGAAGCGCTCACCAGCTCGCGAATTCGCTCCAGCGCAAGGAATCCGGCGTGCCCTTCGTTCATGTGGTAGACCTCGGGCTTCGCGTGCCCGGTCAACCTGCAAAACGCACGCACCGCCCTGACCCCGCCGACACCAAGGAGCAGTTCTTGGCGGAAACGGTGGTCGGTGCCGCCGCCGTAAAGGCGGTCAGTGACGTCGCGCTCGGCCGGTGCGTTGCCCTCGACATCGGAATCCAGCAGCAGCAACGGGATCCGGCCGACCTGGCACAGCCACACCTGGGCTTGCAAATCTCGACCGGGCAAGCGCACGGGGATGGTGACCGGCGAGCCGTCTGCCTCGGTCAAGAGCGTGAGTGGCAAGCCGTGGGGGTCGACCGGGGGGTAGCGCTCTTGCTGCCAACCATCGCGCGACAAGGACTGGTTGAAGTATCCGCGCCGGTAGAGCAATCCGACGCCGATGACCGGGACGCCGAGGTCGCTGGCGGTCTTCAGGTGGTCGCCCGCCAAGATTCCGAGCCCGCCGGAGTACTGGGGCAGCACAGCAGTGATCCCGTACTCCGGAGAGAAGTAGGCGATCGCCTTCGGCGCTTCATCGCCCAACGTCTGGAACCAGCGGTCCTGGGTCAGGTATTGATGGAGGTTCTCGGCCGCTTCGTCGAGCCGACCGAGGAACTGCTCGTCGGTCGACAACTCGGCGAATCGCGAATGCGGGACGAGCCCGAGCAACCTACCGGGATCACCGTCGACTGCACGCCAGGTCTGCGGGTCGATGGACTCGAGGAGGTCGAGCGTCTCCGCATGCCATGACCAACGAAGGTTCATGACGAGATCGCCGAGCGCCGCCAAACGCGACGGCAGAACAGTGCGCACAGTGAATCGTCTGATCGCTTTCACGGGATGACCCTACCGAAGCAGGTGATCGCTTCACCAAGGTCCGTCGGCCTGCGACGCGTTGGCGTAGCCACCTCGGTAAATGGGAGCGCTTGCAATTTCCCTCGGCTCGTTCCCAGGAAGATCACCAGGGATCTCGCGGCGCGCCCCGCCGCCCGATACGTTCGGGGTAATGAGCACAAACAAGAGCCGGGCCACCCCCCCTAAAACGCCGGCCATCCGTCCGGCCCGCTCGAAAGCGGCTGCGCCCGCAACACGGGAGTCACGCGCTGCCTCCCCCGGGTCTGCAACCGCAACAAAAGCAACTGCAACGGCAACGGCCAAGGCTAGGACGCCGCCGAGCGGTCGAATTCCGATCGAGAATGTCACGCCGGTGATCGACTGCGGCCGTTACCCGGCGAAGTCAGTTGTCGGTGAACAGTTCACCGTTGCCGCGACGGTGTATCGCGAGGGCCACGATGCGGTGGGCGTGAACGTCGTGCTGCGCGACTCAACGGGCCGCGCCGGCCCATGGACGCCGATGCGACTCGTGGCTCCTGGTACCGATCGCTATGAAGCTGTCGTGACGGCAGACACGACTGGTGCGTGGACGTTCGAGATCGAAGCATGGAGCGATCCGATCGAATCGTGGCGGCACGACGCACGAATCAAGGTTCCCGAGGGCCAAGACGTCGAGTTGATGCTGGAAGAGGGCGCGCGGTTGCACGAGCAGGCAGCCGCCAATTTGTCGGACGGCGCGAGCGCCGGCGACACGGGTGACGCCGGTCGACTCCTTAGCGTTGCCGACACGTTGCGCTCACCGGGCGACCCGGTCGAGCGACTGTCAGCGGCGCTGGCTCGCGGGGTCCTCGCCCTTCTTGCCCGTCACCCGCTGCGCACGCTGCTCACCGTGTCGGCGTCCTACCCGCTGTGGGTAGATCGCGAGCGAGCGCTGTTCGGCTCCTGGTATGAGTTCTTTCCGCGCTCCGAAGGGGCAACGCTCGACCCGCCGAAGTCGGGCACGTTTGCTACCGCCGCGAAGCGGCTACCGGCGATCGCCGCGATGGGGTTCGACGTCGTCTACATCCCGCCGGTGCACCCGATCGGGACGACGTTTCGCAAAGGCCCGAACAACACCCTGAGGCCGGGGCCCGGCGATCCCGGAGTCCCGTGGGCCATCGGGTCAAGTGAGGGCGGGCACGACTCTCTTCACCCCGACCTTGGCACGATGGACGACTTCGACGCGTTTGTCGCGGCGGCCAACAGCAATGGCCTTGAGATTGCGCTCGACCTCGCGTTGAACGCCTCCCCCGACCATCCGTGGGTAACGCAGCATCCGGAGTGGTTCACCACCCGTGCCGACGGGACCATCGCCTACGCGGAAAACCCGCCGAAGAAATACCAGGACATCTACCCGCTGAACTTCGACAACGACTACGAGCCGCTGTACGCCGAGATTGTGCGGATCGTGCGCTTGTGGATGAGCCACGGGGTTCGGATCTTCCGGGTCGACAACCCGCACACCAAGCCGGTCCATTTCTGGGAGCAACTGCTCGCCGACATTCGCTCAACCGACCCGGACGTCTTGTTCCTGGCCGAGGCGTTCACCCGACCAGCCATGATGCGCGGCCTGGCAAAGATCGGCTTCCACCAGTCGTATACCTACTTCACCTGGCGCAACACGAAGCCCGAACTCGAGCTCTACCTCAACGAGCTGTCGCACGAGACCTCAGATGTCCTGCGCCCGAACTTCTTCGTCAACACTCAGGACATCTTGCACGCGTTCCTGCAGCAGGGCGGCCCGCCCGCCTTCAAGATTCGCGCCGTGCTGGCCGCGACGGGCTCACCAACGTGGGGCGTGTACTCGGGCTACGAGCTGTTCGAGAACACTCCCCTTCGCCCGGGCAGCGAGGAGTATCTCGACTCGGAGAAGTATCAGTACCGTCCGCGCGACTACGAAGCCGCTGAGGCGGCCGGCCGGAGCTTGGCCGGTTACATCACGACGCTCAACCGGATCCGGCGCGAGCACGTGGCGCTGCAACGGCTGCGCAACCTGCACCTGCACAGCGCCGACAACACACAGATCCTCACCTACTCCAAGCAAGTCGTCACCGATGACGCGACCGACACGATCCTGGTCGTCGTCAACCTCAACCCGTTCAACGTCAGTGAAGCAACCGTGGCGCTCGACATGCCGGCACTTGGCGTCGACTGGGGAGCCCCGCTCGACGTCACCGACCTGCTCACTGGTGCGCGCTATACGTTCGGGCAGTACAACTATGTGCGGCTAGATCCGCACGTCGAGCCAGCGCACATCTTCTTGGTTCAGTAATCCTCAGTCACATCCCCAAAGACACAGTCACCTCCCCAGGACGGCGTTGACAGATGGCAGACCCGGTAGCCGATTCGTCGGAGCACTCCGTCGATCCGCATTGGTACAAGCGCGCGGTCTTCTACGAAGTGCTGGTCCGCGGCTTCGCGGACAGCAACGGTGACGGAACCGGCGACCTGAAGGGCCTGGTGTCCAAGCTCGACTACCTGCAATGGCTGGGCATCGACTGCATCTGGCTGCTGCCGATCTTCCAGTCACCGCTGCGTGACGGCGGATACGACATCTCCGACTACTTCACGATCTTGCCCGAGTTCGGTGACCTCGGCGACTTCGTGGAGCTGGTCGAAGAGGCCCACAAGCGCGGCATGCGCGTCATCGCCGACCTCGTCATGAACCACACCAGTGACCAGCATCCGTGGTTTCAGGCGTCCCGCTCGGATCCGACAGGTCCGTACAGCGACTACTACGTATGGTCAAAGACCGACACCGCGTATCGCGATGCGCGCATCATCTTCGTCGATACCGAGAAGTCGAACTGGACTTTCGACCCGGTGCGCGGCGAGTACTACTGGCACCGCTTTTTCGGCCACCAGCCCGACTTGAACTTCGAGAACCCGGCAGTCCAGGACGCCATGCTCGGCACCCTGCGGTTCTGGCTCGAGCTTGGCATCGACGGCTTCCGGCTGGACGCCGTCCCTTATCTGTTCGAAGAAGAAGGCACCAACTGCGAAAACCTGCCCCGCACGCACGACTACCTCAAGCGGGTGCGCAAGGAGATCGACCGCGACTTCCCCGACCGGGTGCTGCTGGCGGAGGCGAATCAATGGCCCGCCGACGTCGTCCAATATTTCGGCGATAGCGACGAGTGCCACATGGCGTTCCACTTCCCGCTGATGCCGCGCATCTTCATGTCCGTGCGGCGCGAGCAGCGCTACCCGATCTCGGAGATCTTGTCGCAGACGCCGGCGATCCCCGACGGGTGCCAGTGGGGCATCTTCTTGCGCAACCACGACGAGTTGACCCTCGAGATGGTGACCGACGAAGAGCGCGACTACATGTACACCGAGTACGCGCAGGACCCACGGATGAAGGCGAACATCGGGATCCGACGGCGACTCGCTCCCCTCCTGGAGAACTCAAGAGACCAGATGGAGCTGTTCACCGCTCTGCTGCTCTCGCTACCGGGCTCGCCCGTGCTCTATTACGGCGACGAGATCGGAATGGGCGACAACATCTGGCTCGGTGACCGAGACGGCGTTCGCACCCCGATGCAGTGGACGCCGGACCGCAACGCCGGCTTCTCCAACTGCGACCCCGGCCGGCTGTACCTGCCGGTGATCATGGACCCGATCTATGGGTACCAGGGCCTTAACGTCGAGGCCCAGATGCGCACCTCGACGTCGCTGCTGCACTGGACAAGGCGGATGATCGACACCCGCAAGCGGCACCCGACCTTCGGCGCGGGCGCGTTCTCTGAGTTGGGGGCGTCCAATCCGAGCATCCTGGCGTTCGTCCGCGAGTTCGGCGACGACCGGGTTTTGTGCGTGAACAACCTGTCGCGCTTCCCGCAGCCGGTCGAACTCGACCTACGCCGGTTCGAGGGCGTGGTTCCGGTAGAGATGCTGGGGGGTATGCACTTCCCGAAGGTTGGCGAGCTGCCCTACCTGCTGACCCTGCCGGGCCATGGCTTCTACTGGTTCACGCTGCCGGCCAAGCGTGCGGAGGATGCCTAAATGAGCACAAATCGGAAGCAACTCGAGGATTTCCTCCGCAACTGGCTACCGAAGCAGCGCTGGTTCGCCGGCAAGGACCGCGGTGCGAAAGCGGTCCACGTCGCGACAGAGCGACTGCTACTAAAAGGCGATCCTTCCCTTTTGCACCTGTTTGTGGACGTCGAGCAAAACCCGGCCGTCGACCCGATTCCCGGACTCGAGCCAACTGCCGACAGCCTCATGACTACCTATCAGCTACTTCTCGGGGTTCGTTCCAGCATGCCGCCGGAGCTCGAGCACGCCATCATCGGCCACGTCGATGACCTGGGTTGGGTCTACGAGGCCAGTCAGGACCACGATCTGATGCACACGATTCTCGGCTGGGTCGCGGGCGAAGAGACCCGAGCCGACATCGTGTTCGCCCTCGAGCCGGGCGCGAAGCTCGATCCCGACGCCGTCAGCCTGGTGCTCGGTGGCGAGCAATCGAACACGTCAGTGGTGTTCGGCGAGCAGACCATCATGAAGCTCTTCCGCATCGTGGTCCCTGGCCTGAATCCCGATCTCGAGGTGACCCGCGCGCTCACCGAGATGGGCAACGTGCACGTTCCCGCGTTGCAGGGCTGGATCGAGAGCGACGTCCACGGCATCGCCAGCACACTGGGGCTGCTCCAGGAATTCCTGCGGTCCGGCACCGATGGCTGGGCGCTGGCATTGACCAGCGTGCGCGATCTGTTCGCCGAAGGTGACCTGCACGCGGGTGAGGTCGGTGGCGACTTCGCGGCAGAGTCGGAGCGGCTCGGCATGGCCACTGCCGACGTGCATTCCGCGATGGCACAGGCGCTGCCGACAAGTGTCGCTGACCAGCACGCTCGCGAAGCGATGGCCCAGTCGATGCGCGCTCGACTCGACGCTGCACGCGTCGCCGTCCCAGAACTCGCCGATCACGCAGCCGCGATCTCTGCGGTCTTCGACGCTCTCGCGAACAGCCACGAACCCGTTCCATTGCAACGCGTGCACGGCGACTTCCACCTGGGCCAGGTGATGCGCACCGACAACGGCTGGGTGCTGCTCGATTTCGAAGGTGAGCCCGGCGCCCCGATCGCTGCCCGGGCCGCACTGTCCAGCCCGTTGCGCGACGTCGCCGGAATGTTGCGGTCGTTCGACTACGCGTCGCGCTATCTGCTCGCCGACCAACCCGCAGCCGCACAACTCGAATATCGGGCCGCCGAATGGGCAGAGCGCAACAGGGACGCGTTTTGCACGGGTTACGCGAAGAGTGCCGGCCGCGATCCGCGCGACGACGACGTCCTGCTGCGCGCGTTCGAACTCGACAAGGCGGTGTACGAGGTGGCGTACGAGGCTCGGAACCGGCCCAGCTGGGTACGGATCCCACTGGGCTCGATTGAGCGATTGGTAGCCGCATGACAAGCGGAAGCACGACGAGCGGGGACGCCGGGGGGCTGGGGCCCGCGAAGCCTGCGACGCCGCAGCAGCCGGCTGCGACAACCCCCGCGCCGCCCGCCGTCCCGGCTCCTACTCAGCCCGCCGTCCCCGCCGCTGCTCAGCCGGCCGCACCGGCTCCTGCCCAACCCGCCGCTGCGCCCGTGACCGCGCAGCCCGCGGCAACCGTCGTCCCTGAAAAGAAGGCCGCCACAGTGACGAAGCCAGCCGAGACAAAGACACCCTCTGCCCCGCCCGCACCGCATGCGCCGGTAACTGCGCCACCCGAGGAGATCGACCGCTTGGTCTCCGGCGCGCACCACAACCCACACGGCCTCCTCGGGGCGCACCTAAACGGTGGCGTCGTAACCTTCCGCACCTTCCGCCCAAACGCGCGTGAGGTCACCGTTCTCGCCGACCTGCTGCGCATTCCGCTGGCCCACGAACGTGGTGGCGTCTGGAGCGCGACCTGGAAGAGTTCGGCGGTTCCCGATTACCGCGTAGAGGTCGTCTACGACGACGGCATCAAGCACGTCGTCGACGAGCCGTACCGCTTCCTGCCGACGCTGGGTGAGGTCGACCTGCACCTGATCGGCGAGGGCCGGCATGAGCAGTTGTGGGAGGTGCTCGGCGCCCATGAGCACCACTACGACACACCGAGCGGCGTGGTGAGCGGCACGTCGTTCGCCGTCTGGGCACCGAACGCGCGCGCGATGCGGGTCGCCGGTGATTTCAACTTCTGGGACTCCCAAGCCAACCCGATGCGATCGCTTGGGTCCAGCGGTGTGTGGGAGCTGTTCATCCCCGGCGTGGCGTCCGGCGACCGTTACAAGCTCAACGTGCTCGGGTCCGACGGCCAGTGGCGCGAGAAGGCCGACCCGATGGCCTTCGCAACCGAACACCCGCCGGCGCAAGCTTCCGTCGTCTTCACCTCCAAATACGAATGGCAGGACGCCGAGTGGCTGGCGAAGCGCGCGGCCGCTGACGCCTTGCGCGAGCCGATGAGCATCTACGAAGTGCACCTCGGATCGTGGAAGCAAGGTCTCGGCTACCGCCAGTTGGCGGACGAACTCGTCGCGTATGTGAAGGATCTCGGGTTCACCCACGTCGAGTTCTTGCCGGTCGCCGAGCACCCCTTCGGCGGATCATGGGGCTATCAGGTCTCGTCGTACTTCGCGCCGACGTCGCGCTTTGGCACTCCTGACGACTTCCGATTCCTGGTCGACAGCCTGCATCAGGCTGGTATCGGCGTCATCATCGACTGGGTCCCCGCCCACTTCCCCAAAGATGCATGGGCGCTAGCGCAATTCGACGGCACGCATCTATACGAGCACTCCGATCCGCAGCTCGGCGAGCACCCTGACTGGGGGACGCTCGTCTTCAACTTCGGACGACGAGAAGTGCGCAACTTCCTTGTCTCCAACGCAATTTATTGGGCCGAGCAGATGCACATCGACGGGCTTCGCGTCGACGCGGTGGCTTCGATGTTGTACCTCGACTACTCACGCAAGGCCGGCCAGTGGCGACCGAACGTCTACGGCGGGCGCGAGAATCTCGAGGCGGTCTCGTTCTTGCAGGAGATGAACGCGACGATCTATCGGCGCGCTCCCGGCGTCGTAACGATCGCCGAAGAGTCAACAGCTTGGCCTGCCGTGTCGAAGCCGACCTACGTGGGCGGCCTCGGCTTCGGCTTCAAATGGAACATGGGCTGGATGCACGACTCATTGCAGTACATGAGCCATCCGCCGATCTACCGCGGCTACCACCATCACGAGATGACGTTCTCGATGATGTACGCGTACTCCGAGAACTTCGTGTTGCCGATCTCGCACGATGAAGTTGTCCACGGCAAGGGCTCGCTGCTGCACAAGATGCCCGGCGATCGCTGGCAGCAGGTGGCCAACCTGCGCGCCTTCTACGCCTACATGTGGGCGCACCCAGGCAAACAACTGATCTTCATGGGTTGCGAGATCGCGCAAGACAACGAGTGGTCAGAGGAACACTCCCTCGACTGGTGGCTGCTCGAGTACGCCGAGCACAACACGGTGCAGCGACTAGTCCGCGACCTCAACACGACCTACCGGGCCACGCCCGCGTTGTGGCAGACCGACGCCGACCCCGAAGCGTTCCGGTGGATCGACGCCAACGACGCGAGCAACAACACGTTCTCGTTCCTGCGCACAGCCGCCGACGGCTCGACGCTCGCGTGTGTCGCCAACTTCTCGGCGATCCCGCACGAGGGTTACCGGCTCGGCCTGCCGCACGCCGGTCGCTGGGACGAGGTCCTGAACACCGACGCCGAGATCTACGGCGGCAGCGGGGTGGGCAACCTGGGCGCGGTCGGGGCCACCGACGACCCGTGGCACGGGCTAGCGGCGTCGGCGATCGTGCGGATCCCGCCGCTGGCCACCATCTGGCTCCGGGGATAACGGCCGGCCGAAACAGTCAGGTGGGCCTGGGCGGTGCCGAAACTCCTCATAGGAGGTGCGGCAGCCGTGTCAGTTGTGCGTCGGCTTGTGGGTGGCTGGTGGTTTGGCCGCCTCGTCGTTGCCCTGATATCGGTAGCGCTGATCGGCGGCGCCGCGCTAGCCCTGCACTCCTCGCAGACATCCCAACGACGGAACGTAGCCGCTCAGTTCTCCTCACGCGCCGCGTTGTCCGCCAAGTTCATCGGCACCTACGCGACCGAGCTCACCGAGCGCGAAGCGCTCATTGCGGCGAGCACTCTGGCCGGACCGGATCCGACAGCAGCATTCGAGGCCAATGTCGCGGCGTTTGGCTTCCAAGACGGCGTCCTGCTTGACAGCGCCGGACGAGCAATCGCGGTCTCGCCCGTTACTCCTAGCCTGATCGGGCAGCAGTACGGGACGCTGTTCGAACCGCTCCGGCGCGCCCTGGCGGGAAACGTCGTGGTCTCCGACGTGGAAGTGACGAGCTCAAGTACGCCACCCATGGTGGGCTTTGCCATACCTTTCAATACGGCGTCTGGCCGGCGCGTGTTCAGCGGCGCTTACTTGATCAGCAGCACTCCATTGGCGGCGTTCCTGAATGACTCGACGAACCTGAAAGACGCGCAGCTTTACCTCACAGACAGTGCGGGCGTCGTGTTCGCGGCGAACAACACCGAGCCGTCCACCGTGCAGACCCTGACCCAGCTCAGTCCCGCGCTCGGCGCGGCGGAGACCAAGACCACGACCGGCACTTACCGGTCCACATCGACGTCCTACTCCTATGTCAAGGTGGCGATTCCTGGGACGCCCTGGTCCTACGTCATTGCGGCCCCGACCAGCAGTGTCTACGCGACCGTCAACGGCAGCGCCCACTGGCTCCCATGGTTGGCTCTGGTCGGGCTCTCGCTGCTGATCGCGATCGCGGCCTGGCTCACGATCCGCCTGCTCGCCGGTCGCCGCCACCTCGCTGACCTCAACACGCGGCTCGCCTTCCTCGCGAGGACTGACAAGCTGACCGGCCTCTCCAACCGGCTGCATATCACCGAGGAACTGGAGCAACTGCTGATCGACGCGCGCCAGCAACGGTTCCCGGTGTGCGTGTTGATGATCGACATCGACCACTTCAAGAATCTCAACGACACCTTTGGGCACCGAGCCGGAGACTTTGCCCTTCAACATGTCGCGCACCGGCTGAACACGTCGCTGCGCGGCGGTGACCTCCTCGGGCGGTGGGGTGGCGAGGAGTTCCTCGCCGTACTGCCTGACACCGACATGGCGCAAGGCATGGTGGTCGCCGAGCGCCTGTGCAACCTCGTCGCCGGCACCCCCATCGAGGTCGGTGAGGAAGGCGGGTTGGTCGCGATTCACACCAGCGTCGGCATCGCCGAATACGCCGACGACACGATCGACACACTTGTGGATCGCGCCGACCGGGGCCTTTATGAAGCCAAGGCTGCCGGCCGCAACACGGTGCGAGCATCCGTACGAGCAGGCTCGGCCTAACCAGCGTCGTGAGCCCTGGCCCGCACCTCTCGGTGCACCCGCGTAACCGCGTGCAACTCCTCATCGGGCGCTTCTTCGAGGGTGACGAATGAGTTGCTCGCAGCAGGCACCGCTCGAAGGATCTCGTCGAGCTTGCGCTGAGTCACCGCCTCCTGCCGTGCCTGCGTGTGCTGGATCACGAAGACCATCGCGAGCGTGATGGCCGCGACGACAGTCTCGAAACCGACCTCGAGCCGGCTCGGGAAGCCGACAGCGAAGCTGAAGATCACCCACAACACGTCGGCCGTGATGAGCACGATCGCCAGCCGCGGTCGCGAGGCGATGCGGTCAACGGCATGCAGGAACCGGCTCTCAGGAGCGTGTGGCTGGGCCGGCCGCCCATCTGGCTCAGCAATATCCAAACCTGGTGCTTCGGTATTCACTTCTCGGTCTTACCCCTCCTAAGCCGGGCCAAGCGACCTCTTGGACGGTGCCAGCGAGGTGTCGCACGCGGCCCGGTAGCGTTCCCGACGCGTGTCCGTAACCCGCGCGACATCAGTTATTCCTAGGATCTGGGGATGGCAGACATCTTCGACGACTACGTGCTGGCGAAGGCGTGGGACGAGATGTTCGAGATGCCCGGCGTTCCGCGCCCGGCTTACGAGGTGCTGTTCGCCGCTCTCCAGCCGCTGGAATCAGACGACCTGAACTTCCGGGCTGAACAGTTGTCGCGCATGTTCACCGATCGTGGCGTGACCTTCGCGATGGGCGGCGAAGAGCGGCCGTTCCCCCTCGACCTCGTGCCGCGCGTGATCATGGCCTCGGAATGGGACGCCGTCACCCGCGGCGTCTCGCAGCGGGTGCGCACTCTCGAAGCGTTCCTCGCCGATGTCTACGGGCCTGGCCGAGTGTTCGCCGACGGTGTGGTGCCGCGGTCGCTCATCACGTCTTCGATCCACATGCATCGTGCAGTCCACGGATTCAACCCGCCTAACGGCGTCCGCGTGCATGTCGCTGGCATCGATCTTGTGCGCGACGAGGCAGGCGCGTTCCGGGTCCTCGAGGACAACGTGCGCGTGCCGTCGGGTGTCAGCTATGTCATCGAGAACCGTCGCGCGATGACGCAGTCGATCCCGGCAGTCTTCGGTGAGCACCGCGTGCACCCCGTACACGAGTACCCCGCTCGGCTGCTCACGGCGTTACGCGCCGCAGCGCCAGCCGGAGTAAGTGAACCGACCGTCGCAGTGCTGACACCGGGTATCTACAACGCCGCCTACTTCGAACACGCCCTGCTTGCTCGCCTTATGGGTGTCGAGCTGCTCGAA
>Ga0208717_1000181_pt1 | contig 27283 bp, 26 predicted proteins | sample NGESurF53shallow_FD_184489 | JGI IMG/M metagenome (GOLD analysis project Ga0208717, IMG submission 184489) | Arctic peat soil microbial communities from Barrow, Alaska - NGEE Surface sample F53-3 shallow (SPAdes) | ecosystem: Environmental > Terrestrial > Soil > Wetlands > Peat ... | reverse complement strand
TTTGGCTAAAGCCTTTCAATTCTTATTAATATTGTCCACATGCTAAAGCAAGTGGCAATTCATTTGAAAATCATATCCTTCTAAATTTAATTCCATAAAAGATTTGCGCTTAATCTACCTAATCCTATGATTTTATGTTGGTTAAAAATTTTCTATAAAACAACTTTAAAATAGATGTATGGAAATGAGTGCATTTCAAGACCGCTTGCAGGTCTTGCATTCCAGGAACTATATGAAAAAAAATCTGCTCGTTATTCTGCTATAATTGCAAATTTGGAAAGTAACTTTTAATGCTCTGCAAACTTCAATAGAAACCAATTCTACTACAAAAAGGAATAGCTGAATATTTTGAAATTATTTTTGTAAACAAACCCTTTCTCATTTAATGCATCGCGCTTGAAATATTTGCTTTTTTCTCTTTACTGCCTTTTATCAATAAAACAAATGGCACACAAATCAAAAAGATAATTCCTATGTATAGAAATACATCCATGTAAGACAGTACCATTGCCTGTTTGGTTACAGAAAAATCCAATGATTGGTAAGCACTTTTCAACGCTATATCCGGGGTCATTCCTTTGCTAATAAAGCCCCGCTGCATCATAGATATCCTGTTTTGTACTGCAGGATCAGTTACATTCAGTTTACTTATGAGATCCACTCTGTGAACCATATTTTTGGTTGCGAGATAGGTGGTTATTACGGCTACGCCAAAAGAGCCGCCCAATTGCCGCATCATACCCGTAAAAGCAGCGCCTTCGCCTATTTCCCGTCCATGTAATGTGGAAAGAGCTAAGGTGGTAATGGGAATAAACAACATGCTTAGCCCAAATCCTCTGAACATCAGGAGCCACCAAAAGGATTCTGCCGGCGTATCAGGAGTAAGAATGTTATAAGCCCATAGGCTATAAAGAAAAAATATGATCAGGCCGGCGGCAACAAGGTATTGTTGTTTGATACCTCGTTCCAAAAGTTTACCTATTATGGGCATCATGCATGCGGTAGCTATTCCCGAGGGAATAAATAAAAGCCCGGCATCTTCTGCAGTCCAGCCCAATGAAGATTGTGTATATAAAGGAATAATAAAGGTAGAACCGTACAATCCAAAACCTAAAATAAAAGACAGTACTGTCCCAATGCGCAGGTTTCCATTCTTGAGTACGCGCAGTTGAACAATAGGATTTTTATAAGTTAGCTCACGCCAAAAGAAAAAGAAAATTCCAAGGACAGCAACCACAGATAACAAGGTTATAATATTGTTATTGAACCAATCATCGTCATGTCCTTTTTCCAAAACATATTGAAGCGAACCCACAGCTACTGCCAGCAAAATAATTCCCAGTGTATCTATATTTTTTCGTGAAGTTTTTTCCTGGAACTTTGGACTTTTTACAAATTGCAAGGTTAATAAAGTGGCAATAACACCTATGGGAATATTAATATAAAAAATATAAGGCCAGCTAAAATTGTCAACAATATAGCCGCCAAATGGAGGACCTAAAGTAGGACCAATAATAACGCCAAGTCCATATATCGCCTGTGCCATTCCACGCTTTTCTATGGGATAACTTTCTGTAATAATGGTTTGTGAAGTTACCAATAATGCACCCCCTCCCAGCCCCTGGCAGAAACGAAAAAAAACTAATTCCCATATTCCTGTAGCATTCCCGCATAAGAAAGAGAAAAAAGTAAATATCATAATGGAGGCGGCAAAATAATTACGGCGCCCAAATTGTTGGGATAGCCAACTTGTCATCGGAACTACAATTACATTACCGATAGCATAAGCGGTAACTACCCAGCCGATTTCTGTAAGTGTAGCGCCCAGGTTGCCTTTCATATCAGTAAGAGCCACGTTCACTATAGTAGTATCTACTATTTCCAGCAATGCCGCTATCACGGCTGTAATTGTAACAATTACACGCCTTGCACCATATTCTACCAAAAGATTTTGTTGTTGCATGTATCTTCCTGTCTGTTTTTTAAATCACTCTTTTAATTAAGATGTACATCTACATTTACATTCATTCCGGGGCTCAGCCTTGTAAGCAGGGTATCTGAAGGATCATTAAATTCAATTTTAACAGGAAGGCGTTGAACTACTTTTACGAAGTTGCCGCTCGCATTATCAGGTGGCAATAAAGAAAATTTGGCGCCGGTAGCCGGAGAAAATGAAGATAGCGTTGCTTCAAAATCATGCTTTGGAAAAGCATCGGCATTTATAATTACTTTTTGCCCTACCATCATTTTTCGGATTTGTGTTTCTTTGAAATTGGCTACTACCCATATTTTTTTACTTCTTACAATATCGAATGTAGATTGCCCGGCCTGCAACAATTGCCCTTCCTGCACATTTACTCTGGATACTCTTCCATCTTCAGGCGCAGTAATAATAGAATAAGACAGTTTCAATTGTGCATCTTCCACTTCTACTTCTCTTTGTTTTACCATTGATTGGGCTACCTCTATTGTTTGTGCTGTAGCTCTGGATTGAGAAGAAACCACTCCGGTTTGAGAACTGGCTTGATTCTTTTGTTGCTGAAGAATCTGTAATTCTTTTTGTGCTAAATCTTTAGCTGCCTGTGCCTGCTCAAATTGTTGTTCAGTAATAGAATGATCCGTGATAAGGTTTGCATAACGGTTATAATCCTGTGTGGCCCGTGTCAACTTTACCTGTGCAGCTTCTATTTGCGCATCTATAGTAGATACTCCTTCGCGGGAAGTAGTGATCCCTGTACGCGCAGCTGCGGTATTGGCACGGCTGGCATCTACATTACTTTTTGCTGTGGACAGGGCTGCTTCAGCCTGTTGTAAATTTATTTTTAAATCGCGGTCATCAATTATGATCAGGGTATCGCCTTTGTGTACCTGCTGGTTGTCCCTTACCCTGATTTCTTTTACATAACCCGAAACGCGGGGAATTATCGGAATGATATCTGCTTCTATCTGTGCATCATCTGTATCTTCGTGATGCTGTGCATAAATGTATTTCGTAATTCCAAACCACCCGCCGAGCACTATCATCAATATCAGTATTATCAAAAATACTTTGCTGCGCTTTTTTGGTTCAGGAGCCGATTTTTCGTTATTGTTTTCCATACTTTTTTTTGAAGGGATTTCTTCTTTTTCTGATTCCATAAAAATTTAGTTTTACCGCTTTATTAATTATTGATTGTCCGTTAAGGTGCCTGTAGTTTCCAATAGTTTGCTATAGGCTAATAATACATCTGCTTTAGATACTGCCAGGTTTATTTGTGATTGAAGCAACGATACATTCGCTTCCAGAAGATCTGTAGTATTTACCAATGCATTGTCGTATTTATTTTTAGTGATCCTGTAATTTTCTTCTGCCTGTGCCACTGCTTTTTTATAGACTTCCGTTTTCCTTTGACTTAATAAAAAGTTTTCAAAATCCTGGTTTACCTGCAGCCTGACACCATCACTAAGCTGGGCTTCATTCGCCTCTATTTCTGTAACACGCGATTTTGCCTGGGCAATTTTGGCTTTGGAATCCCAAAGCGAAGCAATGTTATATTTAAAGCCTACGCCAATGTTTGCTGCATTGGTAATGGATAGCAAATGCGGAATGTCGGCAGCAATATATCCTCCGGTCAAAGCCAGCGAAGGGTATAGGTCAGATTTGGCAACAGATATTCCTGTGATAGCCGCTTTTTTTCTGAAAGATAAAGCCTGGATATCTTTCCTGTTTTGCAATGCAAGCTGCTCATAATCGTCTATTGTTTTTACTGTAAGATTTTTATCAAAACCTGTTGAATCTGTTTTTAAAATAGTAGTTTCCGGAAGGCCTATCATCAGATCCATATTTACATTGGCCACTTTCAAATTACTTTGGGCATCTAAAAGAGATAACTCAATGTTGGAAGTCTGCAGTTCAGATTTTAAAAGATCATTTCTCGCCATCAGCCCGTTTTGTTCCAATCTTGAAAAAACAGAATCCTGATGCTTCGATTGCATCACATTTTCTTTCACCACATCCACTGTTACTGCGGCTTTATATAAATTGACATAAGCATTAATGGTATTAATAATCACTGCTTCCTTGTCATTTTCGGCATCAAGCAAAGTAGCCTGCTGCAAATATTTCGCAGATTCTATTCCATATTTAATTTTTCCACCGGCATAAATGGGAAGTGAAACATTAAGAATTCCATACATCGCCTGGTTTATATGAGGTATTGCAGTTTTATTTCCTGAAGTATCCGAACCTCCGCCTAAGGCTTTTGTTTTTATGGAAAGATCTGGATTGGCCATATATAAATAAGAGCCCGAAACACTTGCATTGGGAAGACGATTATTCAGGACTTGCTTTACTTCATCAGCTGCCTGTTCACTCCTTGCTGATGATGCTTTGAGAATGTGACTGTTCTTTAAACTGAGATCAATTGTTTCCTGCAAAGAAATTGATCTTACATCCTGCGATTTTACAGACAGAGAAATCGTATTCAATGCTAAAAAAATAAATACTACAGATAAAAATGAAAATGTCCTGATTGCAACTTTTACTAAACTCCTGCTCATCTTTTTAATATTTTTTTATTTCTTTTTTAATAAATAGGAACGCATTAATAATTTAGTGTGTTCGCCTAATCGCTTCTTTAATTGTTTATTTTGAAAAGGGCTAAATCCTTCTTTCTTACCCAAAATCTTTCTGCACATAGTATCAGAAGTAAGTAAATAATGAATTGTCCCAAGTAAAGTGGCAAGTGTTAATTCAACATCAACCGGATTAAATACTCCATCTTTTATGCCGTTTTTAATAATGGTTTTAACTGATGACATATTTTTCAGAAGTATTTCACTGATCGCATCCCGCAATTGCGGACGGTGTTCAAGTGTTAATTCACGGTGAAGCAAGTGGTGAAACAAAGAATTGGAAAATTTTCTTTCAATTGTTTCATCAATGACAATATCCATTTTTTCAATTGGCGTAAGCGTTGTATTGGTAATAAGTTCTTCAAATATGCCCTTTAAAAAAGAAGATTTATATTCAACTGCACTTTCAAACAATTTCTCTTTGGAAACAAAATAATAATTAATCATAGCCACATTTACTTTGGCATCTGCAGCTATTTCTCTTACAGAAGAGCCCTCAAAACCATTGGTGATAAATAGTTTGATCGCAGAATTTATTATTGTTTCCTTTTTAGTCATTTCTAATGAGGGCGCAAAGTTAAACACTTGTTTAAAACTAAACAAATGTTTAATAAAGATTTAATTTTTTTTCTTTGAAAAATTTTAATTATGAAAAAAATTGGAATGAAATCTGAATTGAATCTCCTATGGCCGCGCGAAATGCGCCGGCACTTTCACTGCCGCTAATTCTTTTTAAAATGCCAAAATTGAGATATTCCGTTATTTTTGGAAATGAATAAAGTGATGATTTATTTCAATTCAATACAAATCAACTTTACAAAAATGAGAAAATTAATAACCCTGGTATTTTTATTTGCAATAACAAACTGCCAGGCGCAAACCAAAGAAAACGATACTCCGAAAGTAAGCCCGGTTATAGCAGATGGCGCTACACTTCAATTAATATCAAACCGGTTTAGTTTTACTGAAGGGCCCGCGACTAATAAAGAAGGAGATGTATTTTTTACCGATCAGCCGAATAACAGGATATGGAAGTATGATACAGAAGGAAAACTGTCTGTGTTTATGGAAAACGCGGGTCGTTCTAATGGGATGTATTTCGATAATAATAACCTTATATCCTGCGCTGATGAGCATGACCAGTTATGGTCCATTGATCCGAAAGGAAAAGTAACAGTGCTGGTAAAAAATTATAAAGGCAAACGCCTGAATGGCCCCAATGATGTTTATGTAACACCTGATGAAAAAATTTACTTTACTGACCCTTATTATCAACGTGATTATTGGAAAAGAAAATCTTCTGATCTCGATGGACAAAAGGTATATTATCTCAAATCGAAAAATGATCCTGTTGTAGTTATCAATACCCTGAAAAAACCTAACGGAATAATAGGAACTCCTGACGGAAAGTTTTTGTATGTTGCCGATATTGAAGGCGACAAGACCTATAGATATTCGATATCCAAAGATGGAACTCTCAAAGATGAGAAGTTGTTTGTTTCTCACGGTTCAGATGGAATGACATTGGATAATGAAGGTAATTTATATCTCACCGGAAACGGAGTTACGGTTTATAATAGCGACGGGAAAGAGATAGAGCATATTGACATAAAAGCAAAGTGGACCGGGAATATTACTTTTTGGGGTAAAGAAAAAAACTTTCTTTTTATTACTGCTTCACAAAATATTTTTATCTTAAAAATGAAAGTAAAAGGAGTAAATTAATTCCTCACAGGTCTCCCTGTTTTCAATACACTCTGCAATCTTTCCAGTGTTTTCTTTTCGCCGCAAAGACTTAAAAAGGCTTCGCGTTCAAGATTCAATAAATATTGTTCGTTTACTAATGTGGGCTCACTGAGGTCACCACCACACATTACGTAAGCCAGTTTTTTTGCAACAAATACATCATATTCACTAATATAATTTGCTTTAAACATACCATTGATACCGGCATACAACATTCCAAGACCGGAACGTCCCAATACTTTTATATCCGTTCTTTGAGCAGGCATGCTATAACCGCGATCAAATATATCAATTACACTTTGTTTGGCGTCTGCAATTCTTCTCGATTGATTCATACTAATTTCGTCTATGCCCCTCCGTAATATTCCCAATTCGTATGCTTCAAAAGCTGAAGTAGAAACTTTCGCGGTGCCGATAGTGATAAACCTGTTTTGCAAAGGAATCGTTTCCGGCTCATTATGTTGAATCGCATCAGAAGCACGAAGCGCAAATTCTTTTGTGCCTCCACCGCCGGGAATAAGACCAACACCTAATTCAACTAAACCAATATAAGTTTCTGCTGCTGCCTGTACTTTATCGGCATGAAGACTTAATTCACAGCCTCCGCCCAACGCAAGTCCATGCGGCGAAACTACTACAGGTATCGAAGAATAACGCATTCGCATAGTAGTGTTTTGAAACATTCGTATCGCCATATCTAGCTCATCATATTCTTGTTCGGCGGCTAACATAAATATCATTCCTATATTAGCGCCGGCGCTGAATTGTGCCCCCTCGTTGGCTATCACCAATCCTTTATATTTTTCTTCTGCAATTGCTACAGATTTATTCAATGCTTCTATCACTTCGCTTCCTATGCTTCCCATTTTAGTATTCCATTGCAATCCCACCACACCATCACCCAGGTCATAAAGATTGCAGGCGCTGTTTTTCCAAACTGTCTTTTCTTTGAGATCACTTAGAATAATAAATGAATCACCACCGGGAAGAGGCAAATATTTTTTAGTGCTAACGTCATAGCATAGACGCTTTCCATTTTCTACTTTGTAAAACGAAGTATTTCCTCCCGTAATAAAATCATTTACCCATGAAGCAACATTGAAACCAGCGTTTTTCATCGCTTCAATTGTTTCCTTTACTCCCAATACATCCCAGGTTTCAAAAGCACCGATTTCCCAGCCGAAACCTGCTTTCATAGCATCATCCAGGGGATAGAGCTCATCGCTTATTTCCGGAATACGATGTGAGATGTAGGAAAAAAGATTATAATGAAATTGTCTGTAAAATTCTCCTGCTTTATCTTTTCCGGCTGATAAGATTTTGATTCGTTGTTTAAGATCCTCAATGGGTTTGGCAGTTTCAATGGTAGCAAATTTTGGTTTTTGCCTGGGTCCGTACTCAAATGTCTTTAAATTGAGAGTGAGAATTTCTTTTTGTCCATCTGCGCCTTTTGTCTTTTTAAAAAATCCCTGGCCCGTTTTATCACCGAGCCATTTGTTGTCAACCATTTTCTGCAACCATGCAGGAATAGTAAAAATTTCTTTCGCTTCGTTATCAGGGCAATTTTCTTTTACACCTATTGCCACTTTTACCATAGTATCAATTCCTACCACATCAGCAGTACGGAAAGTTGCCGATTTTGGCCTGCCAATAATTGGACCAGTGAGTGTTTCTATTTCATCAATATTTAAATCTAATTTGTCCATGATATGGAAGATGGACATGATGCTGAAAACTCCTACCCTGTTGGCTATAAACGCAGGAGTGTCTTTGCACAACACAGTTGTTTTACCCAAAAACAAATCCCCGTAATGCATCAAAAAATCTATTACATCCTTATCCGTAAATTCAGTAGGAATTATTTCCAATAATCTTAAATACCTCGGCGGATTAAAAAAGTGGGTTCCGCAAAAATGCTTTTTAAAATCATCACTTCTTCCTTCTGCCATCAGATGAATAGGAATCCCGGATGTGTTGGAAGTAATGAGCGTACCAGGCTTGCGGGATTTTTCTACCTGTTCAAAAATTTGCTTTTTAATATCCAGCCTTTCTACAACAACCTCTATAATCCAATCGCTGGAAGCAATGTCTTTCATATTGTCTTCGAAATTACCCGTAGTAATATTCTTTACAACATCCTTTGTAAATACCGGCGATGGAGATGATTTGATGGCGGCTGCCAATGCATCATTTACAATTTTATTTTTAGTCTTAACATCTTTACTTTCAGGCGTAGGCATATCAAGCAATAAAACCTGTAATCCAATTCCTGCAAAATGGCATGCAATACGGCTGCCCATAACACCACTGCCAAGAACGGTTACTTTATGAATATTTCTTTTGTGCATCATATAAAATTAGTTAGTTAAACAACTATTTAAGAAACTAAATTAAGGTATTTTTTTAGGATTGTAAATTTGTTTGGGGATAACATTTGGGTTGGACTTCTAACTAACATACCGCTCCTATGGAGCTATTATTTAATTTTCTTTCCATTCTATTCTATGCTACTAATATATCGCTCTTACAGAGCTGGAAAACCTTTCGGAATATTCATTCAATTATAACCTAAAAACTTTCAACAAAACAATTAGCAGAAGGAACAAATCATTTTAGCAGAAAGTTGAAACTTTCACAGTAAACAGACAAATATTGCTGATTCTACATTTTATTTTTAAAGAATAATAAATACGTACAAGGATTCCCAAACCAATACATTTAATCCCATTGTGCATCTCCTCTCAATTTTGATTTTTTGCAATTATTAAAAATTGACCAAAACTTCTGTACTTGTTGGCTGCTTCTGATTTTTCAGATAAGTCAAATAACGTAAAATCGGAATTACAATATGGCAAAAAGTATTTTAAAATACCTTTCTCAATTTTGTGAAATTGCCAATTTGAAACCTGCTCTTCTGGTGTTGTACAATTATAACAATAAGTATTAATTACGCAGACTTTATTTTTAAATTTTGAGTTAGCATTTATGTATGAAGCAGTGTTTTTATAATTCAAAATCATATGTGCCATTCCAAGTTGGCCATAGTATATTTTGTCATCATCTTTATTGTCAATTTCCAGAAAGTTAGCTGCCATGTGTTTGTTCCTGTTTTTAAATACATCATTACAAGAACCGTTATTAAATATAATTTGTTTAACGTCATTAAATTTGTTTCCAAAATATTGTTGAAACTCTCGGGGATTATTGTTGATAGCTTCTTTTATTTTTAAGTTTAATGCCTCAATATAATTATAGTCATTTAAGGTATCATTTGCGCTTTTGATAAGTTCAACAATAGCCTTTATTTTTTGTGGCTGTTCGGTATTGGGAAGAAGTAATTTTAATGCTTTACAATAACTATGGTTCTTTCAAAATCAATTCCGAAAGATTTTATTTTTCTATTTTCAGATTGTTTCTTATTATATGCATAAAGATGTTTCCAAAAGGTTTTATTAACTGTAAACCTTGCTTTTGGTAAATATGATGTATCTCCGGTTTGCAAATATTGATTACACAACAAATCAGATGAATGGCCAAATTCCATAAAGAAATTAGTCAATCCTAAATTTTAACTTAAAAATTTGATCCAAAAAAATCGTAATGGTTCATAAAATTGAAGAAAGTGTGAACCTCCCTCACCAAGCAGAATCAATTTGTAGTCTTCAAATTTTTGTTTTAAAATGATTGCTGTTGAATCGTCGAATCCTTGATCAAGAGTAAATGAATAATGATGTAATTTTAGATACTGTTGAATGTTATCCTGAGCTCTGGAAATCATAGCTGAAAAAGTAAATATCAATACAAAAAAATATTTCATGATATTAGGTTTTTAGATTCTGCTATAATATTTTTGAAAGCTTTGATAGTAAAGCAATAAAAATTGAAGATTTACATTCTGCCTATACAGATACACATAACAAAAATTATCTCACCCCACTTCCATTCCCAATCACATTTTCAGGTTTCACAAAATGCAATTTCCCTTCTTTATCTTCTGCCATTAAAATCATACCATTGCTTTCTATTCCGCGCATTTTTCGTGGGGCAAGGTTCGCCACAACAACTACTTGTTTTCCGGTTATTTCCTCCGGAGAAAAATGTTGGGCAATGCCGGAAAGAATGATCCTCTTTTCAAAACCAAGATCAATTTCGAGCTTTAATAATTTATCCGCTTTTTCTACTTTCTCTGCTGACAAAATAGTTCCGACTTTGAGATCAATTTTTGCAAAATCTTCAATAGTTATTACGGGTTTCAGATTTGATGCTTCCGGTTTATTTTCTTCCACTTTATTATTTTCATTTTTAGAATTAGACAATGGTATTTTACCAACTGCGGGATGCTGGCTTCGGGTAGCTTCTGCCAATCCCTTATTAAGTTTTGCGATCTGCGTCTGTATTTCCACATCTTCAATTTTTCTAAATAATAACTCAGGCGCTCTCAAAGAATAACCAACACTCAGCAATTTTAACTTCCCGCCATTTTCCCATTCCAGCATTCTTTCAAGCACCTTCATCATGTGAATCATTTTCTTCGCAGTAAAAGGTAAAAAAGGATTTATGAAAATTGCAAGGTTAGCGCATAATTGTAAACAAATATGAAGGCAGTTGTCCACCTGGTTTTGTGCATCGGTTGTCAGTTGTCCGTCGTCTGTAGTTTGTTTCGCTACTATCCACGGCTGTTTATCCTGCATGTATTTATTTCCTTTTCTCGCCAGGTCAATTACTTCATACAATGCTTCGCGAAATTTATATTGGTCTAATAGACTTTCAATTTTACTTTTTGTAAGTTTAAATTCCTCAATCATCTGTTTATCCGCATCATCAAGAAGGGATGCGTGCAATGGCGGAACTTTCCCTTTGCATAATTTATGCATCAACACAAAAGTGCGGTTTACAAAATTTCCGAAAATAGAAACGAGTTCACTGTTGTTTCTATCCTGAAAATCTTTCCAGGTAAAATCATTATCTTTTGTTTCAGGCGCATTTGCACAAAGCACATAACGCAGCACATCCTGCTGGCCGGGAAAATCTTTTAAATATTCATCAACCCACACGGCCCAGTTGCGGCTCGTAGAAACTTTCTGGCCTTCGATATTTAAAAATTCATTCGCAGGAACATTTTCGGGCAACACAAAACCACCGTGCGCCTCAAGCATTGCAGGAAAAATAATGCAGTGAAAGACTATATTATCTTTACCAATAAAATGGACGAGTTTGGTGTCTTCTTTACACCAGTAATCACTCCACATATTCGTCAACTCTTTTGTTGCAGATATATAACCTATCGGCGCATCAAACCAAACGTACAGCACTTTTCCTTCTGCATCGGGCAAAGGAACTTTCACACCCCAATTGCTGTCGCGTGTCATCGCCCGTGGCTGCAGGCCCTTATCCAGCCAACTTTTACATTGGCCATACACATTGTTTTTCCATTCTTTATGGTCTTCGAGTATCCATTGCCGTAAGAAATTTTCATAATCCTGTAATGGAAAATACCAATGTTTCGTTTTCTTTTTTACAGGCACAGCATTGCTCAAAACACTTCGTGGATTAATTAATTGGTCAGGGCTTAAAGAGGTGCCGCAATTTTCGCATTGATCTCCATAAGCATTAGGATGCCCGCAAACCGGGCACGTACCCACAATATATCTGTCTGCCAGGAACATTTGCTTCTCTTCATCAAAAAATTGTTCCGATTCTCTTTCTTCAAACAATCCTTTATTATACAAATTCAAAAAGAAATCCTGTGATGTTTTATGATGAATTTCGTTGGAGGTCCTGGAAAAAATATCGAAAGAAATACCCATCTCTTCAAAACTGTCTTTAATGATAGCGTGGTATTTATCCACTATTTCCTTTGGTGTTACATTTTCCTTCATCGCACGGATGGTAATAGGAACGCCATGTTCATCGGTTCCGGACACAAATTTCACATCCAGTTTTTTAGCTCTTAAATAACGGGCATAAATATCAGCAGGCAAATAACAGCCGGCGAGATGTCCTATGTGTACAGGGCCATTCGCATAAGGCAACGCGGCTGTAAGTAAATATCTTTTAAATTCTTTCATATTATTTTTGAAAAGTATTTGCAAAAATACCGCAAAGGGCTGCATTGCCCAAAAGTTGACTTACTAATAATGTAAGATTTTAATCATTGAAAATTTTGAGGAGAAGGAATTTCAAGGTCGCGTCAAATCTTTCTTACAAGATTATTCTTTACTTCCTTATGCCGTGGTACGGAGGATATTTTATTATTTTTTTGATTTTTAAAAACAGAATGATTCGATCCTCCACGTAGTAATAAACAATTATGAAGATTAAGAAATTTTATAAAATTTTTTGTTTTCATGAAGCGAAAACCAGGGATTCTTTAATCACATTTCTTTTCCCAATGCTTTTTTCGCTAAGCATGCGTTGAGTTTCCATCACTAAATCTAAAGCGTCAAGTAAATTTATTTTTGCCTCTGCAAGAGTTTCACCCTGGGTATTTATACCTGGCAGCTCTTCAAAAAAAGCTACATATCCTCCTTCTTCTGCTTCTTCAAAAACTGCTGTAAGTTGTAAATTGGTTTTCATAATTCTTTTATTCAAATTTAGACAATTAAATTTCAAAAAAGAAATATTATATACAAAACAAAACCGGCCTCCGGTTGGTGAAATTATCAACCGGAAAACCAGTTATAGCTTAACATAGAAATATAATCTTATTTTGAAAAAGCAGGGATCGTTACCTGTGGCGTTAAAACATTTTCATCTTTTTCCACGATCAAATCATTCTTTAATTCAAAATCTTCACTTTGCTTAATATCTGTTGACGAAGCGCCAATTTTTACAGTGTAAGTTCCCGCTTCTGCAATCCATGAAGCTGATTCTGTATTAAATGACGAGAGATCTTTTGCATCAATTACAAAAGTGATCTTTTGGGATTCGCCTGGTTTCAGCAAATTGGTTTTTGCAAATGCTTTCAGTTCTTCAGAAGGTTTTTTTAATTCTTTTGAAGGTGCACTGAGGTATAATTCAACTACTTCCTTTCCGGCAACACTTCCTGTATTTTTAATAGTAACAGTAGCCACCATTTTTTTATTAAAAACTTTACTATCTAATTTTAAATTACTATAAGTAAAATTGGTATAGCTTAATCCATATCCAAATTCATAAGCAGGTTTTACATCGAACGTATTGAAATACCTGTAGCCTACATAGATTCCATCATCATAAGTAACCTCTGCAGGAATTTGTTTCATTCCAAAATTCCCTGCGATTGCCTGGTCAGGGAATTCTTTTCCAGGAAAACCTTTTGTTGATGGCACATCTTCATATTTAACCGGGAAAGTAACAGCGAGTTTACCTGAAGGATTTACTTTGCCACTTAATAAATCTGTAATGGCATTTCCTCCCTCAAGACCAGGCTGCCATGCAAGCAATATGGCATCAGGGTTATCTCTCCAGCTTGCTACTTCTATTACACCGCCAATATTTAAAACCACAATTACTTTTTTATTTTGGGAATGATATATATCCGACACATTTTTAATGAGTGCCCGCTCGGTATCTGATAAATTATAATCATCTTCCAGTTTTCTGTCTCTTCCTTCGCCAGCGTCTCTGCCAATAGAAATTACGGCCACATCTGTTTTAGAAGCTTCTTTATTTATAAGGTCTTCATCTGCTGCATATTCACCCATTGGCGGTGTAGGATGCATAAATTGCTGCATCATAGTTTGTTTAGGGTGCTTTGCTCTTTCATCATTGATATAATTGGTATAAACATTTTTTAAATCTGCATCTACATTATAGCCTGCGTTTTCCAGACCCTGATCAAGAGAAATAGTAAACGCTTTATTCACACTGCCACTACCGGTACCACCAGCTATCATCTGATATCCATTTGTACCAAATAAAGCAACATTGTGGATGTTTTTGATGAAAGGAAGCGCTTGTTCATTGTTCTTTAACAATATCATTCCGTCCTCTGCCACTTTTCTTGAAATCTGTGCATCCTTTTTTAAATCGGGCTTGTCAGAAAATTTATAATTTTTATAAGCCGGAGATTTGAAAATAGTTTCCAGGATCCTTTCACAATTTTCATTCAATACTGTTTCTTTAAGTGACCCGTCTTTTACGGCATCCATTATCGCCTCGGTTTGTTTTGGTGTTCCCGGCATCAGTAAATCATTGCCAGCCTTCATTTGAGCTACCGGATCATGACCTCCAAACCAGTCGGTCATTACCATCCCTTTGAATCCCCATTCTTTTCGCAGGATAGTGGTCAACAGATCGTATTCCTCAGAAGTATAAGTTCCATTTACTTTATTATATGAACTCATTACGGTCCAGGGTTGCGATTTTTTTACTGCAATTTCAAAACCTTTCAAATAAATTTCGCGAAGCGCTCTTTCACTTACAATTGTATTTACTGTATTGCGGTCCGTTTCCTGGTTGTTTGCTACAAAATGTTTGATGGAAGTACCCACACCCATTGATTGAATACCATTCACGATGGCGGCGGCCATGTTACCTGCCACAACAGGATCTTCAGAATAATATTCAAAGTTTCTTCCACCCAATGGATTACGTTGAATATTCATTGCGGGAGCCAAAATAATATCAATCCCGTAATCACGGATTTCACTGCCAAAAGCAACTCCCATCTTTTTTACCATAGAAGTGTCCCAGGTAGAAGCCAGCAAAGTAGCTACAGGCCATGCTGTGGCAAAATAACTTCTGGAGCTATCGCCATTTCTAAAAGGGTTTATTCTTACACCGGCCGGCCCATCAGACAGGACAATCGAAGGAACATTCAAAGTTGGAAATGCATGCGTAGTACCTGCCGCGCCGGGAACTTTATCTTCTGTGTGGCCGATAACAGGGCCTTGTGATTTCATGCCAGGCATGTGAAAACCATTACCAACCACTAATTCAGCCTTTTGCTGAAGCGTCATTTTACTAACAATTTGCTTGGCTTTTGTTAAAGAATTTTCCTGGCCCTTTACCATATAAGCAGCCAGGATCATAATCAGTAAAGAAAGAAGTTTTTTCATTTTATACAATTTAAATTTTGTTGCGTTATTAAGACGCAATGTAAATTATTTTTGGGAATTGATATATTTTAATTAATATTTCATGGAAATAATTCACCTTTATGAATACAATGAAATTTGAAAAAGAATTAAAAGCGCATTTCTTAAAAGGCCATGAGTTATATCTCCGTCATATTTCTATTGACTGTGTCATTTTTGGTTTTCACGAAAATGAATTAAAAGTTTTATTGCTTAAAGCGAAGTATGCAGGTAAATGGGCATTACCAGGTGGTTTTGTTTTGAAAGAGGAATACCTTGATGAGGCAGCAAAGCGCATATTACATGAAAGAACAGGGTTGGAAAAAATTTATCTTCAGCAATTTTATACATTCGGTGATCCGGCGCGATCTACCAAAAAAATTAACCAGGGATTTTTAAAAAATATTGGTACAAGCACCACCAAAAGCTGGATGTTTGAAAGATTCATTTCAGTGGGATACAGCGCCCTGGTTGACTTTACAAAAGTGCAACCGGTATCTGATCTTTTTTCTGATGGCTGCGAATGGTTTAATATTCATGAGATTCCGGAGATGATCCTTGACCACCAGGAAATATTCAAAAAGGCTTTGGAGAATTTGCAATTGCAACTTAATTTTCAGCCTGTAGGTTATAATTTATTACCTTTAAAATTCACGATGCCGGAGTTGCAAAAATTGTATGAAACCATATTAGATCGAAAATTAGACAGAAGAAATTTTCAAAGAAAAATGATGGCTACGGGGATCTTAAAAAAATTAAAAGAGACAAAAAAAGGAGTGGCTCATAAAGCTCCTTTTTATTACAAGCTTGATTTAAGTAAATATAAAAAAGCGCTTAAAGCAGGTATGGGTTTTGAAATGTAAAATGAAGGATTATTTTATGAACAGAAAAGATTTTCTTTCGACAGTTGTTCCTTTAGTATCTGCCGCTACTGTTTTTGCAAAACAAAAATATCCTGAAAGAAATTCCACTTCAAAAAAAATCCCTCCTTATTTAAAAAAGGGAGATCTCATCGGAATCACTTGTCCATCGGGGCATATAAGTGCCGAAGAAACTCAATCAGCAATCAACAAAATGAATGAATGGGGATTTAAAGTTTGTACTGATGATACAGTTGGCGCCGTGGATTTTACTTTTGCCGGCACTGATGATGAAAGGGCTGATGGTCTTCAAAAAATGTTGGACGATCCTGAAATAAAAGCCATTATGCTCGGCAGAGGTGGCTATGGAGCGATAAGGATCATTGATAAAATTGATTTTACCAAATTTGAAAAAAACCCCAAGTGGATCATTGGTTTTAGTGATGCTACTGTATTTCATTGCCACATCAATCACAACTTTGGGATTGCTACGTTGCACTCAAAAATGTGCAATAGTTTTCCTGATGATTTTTCGTTAGCGGAGCAAACACAAATTGATTCTATTGATTCCATAAGGCAATGCCTCGTAGGAGAAAAAATGAAATATCTAACAGGGCTAAATGAGTGTAACCGTTATGGTGACGCGATTGGCCCTTTGGTTGGCGGAAATTTATCTATTATTCAAATGCTTGACGGAAGTATTTCCGATTTACATACTGAAGGAAAAATATTATTTATAGAAGATGTAGATGAATATCCTTATAAAATTGACGGGATGCTTTGGAATTTAAAACGAAGTAAAAGATTAGACAGGTTGAAAGGATTGATCATCGGCGAATTCAGGATGAAACCAGACGATCCGGGGGAAGTATTTGGATTAAATCTTTATGAAATGGTAATGGAAAAAGTAAAAGAATATCAATATCCTGTTTGCTTTGATTTTCCCGTAGGGCATGTAAAAGAAAATTATGCGTTGAAGTGTGGAATGAGGCATAAGTTGAGTGTTACAGCAGAGGGGACAGTGTTAGAATGTGTTGGATAAAGCCTCACCCCAACCCCTGCCCGACTTCGTCATTCAGGCGGCCCTCTCCGAAGGAGAGGGAAACGCTCCAAAATATTTTTTAAAATAATTTGATTAAAAAAGAGTTAGGAAATGACTATAATACCGCCATATTTAAAACCGGGAGATACCATTGGCATTGTGTGCCCTTCAGGATATATGCCTGCCGAAAAATACCAAACCTGTATTGAAACCCTTACTGAATGGGGATTTAAAGTAAAAGTTGGAAAAACACCCGGTCATCATTTTCATTATTTTTCAGGTACAGATGAAGAAAGATTGAATGATCTTCAGCAGATGATGGATAATAAAAACATTAATGCCATTTTATGTGCAAGAGGCGGATATGGAATGGGAAGGATCATTGATAAATTAGATTTTTCAAAATTTAAACATCATCCAAAATGGATCATTGGATTCAGCGATATCACGATTTTGCATTGTCATTTATTTTCGAATTTTAAAATTGTTTCTTTGCACGCGCCTATGGCCGCGGCTTTTAACGATGGAGAATTTAAAAATGAATATATCCAAAGCCTGCACGAAGCTTTGCTTGGGAAAAAAGCCGATTATAAAACAAATGGAAATATTTTAGATCAGCAAGGAAAAGCAAAGGGCATTTTGGTGGGAGGGAATTTATCTCTTTTGGTAAATGTGATCGGAACCCGATCTGATATTAATACAAAAAATAAAATTCTCTTCATTGAAGAAATAGGCGAATACATTTATGGTGTTGACAGAATGATGTACCAATTAAAAAGAAGTGGAAAACTGGATGATTTAAAAGGATTAATTATTGGGAGATTTTCGGATATGAAAGATACCACTATTCCTTTTGGGAAAACAGTAGAAGAAGCGATTAAAGATTTAGTGAAAGAATATAATTACCCGGTTTGTTTTGGATTCCCGGTAAGTCATGAAAAAGAAAATTATGCGCTGAAGATTGGAGTTAAATATAAACTGAATGTCGGGAATGGTTTGGTGGAAGTGAGGGAGGTGTGAGGTGTGTCAGCCGTCAGTTATCAGCTATCAGCAATGAGCTACCAGCTATCTCCAAAAGGAGTCCTTTGGACAGCAAACAAACAATTATCAAAGAATTCTATTCAACCAATTATCCAATTAACAAATTCATGTAACTACTAAATGCAGCGTTTCTGAAACTTTTGTTGTCATTACTTTTATACCAAAGCAATTTTTTTTCTATCAGAATTTTATATATGAAAATTATGAAGCCATTCCTGCTTGCCTTTAGTATTTTTATTTTATTCTCTTTTGCCACAAATGCGCAATCGTCTTTATCTCTTTCCACAGGCATTTCATCAGATTTAAATAATGCTCATCATTCGTTTTATCATATTCCTTTTTCATTGCAATGGAAACCATCGTCAAGAGAAAGATCTGCATTCTTTGTAGAGTTCGATTATGATTTTCCTTTTTCAACTAAAAGTACAGGTCAATCTTATACTTTAAACCCGTCATTGCCAAAGGAAGTAACTTTGCAGGAGACTATCCGTCCCTACATTTTTAGTGTGAGTATTGGATTTAGAATTCATTTATATACCAATAAAAGAAACAATAGTTTTTATTTAAACCTGTTACCTTTCGGCATCAGTACTCAAAATTTTAAAGTAAACTACAAAAACTTTGATAAAGAGAATTATGAAATATTAAATCCGGATATCAATATGAACAGAGGTGGAATTGTAACATCTATTGCGGCTATATATAATTTTCATAAAACAAAACAAGACATGAAACTGATGCTACATGTTCAGTCGCCTCCGTTAGAGGGGACAGGCAATTATCCATTATCATTCAGGTTTGTAGCGCCTTTGCAATTAACTTTTGGCTATAATTTTTATTATAATAAAAGAAAATGAAAACTATATTATTCAAAATCATTGTGTGTGCCCTGGCGCTTTATTTATCATCTTGTGTGAAGAGAAATTTTTTCCCCGATCCGGACGATCCGGGTTTGAGCCTTCTGACTTCTCACGGATTTAATATTGCAACCGCCTACATTAATAATGTACCTTATATCAATCCATTTGATCCCGGAACATTAGGAATTGGAGGCGCAAATTCTGCGCCGAGCCTTGAGTTAATTGGAACCGGCAACTCTTTCGATACTCTTTGTCTTTCATGGCAATTTGAAATAAATGACAATACGTCTAATAATCAGCCTTATCCTACCATCTCAACCATCTCATTGTTAATGCCAGTACCGAAATCTTTTACAAAGACTGATTTTTTTGCATTGAATGGCCAGAGATTTTCATCCAACACAAATGCTGTTGTGTTACGTTCTTACCATAATTACTTTGATACTTTATCAGGTACCTCTAACATTTATTTTGTAAGCATAAAGTATGACAACACATCGGGTTCAATAACCAATCTTTCATTTTCCGGATTGTTTGATGGCAACATCGGCGACAGCATTCTTATCACGAAAGGAAGGTTTGATTTTGAAATTGATGCAGCAACTCTTAATTTCTGATTGTGAAGTTGCCTGACTTTGGAAAGTTGCCAAACCCTTTTTTGTAAAAAACACTTCCAATAAAACTTTCCAAAAGTTTACTGAACAGTAAACAAACTTTTATTGAGGATTAGAACTTTTGGAAAGTTACCAAACCCGCTTTTGTAAAAAACACTTCCAATAAAACTTTCCAAAAGTTTATCGAACAGTAAACAAACATTTATTCAGAATTTGAACTTAGGCTTTTGGAAAGTTGCCAAATTTGCTTTTGTAAAAAATTTGCAGTATCAAACTTGGTTCTTTGCAAAAACTGGCTTTATACTTGCCACAGTTTCATAAATAACGTGATATTAAATTTCAAAAGAAACTTTTCTATGGCTGGTATAAATAAAAAACCAAAAATTTTCTTCCTTTGTTTTTTTCTTCTATTAATAAATTCCATTAATACGCAGGCCCAGTCGCCACGGGAAAATGATACCAGTTATTATGTTTTCTTTCCGGGAAGTATAACCGTCCGCTTATACACTTCTCAAAAATATACCGCATTCACTTTAAAAAACGCTGCTGCAAAAAATATTAGTTATCATCCCAATACTTCTTTTGATTTGGGAGCAGGCATCACGTATAACAATTTATCTCTAAAGCTGGGCTATGGTTTTGGATTTTTAAATAAGGATTCGGCAAAAGGGAAGACCAAATACCTGGATCTCCAGACTCACATTTATTCTCCGAAATGGATAACCGATCTATATGGGCAATTGTATAAAGGCTACCACCTCTATCCTGAAGGTTTAGCAGCCGAACCTGGAAAAGATTATTATTACCGCGGTGATATCAGAGTTTCATTGTTTGGCATTTCACTTTATCACGTTTTCAACTATACCCGTTTTTCTTACAGGGCAGCTTTTGTTCAGAATGAATGGCAGAAAAAATCTGCGGGTACTTTTTTAGCGGGAGCCGAGACATTTTACGGGATTGTAAAATCCGACAGTAACCTCATACCCCGTTCAATAGCAAATAATAATACAGATAACAATATCAATAAGATCAATTATTTCAGCATAGGGCCTGGCGTCGGATATGCTTATACGGAAGTATTACTTCAACATATTTATTTTACCGGCTCACTTACCGGCAATCTCAATTTCATTCTTGTTAATGATCATGCAACGCTTAATAACGGAAGCCGCTTTTCTATTAATCCCTCCACCCGTTTTCGGGTATCGGCAGGGTATAACGGCAGAACGTGGAATGTAAGCGCCAACTGGGTTTCAGGCTATCTTCCTTTTAAAGGAACTGACAAAGAAAGAATCTATATTTTTAATACCGGAAATTATCGTTTCATTGTAGCAAAAAGATTCAATACCGGTAGTCGTTTACAAAAACACCTGAAGCTTGTAAATAAGATATTAAAAGAATAGGAGCGCTCATATCCAAACAGCAACTATCTGTATCATCTATAAATCAAAACAAAAAATACTTAGATATTTAAAATACCAATTTGCGAAAGACAGATAATTTATCTGCGATAAAATTTCTTACAATTTTAATTTCACCACATTCTTTAAAGTAGTATCTCTCCTGTTAAATGACTGAAATATTTTTACATTTTCAATATTCGATAAAGACAAATCCGGAATATCTTTTCGGGCAGGCGTGTTTACGAACCGAAAGTCAGCATTTTTTACACTATCCATTACAAAACATGGACGCTGATCGTCGGCCAGAAGATGTAAATTGATATTTTGAAGTTGAATACCGTTCACATTCCTAATAAAAAAACCATAAGACGGCATCGTTCCAAAACTGTCCGGTTCAGGGTAATCTTTTTCCATATCAGGCACTTCCCGTGCAGCCTGTTCTATTGTACCGCCGCCTTTAAAATAAACATTGATATCATGAAGAGATACATCTTCAATATCATGGCCCGGAATTCCACTGATAATGGCACCCGCTTTCGAATCTACATTGTATGCTACTATATTACTGATAATAATTCGCCGTAAGGCACCTACGGGAGTTCCCTGCGGACCCCGCATCCGTGCACCAAGCCGCAAAAAAATCGGCGCACTCATAATATCCCGCATGGTAATGTTATTGATCGTAACATCCTCAAGCATTGCTCCATCTACTGTTTCCAAAGCGATGCCATGACAGTAGTTGAAAACACAATTTGAAATAGTAATATTCTTAAAACCTCCATTCGATTCAGTACCCATTTTGATACGGCCGGTCGGGTTTTGATTGGTTCGCTTAAAAGTTCCATCCAAAAAACTTCCTTCATCAAAACCGCTGACCTGGCAATTGGTGATCGTTACATTTTCTGTTGAACGCGCAAAACCAAGACCGTAGCTGCTTTTCAGGCATATCCCATCATCATGCGGCGAATTAACACTACAATTTGAGATCCTTACATTATGGCAGCAATCAATATCCATTCCATCACGGTTGGTATCCATTTTTACATTATCAATGGTAAGATTATCTACGCCTGTGGCAAGTATGGCAAACCATCCCGCATGCAACATAGAAATGTCGCGAATGATCACATTTCTGCACAAATAAAGACTGATGGATTTATTGGGACGCTTATCATCTTCGCCATTATTGTCTCTTACAAGGCCTTTTCCCCAAATCATTCCCGAACCGATGATAGAAATGTCATGCAGATTCTCTCCCCATATCAGGCTGTTGTGCCAATGCCGGTGCCCAAAATCTTCATACTTATTATTTACCTTATTTTCAGGAAGATCGTATTCATCCTGGTCTTCCGGGGGTGCTGCTATAATGGTTGCTCCTGCATCAAGATAAAGAGTAATATTACTTTTCAAATGAATAGAGCCACTCAGGTAATTTCCGGCAGGAAAATAAACTGTTCCGACTCCCGCACTGGCCGCATCTTCTATGGCTTTATTGATGGACTTTGTATCCAAAGCAACTCCATTGCCGGTAGCACCAAAATGTTTTACATTATAAATTGCCAATGTAGCTTTTGGAATTTGTGCTTTGGGAGAAAATCCCGAAATGCACATTACAAATAATACTGAAAGTATTTTTCTCATTACAATAAATTATTTCGATTAAGATGATAAAATAATAATTTTAAAACTTATCATTATCCAAACAAAAATAAATGATTTCACAACCATTCATTAAAAGATTCCATCACTTCATAAAATCAATAAATGGGTGCATTTTAATTTGTCGCAAGGTTGCCAACCTTCAATAAGTTCGTTTTAGCTTGAGAGCACCCATCTCCAAGGTTGGCAACCTTGAATCCAGAGCGACATTTTGAAATGCACTTCAATAAATTGAATACACTTGTTTTTAAAAAAGAAACATTATTTTTATAAAAAAAAGAATGAAATATTTTTTCACTTTTATATTATTATTGTTTCTCGGCATCGGATGTAAGCCAAAAGTATTATCAGGAAAAGAACTTCATGATAAGCTTGTTGAAACCATGGATGATTATCTCCAAAAAAATCTTAAACCAGGTATTTCTTTTACTATAAAAGAATTGGTGTATTATCCTGAGGTGAATAAAAAGCTTTACGATTGTAAGTTTTATGTTTATATGCATTCCAACACAGTAGATACCACCGGTATTATGTTTGCCACCATTACAAATGATTTTAAGGAGGTGGTGCGTACACAATAGAAAAAACCTACAGCTCATTTCTTAAATAAGTATTTCTTCGTTTAGGTTTAACTGTTATGTTTTAATAAAAATTAGAATTATTAATAATTGTTGCTTTACTGTAACACAGATAATTTTTTAACAATCCACTAACCGATTAAAAGTTTAGCAAGGATTTTGCTATATTAAGGAAGCCACAGTTAAGCGGCTAACAGCAAATACAGCTAAAGATATGAAACCGACTATATTATTTCTTTTTTCAATGGCAATTTTAGCAGATGTACAAGGGCAATTAAAAACCACGGTCAAATGCCCCGACTTCCACATTGATATACTTGCAGGTTCCGTAAACAAAGATATATTTCCCAATGCAACTATGGGACAAATTAAACTTCATTTGCCCTGCTTTACCGGTATTGAAAAAGAAGGAGATTCTTCCAAATGCGGTGGCGGCGTGTTTTATAAAGATAAAGACATATATTTTTATACCAACCGACATTACATAGAAATAGGCCCGGCTTTTAAAGGCACGCTCAGCATTCCGCTTATGGGTGCGCCACGAAATGGCTTATTTAAATGGCTGGGCGACCCTCAAATAAAAGATGTGCACTGGGATGCTTTTCAAACTTCGTATGGCATATTAATTCTTTATTACAACAATGCCTCCAAAGTAAATAAAATACAATTCAGCACAGAAAATTCAAATACAATCCGGCTTTGCGATTAATATTTTACAAAAAAATGGTGCCTAAAAAATAATTAAAATCAGGAAGTCATCAGTAGTTTTTTTATCAACCATTTTTAACCACAATGACTAAAAAAACAGCCGGTTTTTTATTTCAGATCAAATAACTTTTCCGCATCCAGCCAGTTATCTAATCTTTCATATTTTGTTTCATTCAAATTGTGTGAAGAAGAAAACATGATACGTCTTCCGTCAAAAACAGATAAATTAAAATCGTGGTCATCAATGAGAACATCTCCTTTCAAAACACTTTTATCCCCGCAAAAGATCCTTCGTTTCCATGAAATAAAAGGAAAATGTTGATCAAGCCAATTATTTTTATGAGGCAAAGAAAAAGGAAATTCCATTGCTGCTGAAGCGATATACACTTCAAAGCGGTTATTCAATTCTTTCACCATTTCAATGCTGTTTGGAATAACAGGGAGATCTTTAAAAAAGTCCGGATGAAAAGAATATTGTTTTACTACTTTTTTATTTTCTTCGGGAACGATTACATGAAGCTTGGTTCCTTTCAGGTCTTCTTTGGTATAGCGAACTCCAAAATCGCGCTCATACCATTCGCTAAAACGCTCAACAGCATCAGCAATTACATCATCCATATCAATCAGTATTCTCATAAAATATCATTCGTTTTAAAATTAAAAGTAAATCATGTAGTTCAAAGTTCGTAGTTTGTTGAAGGTTGAAGGTCAAAATAAAAATCTTCAATATTTATTGTTTTACTGTATTATATACCAGCTCCTATGAAATAATAATATCCTTTCTTTTGTGAACGTACACTAAGCCAGCCACTAATAAAGGTTGCTGTGAGGTACATTGCTATTAAATTTCATCAACAACTGCAAATGCAAAAAGCATTATATTGATCGTTTGGATGACTTAAAATCTCCACCAATTCTGCAAACACAAACGTTTGATACCAACCTTGTCCTGCATTACTGAAATCAATCGCGTAGTTCATCAATTGCTTTTTAATACACAGTAAAACAATAGTCATGAGTCAATTCATAATTAGGAATTGACGGCTCATATATTCAGCCTGGAAAGTAAACTGAATCTAAATAATTTAAATGTTGGTTAATAGCACTGCTTATTGGAATTGTTACAGAAGCTTTTGTACAATTTTTCATTGCCTGATAAATATCCAAAATAGTTATATAATAACCCCATGAATTAAATGAAGTTCAAAATCACCCGGGCAAATATCAGGATGATTCGTACCATTAGACAAGTATGCTACATCAGGTTGTTCAATTTGATTATATGCGTTTACCCCATACCGTTGATCCGCTAAAAAATGGCCATGTGATAACCCCATGCTTATTAAAGAATTATAATCGTCCGGTTTATTTTTACTGATGTCACTTCAACCAAGCTCTTTACAGTAAAGGAAGGAATAAATGGAATTCGTATTTTAGTTCCCAATTGTAAAATGACAAAGCGCATTCTCTTTATTTCGATTTTACAATTATCTTTAATTTTTATTAGCATTTACAAGATATTTGTTCTTTGGCAAAAGAAAAACTTCCGGTGTTCAAATAAAACTGTATGCCCAAGCGTTTCAAAAAAGCTAAAGAGGTGCTAATAACGCATATCTTGATAGAATTATTTCATAACCTATGAAACCAGAGTGTATTATTTTAAAACACTAATCCTGGCAGATCCAATGCTACTCAAAATATCTATAAAAATCTTTTTCTTACTGTCATTTATTTTATTTATTTTTTCTGCGAAGGCTACTAATTATTATCTCTCTAATACTGGCAATGATGCCAATTCCGGAATGGATCCATCATCTCCGTGGCAGACGTTGAATAAATTAAATTCATTTAAAAACCTGAAGCCAGGAGATAATGTATTATTTAACAGAGGTGATACTTTTTATGGAAGTATTACTATAAGTAATTCTGGAATGGCTGGAAATCCCATAACTTTTAGTGCCTATGGTATTGGAGAAAAACCGGTAATTACCGGTTTTACAAATGTAACTAAATGGATAAATTTAGGTAACAATATTTGGGAGAGTACAGATGCGGTATCTACATTGGCAACGTGTAATATGGTGGTGATAAATGGAGCGAATACTGCGATGGGAAGGTGGCCGAATAGTGGTTATTTAACGTATCAATCTCACAACGGAAATAATTCAATAACAAGTAGTAGCCTAACAGGTACTCCTGATTGGACAGGAGCAGGTATTGTAGTAAGAAAAAATCATTTTATAATAGACAGAAGCAATATAACTTCTCAATCTGGCGGTACGCTTGATTATTCAAAAGGTTCAAATTATTCTCCTACAAACGGTTTTGGATTTTTTATACAAAATGATATTAGAACATTAGATACGACTGGTGAATGGTACTATAATAAATCCACAAATAAAATAAGTATTTATAGTACAATTTCACCAAATAATGTTCAGGTGAGTACAGTTGATACCTTAATTTTAATTAGTGGAAAAAGCAATGTAAGTTTTGATAATATTAAGTTTACAGGGTCTAATACAAACGCAATTATTATTGATAAATCAAACAATATTGCAATACAAAATTGCCAATTTAATTTTTCAGGAATGGATGCAGTTTATGCTGGAACTTCATCTTATCTTCAAATATCAAAATCTTTTTTTAATCAAACAAACAATAACGCCATTTCAATCGGAGGGGTAGGCGCAACACTAAAAGATTCTATCACTAATCACATTCTTATAAGTGAGGATACGATAAAAAATACAGGAACAGTTGCAGGAATGGGTAAAAAACAAGATGACCAAACTGAATTAACAGCTATCCTTTTACAAGGTTCAAATAATTTAATTCAAAATTGCATTATTGATAGCACAGGTTATATACCTATATGGTGGAGAGGCAATTCATCTTCAATAATTAATAACCTTATTACTGCATTTGGTTTTGTTAAGGATGATGGAGGAGGAATTTATTGTTGGAACTATGTATCCTCTCCACTAACCCCTTCATTACTTATTCAATAATGCGGTATAATTTTGCGGTAGCAGTTCCTCTATCGCATTTATCTTATGGTCGTTGATATTTTCAAACACGTATGTAAGCCATTGGATA
>Ga0208717_1000180_pt1 | contig 27327 bp, 17 predicted proteins | sample NGESurF53shallow_FD_184489 | JGI IMG/M metagenome (GOLD analysis project Ga0208717, IMG submission 184489) | Arctic peat soil microbial communities from Barrow, Alaska - NGEE Surface sample F53-3 shallow (SPAdes) | ecosystem: Environmental > Terrestrial > Soil > Wetlands > Peat ... | reverse complement strand
CAACAGTCGCAGAAGGATTATAAACAATTTCCGCGCCGTTCAAACCCAATACTCGTGCGCCATCCGGAAAGTGACGGTCATAACAAATATACACGCCGATCTTTGCATACTTCGTCTGAAACACAGGATAGCCAAGGTTTCCAGGCTTGAAGAAAAATTTTTCCCAAAAGCCCGTTGTATGAGGAATATGATTTTTTCTATACTTCCCCAGGTAAGTTCCATCTGCATCTATAACCGCTGCCGTGTTGTACAAAACGCCCGGTTGTTCCTTTTCGTAAACCGGAACAATCATTACCATGTTATATTTTTTTGCATAGGCAGCCATGCGTTCTGTTGTGGGCCCCGGAACACTTTCAGCCGATTCATACCATTTCTTATCCTGGCCAGGGCAGAAATATGGTGTATTAAAAATTTCCTGCAAACAAAGAATTTGCACGCCTTGTTTTCCTGCGTCTTCAATAAAAGGCAAATGTTTTTGCACCATTGCTCCTTTGATTTCTTCAATAGTGCCTTCACCTTCTGTTTTAGGCAAACTCATTTGTATGAGGCCCGATTTAATTATTCTTGACATCAGCTATAATTTTTAATTAAGGAATTCTAAGTTTTATTTTTTTGTCACCAGCTATAGTTCTTTGGGCATCCCAGTTGTGTCACTCACTTGTACAGTTTGTTCTTTGGGCATCTTTTCCATTTTATCTAAAGAATATAGGAAGCAAAGAAACGGAATCTCACGCCATCTCAATTCATCCCGACACTCGCATCAAATCATTGAAGAAACTTTTTTTCTCTTTATAAACTTTCCGAATCCCTTTTCCACTTTACATTCATTGTTCTCAATAGCTACTTCACCTCTTAGCAAAACTGTTTTTACTTTTCCTGTTACTTCCCATCCTTCATATCCCGAATAGTCAACATTCATGTGATGCTTTTTTGCAGAAAGTGTATGCTTTTCTTCCGGATCAAAAATAACAATGTCTGCATCGCTTCCAACTGCAATAGTTCCTTTCCGGGGAAACATTCCAAATATTTTTGCAGGATTAGTACAGGCAACTTCAACATATTTATTCAACGTAATTTTTCCTTTTGCCACGCCTTCACTAAATAACAATTCCATTCTATTTTCGATTGCAGGGTGACCGTTAGGTATCTTTGAAAAATCATCTTTACCCATTAATTTTTGTTGCCACATAAAAGGACAATGATCGGTTGCAACTACATTTACCAGTCCCTGGTTGATCCCAGCCCACAAAGTTTGCTGATCTTTCTTTTCGCGGAGCGGCGGACTCATTACCCATTTAGCGCCTTCAAAATCTTTTTCATAAAGAGAAGCGTCTAACAACAAATACTGAATACAGGTTTCTACAAATAATTTTTGATTTCTTTTTGTTGCATTACGCACCGCATTCAATGCGCCTTCGCAGGTAAGGTGAACGATATATCCCGGGCAACCTGTATAATTCAACATATCCACAAATCTTTCGGAGGCTTCTGCTTCCGTAACTTCCGGTTGCGATAGATAATGATATAGCGGAGAAAAATTTCCCTTATCGCGATTCTTTTGAATCAAATAATCGATCATATCGCCATTAGTTGCATGCACTGTAACCATTCCGCCTTGCTGCTTTACTTCTTCCATCAAACCCACCATCTGGCGATCGTCAATCATTAAAGCACCTTTGTAAGCCATAAACGTTTTGAAAGAAGAAATGCCTTCTTCTTCAATCATCTGTTTTACTTCTTTTCTTGTTTCCTCATTAAAATCAGTTACCGCCATGTGAAAACTATAATCACCAAAGGTGGTTCCTCCTGCCCTGCCGAACCATTCATGCAACGCCGCACGCAATGAATGTCCTTGTTTCTGCAAAACAAAATCAATAACCGTTGTTGTTCCTCCAAACAACGCGGCCCTTGTTCCTGTGGCATGTGTATCGCTTGAATAAGTTCCCATAAAAGGCATTTCCAAATGGACATGCGGGTCTATGCCACCCGGGAAAACCAGCATACCCGATGCATCGATTTCTGTATCCGCGATTGCATTTAATTTTTTTCCAATTGAAGAAACCGTTTCCCCTTCAATAAAAATATCAGCAACATAATCATCTGCCGCTGTAATTATTCTACCGTTTTTTATTAATATTGACATCTTGCGTTTTTTGACATTCTCAATCTAAGAAAATTAACCCGAATTGTAGAGACGCAATGCATTGCGTCTCTACAACAATTTAATTTTATATTTTCTCATCATCACATAATAGACAGATCCTGCAACAATGAATCCCACAAACCACGCATAATTATAAAGATGTGAAACCCAAAGTGGCACTGCATTTAAGGGTATTGCTTTTATTGTTGTAAGAAAACCGGGAAGATTAGGAACTATACCTAATAGCAGCGCAGTAACGGCAGCCATATTAAAACCCTTACTGAAAGTATATCTTCCTGTATGCTGATATAATTCCGCTGTCACTAATTGCTGTTTTCTTATAAAATAATAGTCGACGATCAGGATGCCACCAACCGGGCCTAACAGGCTCGAGTATCCGACAAGCCATGTAAAAATATAACCGGAGGGATCGGCAATTAATTTCCATGGAAAAATTAAAATGCCAATAACACCAGTTATATAACCACCTTTTCTGAAATTAATTTTTGAAGGTGCAAGATTTGCAAAATCATTTGCGGGGCTTACAATATTTGCAGCAATGTTGGTTGCCAATGTTGAAATAGCGACCGCGATCATCGCAATAGTTACAACCAACTTACTATTAAATTTTCCTGCCAACACCAAGGGATCCCAAATAGTTTCGCCATACAAAATTACTGTAGCGGATGTAACAACCACACCAATAAATGAAAACAAAGTCATTGATGTGGGAAGCCCGATTGCCTGTCCTTTTATTTGTGCCTTTTGGCTTTTTGCGTAGCGTGTAAAATCAGGAATATTCAATGAAAGCGTTGCCCAATAACCCACCATGCCGGTCAATGCAGGGAAAAAGAAATTCCAGAATTCATCATTTGTTTTAAATTTTGATGGCTCTTTTAAAATTGGACCAAGCCCATGTACTGCATAGATTGCCCATGCTAACAAAGCAAGAGCCGCCACCGGTAAAAAGAAAGCTTTAAATACCAATAACTTTTTGATGCTCTCCACGCCAAGGTAAACGACCCACATATTAATAAGCCAGAAAATAAAAAACGTAATAGCTGGCCCTGTTTGCAAACCAAAAGATGCGGGAAATACCTGCGGTAAATTTTCAATTTCGGGTATCCATAACCGTAACATCTGGTATAAAGCAAAACCGCCAATCCATGTTTGAATGCCAAACCAGCCGCAGGCAACAATTGCACGAAGCATCGCAGCAATATTAGCACCTCTTACACCAAAGCTTGCTCTTGCAAATACAGGAAAAGGTATTCCATACTTTGCTCCTGCATGTCCGTTTAAAATCATCGGAATTAAAACAATACCATTACCCAGAAAAATGGTGAGGATTGCTTCCCACCAGTTCATGCCACCACCAATTAAGGAACTCGCCAGCATATAAGTAGGAATGCACAAGCTCATGCTTATCCAGAGAGCAGCATAGTTCCATGTACCCCATGTTCTTTTTTCTTTTGGAACCGGCGCAAGATCTTCACTATAGAGAGAAGTGTGTTGGCCAACTAATGGTTCTTCCAAAGCACTTGTAAGATTATCTACGTTTTGATCCATAATTTAAATTACATATTCATCAGCAATGGATATCGCCTGGCTTATTATTGCAAGCCCCTCATCAATTTGCTCTTTGGTAACGCACAACGGTGGCGCAATAAAAACAAAATTCCACCGCACAAAAGTGTACATTCCTAGCTCCCTGATTTTAGCGGCTACCTTACTCATCACGGTCATTTCATCAGGCTTTGCATTAAAGGGGGCCATCGGTTCTTTAGTTGCTTTATTTTTTACCAATTCAAGGCAACCTAACAGCCCTGTATTTCTCCAGTCACCAATTGATGGATGTTGCGCTTTCATTTCTTCAATTTTTGTATCAAGATATTCCCCCGTCGCAACAGCATTCTCAATCAAATTATCATCTTCATAAATTTTTAAAACTTCTAATGCAGCAGCGCAACAAACTGGATGCGCCGAATAAGTTAGCCCAATGGAGAGATAAACATCATCAAATTTGGAAGCAATTTTATCAGAAACCATCAAACATCCAAATGGCAAATAACCACAGGTTAGCCCTTTGGCCATCGCAATCATATCAGGTACAATATCATGATTTTGAAAACCAAACCATTTTCCTGTTCTCCCGAACCCACTCATTACCTCATCCATTATTAGGAGGATTCCATGTTTGCTGCATAACTCTCTAACCTTCTTTAAATATCCTTTTGGATATTGCATACACCCTGATGAACCGGATTCGCCTTCTAATAAAATGGCAGCAATATTTGCAGGGCCTTCGTAAGCAATTAAGCGTTCTAATTGGGCTACGCTTTCTTTCAATAAATTTTCTTCACCATATTCCCAGCGATATAGATAGGGTAAATCGAAATGAACAAAATTGGTTGCCTGTTGGGAATCTACTGCAAGTTTGCGGGGATCTCCACTGGCACTCATTGCGGCGTTGGTAGATCCGTGATAGGATTTATAACGTGATAAAATTTTATGCCTGCCGGTATAAAGCCTTGCGAGCTTTATTGCATTTTCAATTGTATCTGCACCGCCTAAAGTGAAGAATGCTTTGTTTAAATCGCCCGGGCAAATCTCTGCTAATTTTTTTCCTAGGTCTCCCCGCACTTTGGTAACGCAACTTGGCGTAACATAACTTACCTGCTGCATTTGCTTCATAACTGCTTCGGTTACACGCTGATCACCATGCCCAATATTTACGTTCATCAATCCAGAGGAAAAATCAAGATATTTTTTCCCGTCATAATCGTAGAGATAAACTCCTTCCGCATGCTCTACCGCAATTGGATTAGTTCCTTTTTGCTTGCTCCAGGAAAATATCGTGTAGTCCTGGCTGTTATGAACTACTTCAGAAGTTTGTGATTTTGAAGGTGCTTTTTTTTCAAGAGTATCCATAATATATTTTATTTAGTGATAATTTAAATTGAAACTTTTTATTTACCGGGTGCAAAACCAATTCTCTTTCTGTTTAACCATTCCTTTTCTTTTAATTCTTTATCAACTTTATCGTCCATTAAATTTTCTAAGGCTGTATAAATAGCATTAAGCTGACTGTCATGCTCGCCAAGATGTTCTTTAAGTAATTGAATCTGTTCTATAATTCCGCTGTATTGTAAAGCCGCTTTTTTCAATTCAATAAATGCTCTTACAACAGCAATGCTCATTTTTATCGCTCTGTCACTTTTTAAGATGCTGGCAAGCATGGTGACACCATGTTCGGTGAAGGCATAAGGGGTATATCTATCCCTTCTTTTGCTTTGGGATGAGGTCACATTTTGTGACCTCATGTCCTCAACTAATTGAATATCATAACTTTGATTGGATGAGGTCACAAATTGTGACCTCATAGATACCCATTCTTTCGATGTAAACCGGAACATAAAGTCTTCAGGAAAACGATCTATATTTCTTTTTACGGCCTGGTTCAATACTTTGGTTTCTACCTCATACAAATCTGCCAAATCAAAATCCAACATTACTTTTTGTTCACGGACAATATAAATTTTCCTGATTATTTTTTCATCAACTTTTGTAGTGTGAACATTCTTCTTTTGCCTAGCCATAATATTTTTCAATTACCATTACTCATAAAATAAATCATCTCCTCAACTCATCCAATTCACGCCCGCTTCTGGATTCCATTTCACTGTACTTTTCTTCAACTTGGTCCAAAACTCAATAGAACTTTTACCGGTTATATCTCCTACACCAAATTTACTTTCATTCCAGCCGCCGAAGGAAAAAGGCTCACGAGGCACGGGCACACCAACATTCACGCCAATCATTCCCGCACTTGCTTTATCGATGATGTATCTCGCCATTCCGCCATTTTGCGTAAACACGCTTGCTGCATTTCCATAAGGATTTGCATTTTCAATTGCTAATGCTTCATCAACATTTTTTGCACGCATGATGCTTATAACGGGACCAAAAATTTCTTCTGTAGCAACAGACATATCAGGTGTTACATAATCAATCACTGTCGGGCCAACATACGTTCCATTTTCTTTTCCTTCAACTTTTGTATTTCTCCCATCCAATAAAATTTTCGCTCCCTGTTCTTCTGCTTCTGTTATATACTTTTCAATTCTTTCCTGTGATTGTTTATTAATAACAGCGCCTAAATTTTTACCGGGAATAATTTTTTTTGCTTCATCACAGATTTTGCTAATAATATTATCTACATCTCCAACGCCAACCATAGCGCTTGCAGCCATACAACGCTGTCCGGCACAGCCACTCATACTTGCAGCAACATTTTGTGCAGTCATTTCAGGAATCGCATCCGGCAATACCAACAAATGATTTTTTGCTCCGCCCAAGGCCAAACATCTTTTATAATTATGCGTTGCTCTCTGGTAAACAAGCTTCGCAATTTTTGTAGAGCCAACAAAGGAAACAGCTTCTATCGATGGATGATCGCAAATTGCTTCCACAATTTCTGCATCGCCATTTACAATATTAAAAACGCCATCCGGCAAACCAGCTTCTTTTAATAATTCTGCCAACTTTGCAGCACTCAATGGAACTTTTTCAGAAGGTTTTAAAATCATGCAATTGCCTAAAGCAATAGCATTAGGTATTGTCCAGTTTGGTACCATGCTTGGAAAATTAAAGGGAACGATAGAAGCCACAACTCCAAGCGGAACATGCTCAACTCTGCATTCAACACCACGGCTTACTTCTAAAACTTCACCGCCAATCAATTGCGGCATAGAGCAGGCAAACTCAGTAAGTTCAATGCTTTTCTCAATCTCAGCAATGGATTCATTTATTGTTTTACCATTTTCTTCCGAACATAATGCTGCCAATGATTGCAAATTTTGTTCTAATAAATTTCTATATCGAAAAAAAACCTGCACTCTTTCTTTGATGGGTGTTTTACTCCATGAAGGAAAGGCTTTCTTTGCAGCTTCAACAGCTGAATCGAGATCCTGCCGGGACGATAAACCAACCTTTGAAAGTGAAGTACCATCTAGGGGAGAAATTATTTCCAAATATTTTTCAGAAGCGGGATTAATAAATTTACCATCGATGAAATTGATAACGTTGTTGTATTTCATAATCTTAATAATTTTTTCAGGCATACTTTTGGGAAAGCAAAAATTTATTTTACCAACCAGATGCTCCTGTATTGTAAATTTATTCCTTATAGAAAACAAAATATCTTAATCGCATTTTTATTTTGAATTATGCCAATCCGGAATTTAATTCTTATTTTGTTTTTCTTTGCCAAACTTCATTCTTATGAAGGATGTAGTTCTAATAAAAATAAGATTACAATACCCTGCAAAGAATACGATCTAAACAATCCAAAAATTTTAAAACTCGGTGATGCGCTTTCAGAAATTTCCGGTATTTGTTTTTACCCCAAAGATAGTAGTGTCTTTGCCATATCCAACGACAATGGGAATCTTTATAAAATTCATTTAACTAAAAATTTCCTCGTATCCGAATGGAAATTTGATAAAGCAGGTAAAGATTTCGAAGAAGTTTTTTTGCGTGACACTACTTTTTATGTTTTACAGAGTAATGGCAATGTAGTAACCATCAACTTTTCAGAAAAGGGTGATACAATTTTTAACCGCAGAAGTGTTTTTCCCGGCAGCGATAAAAATAAAAATGAATTTGAATCGATGTACTATGATGATCTTTATGGCGGGCTAATTGTTCTTTGTAAAGATTGTGAAAATGATAAAAAAAGTGCCGTATCAGCCTGGGATTTTGATCCTTCAATCGATCGTTATACACCATCTCGATTTTCGCTTAATGTAAAAATGACAGCGGAAAAATTAGGTGAAGGAAAATTAAAATTAAAGCATTCTGCGGCGGCAATAAACCCGATAACAAAGGATGTATGGATACTGGCCTCTGCAAATCAGCTGCTAATTGTTACTGACAGAAAAGGGAATACCAAAGAAGTTTACACTTTAAATCCTTCTATCTTTAAACAGCCCGAAGGAATTACGTTTACGCCATGGGGTGATCTCATGATCTCAAATGAGGCAGTTGATAAATATGGCACAGCGAACCTCTTAATTTTTAAGCCCAAAAGAAAGAGCTAATGCGAAAAGAGATTCAACTTTTTATGTTATCTTTTTTTATACGCAGCGTTAGTTATGCCCAATCCGATTCCATACAGGCACGCATTATACTTATCGGCGACGCCGGAGATCTTAACTATGAAAGAGAGCCCGTTATTGACGCAGCCCGCAACCTTATTCCATTTGATAAAAAAACAACCGTAATTTATTTAGGAGATAACATCTATGATCACGGGCTTCCTGATGATGTTGATCCAGGTTATATTGCAGCAAGATCAGTGATAGACTCACAAATAAATATCGTAAGTGGTAGGTAAGTCGGTATTTTATCAATCAACTGAATTCAGATATAAACTTTTTGATTCTAAATCTTATATTGTGCCGGGGACAGTTGGTTTAATCGCATTTAATGACTTAGGCCGGGTTTGGGTATCTGGTGAAATTTCTCATAAGTTGCATGATTCTTTTGGTGGCGGATTATACTATTCACCTTATAACTTTGCAACTGTTTCAGCTACCGTTGCATTTTCCGGAGAAGGTAATCTTTATAATTTTTCAATTGGAACAAAATTTAATATAACATTCTGATTTATGGATAACAATAAGCTTTATAAAAAAATCGAAGATTACGTAACGGGGCTTTTTGAACAAATGCATACCCCTGAACTTGCGTTTCATAACCTGGAACATACCCAAAATGTAGTGAAGCATACGCAGGAAATAGCGGGACATTATAAAGTTTCTGAAAATGATATGCTTATACTTTTTGCGGCAGCATGGTTTCATGATACAGGCCATCTTTTTACGAAGCCGGCAAAACATGAAGAAATGGGTTGCGAGATTATGAAAAAATTTATGAGGGAACATATTGATGATGAGAAAATAATCACAGCAATTGAGGAATGCATAATGGCTACTAAGTTTCCACGCAATCCCAAAAATTTATTAGAGCAAATTATTTGCGATGCGGATACCTATCATTTTGGAACCAAAGATTTTAAGAAGACCAACAAAAACGCCTTTGAAGAATACACGCAGCGCTCTGGTGGAACAGACCGTATTAAATTTAATGAGAACACCATAAGAATGCTGGAAGATCATAAGTTTTATACAAGCTATGCGAAGGAATTGCTCGATAAGGGGAAAAAGAAAAATTTAAAAAAGCTAAAGAGGAAAGCGATGGAATTCGAAGAAGAGCAAAAGGTTGAGGAACAACCTATAGTTGGAACGTTAGCAGGTTTGGAAAAAGACAAAAGCGGCCTCATGAGCAAAGGAATTCAAACTATGTTGCGGCTCACTTCTGAAAATCATTTAAAGCTAAGTGAACTGGCCGATCATAAGGCTAACATTCTTATATCGGTTAACTCAATTATTATTTCGGTAATATTAAGTTTGTTGCTTCGCAAACTACAGGAAGATGCTTATTTAACAATACCCACCATCATTTTTTTAATAGTTGCTGTAACAACAATTGTTATTTCTATTTTATCAACAAGGCCTAATATTACTAGCGGAAAATTTACGCCTGAAGATATAAAGCAGAAAAAAACCAACCTGCTGTTTTTTGGAAATTTTTATAAAGCTAGTTACGAGCAGTACAACGCAGCCATGCGGGAAATGATGCTCGATACTGATTACCTGTATGGTTCTCTTATAAAAGATATTTATTATCTCGGCGCAGTGCTTGGCCGTAAATATAAACTCATCCGATTGGCATATAATATTTTTATGATCGGGATAATTGTATCGGTGCTTGCATTTGCCATCGCCGCATACCTTAGCCAGGGCACATCTTCAGGCACATTAATAAACGGAACCGGATCACCGCTTTAAACGTATGTAGGTATGATGTATAACAGGGATCTTAGCTGGCTTGGTTTTAACCTAAGGGTTTTACAGGAAGCCGCAGATACAGAAGTGCCGCTTTATGAACGCCTGAAATTTTTATCGATTTTCTCTTCTAACCTGGATGAATTTTTTCGTGTACGCTATACCGGTATAATCGCACTTTCTATTCTTGGCAAAAAAACAAGAAACAAAATTCAAGGCATTGATAATAATATTGCAGAAAAAGTTCAGGATGAAATTAACCGGCAACTTAATTATTTTGGTTCTGTTTTAAAGAATGAGATTTTACCTTCATTGCGTGAAAATAAAATTATCTTCTATTATGATGAGCTTATTCGCAACGAACACTTATCTGAAATAAGAGAAATTTTTCTATCGGATATTCTTTCTTTTATTCAACCCATTTACCTGGATGAAAAAAAAGGAAAGAAATTTATTCCCGGAAATAACAAACTCTATTTCGTAGTTACCCTGCAGGAAAATATTGAAGGGCGTTTGAGGCATGCAATTGTGAATATTCCAACAGAAAAAACCAAAAGATTTTTTTCTCTTACTCCGTTGGATGAATGTAATTACGTAATTTTTTTAGACGATATCGTTCGTGAAAATCTTGTTTACCTTTTCCCCGGATTGCAGATTATTGGTGTTTATAGTATAAAATTAAACCGGGATGCAGAATTACATTTAGAAGATGATTATCGCGGAGATCTCCTTCAAAAAATAGAGCAGCAACTTAAGAAAAGAGATTTCGGTACTCCATCCAGGTTTCTTTTTCAGCAAGGCATGCCAAAGAATCTGCAACTTTTCTTAGGTATACTTTTTAATATTACCAATGATGATATGTTTATCGGCGGCAGGTATCATAATCTTAAAGATCTTGCGCATTTCCCCGATTTCAATATGGAATTGGTTTATAAAAAAAGAAAGCCGCTTGCTTCGCCACATGTAATGAACAGTGGCGATATTTTTAATATTCTTCTGCAGGAAGATATACTGTTGCATCTCCCCTATCAATCTTATAACCCGGTGCTCTCTTTTTTTAACCAGGCTGCGGTGGATGTGAATGTATCGGATATTTATATAACGTTATATCGTGTTGCAGAAGAATCTCACATTATTAATGCACTCATCAGCGCAGCAAAAAATGGAAAGAACGTTATTGCCTTTGTTGAATTGAAAGCGAGGTTTGATGAAGCTAATAATATAAAATGGAGCCGCATTATGAAAGATGCCGGGGTAAAAATAATTTACAGTCCTCCGCTTATAAAAGTTCATTCAAAAATTGCATTGGTAAGAAAAAGAACAAATGGAAAGAAACAATCTTTCGCAGTTTTAAGTACAGGCAACTTTAATGAAATAACTGCGCAGTTTTATACCGATCATGTATTGATGACAACAGATAAACCCATCATAAAAGAATTGCGGCGGTTATTTAAATTTTTACAGCTAAAACATCCTTCAAAAAACGATAAAAAAATTGAGTTTACTTCTCTGCTGGTTTCCCGCTTTAATATGAATGATGAATTGAAAAAGCTTATTGAAAGAGAAATGGATAAAGCGAAAAAAGGTGAAGATGCCTTAATAAGAATAAAAGTAAATAACCTCGAAGAACCGGGCTTTATTAATCAATTGTATAAGGCAAGTAATGCCGGCGTAAAAATTAATTTAATTGTGAGGAGCATTTGTTGTTTAGTAACCGGAACGGCGGGCGAAAGCGAAAATATAGAGGCAAAACGTATTGTAGATCGCTATTTGGAACATTCAAGAATATTAATATTTGGAACTAAAGATAATGCAGAAGTTATCATGGGTTCTGCAGACCTTATGACCAGAAATTTGTATTACCGTATTGAAGTGGATGTTCGTATTAAGAATGAAAAATGCAAAAAGGAATTGATAAAATATTTTACAAAACAATGGGACGATAATGACAAGTCTGTTATGTTGCTTCCCGGTTTTGAGCAACAAAAAATAATTACCAATAATCCAGATAAAATAAATGCGCAGCAATCTATTTACAATTTTTTAGAAACGAGGCAATGAGCGCAATTAAAAGATTTTTCCATCTCTCTAATTTAAATAAGATCCGTTTTCGAACCGTTATCTACATTGGTTTATTTTGGACTGCTATACACATCGGCGAAGTAACCGTGGGTGAAATCGGGGTTATCAAAAAGGACCTTGCCATGAGCGGAGATACAATGAATACGACTGCCCGAATCCGCAGTGCTTGTAATGAGTTACAACATCATTTTATTGTGTCGAAAACTTTTGTGGAAAATATTGACCTAAAACAATGGCAAACTGAGAGCCTGGGAATGGTTGAACTCAAAGGTAAAGGAAGTAGTATTGAGCTGTTTACATTAAAAATATGATTTACCTGTATTCTGGCAGGAATGTTGGTTATAAGCTACTAAAATCTTGTTTAAAATTTAAATTCCACAAATTATTTAGCATTGGTTAAATTTTGACAGGCTGATTTTAAATTTTCAGGGTAAAACTATATATGGAATCTAAAGAGAAAGCGCCTCTTAAGAAGAGATCGGTTTTGGCAAAAGCAGGACGGGTGTTCGCATGGATTATCGGCTCCTTAATTTTCTTAATAGTATTAGTATTACTTCTTATACAAACTGCACCCGTTCAAAATTTTGCCCGTAAAAAAGTTGTAAACTACCTGGAGAACAAATTGAAAACCAAAGTTGAGATTGGTAAGCTGGATATAAAATTTCCTACATCACTTTCATTGCAAAATATTTTTATTGAAGATCAGTCGAAAGACACGTTATTGTATGGTGGCGAACTGGATGTTGATATAAGTATGTTTAAACTTTTAAAAGGCGAAATCAACATTCAGGAGATTGCGGTTGACCATGTGGTAGCAAAAATAAAAAGGCTTCCGCCGGACTCAACTTTTAATTTTCAATTTATAGTTGATGCATTTGCAAGTGCCCCGTCATCTTCTACAGATAAAAAGGATACTTCATCTGCGAAGATGAATATTGACAGGATTATCATAAATAATACACGCATTGTTTATAAAGATGCTTTTACGGGAAACGATATGGATTTAGCCATCGGGCATTTTGATACAAAAATTTCAACATTCGATCCCTCGCATTTATTATTTGAAATTCCTTCGATAACACTTAAAGGATTGAAAGGCCATTTTTATCAATTACAGCCTTTGCAGCAGCCAGTTCCAAATACAGTTGCTGTAGCATCGGCACAGCCTGAAAACTATCTGCAGTTTATAAATAAAGAAATGAATTTTTCTGATATTGATATTGCTTATAAAAACGAACCTTCCAATATTAATTCTTCTTTTGTTATAGGCAATCTCGTCATTCATCCGAAAAAATTTGATCTTAAAAATGGCGTGTATGCCCTTGACGATGTAACGTTAGATAAATCCGCAATTATTCTTCAAACTGATTCTCATAAAGATTCGTTACGGACAAAACAATTACCGGCAAAAGATTCATCATTATCCCCTGCTGCTTCTGCTCCTTTTAAATTTATTGCCGGTAATATAAAAATTAATGAAAGTAATATCAAGTACGACGATCAATCTGCACCACACATTGCAAAAGGAATGGATTTCTCTCATTTAAATATTTCTGATCTTGCTCTTGATGTAAATAATATTGAATACTCAACTGATACAACTTTCGCGTCTGTGAAATCTGCCAGCTTTAAGGAACAAAGTGGTTTTGAATTAAATAATTTTATAACAGATTTTTCAATGTATCCAACAGGAGTATCATTACAGAATCTACTAATTCAAACTCCGGGAACAGAAATAAAAAAATCAGCAGTAGTTACATATCCTTCTCTTGCGTCCATTCAAAAATATCCGGGCGAAACAGGACTTAATATTGACATCCAAAACAGCAAAATCGCTGTGAAGGATATTTTAAATCTGGCTCCTCAATTAAGCGCTCAACTTTCTTCATTACAGTCAGCCTCCACCTTATATGTTGATGCGAGAATAACCGGGAAAGTAAACGATTTGAATTTTCAAAAATTAATATTGAAAGGGTTAACTGCTACGGATATTAATGCATCCGGAACAGTAAAAGGTTTGCCTGATTCAAAGAAAATAAATGCTGATTTGAAAATTAATAAATTTCAAACTTCTAAAAAAGATATATTATCACTTTTACCGCCCGGAACTTTACCGGCTAATATAACTTTGCCTGAAACCCTTACTGTATCAGGCACTATAAAAGGCGGCCTCAACAACTTAAATACAAATGTTGCACTAAATACAAGTCTTGGTAATGCGGCAATTAATGGATCTTTAATCAATATTACCGATTCAAATAAAGCGCAATACGACCTGGCGCTAAATGCAACAAACCTGCAATTAGGCACTTTAATGCAAAACCCTGAGTTGGGGTCTTTATCAGGAAATTTTAAAGTAAAAGGCACAGGTTATAATCCTGAAACGGCTAATGCTACTTTCAGTGGTTACATTCCAAACATCATTCTTAATAAATACAATTACACCAATATAAAAGCGGATGGAAGTATTGCTGACAAAACGTATAAAATAAATGCATCAGTAAATGATCCTAACATAAGTGCGGATGTTGTTGCAGATGGTAAATTTTCAGGCAAATTTGCGGGCATTCATTTAAAGGCAACCATTGATAGTATAAGAGCTTTGCCTTTGCATTTTTCAACAACAACTTTAAATTATCATGGAGATATTGATGCAGATTTCTCCAGCATAGATCCTGATAATCTTGTGGGAAATTTAGCGGTTACCCATTCAGTACTGGTAACCGATAGCCAGCGGATTGTAATCGATTCTTTAGGAATTATGGCAAGTAATACGAATGGCCTTCACAGCCTCAAGATACAGTCTGATTTTCTTACCGCATCTATTGAAGGCAAATATAAATTAACCCAGTTAGGCGATGTTTTTCATCAGGCAATTAATCCTTACTATTCCATAACTACTATAAAAGATACCGCTAAAGTTGATCCATATAATTTTAGTATAACTGCCGGAACTATTGATAATGCTACGTTACAGGCATTCGTGCCAGCCCTTACACAATTAAAGCCGGTTATACTTACAGGGCATTTTTCGAGTGATAGTGGCTGGAATGCTTATATAAAATCTCCTTATATCGTTTACGGCACTAATACAATTGATAATGTAAATATTACTGCGGTAACAAAAAACGGATCACTTGCATTTAATATTGGCATGGATCATTTTCAAAATGGCACTTCTCTAAACGTTTATGCTACCACGTTAGAAGGCACGCTTCAAAATAATAATATCAATTTTACCCTGAATATTAAAGATAAAAAGTCTGTTGATAAATATATAGTAAGCGGTTTGCTCTCTCAGCGTTCTGCAAACAATTATAGTTTTAGTTTAAAGCCGGGTAATCTTTTGCTTAACTATAATAAATGGATTATTAATGCAGACAACTCCATACAATATTTTAATAAAGATATAGCCGCACATAATTTTATTTTAAGCCAGGGCAACCAGGAACTTGGTTTAAACACAATAGGGACAGCCGTTAATAGCCCTTTAAAAATTGATTTTAAAAATTTTGAAATAGCCACTATTGCAGGGTTTGTACAAAACGATTCATTATTGGTAAATGGTTTATTAAACGGAAATGCGGTTGTAAAAAATATTCAAACGCAGCCGACATTTACAACAGATTTAACCGTAGATAATCTAAGCATTTATAACGATACTATTGGCAACCTCACTGCCAAAGTAAATAATAATATTTCCAATAATTACGAAGCGAACATTGCACTTAGTGGATTTGGCAACCAGGTAAGTATTAACGGCAACTATATCGTAAAACCTTTACCAGCCAACAGCAGCTATAATTTCGTGGTGGATCTTGCATCACTTCAAATGAAGTCGCTTGAAGGTTTTACCAACGGCGGAATTAAAGATGCAAGAGGATTCTTATCCGGTAAAATTTCATTAAACGGTGACTTGAAGTCTCCTAATATTGATGGGAAGATCAACTTTAATGATGTTGCATTTAATGCTTCCACGGTGAACAGCGTTTTCAGAGTTGATAAAGAAGCAATTGCAGTTATAAACAATAAGGGAATTGAGTTTAATAAGTTTACTATCCGCGATACTACCAATAATGCACTGGTAATTGATGGTGCTATAAACACTACAGATTTCCTTAATTATAATTTTAATTTAACTATAAAAGCAAATCATTTTCAGGCAATAAATTCTACCGCGAAAGATAATAAAGTCTTTTATGGTAAGATGGTTTTTTCAACGAGGCTATCCGTTAAAGGAACGCCTGAGCACCCGGTAGTTGAAGGTAATTTGTCAATTGATGATAAGACTGATTTTACAATCGTACTGCCACAAGCGGATCCCGGAATTCAAAGCAGGGAAGGCATCGTACGTTTTGTTGATTACAGCGCTAAGGCCGAAGACTCCGTGTTAATGGCTCCTTATGATTCATTGAAAGTTTCTCCTCTTGTTGGATATGATGTTTCTGTAAATATTACGGTAAGTAAAGAGGCCGCGTTCAACGTAATTGTTGACCAGGCTAATGGCGATTTCCTAAAGCTAAAAGGAACTGCAGAGCTAACGGCAGGTATAGACGCAAGTGGAAAAATAAATATGGTTGGTTCTTATGAAATTGAAGAAGGCTCCTACGACCTTGCATTTAATTTAATTAAAAGAAAATTTTTAATTCAAAAAGGCAGCCGCATCGTGTGGACAGGCGATCCAACGAGCGCACAACTTGATGTAACGGCCATATATATCGCCAACACTGCGCCTTATGATCTTGTGCAGCAAACGTCATCCAATACTACAGACGCAACCTATAAGCAGAAGCTGCCTTTTGAAGTACACTTGCTTTTGAAAGGTGAGCTATTAAAGCCTGATATTACTTTTGATGTAGTTCTTCCGGAAGATAAAAATTATAATGTCTCCAAAGATATTATAGATAATGTTGAAAGCAGGCTTACTCAAATGCGCCAGGAGCCTGCCGAAATGAACAAACAGGTTTTTGCTTTATTATTATTGGGTCGTTTCGTGGGAGACGATCCATTCAATAGCGGGGCAGGATCGCTAAGCGCTGTATCATTTGCAAAACAAAGTGTAAGTCGTCTTTTATCAGAACAATTAAATAATCTCACTAAGAATTTAATACAAGGTGTTGATATAAATTTTGATCTTGCCACAACGCAGGATTACACAACCGGAAGCGCCCAGGACCGTACTGATCTCAACGTAGGAGTTTCTAAAAATTTGCTAAGCGATCGTTTAACCGTAACCGTTGGAAACGACTTTCAACTGGCAGGTCCGCAGGCCACTAACTCGCAACAAAATGGCATTTCGCCGGATATTACACTAAACTATAAATTGAGTAAAGATGGCAGGTACGCCTTAAGAGCCTATAGAAGAAATGATAATACCGGAACCATTGAAGGTTATGTAATTGAAACGGGGCTTGGCTTCGTTATAACAGTGGACTATAACAAATTCAAAGAAATTTTTATCAGTAAAAAACAAAGAAGAGAAAAAAGGAAAATCAGAAGAGAAAATAAAGAAGAAAAAGAAAATTCATCCGTTATGAAAGCAGGTGAATCATCATTAAATACGCCTGAAAAAGCCAGCGGGAATTAGAAAATTATGAGAATTCATATTAATCATACATTATTATTATTTATTGTTATTCTTATTGCATCGTGCAATGCAACAAAGCTTGTGCCTGCCGGCGATGCTTTATATACAGGTGCTACAATTAAGGTTGTTGACAGTACTTTATCTAAGAAAGAAAAGAAGAAAATCCACGATAAAACAGAAGATCTTCCAAGACCAAAACCTAACGGAAAATTCTTAGGGATTCCAATAAAGCTTGATCTTTATAATCTCGGTGGCAATACTAAAAAAGGCGGTTTTATAAGAAAATTTTTTAGAAAGATTGGCGAGCCGCCTGTTTTACTAAGCAGTCTTAAACTTGATTATAATGTAAAAGTTATTCAAAACTATCTGGAAAACACAGGCTACTTCCATGCACAGGTTACCGGCGATACTGTAGTTAAAAAGAAGAAGGCACATGCAACCTACACACTCACACCAGGGGCGGTTTATACTATTAAGGATGTGAGTTTCTCAATGGACAGTTCTTCTTTAGGCAAAACAATTCTTCTTACAAAGAAAAACTCATTTCTTCATGCCGGCGATCCTTTTAGCCTGGATATTATAAAAGGCGAACGGATACGCATAGACGCGATTCTAAAAGAAGAGGGATATTATTATTTCAGTCCTGACGATATTATTGTAGAATATGACAGTACTATCGGTAGCCACCTGGTAAATCTTTATGTAAAAGTAAAAGAACAAACTCCCGTCATTGCGAAAAAGCCTTACATCATTGACAATGTATATATCTACCCTACCTATCATCTTAATAGCAAGCAAGCTGATACTGCCCACAATGAAAAATATTTATATGATGGCTATTACATTGTAGATCCCCGTAAAAAATTTAAGCCCCAGTTGTTTCCGCGAATCATGCGCTTTGATTCAGGTGACGTATATAACCGCACAGATCATAATTTAACGTTGAGCAGGCTTATCAATCTTAATGTTTTTAAATTTGTAAACAACAGGTTCGAAGACTCACCTAACAGCCAGGGAGACACGGGAAGATTAAATACATCTTATTATCTTACGCCACTTCCTAAAAAATCATTACGTGCAGAAATATCGGGCAATACAAAATCCAATAATTATGTAGGCTCGCTCATAACACTAACATTCAGTAACCGAAATACATTTAAAGGCGCTGAAAGGCTGGATTTACATGCAAATATCGGAAGCGAAGTTCAATACAGCGGCTATCAAAGTGGGTATAACACGTACCAAACAGGCGCTGGAGCTACGTTGACGATTCCAAAATTTGTAGTGCCTTTTTTTAAATTCAATACTACCAATGCGTTTGTACCTACTACAAAAATTAATCTTAGTTATGATCTTTTAAACAGGCGCAAGTTATATACCCTTTACTCATTTTTGGCGGAGCTGGGCTATTCATGGAAGCCCAACGTAAAAATTACTCAAACCTTTAATCCATTTTCCATTGACTATGTAAAAGCATTAAATGTTACTCAAATATATAAAGACAGTGTTTTAAAAAACCCTATTCTAAAACATGCAATAGACACTCAGTTCATAATTGGTTCTAATTATACTTACACAATTGATCAGTTAGTAAACAGGCCTAACAGTTCAGGATTTTATTTCAGCGGGCTGGGTGATTTGTCGGGTAATATTGCCGGCTTGCTTGTAAACACCAACAGTACTGATGGCAAAAAGAAAATTGCTAACGCACCATTTTCACAATATATAAAAGCGCAGGCTGATGTAAGATATTATTGGGCTATTAACTCAAAAACAAAATTAGCCAACAGAATTATTTTTGGGTTTGGATATCCCTATGGAAATAATACGCAACTACCTTTTATAAAGCAATTTTTTATTGGTGGTACTAATAGTATAAGAGCATTCAGAAGCCGCTCTATCGGCCCCGGAATCTATAGAGATTCTTTAGCGGATAGCCAGGCATTTCTTCCAGATCAATCCGGTGATATTAAACTTGAAATGAATACCGAATTACGTTATAAAATAAATAGCATCCTGGAAGGCGCATTATTTGTTGATGCAGGTAATATATGGCTATATAATAAAGATCCGGAAAGGCCCGGTGCGGAGTTTACGAAAGATTTTTTAAACCAGCTTGCTGCAGGTACAGGTGTGGGTTTGCGAATTAACCTTACTATATTATTATTAAGACTTGATCTTGCTATGCCCATAAGAGAACCATGGTTACCGCCAGGACAAAGATGGGTATTAAACCAGGTAGATTTTGGAAGCAGTGAATGGAGAAGAAAAAATCTTATTTTGAATTTAGGAATTGGTTATCCTTTCTAAAATAAAATTATGAAACCTTTACTTTTATTTTTTTCAATCATCATATTCACTTTAATAATTAGTTGTAATTCTGGTGATAAAGAGAAAAATGAATCGCCAGAAGTTGTAACTGCTGATACGGTTTATGACTACACCGATTCATCAGACGCAGACTCGCTTTTGCATGTAAAAAATGAATCTTTGTTATGGCATGTTGATGATAGTAACGGTTTAAGAATACGGAAACCACTTATAGGTGGAATTGACACCATGTCTGTTCAAAACATCATTCAATTAATAAATAGTAATTATGATTCCATTCATGTCGATTTTGTAAAAATTTCGCACGATACTATTTATGTGCATATACCCGACAGTAAAATGCTTACAGAAAGAATTGGCAGTACGGGAGCTGAAATGTTTATGGCATCTGCGACTTATTCGTTAACAGAATTAAAAGGAATCCGCTTTGTAGATTACGATTTTATTGAAGGAGAACATGCTATGCCCGGTGTGTATGACAGAAGTTATTTTAAAAACTTAGAGTAAAAATTTATCCCAATAGCAACTCACTTGCGGTAGCAATATTTTCAAGTCTTTTATTCTTCGAAGAATCGTATGTTGTTATCTTTTAAAAAATTCTTAATAATATCTGCATGTACGCAATGGCCAACGTGCAGGAAAGGTTGATTTGAAACTTTTATAGTGCGGCCATTTATTTTGTGTTCAAAATTTTTCATATCAAATCCCAAATGCAAATGATTGGTGCTTGATTGCATGCCGCAAACGATACCTTCCTGGTTAAATAACGGCCCTCCGCTTTGCCCTCTTAAGCCCGGAGTACTTAATTCAATTCCTGAAATTTCATTATCATGCATGATGTGTCTTGTCAACATTCCTTCTATAGGAAATCTCGGCGTGTCAGCTTTACCGTTAGTGGTCCATTCAATGTCGTCTGTTGTATTATTATATTGGAAGTTAGTAAACTCCGGAAAAGGAAATCCAAGCCTGCAAAGGAATTTGCCTTGTTTTAAGGTAGAAGAATCTTTTACAAATTTTGCATAAGATTGATACAAGGGATTTTTAAAGTTCTCAAAAATCAAAATCGATACATCGTATTTCGGGTGATTGATCCAGCGATAATTAATAGTTGGTTCACTGGTAACTCCTACAAAAATTTCTTTGAGTTGAATGATAGCATCATCCCTATAATTATATTCTTCTTCCAAAGCCTTTATTCTTTGGTTATATCTATTATTCTTTCCGACGTGGCTTTTTTCTATCAGAAATTTTTGATACTTCTCATTAATTGCCTGCCTGTTTGCAATTAAATCAACAACATGTTTACAGGTGACGGCGCATCCATGATCGTTTACAAAAAATAATGTAGCGGCACCGGGACTTACTAACGTTTCCCCATAATTTCTTGCGATCGTGTGAATAGGCCTTGTGAATTGTGCGACTTCTTCTATAGCATTTACGAACATAATAATATTAAATTAATGAAGGCAAAAGAACATGGTCGTTCTAAAGTAAGTGTTTTATTCAATGCAAAAAAACAATACCAGCAGTTAATAATTATTCTTTAGAACAAAAAAACCTGTCAGCATTTAACTAACAGGCTTTACAGAATTTTTTATTTATTAAACTTATTTTGCTTTTGCCAACTTTGCAGCGTCTACTTTCTTTTGTTTTTCAGTTGCATGATCAGCTGCACCTAAAGGCCTGTTTTTCGCAAAATCAACCAGTATTGGAGCCGCAACAAATATGGATGAATAAGTACCGGTAATAACACCAATTAACATAGCAAAAGAGAATCCCCTGGTAACCTCTCCGCCGAAGATAAACAGGATTAGCAAGGTAAGAAACACAGTTACTGAAGTCATAATGGTACGACTTAATGTATCGTTAACAGCACGGTTAATAATGGTTGGTTTATCAGCCCCCTTCATCTCGCGACTGTATTCCCTGATTCTATCGAACACAATAACGGTATCATTCATCGAGAAACCTATGACCGTTAGTATCGCCGCAATAAAGTGCTGGTCAATTTCCAATGGGAAAGGAACGATATTTTTGAAAAATGAAAATACCGCAAGGGCAACAAATACGTCATGTAATAAAGAGACGATGGTTCCCATTGAATATCTCCAGTCGCGGAAACGAAGAAATATGTACAATATAATTGCTATCAATGCAAATATGGTTGCCTTGATTGCTCCATTTCTTAATTCTTTAGAAATTACTGGCTGCACTACCTGTGAGCCCTGTACGCTATATTTTACAAAATTTTGGTAAGTAAGACCGGGAGCTAATTTTGATTTCAACCCTTCATATAAATGGGTAAGAACTGCGCTGTCGGCATTTTCTTCCCCGATTTTGTAAGAAGTGGTGATGCTCAAATGCCTGCTATCTCCCACAGTTTTTATTTCAGGATAATCCCCTTCAAAAGCGTCGCGAAGGCTATTAGTAACATCGCTGTTCTTTACATCATGAGGAAACTCAACCGTATAACTTCTGCCTCCTTTAAATTCAACACCTTGTTTAAAACCATTGAAAAAAGAACTAACACCAAGAATTAACACGACTACTGAAAGCATGTATGCATACTTCCTGTATTCAATAAATTTAAAGCTTGCATGTTTAAATATCTTTTTAGAAATTCCTGTAAAATATTGAAAATGTCTCTTCCTGTTCATCCACACATCTGTTACCAATCTTGATAATAATATACCACAGAAAAGTGAAAGTGAAATACCGAGCATTTGTGTAGTAGCAAAACCTTTAACAGGACCCAGGCCGAAATAGAAAAGAATTGCAGCAGTTAAAAAAGTAGTAACGTGCGCATCAATTACAGGAGCAAGCGATCGCCTGTATCCATCATTAACTGCTTGTTGATAATTTTTGCCACGGGTCAATTCTTCTTTTATTCTTTCAAAAATAATTACGTTGGTATCTACCGCCATACCAATAGTAAGAACAAGGCCTGCAATACCTGCAGCCGTAAGCGAAGCACCCAAAGCACTTAGCACCCCGATAGTAAATAACAAGTTTAATATTAAAGCAATGTTGGCAACCCAACCTGCTGTATTGTAGTAAACCAACATTAAAATAAAAATCACAAGAAATGAAATGGCAAATGCTTTCGCACCACCCTGAACTGACTCTTTACCAAGAGTTGGCCCCACAATTTGTTCAGAAACAATCTTTGCCGGCGCATCTATTTTACCAATCTTTAAAATGTTGGCAAGATCCTGCGCTTCCTGCACGCTGAAATTTCCACTGATTATTGAGTTGCCGTTTTCAATAGGGTCAATTACATTTGGCGCACTGTATACAATATCGTCCAAAACAATGGCGACAGGCTTCTTCACATTATCCGCCGTCATCTTTGCCCAGGTGCGTGTACCCGTTGGCGTCATTTGCATTTTAATAGCAGGGCGTCCATGTTCATCATAATCTGCAGATGCATCTTCCACACCTTCTCCTTCAAGTTTAGCTTTATCAGAACCGGGTACAGTTTTTATTGCATATAGCTGAAAATATCTCCGGCCAGATTTCTCGTCCTTCTCTTCCAGTCCGTATAAGAATTTGAGGTTAACAGGAAAACTATTTTTTACCACATCAAGGTTAAGATATGCGTTAGCCTTTGCGGTATCTTTTTCTTCAACCGTCGCAATTTGCGAAGAATACTGAGGCTTTCCGGTTTTATCCTGTTGTGGCCCTATAAAATGAATAACATCTGCGAGAGCATGATCGTTAGCTGTTAATTTTGAAGTATCTGCTTTATTTGCAGTTGTGTCATTTGCATTTTTTGTAGTATCAGTCTTTGTGCCATTTAAATATTGTGTCAATGCTTTATCAGCATTTTCAATACTATTTTTTAATTCATCAATATTGTACACTTCCCAAAACTGCAAATGTGCAGAAGCCTGGAGAAGTTTTCTAACCCTTGTAGCATCCTGTACGCCTGGGAGTTCAACTGTTATAATTCCTTTATTCTCTTCCAGGTTGGTAGAGGTTTGGGCAACACCAAACTGATCAACACGGTTCGATAAAATTTTATAAGTTTGATTAATAGCATTTTTTGAAATTGTCTCTAATTGGTCCAACACCTGTTGGTCGTTATCCCCGATTTTAATCGTTTTACCTACTCCCGCAAATAAAGATGAAAGATTAGTGGAAGGATTTTGCTGTTTGAAAACCTGCCCGAATAAAGAGATATAATCAAGATCACTTTTTATTTTTTGCGCATTGGCACCATTCAGGGCGTTTAAAAGCTGCGGGTCTTTCGGATTATTGCTTAAGGATTTAATAACCCCTTCGAGATCTACCTTTAAAGTAACGTTCATACCGCCCTGCAGGTCGAGGCCGAGGTTTAATTCGTTCTCTTTGCATTTTAAATAGGAAGTGCCCAGCACAGGATAAATTTTAGCGTCTTTTGCACTATCAAGCATCCGTGTTAATTGGTGAGTAACCATGTCGTCTCTGTCATCGGCACTAATACCGGGATGGGTCATTTTTACAATTTTCTCAGCTTTCTGCTTCATCTTCGCTTCGTAGCTATTTACAACCCAGGTAAACGAAAGCTGGTAAATAGAGATGAGAATAAGCGTAATGGCAAAAAACCACACCAATCCTTTCAGTTTCATATCTTAATTTTTAGAAGTTTGCAAAGATAGGGTTTTGAAGTTAAAACCGTCATGATTTTACACAAACTAATGAGGATTTACAAAATAGTAAAGCAGCTTTTAATATATGAATTTATCTACTTTTGAAAGAAGACGTTTAGTATGCAAATAAAGAATCTGTTTCTTATAACACTAATATCAATTTTACTATATGCCTGTAGTTCAGCTAAAAAATCTCAGACTTTCAAGCCCCAAAAAACAGATGACACTGTTTCTATAAAAATAAATGACACAACTGTAAAGAATGCCATCCCAATGAAATCAATGCAAAAACAGATTCCTTTTTACTAAATCTTTTAAAAGCATATCCACAATATTTCGATAGCATTTTAAAGAATAGAAAAGCATGGAATGTACAAATAATCTATACAGAAATTAACCGGGATAAGAATAACAGTCCTTCATTTAAAGATTATTATTTCAATGTAGATTCCTCAAAATATTTTTATCCCGCTTCAACAGTTAAGCTTCCTGTTGCTTTGCTTGCCCTGCAAAAGCTAAATGAGCTTAATAAAACAGGAATTACTAAAAACACATCAATGATTACTGAAGCCGCTTATAGCGGCCAAACTGCTACCTATAACGATCCCCAAACTACCGATGGACGGCCAACTATAGAAAGTTATATAAAGAGAATTTTTTTGGTTAGTGATAACGAAGCGTTCAATCGTCTGTATGAATTTTTAGGGCAACATTATATTAATGAGCAACTTCACAATAAGGGATATGAAGATGCCCAAATTCTTCACCGGCTTGATATATCTTTATCCGAAGATGAAAACAGGCATACCAACCCGGTAAAATTTTTAGATAGTAATAACAATGTATTGTACAGTCAGCCGCTTGTTTATAACACACAAACATATACTGCAAGGCACGATTCGTTAGGCGATGCTTACTATGGTAATGGCGAACTTGTGCATAGCCCCATGAATTTTTCAAAGAAGAACAGGATAAGCCTCGAAGATCTCCATCAAATATTAAGAAGTGTAATTTTTCCGGAGGCGATGCCTGCAAAGCAACAATTCAATCTCACAAAAAGTGACTATGACTTTGTACATCAATATATGTCACAATTCCCGGCGGAAACCATTCATCCTTCTTATGATACTATTCCGGATGCTTATGTAAAGTTTTTGCTGTATGGTTCGCAACAAACGCCTTTGCCAAAAAATATCAGAATCTTTAATAAAGTAGGCGATGCATACGGACAATTAGTTGATGTGGCTTACATCGCTGACCTGGACAGGAATATAGAATTCTTTTTATCCGCAACTATTTATTGCAATAACAATGGAATTTTAAATGATGATAAATACGACTATGATACTATAGGGTTTCCTTTTATGAAAAATCTTGGTGAAGTAATTTATAATTATGAATTAAAAAGAAAAAAAACTCATCAGCCAGACCTTTCTGTATTCAAAATAATTTATGATAAATAATGATTTGGTTTGCAAAACTGCAATCTCTTATTTTTGCAAAAATTTTATAAAAAACAAATCATGCAACTTTCTTCGAACCTGTTAAGATTTAATGAACCTGAAACATTGAAAATGGCAAAGCTCGGCCGGGAATTAAGAGCACAAGGAATTGATGTGGTGGACCTGAGCGTGGGCGAACCCGACTTTAATACACCTGACCACATAAAAGAAGCAGCCAAAAAAGCTATAGATGAAAACTGGAGCCACTATACCCCGGTTCCCGGATATCTTGAACTTAGAGAAGCTATTTGCAGAAAATTACTTCGTGATAACAATCTTACTTATACACCGCAACAAATTGTGGTTAGCACAGGAGCCAAGCAAAGTATTGCAAATGTTATGCTAAGCATATTGGATGATGATGATGAAATTATCATACCAACGCCTTACTGGGTTTCTTATTCGGAGATTGCAAGGTTTGGAAGAGGCAAAGTGGTATTTGTTCATACCTCCATGGATACCGGTTTTAAACTTACAGCCGAACAATTGGAAGCGTCGATAACACCTAAAACGAAATTATTTATTTTCTCATCGCCATGTAATCCTACCGGTGCCGTGTATACGAAAGATGAATTGGAAGCACTTGCCAATGTTTTTAGAAAATATCCGGCCATTTTTATTATTAGTGATGAGATTTACGAGTATATAGATTACGCCCATGACAATGGTGGCGGACACCAGAGTATCGCCCAGTTTGATGATTTAAAAGACCGCATCATAATCGTGAATGGATTGAGCAAAGGCTTTGCAATGACGGGATGGAGATTGGGCTATATTGCTGCCCCTGCGGAAATAGCAAAGGCCTGCGAAAAAATACAGGGACAGTTTACAAGTGGCACCAATTCTATTGCACAACGTGCCGGCATTGCGGCATTGGATTCTCCTTTATCTTCAACCTACGAGATGGTAAAGGAATTCAAATTGCGTAAACAACGCGTAATAGAGCTGCTAAAAGATATTCCGGGAATAAAATATACTGAGCCCGATGGCGCCTTTTATATTTTCCCTGAAGTAAAAAGTTATTTCGGAAAAAAGGCCGGAAGCGAGCAGATCAACAATGCAAGTGATCTTTGTATGTATCTTTTAAATACCGCTCACGTATCCACAGTTAGCGGCGATGCTTTTGGTGAACCTTCATGCA
>Ga0208717_1000179_pt1 | contig 27451 bp, 22 predicted proteins | sample NGESurF53shallow_FD_184489 | JGI IMG/M metagenome (GOLD analysis project Ga0208717, IMG submission 184489) | Arctic peat soil microbial communities from Barrow, Alaska - NGEE Surface sample F53-3 shallow (SPAdes) | ecosystem: Environmental > Terrestrial > Soil > Wetlands > Peat ... | reverse complement strand
CGGAAACCAGGTGAGGAGGGCAGATGCGTAACGCGCTGTACGTGACATCAATGCAGGCACGGTCCGGCAAGGCTGTCGTTGCGCTCGGCCTCATGGAGCTTCTTACCCGCCAGGTCGAGCGGGTGGCGATCTTTCGTCCGGTGATCGCATCGGGCTCGGTGCCAGATCCGCTGATCGAATTGCTCCGGGAGCGCTACGAACTCGGGATGGCTTACGAGGACGCCTACGCGTTCACGTACGCCGACGCCGCACGCGTCGAGCGGGACAGCGGCACGCCGCGGTTGATCGCCCAGATCGCCGATCACTTCTCCCGCCTCCGCGACAAGTTCGACTACGTGCTGTGCCTAGGAACCGACTACACCGGACCGACGGCCGCGACTGAGTTGGCTCTCAACGCGGAGCTGGCTGTCAATCTCGCTACCCCGGTGGTGAACGTGGTGTCGGGATACGGCAAGGACTTCGAATCCCTTTCAATCGCGAGCCGGAGTTCGCAGGAGTTGCTCATCGAGCACGGTTGCGCGCTGGTTGCGACGTTCCTCAACCGTGTCGAGCCGACTGCACTCGAGCAGTTGCGTGCGTCAACGATTGCTGTGACGGGGCGACCGCCGGTCTACCTCCTGCCCGACCTACCCGTCCTGTCGGCGTTGACGATCGACGAGGTCGTCACGGCACTCGGGGCGACCGTGCTAGCTGGTGCGGGTGCCGCCATGCACCGCGAGGTTGAGGCGTATCTCGCGGGCTCGGGGTACCTCCAGACGATGTTGCCAAGACTCGTGAACGGAACGTTGCTCGTGGCGTCGGGTGATCGTGCCGATCTTGCGGTAGCCATTGGTGCCGCGGCTCTGAGCCCAGCCCTGCCGACGCCGTCCGGCATCGTCCTCACTTGTGGGATCAAGCTCGATGCCGCGACGCTCGCGCTGCTCGAGCCATCGGGCGTTCCGGTCGTTGCGGTCGAGGCAGACACGTATGCGGCGCTGCACACGTTGGAGGCCGTGCGCGGGGAAATCAGGCCCGGTAGTCGCCGGAAGATCGCCGCCGCCCTCGGGCAGTTCGCGAGCTCGGTCGACACCGACGAGCTCACAGCACGGATCCGACTCACCGGCAGTGAGGTCGTCACCCCGTTGATGTTCTCGGCTAGCTTGCTTGAGCGAGCCCGCCGCAACAAGCGCTCCATTGTGTTGCCTGAGGCAAGCGACGACCGGATACTGCGCGCGGCTGAGGAACTCGTACACCAGCAAGTCGTGTCACTGACCTTGCTTGGGGACCCCTCGCTGGTTGCTGGCCGAGTTGAAGTGCTGGGCCTGGACCTGGCGGACACACAAGTGATCGACCCGACGACGTCACCGTTACGGCAGGAGTTCGCTGACTTGTATGTGGCCCTGCGTTCTCAGAAGGGCGTCACGGCGGAAGCCGCATGGGATCTGATGGGCGACAGCTCCTACTTCGCCACGATGCTCGTGCATACGGGCCGGGTCGACGGCATGGTTTCTGGTGCCGCCCACACGACCGCCGACACCGTCAGACCCGCTCTCGAAATCATCAAGACAGCGCCCGGTGCGGCACTGGTGTCGAGCGCATTCTTCATGTGCTTGCCGCACAGGGTGCTGGTCTTTGCCGACTGTGCGGTCAATCTGGATCCGGACGCCAGCCAACTTGCCGACATCGCAGTGCGCACGGCCGAAACGGCTGCCGCGTTCGGTATAGACCCGGTGGTAGCACTTGTCTCCTACTCCACCGGGACTTCGGGAACGGGTGTGGGCGTGGAGAAGGTGCGCGCGGCAACCGAACTAGTCGCTACGTTGCGGCCCGACCTACCTCTTGCGGGTCCAGTGCAGTACGACGCGGCAGTAGATCCCGACGTGGCGGCTTCCAAGCTGCCGGGCAGTGCCGTCGCCGGCCACGCGAACGTGCTCATATTTCCCGATCTCAATACCGGAAATACAACGTACAAGGCTGTCCAACGGTCTGCCGGTGCAGCGGCCGTCGGGCCAGTTCTGCAGGGGCTGCGGCGTCCGGTCAATGACCTTTCACGCGGCTGTACGGTGGCTGACATCGTCAACACCGTCGCGATTACTGCGATTCAGGCGCAGCAGTTGGAGATGGTGCCGGTCACGGCGTGATGTGCTTGTCCTGCTTGCTTTCGGTGGCAAGGATCGCAGCCTGAGTGCGTCGTTCGAGGCCGAGTTTGGCGAGCAAGGAGGAGACGTAGTTTTTGACTGTCTTCTCGGCGAGAAACATCCGTTCGCCGATCTGTCGGTTGGTCAGGCCCTCGCCGATGAGATCGAGGATCCGATGCTCCTGTCCAGTGAGTGCGGCGAACGGGTCGGCCTTCTCGCGGTCTGCGGCGTCGTCGCGCAGCCGCTGCATGATGCGGGCGGTCGTTTTTGCGTCAAGCAGTGAGCCGCCTATAGCGACCGTGCGGACGGCGTTTACGAGGTCGCTGCCCTTGATCTGCTTGAGAACGTATCCGGCTGCGCCCGCAAGGATTGCGTCGTAGAGCGCGTCGTCGTCGGCGAAGGACGTCAGCATCAGGCAGGCAAGATCGGGCAGCTTGGAGCGAAGGTCACGGCACACACTGACCCCGTCACCATCAGGCAGCCGGACGTCGAGCACCGCGACCTGAGGGCGAAGTGCGGGTACGCGCGCCAAGGCCTCGGACGCGGTCGAACCCTCGCCGATCACGACGATGTCGGACTCGGATTCAAGAAGCTCCTTGACCCCGCGCCGCACGACTTCGTGATCGTCGAGCAGGAACACCGTGATCTGGCCCTCAGTGGTAGACACCAGGCCTCCATCCGTTTCCGCGCCCGTCGGGGAGACGGCGCTAAGAACCACCGTATCCGGGTCGACCGTCTCAGGCGTCGCCGACGGGCACCCGCCACACAAGTTCGGCACCACCCTCTGCAACGGAATGGGCGACGAACGTCCCGCCGAGGCTCCTCGCTCGCGCCCCGAGGTTGGCCAGGCCGCTGCGACGCCCGTCTTCAGGGATTCCGACTCCGTCGTCAATGACGGTCAAGTTCACCCACTCCTCGCCCACGACGACGGAAACGTCGGCGCGAGTGGCCTTTGCGTGCCGCGCGATGTTGGATAACGCTTCGCGCAACACCGGCAGCAGGTTGTCGGCGACCTCCTTCGAGACGCGGGTATCGACGAGACCCTCGAGGCGTAATGTGGGCGTGAAGCCGACCGCGGGCGCGAGTTCCTCGATGAGCTCGACGATGCGGGCGCGCAGGCTGCTGGAGCGCGATCGGTCAGCCCGTTGCAGTGCGTAGATGGTCGAGCGGATCTCCTTAATGGTCTTGTCGAGATCGCTGACGGCACCCTGGACGCGCTCCGAGGCTTCCGGACTGGTCATGTAGCGCATCGAGCTCTCCAACTGCATACCCGTCGCGAACAGCCGTTGGATGACCGTGTCGTGGAGGTCGCGCGCGATCCGATCGCGGTCGCGGAAGAGGCTCAGATGCTCGGTTTCGCGCCGTTGGCGGGCCAACTCGAGACCAAGGGCGGCCTGATCGGCGAAGGCCTCGAGCATGGCCTGGTGCGCGTCTCGGAAGTGGCGGCCGCCGATGAGATTGCCCACCCAGAGAACGCCATGCCGGGCATCTCCTGCGAGGAGCGGCACGATGATCACTGGTCCGAAATCATCGAGCGCCTCAGAGTTGCTCGGCCAGTGCGGGCTGTTGTGGATGTCGTCGATCGCGACCGTAGTGCCGCCGCGAAAGGCATCGCCGATCAGAGAGGCTGCCGGGTCGATGCGCTTGCCAATGACGTGTGCCGCCGCGCCGCCATCGGCAACCTCGATCACCAGGCTGTCTCCGAGGGGTAGCACGATCGCTGCAAAGTCGGCCTCGGCGAGGTCTCTGGCACGCGCAGCGACTAGCTGCAGCACCTCGTCCGGCTCGGTACCTGAGAGCAGGGCTGTCGTCACCTCAGCTGAGGCTTGCAACCACCGTTCCCGATGTCGGACGTCCTCGTACAGCCTGGCGTTCTCGATCGCGACCCCCGCCGCGGCCGCTAAGGCAAGGACGATGCTCTGGTCCTCGTCGTTGAAGTCGACACCTCCCACCTTTTCGGTGAGGTAGAGGTTTCCGAACACCACATCTCGCACCCGGATCGGGACGCCGAGGAAGCTTCTCATCGGCGGGTGGTGAGCCGGGAAGCCGAAGGCGGCCGGGTGTTGGTTGAGGTCGTGTAACCGAAGTGCCCGCGGATCGTCGATCAACACTCCGAGAATGCCGTCGCCGTGTGGCAGCGGACCGATTTGAGCTGCGGTCGCCGCATCGATGCCAACGGTCAGGAACTGCGAGAGCCGTCGCATGTCGTCGATGACACCGAGCGCGCCGTACCGTGCATCGACCAGTCGGACGGCCGCCTCGACGATGCGATGCAGCACCGTTTGCAGGTCAAGGCCGGCACCGATTGCGAGGACGGCGTCGAGCAGGTCCGGTTGGCTATTCGGTGCGTCCGCCGTCGAGCTGACCATGTCGCCGTCTTTCACCGGGCCGTCTTGCACAGGATTTACGCCGGCAACAGGAATAGTGAATCCGGGTAGCACCAGGCCCACTCTTCGTGCGGTTCGATCGAGCGCACGATCGGGTGTGACGAGGCGTGGAAATGGGCTGTCGCGTGCTTGCGGGGTGAGTCGTCGCAACAGGCGACCTTGCCGCATTGCAGGCACTCGCGCAGATGCACCCAGTGGCTGCCCTCGCGCAGGCAATCCTCGCAACCCTCGGTGCTTGATGGCGTCACGTCGGCGATGGTCGACAAGTGTGAGCAGGTCGCCGTCGTGGGGTTGCCGTCGGCGTCTCCGGCCACGGCGTAAATAGGAGCGGTCATGCGTCTAGCGTAGTTGCCTGAGGCGTCGTTGCCCGCCCCTGCGGGCGGCAGGTACAGTCGGCCCACCGCTGAGAGGATTCCTGTGCTGGTCGCCGACCGCGAGTATGTGGCCGCTGACGGCACAGCCGATATCGATCGCGCCGTGCAGAAGGCCCTGGCCCGCGCCTCGGGTCGGCCCGGCAAGCACGCAGGATTTGTTGCCGAGCCGGCGTCCACAGTTCGCCGCACGTGGCTCGACACCTTCGACTGGCGACTACACCGCGCCGGGTTCGTCCTGCAGCGCGTCGAGCGATCGAGGGCGACACCGACCCTGCGGCTGTCGCTGGCCACTGGCGACGACGTGCTCGCGGTAACCGCAACACCGGCTCCGGCGTCTGCTCGGGTCGCGTATCCGCTCGACACGGTCGTGCCGCCAGGCCCAATGCGAAGCCTTCTCGAGCCGGTCGTCGAGATGCGCGCGCTCCAACCCGTAGCAACTCAGCGTTTTGTCGTCCGCAGTTATCGGGTTCGCAACGATGACGAGAAGACTGTCGCCCGGGTCGTGATCGAACACCCCGTCGGCGATGGGCCTGGCAAGGCGAACACGGGCTCGCGAGTAAGCGTCGTCGCATCGCGCGGTTACTCCGACGAGGCGGCAGCCACCGCTGCGATCATCGCGAAATTGCCTGGCCTCACGCCGTCCCGTCAGTCAATGCTTGCGCAGGCACTTTCCACGACCGGTCGCAGCGCAGGCAACTACTCGAGCAAGCTCGACATCGCCCTAAGTCGCGGGATGCCGACCGAATACGCGGTACGCCGGATCATGGGTGCGCTGCTCGACGCCGCACAACGCAACGTGCCTGGCGTCGTTGCCGGTACTGACACCGAGTTCTTGCACGATCTACGGGTGGCAGTGCGGCGGGCACGTTCGACGCTCAAGGTGACCGGAGATGCGCTGCCCACCGAGCAGGCCGACGCGGCGAGCGTTGCGTTGAAGTGGCTGGGCGATCTGACGACGCCCGCACGTGATCTCGATGTCTACCTGCTCGGTCTCGACGCGCTGGCCGCCGAGGTCACAGCGCCGGGCTGGAGTGTGTCGCAGCTAGGACCGTTCCGAGAGTTCCTTGTCGCAGCGCAGGCATCAGAGCAGGCGGTGCTGGTGCGATCGTTGCGTTCCGTTCGCGCGAAGCGGGCGTTCGCCGCGTGGGCCGCAGTCTCGACCGGCACCGAACCGCCCGCCGAACCCGGCACTGCCGACCCGCTGCCTTCGCGGGTCGAGACGATGGCGAAGTCTGCAGTCAACCGGGCGTTCAGGCGCGCGATCAAAGCAGGTGCTGCGATTACCGCAGACTCACCGCCGAGCGATCTGCACGACCTGCGCAAGCGTTGCAAAGAACTGCGGTATTCGCTGGAGATTTTCGGGTCGCTGCACAACGCAGTCGCGCAACGTGCGCTGACCGACGACCTGAAGAAGCTGCAGGACTGTCTCGGTGAGTTCCAAGACACCGAAGTGCAGCAGCACGCGATCCGCACCTTCGCGACGCAAATGCTTGCGACGAACTCATCCGACGCACCGACAGTCGAGGCCGTGATGGCGATGGGTCGCCTCGCCGACCGACTGGGGGAGCGCCAGGTCGTCGCACGTGGCACCTTCGCGACGCTGTTCGAGCGCTTCGCCGGACCGCAGCCGCGGGCGCACCTGGCCGCACTCTATGAGCGTGTCTCGTGAAAGTGTTCGCGACGTACAACATCAAGGGCGGCGTCGGCAAGACCTCCGCGGCCGTGAACCTCGCCTACCTGGCCGCGAATGAGGGACAGCGAACCCTGCTGTGGGACCTCGACCCCCAAGGGGCGGCGACTTATCTTTTCCGCATCAAGTCCGGTGTGTCAGGTGGGGCCAAGGCATTGGTCCGGGGTCGCACCGGCATGGATGTCCCGGTGAAAGCGACCGACTACGACAATCTCGATCTGCTCCCTGCTGACTTCTCCTACCGCAACATGGATCTCGCGCTGGATCACGCCAAGAGCCCGACGCGGCGATTCGCCGAGCTACTCGCGACGGTCGCGGCCGACTACGACGTCGTGTTCCTCGATTGCCCGCCTAGCGTTTCGCTGGTGTCGGAGAGCGTCCTGCGCGCGACGGATGCCCTGCTGGTGCCCTTGATCCCGACCACGCTCGCCGTCAGGACCTACGACCAGCTCATCGACTTCGTGGCAAAAGCGAAGGCGCCGCGACCCGCCGTCCTGGCGTTCTTCTCGATGGTCGACCGGCGCAAGAAGCTGCACCGAGAGTCGATGGCCGCCCTTCGTGACGGCCGCCCCGGAATCGCCGACGCCGCGATCCCCGCTGCTGCGGTCGTGGAGAACATGGGGCCAAAGCGCGAGCCGGTCAACGTCTTCGCGCCGTCCAGCGAGGCCGGACGTGCGTACGTAGCTCTTTGGCTGGAGGCTCGTGAGGTCCGCCGACGTTAGGGCAGAATGTCGGACGTCGATTGGCTCGCCTCACGACCGAGGGAAACCCGATGGCGCAAGTGATATGGGAGAACGCCCCGGACGCCCATGACTATCCCGCTGCGGACAGCTATCTGTCGCTGCTGGTCGGTGATAGCCGGCTTCGGGCGTCGATAATCGCACGGCTACAAGCGGCGCCAGTCGCGCATTACAAGGCCAAGGATTTGTTGCGTGCGTCGACGGAGCCGCTGCTGACGGTCGACAATCCGCACGTGGCGTCTGATCTGCGAAAGATCCGGAAGGGCCGCGCGCTATCACCGGTCCTGTTGGTGCGTGGCGACCTCTTGCGCGGCTTTCCGTTGCAGATCGCGGATGGCTATCACCGAGTCTGCGCGAGCTTTTGGGTCAACGAGAACACCGACATCCCGTGCCGGCTGATCGACTTGTCTGGCACCGCGATAGCCAGCAGCGCTCCAGTCAAGAGGGTGGTAGCCGCAAAGAAGACCGCGCCCGCAAACAAGGCTGCGCCAGCAAAGAAGGCGGAGGCTAAGAAGACCGCGCCAGCGAAGAAGGCTGCGCCCAAGAAGGTCGCCAAGAAGATCCTGGCCACGAAGGCGCCCTCTGCAGCCGTCGCGCCGCCGGCACCAGAAGCCGGCGCGCAGCCCGTCAGCCCTTCCGCGTGACCCACTACCCCGAGGAGTCGTCATGAGCGTTGATTCAGAAGTAGCCCGTCCGCTGATCGTTGTCGGCGTGGATGGATCCGATGAAAGCGTGAAGGCCACTGCGTGGGCGGCCGAGCAGGCTCGGGCAACCGGCGGCACCCTTGAGTTGCTCATCGTCTGGGCGCGGCCGATGTCTTACGGGCTGCCGCTTGTTGTGGGTGGCTACAACCCCGAGAACGAGGCGCAGGCCGTCGTCGAGAAAGCCGCCAGCGGCATCGATCTGCCCGCCGAACGGCTCCGCACGCACGTTGTAAACGCCGCCCCGGCGCTCGCGCTGGTCGAGCGCTCGAGGAGCGCGGATCTGCTAGTCGTCGGATCCCGCGGGCACGGCGGATTTGCTGAGCTACTGCTGGGTTCGGTCAGCGATCACTGCGTCCACCACGCGAGTTGCACCGTCGTCGTCGTCCGATAGTCATGCCTTCACCGGCGTCCGATAGTCCTCACATTCGCCTCTCGCGGGCCGATGCGGAGGGGACGAGTTCTGTCTTGGGCGCCCAGGAGGCTACGAATGACTGTGCTGGACGGCGTGCAAATGGCCGAGCTGGAATCGCTGGGCACCGACGTGACTGCGACGCAGCGACGGTGGTTCGGGTCGGGTCGTAGCTGCAACAGCGACGTGGCGGTAGCCGGCGCGGAGGCGGCTCGGCAGGCACTGGCTGGCCGGCAGGCGTCGCTCGTCATGGTGTTCTGCCCGGCGGGCGTCGACTACCAGGCCATGATCGACGGCGTTCGCTCCGAGGCGGGTGACGCGCCCCTGATCGGGTGCACCGGCATCGCGCAGCTCGCTCAGACCGGTCCGGCACAGCCCTCGGTGGTCGTGACTGTCCTGGGTGGCGATGGCTTCGAGGTTCGCATCAGCGCCGCGTTGAACGTCAGCGATAGCCAGCGTGCGGCTGGCGAAAAGGTCGCGAACTCGGTGCACGAACTGACCCGCGCGCACAAGGTCCTTGTCTTGCTGGCCGACGGCCTCGCGGGCGAACAGCACGAACTCGTCCGCGGCGCTTACAGCGTGGTCGGCGGCACCGTGCCGCTTGCCGGCGGCTGCGCGTCCGACAACTACGTGTACGAGAAGACCTTCCAGTTCATCGCCGACGCCGATGGTGTCAGGGTGCTCAGCGACGCGGTCGTGGGAGCGGCGATCGGTTCGGACGCGCCGATCGGCGTCGGCGTTGCTCACGGGTGGCGCAAGTCGGGCGAGCCGATGGTGGTCACGAGCAGCAGCGGCGGGACGGTGCACACACTCGACGGTGAACCTGCGCTCGAAGTTTTCTCGGAGCGCACCAACGCGCCGAAATCTTTGGTCCCTGATTCGGCGGCCTTCAGATTCTTTGCGATGCAGCATCCGCTGGGCATGTCACGGCGCAGTGGTGAAGACATTCGGGTGATCCATGAGGGAAACGTCGCCGACGGCTCGATCAAGTCATTGGTGGCGGTGCCCCAGGGCGCCTTGCTGTGGGCGATGGAGACCGACCGCGAGGGCTTGCTCTCCAGCGTCGACGACGCCTACGCCGAGGCTGTCGAGCCGCTCGAGGGCGTTCCACCCATCGGATTTCTGTCTTTCGATTGTGGTGTGCGCTTCATGTTTTTAGAACCGGACGGCGTGTGCGACGAGGTTGCGAAGTTCGTGCACCGTGCGGCGGGCGTGCCTTTCGGGGGCTTCTACACGTACGGCGAGATCGCTCGTACCCGCGGTGCGCGCGGCATGCACCATCTGACCTTGGTGATCGTGGCTTTCGGGTGAGGAGTGCACGGTGGCCTACCACTGGTCAGTCCACCAGCTGACCGAATACTTCGACGCGGTGGCGTCTCAGGAAACTGAGGGCGACGCCGTCCGGGTCGCCGTCGAGCGCGCGGTCGAGACGTTCGGTGCGGAGCTTGGCGCGTTAGTCCGCGACAGCGAGGTCTTGGCCTGCATCGGCGTTGGGCGCGACGAGCCGCCGATCGATGCGCTGACGCGAGCCGTCGCCGGCACCACAGTCATCGATGTCGCAGGCCTAGGGTTGCTGCACTCCGTCGCTGCGCATCTGTACGACGATCGTTCCGGCCACCTCGTCGTCGGCCGATCCGGCGAGGAATTTGCCGGTGAAGAACGGCAACTGCTGCTCAGCATGGCGAGCGTTCTCGGATTGGCGTTGCGGAGCTTGCGGACGTTGCAGGTCGAGCGTAGGTTGCGGGGCGAACGTGAGCAGGAGGCGACCGAGCGGTTGCGGCTGCTCGACACACTCGGGCAGCGCCAACGGTTGTTGGAGTCGTTGCTCACCATCCAGCGGGCTATCTCGCATCGTGCGCCGCTACAGACTGTGCTGGACGCCGTCACCGCTGGCGCGGCTGCACTACTGAGCGACGCGTTTGTGGCGCTGGTGCTCAGCGAGCCATTGGCCGGCCGGAATCGAATCGTCTCGTCGGCCGCACCCCCCGACGACACCGACGACCACGACGTGCTCATCATGGCGGCCGCCGCCGACTCCGTTGCCGTCGACGGCGTGGTCACCAGGGTGAGCAGCGAGGACGACGCGGTCAGATGTACTGCATTGGCAGCCCCCGTGCACATCGAAGGCGAGACGATCGGCAGCCTCGTGACCGTTGTGCTTCCCGAGACGCCGGACGTCGACGACCGACGCGAAATGCTCGCAGCATTCGCCGAGCAGGCGAGCCTTGCTTTGACCGACGCGCGCACGGTCGAAGCGATGCGTGACGCCTACCACGACTCGGTGACCGGCCTGCCGAACAGGTCGCTGTTTCTCGACCGCTTGAATCAGGCGCTGCAGAACGGCGCCCGGATGGGTACCGAAGTCACCGTGCTCTTCATCGACCTCGATCGCTTCAAAGACGTCAACGACAGCCTGGGCCACGCGGCGGGCGATGAACTGCTCGCGTGGGTGGCCGCACGCGTGCGTGAAGCATTGCGTGACGACGACACCGCCGCCCGTCTCGGCGGCGACGAGTTCGCCGTCCTGCTGGAGAGAACGGTCGGCTCCGACGCCGGCCAGATCGTCGCCAGCCGCATTACGAAGGCGCTGCTCGAGCCGATCCGCCTTGTTGGCCGAGAGGTATTTGCCTTTGCCAGCATCGGCATCGCCTCGAGCGACGGTTCGGCGCGCACCGCCGATGAGCTCCTGCGTAACGCTGACGTCGCGATGTACCGCGCGAAGCGCAGTGGCGCACGCGCTGCACTCGTCTACGACCCGAGCATGCACACCGAGACGATGGATGTGTTGGAACTCGGCAGCGATCTCTGTCACGCAGTGGCCCGCGGTGAACTTCACCTTCAGTTCCAGCCAGTGGTCAACCTACGGTCAGGCAAGGCGGTCGCGGTCGAGGCGTTGGTGCGCTGGGATCATCCGGTCCGGGGGCTGATCGCGCCGAACACGTTCATTCCGATCGCCGAGCGCAACGGTGTCATCGTCGAGATCGGCCAATGGGTGTTGGGTTCTGGCTGCACACAGGCCGCGATCTGGCGCGCATCGTCACTGCCCGATCTGCGAATCAGCGTCAACGTGTCGGCTCGCCAACTCGATGATCCTGGCTTCGCCGACATGGTGACTGACGTGCTGCGGCAGACCGGCCTGCCCGCCCAGGCATTGACGCTCGAGGTCACCGAGTCGGTGCTGATGCACGATCCGCTCCGGATCATCGACCGACTCAGCCCGCTGAAGGCGCTCGGTGTTCGACTGGCCATCGACGACTTCGGTACCGGCTACTCATCACTCGCGTCCTTGCAGCACTTTCCGGCCGACCAGCTCAAGATCGACAAGGCATTCATCGACACCATCGAAACGTCTGTCGAAGGGTCCGCGATCGTGCGAACCGTTGTCGAACTGGCCCGCACATTGCACATGGAGACCGTCGCCGAGGGCATCGAGACGATGCAGCAGTTCGCCAGCCTGCGCGAGCTATCGTGCGATCTTGGCCAGGGTTACCACTTCTCGCGGCCACTGGCCGCTGAAGCCGTGCCGGCCTTCTTTGCTAGCAAGACGGTGACGGCTCCACTGCTCACGTTGGCTGTTCGGCCATAGCCGCGGTGGTGGCGGCAGCACCGGCGTCACGTGCCAGCAGCGCCGACTCGATCACTGCAAACAGCGCGACCACCGCGACGAGGCAGAACGCCACGGCGAAGGCAGTGCGCGCGCCGGCCGTCACACCGAAGAATTTGGCAATCGGGCCCCGCACGCAACGCCAGCGCGCCCGCCACGACACCTAGGCCCATGGTGAGTTGCTGAATCGTGGTCGTCAGCGTGTTTGCGTCGCCAATCAAACCGGGCGGCACGTCGACAAAGCTGATCGTGTTGTAGGCCGTGAACCCGATCGACCGAAACACTCCGCTCGCGAACAAGATCAGCGCTGTCAGAACTAGCGGAGTATGAGCGGTGACGAGTCCACACAAGGCGATCGTCACCGCGCTCCACAACGCGGAATGCACCAAGACATTCCGAAAGCCGAATCGGCGCAAGAGCGGCCCGGTGAACGGTTTGATGGCGATGTTGCCGAGGAAAACGGCTACTACGAGCACGCCTGATTTCAACGGGCTCCAGCCGAATGCGTCCTGAAACATCAGCGGCAGCAGGAACGGCACGGCGCCGATCGCCAGTCGAAAGAGTGATCCACCGACTGCGGTCACTCGAAACGTCGGGATTCGAAGCGACGACAGTTCGACCAACGGATGAAGCGCTCGCCGCAGGTGGCGCACTGCGAGTTCAGGTCAACGGCCCGGACGCCGAGTGAGCTCGCCATTCGCGGCGCCGCAGTCGCGACGATGGTGCCGTCGAGGTTCTCCATGAAGAACGCGCTGGCCACCAGCAGCGCCACACCACGCCACGGCGGATGACTGCGGGCGCCGAGCATGGCCGACAGTCTCTCAAACCTCTTATTGCGCTACGTGGCGCGCGGTGGTGCGGTGCTCTCACGGACGACTAGTTGAGTTGATAGCTCGATTCGCAGGGTCTCAATCGGTTCGCCGCGCACCAGGCGAAGCACCGTGCGTGCCGCGAGGCCGCCCATCTCCGCTAGTGGTTGCCGCACGGTGGTGAGTGGCGGAGACGCCCACGGTGCTTCCGGTAGGTCGTCGAAGCCGACGATGCTGAGGTCGCTCGGAACCCGAAGACCGTGTTGGCGCGCTGCTTCGTAGACACCGAATGCCATCTGGTCACTGGAAGCGAAGACCGCGGTTGGCGCGTCTGGCAACCCGAGGAATTGGGTGCCGCCGGTGAAGCCTGACTCGTGGTAGAAGTCGCCGGTGTAGACGAGGTCGTTGTCGAACTGGAGACCGGCGGCTTCAAGGGCGGCTCGGTAACCGTCGAGGCGCGCGCGACTGCATTGCAGCCGCGGCGGACCCGTGATGATTCCTATCCGACGATGTCCGAGTTCGATGAGATGTTCGGTGGCGCTGAGCCCGCCGGCCCAGTTCGTCGCGCCGATAGTCGGAACGTCATACGACGGGCTGCCCGAGGGATCGACGACGACCGTGGGCAGGTAGCGATGCACCTCTGCCTGAAGTTTCGGCTGCAGATGTGATGTCACCAAGATGATGCCGTCGGATGCACGCGCCTGGACGTTTTGCCACCAGCGGCGCTCCGACGTGACCTGGTTATGGATTGCCGAAACGACAGTTCCGACGCCGGCATCGTGCGCGACATCCTCGACGCCGCGGATGATCTCCACCGCCCAAGGGCTGTCGAGGTCGTTGAATACAAGGTCGATGAGGTTAGCCCGGGTGCCCTTACCAAGGCCGCGGCGCTGGTAGTCGTGCTTTTCGAGGAGCTCCTCGATGCGAGTTCGAGTGTCGGCTGCGACGTCGACTCGACCGTTGAGGACTCGCGACACGGTCGGCACTGACACGCCTGCCTCTGCGGCGATGGCGGCGATGGTTACCCGAGTCACCCGCCCTCGATCGGCGACAGCCACGACGAGTCTCCTTCGAAGGTTGCATTACACGATACGCACGCGGGGCTGACTCACGGTTGCGGATTGCAGGACCGATCCCTACTCCACCGTGACATCGGCCACCATGCGCCGTGACAACCCTACGGGTCGCTGCGGCCCGAGCAGTCGAATGTTCACGATGTGCCGCGAGTCGCTGCTTGACGTCGAGAGGCGAAGCTGAAGGTCACCCGGTTCGACGATCCGGACTCCGGCGACGCCGGTGAAGGAGGAGAGGTCTGCCGACACGTCGAAGGAAACCCGCCGCGACTGCCCCGGCTCGACCGCAACGCGCGTGTACCCGATCAAGCGGACGTCGGGCCGAGTGACCTGACCAACCGGATCATGCAGATAGAGCTGGACGACGTCGGTACCCGTCCGGCGTCCGACGTTGGAGACGGTGAGCGAGAGACGCACCGCACCGTCGGTCGTGGAATCGATGCGACCCGCGGGTGTCACCGCGTTTCCGTCGACCTGCACGTCGTCCCACTGAAAGCTGGTGTACGAGATCCCGTGGCCAAATGGCCAGAGCGGCGTCGGATCGACGGTGCTTACTCCGCTACGCAGGCCGAGCGGAGACGTCAGGTAGGTGCTGGGCTGACCGGCCGGACTGCGCGGGATAGACACCGGCAATCGGCCAGAGGGATTGATCCGACCCGAGAGCACGCCTGCAAGTGCAGGGCCACCCTCCTCTCCGGGAAAGAAGGACTGCACGACGGCTGCCAAGCGATCGGCGTACGCACCGAGCGCATACGGACGCCCGGACACCATGACGAGCACCACTGGTCGACCCGTCGCGATGATCGCATCGAGCAGCAGTCCCTGTACGCCGGGCAACTCCAAGGTGTCGGCGTCGCAGCCCTCGCCAGACGTTCCCCGGCCGAACAGTCCGGCCCGATCGCCCAGCGCGACGATGCACACGTCTGCTGCGGTGGCTGCGCTTACCGCGTCGGCGAAGCCGTCGACGTCGGTGCCGTCGACCTCGCAGCCTGCCGCGAAAGTCACCTCGGCAGCTGGCAGTTCTCCACGTGTTGCCTCGAGCAGGGTGGGGATCGAAAGGCCGAGCGGCCACTTGGGGTATTGCAGCCCGACGTGGCTCGGAAACGTGTAGCACCCGAGCATGGCGAACGCGTCGTCGGCACGCGGGCCCACCACGGCGAGTCGGGTGCCATCGCGTAGCGGGAGCACACCGTTGTTTGTCACGAGGACCACGGATTCCTCGGCAAGCTGACGAGCGACTGCGCGTGACTCGGGTGGGTCCAACTCGATCGATCCGCTGACATCCTCGGACGCCGTAGTTGCTTGCTGGGACTGCTGCGTTGCGGTCGCGTGCGGGCTCCAACTTGGATCGAGCATGCCCAGCTGGCCCTTCTGCGTCAGCACGCGTCGCGCAGCGCGATCAACGAACTCCTCGGAGATCACACCCGCCTCGACTGCGTTCACGAGTGGTTGTCCGTAGCAACGCACGCCTGGCAACTCGACATCGATACCGGCCCACAACGCCAAGGCCGCTGCACCGCTTTCATCGGCGGCGACCTTGTGCTGGAGCGTCAGAAACGTGACCCCGAAGTAGTCCGAGACGACCGTGCCGTCAAAACCCCACTCGTCACGCAACAGCTCAGTGAGCACCAGGTTGTTGGCTGCGCCCGGAACGCCGTCAATCTCCGTGTACGCGTGCATCACCGACCGCGCACCGCCGTCGCGGATCGCCATCTCGAATGGGGGTAGCAAGATGTCGGCGACCTCGCGCGGACCAGCAGATACCGGGCCGAAGTTGCGCCCGGCGCGCGATGCCGAATATCCGACGAAATGCTTGAGCGTGGCGACGACGCCGGCTGATTCGAGACCGCGGACGTAAGCGGTGCCGATCGTTGCGACCAGATATGGGTCTTCGCCGATCGTTTCCTCAACGCGGCCCCAGCGGTAGTCACGGGCGACGTCGAGAACCGGAGCAAGACCTTGGTGCACCCCGACGGAGCGCATCGCCACGCCGACCTGCGTCGCCATGATCTCAACGAGGGACGGGTCGAAGGTCGCGCCCCATGCGAGAGCCGTGGGGTAGATGGTTGCTCCCCAGGCCATGAAGCCGGAGAGGCACTCGTCGTGCGCGATGGCCGGAATGCCATGCCGGCTGGCCGCGACGATGTCGGCTTGTGCACGTGCAAGCGAGCGAGCACCCATCGCCGGATCGACCGGCACCGTCCCGAACGGGCGCGTCAAGTGACCGAGGCCATGCGCGATGAGGTCGCTCCAGGGCACGTCCGACGTCACGAGTTCGTGCTGATGAGGCGCTACGCCGTCACCCTTGGGGTCTGCGCCCGCCCACACGCCGTACAGCTGACCAACCTTTTCCTCGAGCGTCATGCGCCCGAGCAGATCAGTGACGCGCTCCGTCAGTGGCAGCGAGATGTCGCGCCACGGCAAGTCGATTGCCGTCGCAAGCCCGCTGGTGGGCTCAGGTGTCACCACGTTTTATCCACTTCGTGAAGGCATTCCGGCTGGCGAACATCGGGATAGTACCGGAAACTATCGGAACTGTCTCGGACGCCGTCGCTCGCTTGGAAGGGCCAAAGATAACGGTTCGGGAAGGTTCCCAGGAAAGGGTTGACCGGGTGAGATCGCGGGCCTTACCGTAGCGCCGCCGTCGGAACTATCGTGACGTTCTCGGTAACTTTCGGTGCGACCGGTGACGGCCGTACCCCACCTCCGGGCACCCGTATCGAGTGCGGGACCCTCGCTGAAGGGACGTTCATGACGAGCCGCACCAACCGCTTACCTCGCCAGCTCGCCAGGGCGACCGCCATCGCGGCGGTAGCAGCCCTGGCTATTTCCGCATGCTCTAGCTCCAAGAAGACCGCGGCGCCTGCGAGCTCGACGGCTGCCACCCCCGCCGCCACGGCGTCCGCAAGCAGCGGGCCGGCGACCACTGCAAGCGCACCGGCATCCTCCGCAGCAGGCGGCCAGCTCAACGGCGGCAAGGACGTGACACTGACGTGGTGGCACAACGCCTCGACCGACCCCGGTAAGACGGCGTTCCAAAAGGTGGCGACCGACTTCCATGCGGCCCACCCAAACGTGACCATCAGCGTTCAGCCGATCCAGAACGAGACCATCAAGACGAAGATCCAGGTCGCCTTGCAAGGCACTCCTCCTGACATCTTCCAGCAGTGGGGCGGCGGCGCCGAGGCGATTCAGGCCCAGTCAGGCAAGCTCGCCGACCTCACGCAGCTCACGTCGAGCTGGATTGGTGACCTCGGCAAGAGCGCTTCAGGTTGGTCGAACGGCGGCAAGCAGCTCGGCGTCCCGTACGACTACCACGTGGTCGGCTTCTGGTATCGCACTGACCTGTTCGCCAAGGCCGGCATTAGCTCGCCTCCGGCGACGATGACCGATCTCCTGGCTGACATCACGAAGCTGAAGGCCGCAGGCATCACGCCGATGACCGTTGGCGGCAAGGACAAGTGGCCCGATGCGTTCTACTGGGAAAACTTCGTCTTGAAGGAGTGCCCGAAGGACACGATCACGGCGGGCATCGCGGCGGCCAAGTTCACCGACCCCTGCTTCGTCAAGGCGGGCGACGACCTGAAGACGCTGCTCGACGCAAAGCCGTTCAACACCGGCTTCCTCGCTACTCCTGCCCAGCAGGGCGCAGGCAGCTCGGCGGGCTTGGTAGCCAACGGCAAGGCAGCAATGGAACTGCAGGGTGACTGGGAAATTCCGACGATCATCGGCTTGCTTCCGGCAGACCAGCAGTCAACGGTCGAAGGGGAGATGGGCTTCTTCCCGTTCCCGTCGATCACCGGTGGCAACGGTGAGCCCGGTGCGGCACTTGGTGGCGGCGACGGCTTCTCGTGCTCGACCAAGGCGCCCGACGCATGCGCCGCGTTCCTGCAATACCTGACCAGCGCACCGATTGAAGAGCAGCTGGTCAAGGCGAACGCCATCAGCATCCCGTCCAACGGTGGCGCCACGTCGGCGATCACCGACCCGACGTTGCAGAAGGTGCTTACCTACCTGCAGGGTGTCTCGTACAACCAGCTGTACTTCGACCAGGCGCTTCCAACGAATGTCGGCAACGCCGTGAATGACGCGGTGTCGAACTTCTTCGCCGGCCAGGGGACACCTCAAGACATCGCGGACGCGGCGGGCAAGGCGGCAAGCCAGTAACGCCACAATCCCGCGCAGTGGTGTCCAACTGATTGGTGAAGGTTCGTCATGGTAAGTGGTCACGCCACGACCCGGCCGGGGCAACCCGTGTCGGGCGTGGCGCCTCCAGCTCGACGGAGTCCCGGCCGGCAGGCAGTCCGGTCGGGGCTTCGTCAGCGCCTGGAGCTGCTGCTTCTCCTCGGCCCGGCTTTTGTGCTGTTCGTCGGGTTCGTGCTGGTGCCAATCGCGGTCGCGGTCTACTACAGTTTCTTTAAATGGAGTGGCTTCGGCCCGCTCAACCATCCCATCGGGCTAGCCAACTACCGGCGGGCATTCTCCGACACGGTGTTTCTGCACGCGATTCAGCACAACGTCACGATCGCGCTGCTGTCATTGTTCCTCCAGCTACCGCTGAGCATCGCGCTCGCGTTGCTGCTGAATCGCCAACTCCGCGGTCGTGGATTTTTGCGGCTTGTCGTCTTCGCTCCCTACGTGCTCTCTGAAGCCGTCACCGCTGTCATGTGGTTGATACTTTTGCAGCCCGGTGGATTCGTTGATCAGGTCTTCAAGCATCTGGGGCTCGGCAGTCTGGTGACGACCTGGCTTGCCAACACCCACGTTGTTCTCTACACGCTCTTCGTCGTCATCACGTGGAAATACATCGGTTTCGGCGTCATCTTGTTGCTCGCCGGCCTGCAGGGAATTCCGACCGAATTGCGAGAGGCTTCTGCACTCGATGGCGCAAGTCCATGGCAAACGACGCGGCAAGTCATCTTGCCGCTGCTCGGCCCGACCATCCGTATTTGGATCTTCCTGTCCATGATCGGCTCGCTACAGCTGTTCGATATTCCCTGGATCATGACTCTCGGCGGCCCAGCGGGTGCGTCGACCACGATGTCCACATACCTCATCGACAAGGGTTTCCAGAGTTACGAATTCGGTTACGGCAGCGCAGTTGCAGTGATCCTGTTCATCTTCTGCTTCGCGTTCGCCCTGCTGTACCAGCGTTTTGCACTACGCCGCGACACGGCGGGCGCTCTGACGAGGATGGTGCGATGACGACGACCGCGCAGCTGCTGACCGTGCGCACAAAGCCTCCGCGCAGCCGGAACAAGGCGGCCACCTCACCCCTGGCGACGGCGCTCGCCTACTTGGCCGCCGTGGTCATCATCGTCGTCACCGTCGTGCCGATTCTGTTCATCTTCATCGGCGGCTTTCGTTCGACCCCAGCGATCAACAGTCATCCGACCGCGTGGCCGCACCCCTGGCTTTGGTCGAACTACAGATCCATCGTCACGTCGCACACGTTCTGGCACTTTCTTTTCAATAGCGCGCTGATCGCCATCATCGCAACAGTGTTGGCCGTGTCACTCGGGTCGATGGCTGCGTTCGCTCTTTCGCGATACACCTTCAAGGGTCGCGAGGCGGTCTTCTCGTTCTTCACCATCGGCCTGCTTTTCCCGCTCACGGTCGCGTCGCTTCCGCTCTATCTGCTCCTGCGTGATCTCCATCTGCTTGAGAACATGTTCGGGGTCGCGATGCCCGAAGCTGCCTTCTCGCTGTCGATCACGATCGTCATCCTGCGACCATTTATGCGCGCCGTTCCCGCGGAACTCGAGGATGCCGCGGTGATCGACGGAACAACCAAGCTGGGATTCTTCTGGCGCGTGCTGCTACCACTTTCGATGCCCGCCTTGACGACCGTCGCGATCTTGGCGTTCGTGACGAGTTGGAACTACTTCATCTTGCCGCTGTTGGTGTTCAACAACCAGATCCATTTCACGTTGCCACTGGGGGTAGCGACGTTCCAGTCGCAGTACTCCGCTGACACTGCAAAGGTCTTCGCGTTCACGGCGCTGTCGATGCTGCCCACGCTCATCTTTTTTACGATTGCCCAGCGCCGCATCGTCGGCGGCCTGACCGGCGCCGTCAAGGGCTGACCTCCCCGCTGGCCGGTGGGGGTTCCGGCCACAAGATTCAGGGTTGCGGTCAGGGTCATCACTGATGTGCCCCTCGCGGGCACTCGCCGATGATGCGGTGTGCGGAGCAATCGGTTGACAGCGCACCTGTGAGCTTGCTGTGGACCGTGCACGGCTTCGACGCAGTCGTCAGTAGCGTCCGTCTTATGACGGAGCTGCTCGGAACAAGATGGGGGCATGCAGCGTGATCGAGGCACAAGCACTGACCAAGCGCTATGGCTCCAAGACCGCAGTTGATGGCCTCAGTTTTGAGGTCAGACCTGGCTTCGTTACTGGATTTTTGGGCCCGAACGGCTCGGGCAAGTCGACCACGATGCGGCTCCTGCTTGGCCTCGATCGACCGACCGCTGGCCGTTCGCTCATCAACGGCAAGTCCTACCTCGACTTTGCGGCGCCATTGCACGAAGTTGGCGCGCTCTTGGAAGCTCGCGCGGTGCACACGGGCCGTTCGGCTCGCAACCACTTACTCGCGATGGCAGCGACCAACCGGATCCCACGCAAGCGGGTCGACGAGATGATCGGCCTCGTCGGCCTCGACGGCGTTGCTGGTAAGCGCGTCGGCGGGTTCTCCCTCGGCATGGGCCAGCGGCTCGGAATCGCCTCCGCACTCCTCGGCGATCCTGGTGTGCTGTTGCTCGATGAGCCCGTGAACGGCCTCGACCCAGAAGGCATCTTATGGATCCGCAATCTGTTGAAGGCACTCGCCGCCGAAGGCCGCACAGTCTTCGTGTCGTCACACCTGATGAGTGAGATGGCAGTGACGGCCAGCGAGGTGATTGTCGTTGGACGCGGGAAGCTCATCGCGTCAGGCAGCGTCGCGGAGGTAATCCGCGGCGCGGGGAACGGCGTGGTCATGGTGCGCACCACCGAGGCCGACCGCTTAGGTTCCCTGCTCATCAGTGCCGCCGCCAACGTCCAGAGGCTCTCGCCCGACCTGCTGCAAGTGAGTGGAATGGACAGCGCCGCGATTGGACTAGTGGCCGCACGCGAATCAATCCCGCTGATCGAGTTGACGCCGCAACAGGCGACTTTGGAAGAGGCGTTCATGGAGATCACGCGCGATGCGGTGGAGTTTCATGGCAATGAACTCAGTGGTGGGGAACTTGCGCCAAGTGCAGCGGGGGGTGCGCAATGACGGCGGCGACGATTGCCCCCAGCGACGTTGGGTCGGCACGGATCACCCAGGCCGGCGTGATCCAGTCGGAGTGGATCAAGATCCGCTCGGTGCGTTCAACGTGGTACAGCCTGTTGGCAGCCGTTGTCATGATTGTTGGCCTCGGCACGCTGTTCAGCGCCATTCATACGAATCGGGTGGAGCAAGGGAACGGCCCAGGCGGACAAATCAGCTTGGACGCCACTCAGATAAGTCTGCGCGGCCTATTCCTGGCGCAGCTCGCAATCGGCGTGCTCGGCGTCCTCGTCATTACCGGCGAGTACAGCACCGGCATGATCCGCTCGTCGTTGGCAGCTGTGCCACATCGGCAACCGGTGCTCGTTGCCAAAGCTTTGGTCTTTGGTGCCGTCGTGTTCGTCGTGTCGTTGGCTTCGACTCTTGCTGCGTTCCTCTTGGGCCAGCAGGCACAAGCCAGCACGCACCAACAGGCGTCGCTTGGCACACACGATGCGATACGCGCAATCGTGGGCGGCGCGATCTACCTGACGTTGATCGGCCTGCTCGCGGTCGGTCTCGGCTTCCTGGTCCGCAACACCGCGGGTGCCATCGCAACGCTCTTCGGCATCGTCCTCGTCGCGCCTATCCTTGCGTCCGCGTTGCCCGAGCCGTACTCGAACGACGTGAGCAAGTACCTGCCGCTCAACGCGGGAACGCAGATCCTGCTAACGAGGAACTTCGACCCAACGCAGCTGAGCCCGTGGGTGGGACTCGGTGTGACGGGCCTGTACGCGGTGGTCGCACTGATCGCCGGCGCAGTCATGCTCAAGCGCCGGGACGCCTGATACTGGCGGGGTCGCTGGCGCTAGTTCAGCCCGTACCTGGCATCAGTTGAGCCCGCACTAGGTCTGCCAGCCCAAGGCCCACTGCTCAATGGGCATTCCCCGGCGGCAAGTTCGGGTGCCGCGAGCCGACGTCGTGTCGCCCGCAACCGATCGAAGAGGACGGCTGCAAACCGGCGCATCAACTCGTACCCGAGTACCGGATCCGATGCCATCAGGCCGCGCAGCACGCCAGCGTCGAAGACGATCGCGGTGGTTCGCTCGACGGCGGTCGCCGAGAGGTGCCAGCGGTATGGCGGAAAGAGCCAAGACCAGCCCAGCGCGGCATCAGCGCCAAGGATCTCGACCTCGACCCGGCCGCGATCGGAGATCTCGGCGTCGAGTCGAACCGATCCCTGGCGAATAAGGACGAACTCGCCCGCGACCTGGCCCTCGCGAAAGATCTCGTGCCCTTTCGCGAACGTTTCGCCGTGAGCATGCACGCCGAGCCGACGCAGTGAGTCGACCGGGATCGCGGAGAGGAACGGGTGGCCAGCGAGCGCCGCCGTGCGAACTGAAGTAGTCATGCGCCAATCGAAGCGCAGAGTCGCGATGCAGCTCAGAGCCAGATGTCATCGCGCCTTGGGACCATGGGCCTGACCGCAACTCCTCGGCCCTGGGACTGCGTCCTAACGCAGGTTCCGCGACAGCGGATCGTTTACTGCAGGCGCGGACTGCAGACGGACTTTGACGTCGACGGCAATCGCGCCGGCGGCGGTGACAAACACCGGATTCATATCCAGCTCCGCCAGTTCGGGAATATCGGCAGCCATCGCGGCGGCCCGCAACACCATTTCCTCCAGTGCGCTGACGTCGACTGGTGGACTGCCTCGGTAGCCGGAAAGTAGGGGGGCCATTCGGAGCGATTGGATCTGTCTCTTGGCGTCCTCTGGCGTCATTGGGAGCAGATGGAATGCACGATCTGTGATGAGGTCACCTAACACTCCGCCGAGACCGACCGTGACGACCGGGCCGAACCTCGAGTCAGCGACAACTCCGATAGCGGCTTCGATACCCGGCCCGACCATCGATTGCACGATCGCGTCGACCATCACGTTCCCTAGGCGGTGTTCCATCACCTCGTAAGCGGCAGCGACCTCCGCAGCCGAACGAAGGTTCAACTGCACGCCTCCCGGGCCGGACTTGTCGATGATCGACCCAGCCGCAACCTTCAACGCAACGGGAAAGCCGAGAGCTTCAGCGGCCGAGCCAGCGGCCGCGGCACTTCTGACCAGCACGCTCGGAGTGACTGTCACTCCATAGCTGGCCGCCAGTGAACTTGCTTCCGTGGCGTCAAGCCAGACTTCGCCTGTACCGGAAAGCGCCTTGCAAACGATTGCCCGAGCAGACGTGCTGTCGACGTCTTGAAACTCACGCTCGATTCCACTCGGGCGTTGCCGCCACACCGCGTACCGGACAACCGCGCCGAGTGCTTTCGCGGCTGGTTCTGGGAAAGCGAAGTACGGGGCAACGAGGCGTCCATTCGCGGACCGCAGCTCTGCTGGCGCGTCGACCGCGCCGAGAAAGCAGGCGAGCACGGGCTTCGTCTCGACGTCGGCGCGAACCGTCGTAACCGCACGAGCAAAAGCACCGCTGAATCCTGAGTGGACTGGTGCGTAAACGGCGATGACGGCATCAACATCGCCATCGTCGAGCAAGACCCGGAGTGCGGCCTCAAAAGAGACTGGGTCTGCCCCAGCGCCTAAGTTCACGGGGTTGCTCGGGGCAGTGCCGACCTGGAGTAGACCCGCCAACCGGCGTCGTGTCACGTCGCCAAGTGTCACGACTTCGAGGCCAGCAGCGTCGCAAGCGTCGGTGGTGAGAAGCCCCGGACCGGCGCCGTTTGCAACGATCGCGACACGGCGTCCGTTAGGTAGCGGCGCGAGATCGAAAAGGGTTGCGACATCGAGCAACTCAGCGAGCGACTCCACTCGCGTGACGCCAGCTTGGGCGAACAATGTATCCGCAGCAACGTCGGCGGTGGCGGTAGCGGCGAGTCGCGATGCATGCTCCCGGTCAGTCGGATCGGTTCGGCCAGACTTGACGACAACCACCGGCTTGCTGAGCCCCACTCGCGCTGCGATGCGAGCGAACTTGCGCGGGTTGCCGAGCGATTCAAGGTACAACGCACAGACCTGAGTCGCTGAATCCGCCTCCCACGCGCACAGTAGGTCGTTGCCTGAAACGTCGGCCTTATTGCCTGCAGAGACGAAGCTGGAGATTCCGACACCAACTCGCGCTGCGTACGTCAAGGCGGCAGTACCGACCGCTCCTGATTGCGCCATCAGCCCGATCCCACCGCGCGAGGGCAGGGTCGGTGACAACGTCGCATTGAGCGCGACTGATGGATCGGTGTTCGCGATCCCCAAGCAGTTTGGACCGATCAAGCGCATGCCCGCAGACCGGCAGGCCCGCACGAGTTCGTCTTGGCGTAGCTGACCCGCGGCGCCGACTTCGGCGAAGCCGGCCGCAACAACGACGACGCCTGCGGCACCAGATGTGGCCGCCTCATTCACAACGCCCAGCACCTCACCCGCTGGAACGGCGACAACGACGACATCCACCGGACGCGGCACGTCGGCCAGAGATCGATGGGCTCGGATACCCGCGACCCGGTGCCCCGACCGGTTAACCGCATAAAGAGCACCTCGGTAGCCGCCTCGGACGATATTGGCGAGCACCTGGTGCCCGACACCTGCTGGGTCGATGCCTGCGCCGACAACGACAACTGAGGCGGGCGAGATGATTCTCGCCAGCGACTTTGCTTCCGCTAGTGCTTCACGGGTCCCTACGGCACGACGGAAGTATCCATCAAACTGCAGGGGAAGCTCGACGTGCACGACGTTGGTTCCAGTCTGCTTTGCCATCGGTAAGCCAGCATCACGAAACAGATGAAGCATCGGCGCGTTGCTCGGCAGCACTTCGGCCACAAAACGGGTGATACCGCACGTCATGGCCAACGCGCTGAGATGCTCGAGCAGGAGCATGCCCAGGCCGCGACCGTGTTGAGCGTCGTCCACTAGCACCGCGAACTCGGCGACAGTGGGGTCGTCATCAAGGCGCTCGAACGACGCGACTCCGACGACCTCGTCACCGACTTGCGCTAACAGCGAGCCGTGGTCGTCGCCGGGAGGACGTGTCATCCGCTCCACGTCGCGGCGAGTATTGAGCTCCGACACTGTGAAGAAGCGCATGTGCAGTGCGTCCACGGAAGCTCGCCCATACATCTGCTCAAGGGCCGCGGCGTCAGTCGGGCGCACCGTCCTAATCCGGGCGATGCCCGCGTCGACGAGGAGCACATCCACGTCGACGTCGGGTATCTGCACGGCCATGATCTGTTGCTATCGAATGACTACGACAGGGCAGGCTGCATGATGGACGGCTTGGGCGCTGACCGAACCGAGTAGCAGTTCGGCGAATCCACCGTGCCCACGTGAGCCAACAACGAGCAGATCAGCGTGTGAGCTTCGCTCGACGAGAATCGACGGGGCAGCGCCGTGGACGACATTGGTGATCACACGGTCAGGCGGCAGGTCGACATCTGTTGCGGCCTTCTCGACGATTTCTCGCGCCTGCGCTTCGGGATCAAGCCCCGCGACGACCAGCGGCAGCCCATACGACACCGGTCGCGCCCAGGCGATCAGCAACTCCAAGGTGCCCCCGGTCTTCTTGGCCTGCTCGATACCCCAGGCCACGGCCTTCTGGCTCTGCGGCGATCCGTCCACGCCGACGACGATGAGCGGCCGGCTGATTTCGGGTGTTGTCATGAGTCCTCCTTGTCCGATGGGCTAAGGATCGTGCCAGCGGACAGGCGGCTGTTACGGTCATTAGTCCTTATTGCCTAGCCGCTAGGTCCTTCGTCTCACGACGTGCTGAAGCGAGCAGCCCGCTTACGAAGGTGACGCATCCTGCTGTATCGCGATCGTGGAATCTCTGCTGCGGTCGTGTCCCTGTAGAAGTAGCGCTTGCCCAATTCGATGAGAGCAAGGTACCCGACGACCATGGCGACAAGCGCCGCGAAGAATGCTCCTGGAAGCGGGCTGAATCCGAGCGTGTGGGCGAGCGGAGTGGCGGGGATTAGCGTGCCGATTGTGACGACGCTGAGTGCCGCCAGTGTCAGAGGCAGGCTGGGGTGGCTCCGAAAGAACGGCACCCGACGGGTACGGATCGCGAAGATGACCAGAGTTTGGGTAGCGAGAGACTCGACGAACCAACCCGAGCGGAATTGAGCGGCGCCGGAGTGGAACACCCACAGCATGATGGCGAACGTGACGAAGTCAAAGAACGAGCTAAGCGGCCCAAAGAAGATCATGAATCGGCGGATGAATCCGATATCCCAGTGGGAGGGGCGGCGGAGCTGTTCTTCATCGACGCCGTCTGTCGGGATGGCCAGCTGGCTGCTGTCATAGAGCAGGTTGTTCAGCAGGATCTGAGACGGCAACATTGGCAGGAAGGTCAGGAACAACGACGCGCCGGCAGCCGAGAACATATTGCCGAAGTTGCTGGACGTGCCCATCAGGACGTACTTGATCGTGTTAGCAAAGATCCGCCGCCCTTCGGCGACCCCATCAGCAAGGACGTCGAGGTCTTTCTCGAGCAAGATGACATCCGCGGCGTCTTTGGCCACATCGGTGGCGGAATCCACCGAGATTCCGACGTCGGCGGCGTGAAGGGCAAGCGCGTCGTTGACGCCATCACCGAGGAAGGCCACAGCGCCGCCGGTACGGCGTTGAACGCGGACGATCCGCGCCTTGTGTTCGGGGCTGACCCTCGCGAACACCGTCGTACTGGAGATCGCGGCAGCCAGTGAGGTGTCGTCTAGTGCGTCGACATCTGCACCCGTGAGCGCGGCGCCGTCGCCGAGACCGAGCTCTTGGCAGACCTTAACCGCGACAGCGGCATTGTCCCCAGTCACGACTTTCACCGTGATGCCGAGGGTCGCGAGCCGAGCTAACGCGGTCGCTGCGTCAGGCATAGGGGGATCCAAGAAGACAAGGAGTCCGACGAGGCGGAGGTCGGTTTCGTCCTTGCTGGTCAACGGTTGGGTCTCGCTCGTCGTGCGCGTCGCAACCGCCACGACCCGGTTGCCCGCGGCGAACTCCGCAGCGAGGGAGTCTCGGGCCGCAGCCGGAACACCGACGCAACGGTCGAGGACGGTTTCAGGCGCTCCTTTGGTGACGACCATTAGTTGTCCCGCGGTGTCGCGAATGAGCGCCGAGACCATACGACGATCGTGATCGAACGGCAACACGCTGAGTCGCGTGTAGGCGGCCAAGAATGAGTGCTGCGGCGCAGCAGCGGGTGATTCCCACAGCGCCTGGTCGAGCGGGTTTCCACCGATCGCCCGACCGTCATGTCCGGTGTTTTCCGTGCACAGGAGCCCCCATCGCAAGACAACATCAGCGGAGACATCGCTTGCTGGTACTG
>Ga0208717_1000178_pt1 | contig 27481 bp, 29 predicted proteins | sample NGESurF53shallow_FD_184489 | JGI IMG/M metagenome (GOLD analysis project Ga0208717, IMG submission 184489) | Arctic peat soil microbial communities from Barrow, Alaska - NGEE Surface sample F53-3 shallow (SPAdes) | ecosystem: Environmental > Terrestrial > Soil > Wetlands > Peat ... | reverse complement strand
GGGAGGCGACACGACGGCGCTGCTGTCGCTGATGGCCGAGCTGCGATCTCGTGCTTCGACCAAGCTCGGCGGGGCAGTCGATGCTGCTTCGAGGCCGGTCGTGACGGCTTCTGGCTGCATCGATGATCCAAAAGATCATTGCCCTGCAGCGCATCCGCGGCATCGGCGCGAACTTCTCCACCGTCCTGGTGCGCGAGGTGCTCTGCGGCAATCGGGCTGGAGGTCTCCATCGGCTGCCATACCTTCCGGGCGACCGGCATCACCGCCTATCTCGAAGCTGGCGGATCTCTGGAGAACGCGCAGGCCATGGCCGCGCATGAGAGTCCGAGGACCACCAAGCTTTACGACCGAACGGGCGACGAGATCACCCTCGAAAAGGTCGAACGGATTCGAATCTGACTTGTACAGACCTGTCGCTGAATCCGGGGCCAGCGCAACCGTATCGGCTGCGCGAGCCCGAGCTCCGCTGGCAAACGGACGCCTGCCGTGATGATACATCGTTCTGCTTATGCCACGCACATGAATTTTCACCCTTGCGTAGCCAGTTTGATGGACTAGAGTGTGCCTACCAAAGTGTGGCGACCTGTAACTGATGTCTCAAATATGATAACCGCTGGGCAGATGCGCGCCGCTCGCGCCCTGCTTCAGATTGATCAACGCCAGTTGGCCGAGATCTCGGGCCTGTCGCTGCCCACCATCCAGCGCATGGAAGCGAGCGAGGGCGTGATCCGGGGGAACATCGACTCCCTCTCGAAGCTGATCGGCGCCTTGAATACCGCCGGCGTCGAACTCATCGGCGACGGCGCGGCCAGTCAGGACGGCGGCCGCGGTGTCAGACTAAGCGGTGTCAGACTAAGCAGACGCGCCGGATGAGCGTCGCGCTGCTCTGCATCCTGGCCCTGCTTGGCACGGGGGTGGCCGGCGCGGCGCGTGCCCACGCCCCGGATGGCCGGCCCGTTGTGTATGGGGTGAGCTTGGCGCTGTGCGTCATCCTCGGCCTGACCGGGCTCTCGGCGCTGAGCGCATCCCCCACCACACTGACGCTGCCCCTCGGCCTGCCCTGGATCGGGGCGCGGTTCCGGCTGGACGCGCTGGCCGCCTTCTTCCTGGTGGTGGTCAATCTCGGCGGTGCCGGGGCGAGCCTTTATGCCATCGGCTACGGCCGGCACGAGACGATGCCTGAGCGCGTGCTGCCGTTCTATCCGGTGTTTCTGGCCAGCCTGAACCTGGTCGTGCTCGCCGACGATGCATTCACCTTCCTGTTCGCCTGGGAACTGATGTCGCTCGCCTCCTGGGCGCTCGTGGTCGCGCATCACCGCGAGGCGGAGAGCATCCGCGCCGGCAACGTCTATCTGATAATGGCGGGTTTTTCCGGCCTCGCGTTGCTGCTGGGATTTGGCCTGCTCGCCGGGCCGACCGGAAGCTATGACTTCGCGGCGATGCGCGCGGCGCCGCCGTCGCCCGGCGTGGCCGGGCTGGTGCTGGTGCTGGCGCTGCTCGGCGCCGGCTCAAAGGCGGGCCTGATCCCGCTGCACGTCTGGCTGCCGCTCGCCCATCCCGCGGCCCCGAGCCACGTCTCCGCCCTGATGAGCGGTGTGATGACCAAGGTCGCGGTCTATGGCTTCGTGCGCATCGTCTTCGATCTCCTAGGCGTGCCGACCTGGTGGGGCGCCGTCCTGGTGCTCGCGCTCGGCGGCGCGACGGCGGTGCTCGGCGTTCTGTACGCATTGATGCAGCACGACCTCAAGCGTCTGCTCGCGTACCACACGGTGGAGAACATCGGCATCATCTTCATCGGGCTCGGCCTCGCGATGGCGTTCCGCGCCAACGGCTTCGCGCCCGGTGCGGCCCTCGCGCTGACCGCCGCGCTGTTCCACGTGTTCAACCACACCGTCTTCAAGAGCCTGCTGTTCTTCGGTGCCGGCGCCGTGCTGAGGGCAACCGGCGAGCGCGACATGGAGCATCTGGGCGGGCTCATCCACCGCATGAAGCTGACCAGCTTCGCCTTCCTGATCGGCTGTGCCGCGATCTCGGCGCTGCCGCCGCTGAACGGGTTCGTCTCCGAGTGGCTGACCTTCCAGGCGATCCTGCTGCGCCCCGACCTTCCACAATGGGGGCTCAAGGTCATGATCCCGGCCGACGGCGCACTGCTGGCACTGGCCGCGGCGCTGGCCGCCGCCTGCTTCGTCAAGGCGTTCGGCGTGACCTTCCTCGGCCGCGCGCGCACCGAAGCGGCGGAGCGGGCCACCGAGGTCGATCGCTTCTCGCTCTGCGCCATGCTGGGCTTCGCGGCGCTCTGCCTGCTCGCGGGCGTGCTGCCGGGCGTGCTGATCGACGCGCTCGCGCCCGTTTCGCGCGCGCTGCTCGGCGCGCGCGTGCCGGCGCAGCTCGCACTGTCCTGGGTCTCGATCGTCCCCGTGGCAGCGGCGCGCGGTTCCTACAACGGGCTGCTGATCTTCGCCTTGATCGCCGCCGCCACCTCGCTCACCATTCTCGTCATCCACCGCTTCGCCTCGCACGCGGTGCGCCGCGCGCCAGCGTGGGATTGCGGCTTCCCGGACGCCCGGCCGATCACGCAGTACACCGCCGACAGCTTCGCCCAGCCGATCCGGCGCGTGTTCGGGACGACTGTTTTCCGCACCCATGAGACGGTGCGCATGCCGCCGCCGGGCGATATCGCCCCTGCGAGCATCCACAAATCGAGCCGCGACCCGGTCTGGGACGCGCTCTACGCACCGCTCGAAGACGGCATCGGCTGGACCGCGCGAGTCATGAACCGGCTACAGTTCCTGACCATCCGCCGCTATCTGGCCCTCGTCTTCCTGACGCTCGTGGCCCTGCTGTTCGCGCTCGCGTTATGGCAGTGATCGGCGAGGCGCTCGTGCAGGGCGGGCAGGTGCTCCTGGTGCTGCTGGGCGCCCCCCTGCTCACTGGCCTCACTCGCAAGATGAAGGCCCGGTTGCAGCGCCGGCGCGGCGCCCCGGTGCTCCAACCCTACCGCGATCTTTATCGCCTGCTTGGCAAGGAAGCGGTTGTCGCCGACAGCGCCTCCTGGCTGTTCCGCACCGCGCCCTACCTGATCTTCGCGCTCACCTGGACCGCCGCGGCCATGGTGCCAACCTTCGCGACCGGTCTGCCGCTGTCCGGAGCGGGCGATCTCATCGCCGTTATCGCCTTGCTCGGCGCCGCGCGCTTCCTGCTGGCGCTGGCCGGAATGGACATCGGCACCGCCTTCGGCGGCATCGGCGCTTCGCGCGAGGTGATGATCGCCGCGCTCGCCGAGCCGGCGATGCTGATGGTTGTGATCACGCTGGCGCTGGTCGCCGGCTCGACGCAGCTCTCCACCATCGCCGATTTCATGCTCTCCCCCGAAGCCGGCCTGCGCGTCTCGCTGGCGTTGGTGCTGGTCGCTTTCGTCATCGTGGCCCTGGCGGAGAACGCGCGCATCCCGTTCGACAACCCGGCCACGCATCTCGAACTGACAATGGTACACGAGGCGATGGTGCTGGAATATTCTGGCCGCCACCTCGCGATGATCGAACTGGCGGCTTCCCTCAAGCTGCTGCTCACCATCTCGATGATCGCCTGCGTCTTCTTCCCGTTCGGACTGGTGCGCGGCGCCGACGGAGTGGGCGGCTATCTGATCGGCATCGCCAGCTATGGCGCGAAGATCGGCGTGGCCGCCGCGCTGCTCGGCACGTTCGAGACGTCGATCGCCAAGATGCGCGTGTTTCGCGTCCCCAGCCTGCTCGGCGTAGCGCTGATGCTGGGGCTGCTGGGAACGCTGCTGCTTTACGTCGCGCGGGGCCTCTGATGCACGGGCTCTCCTTCGAGGTGGCCAACACGCTGGCCGGCCTCCTGGTGCTCGTCAGCTTCCTCATGATCTATCAGGATCGGCTGCCGGCCCTGCTCAACGTACTCGGGCTGCATGCCTTCATCCTGGCGTTGGCGGTGGTCTGGCAGGCGTACGTTCAGGACGCCCCTTCCCTCTACGTCACCGCTGCGATCGCGCTTGGCTTCAAGGCGGCGCTGATCCCCACGGTGCTCCAGCGGATCGTCGTTCGCCTCGGCATTCACCGCGAGATCGAGGCGGTGACCGGCACCGGGCTGACCATGCTTGCCGGTATGGGCCTGGTCGCGCTCTCGCTCGAACTGATGCTGCCGGTGACAACGCATGCCGATCCGGTGACGCGCGAGGACATCGCGCTCGCGCTTTCCGTCGTGCTGATCGGGCTGATGATGATGGTGACGAGGCGGAACGCCGTGAGCCAGGTCGCCGCCTTCCTGTCGATGGAGAACGGCATCGACCTGGCCGCCGCGGGGGCGCGAGGCATGCCGTTCGTGGTCGAGATCAGCATCGCCTTCTCGGTGCTGGTCGCGTTCCTGGTGATCGGGATCTTCCTGTTCCGCATCCGCGAGCGGTTCGACACGGTCAACATCCACGCACTCGACCAATTCCGCGGAGAGCGCCGATGATCCCGCTCGCCGGCGTGCTCGGCGCGCCGCTGCTCGGCGTCGCGGTACTGGCGCTGACCCCCGGCTACCGGCTGTCGGCACGGCTCAACGTGGTCCTGAGCCTTGTCGCGTTCGCCGCGGCGCTGCTGCTGCTCCTGGACCGGCCGGAGACCAACCGGTTCCTGTTGATAGACGACCTCAACGTGGTCTTCGTCGTGTTGTCGACCTTCGTCGGCTTCACCACCAGCATGTTCAGCGCGAGCTATATCGGCCATGAGCTGGAGACCGGACGCCTCACCCCGGCTTATCTGCGATTCTACCACGCCATGTTCCAGGTGATGATGTTCGGGATGAACTTGGCATTGGTCTCGAACAACATCGGCCTGATGTGGGTGGCGGTGGAACTGGCCACGCTTTCCACCGTCATGATGGTCGGCATCTACCGCACGCACGAGGCGCTGGAGGCGGCCTGGAAATACTTCATCCTCGGCAGCGTCGGGATCGCGCTGGCGCTGTTCGGAACGATCCTCGTCTATCTCGCCGCCGTGCCGGTGGTGGGTGGCGGCCTCGACGGCATGGCCTGGACCGTGCTGCTGGCGCACGCTGGCGGCTTCGATCCCAAGCTGCTCGACATCGCCTTCGTGTTCCTGCTGCTCGGTTACGGCACGAAGGTGGGACTCGCGCCGATGCACGCCTGGTTGCCGGACGCGCACGCCGAGGGGCCGACGCCGATCTCCGCGGTGCTGTCGGGGCTGCTGCTGAACGTGGCGCTCTATGCACTGCTGCGTTTCAAGATCCTCCTGGCGGCCTGCCCCGGGGGGATCGCGCCGGGCCCGCTCATGATCGCGCTCGGCCTGCTATCGCTGCTGTTCGCCAGCCTCATGCTGTACCGCCGGCGCGACATCAAGCGCCTGTTCGCCTATTCCTCGATCGAGCACATGGGCATCATCGTGTTCGCCTTCGGCATGGGGGGCCCGCTCGGCAACTTCGCCGGTCTGTTGCAAATGGTCATGCACAGCTTGACCAAATCGGCGATCTTCTTCTCCGTGGGTCACGTCGCGCAGGTGAAGGGCACGCAGCGCATCGCCGAGATGGGCGGCCTGACCGAAACGCACCCGCTGCTTGGCTGGAGCCTGGTCGCCGGTGTCGTCGCGATCGTCGGCCTGCCGCCGTTCGGCGTGTTCACCAGCGAATTCCTGGTGGTCAGTTCGACCTTCGCACGCCAGCCACTGCTGGCGGTGCTGCTGGTGATCGGGCTGCTCGTCGCCCTCGGCGCGCTGCTGCTGCGCGTGTCATCGGTGGCGTTCGGCGAGGTGCGCGGCCCGGTCAGGCGGGTGCAGGCCTCCTACGTGCCGATATTCGCCCATCTCGGGCCGGTGCTGGTTGCTGGGGTGTATCTGCCCGGACCGTTAGTGGCGTGGTTTCAGCACGTCGCGGTGCTGCTGGGATGAGCGGCTGGGAAGACGCGGGCGCGCGGCTGGCGGGCGGGACGGCGAGCTTGGTCAGCCTCTGGGGAGAGCGCGGCCGCGTGCACGCGGCGCTGCTGGAAGGCGACTCGGTGGAGCATCTCGCCCTCGACTGTCCTGACGGACGGTTCCCATCTCTCGGCCGGGTCCACGCACCGGCGATTCGCCTGGAGCGCGCGGCGCGGGATCTATACGGGCTGGAGCCGATCGGCCTGCCCGACATGCGCCCGTGGCTCGACCACGGCCCCGAGCCGACCGCCTATCCGTTCCTGCCCGTCGAGGGCGAGAACCTGCATCAGGTTCCGGTCGGTCCGGTGCATGCCGGCATCATCGAGCCCGGACATTTCCGCCTCACCTGCGACGGCGAAACGGTGGTACGGCTCGAGGAACGACTCGGCTACGTGCATCGCGGCGTCGATCGGCTGATGGAAGGCGCGGAACTCGACTGGGCGGCCCGGCTGGCGGGCCGCATCTCTGGCGACAGCACGGTGGCCTATGCGCTGGCCTTCGCGCGCGCGGCCGAGCAGGCGATCGGTTGCGCGCCGCCGCCGCGCGCTGTCTGGCTGCGTGCCCTGATGGCGGAGCTGGAGCGGCTGGCCAATCATCTCGGCGATATCGGGGCGATCAGCAATGACGCCTCCTTCGGTCTCATGCAGGCGCATTGCGCCATTCTGCGCGAGCGCGTGTTGCGCGTGTCCGACGCTTGCTTCGGTCACAGGCTGATGATGGATTGCGTCCTGCCGGGCGGCACCGCGTGCGATCTGTCAGCCGAGGGAGCCGCCCTGCTCCGCGCCCTGGTCGGGGAAGTGCGCACTCGCTTCGCGCCGCTGGTCAATCTCTACGATCTGACCGCGTCGCTCCAGGACCGCACGGTTGGCACCGGCATCCTGCGCCCGGAGTTGGCGCGGCAATTCGGCGCCGGCGGCTATGTCGGCCGGGCATCCGGCCGCGACTTCGATGCGCGCCGGGCCCCGGGATATGCTCCGTACGACGTGCTGGCTTTCGAGGTTCCGGTGCTGGCCGAAGGCGATGTGAACGCGCGCGTCTGGATACGCATCAAGGAAATCGAGCAGAGCCTGCGTCTGGTCGAGCAGTTGCTCGACGCGCTGCCGGAGGGATCCATCCGCTCCGAGGTGGTTGCGGACACAGGCGAAGGGATGGCGCTGGTCGAGGGGTTCCGCGGCGACGTGTTCGTCTGGCTTCGCCTCGACGCCGGGCGCGTCGTCCATTGCCACGCTCGCGACCCGTCCTGGTTCCAGTGGCCGCTGCTGGAAACGGCGATCGAGGGCAACATCGTCGCGGACTTCCCGCTCTGCAACAAATCGTTCAACTGCTCCTACGCGGGGCACGACCTCTAGGCGCACATGCGAAAGACACTCCAGCAAGGCCTGCTCCGCGCCGCGCTGAGCGAGCCGCCGCCGACACGGATCGACGACCCCGCAGTGATCACCCTGGCACGCACGCTCGATGGCGCCGCGCAGCGGACGCTCGGCCGAAGCCTGTCGCTCCGTACGGTCGATGCCGGTTCCTGCAACGGCTGCGAGCTGGAAATCAACGCACTCAACAACGCCTTCTACGACCTGGAGCGGTTCGGCCTGCGCATCGTCGCTTCGCCTCGGCATGCCGACGTGCTGACCGTCACCGGGCCGGTGACCCACAACATGCGTCAGGCCCTCGAACGGACCTATCACGCCATGCCTCACCCGAAATGGGTGGTCGCGGTCGGCGGCTGCGCGCGCGACGGCGGCATGTTCGCCGCCAGCCCTCTCTGTGCCGGAGGGGTCGCGGCGGTCCTGCCGGTTGATCTCTGGATCGCGGGCTGCCCGCCGACACCACTCGCCCTTCTGAGCGGACTGCTCACGCTGCTCCGGCGGCCCTCATCGGGAGGGCCGCCCCGGGGCCGGTAGCATGCAGACGGCCCCGTACCCTCGGTGAGGTCGAGCGCATCCGGCTCTGAGCCTAGTGCTCTGACTCATACGGACGATGCAGGTAGTCTGTCGAGCTTGGCGAGGATCGAGGCGGCCGATGCCTTCCAGACGAACGGCTTTGGCTTGGCATTGTGTTCGGCGAGGTAGCGCTTGATGGCCGCGTGCAGGTCAACGATCGAGTGGAAGCTGCCGCGACGAATGCGCTCGCGCGTCAGCACTGAGAAGAAGTTTTCGACGGCGTTCAGCCACGACCCGGAGGTCGGCGTGAAGTGGAAGGTCCAGCGCGGAGGTTGTGCAATCCACGCCTTGACCTTGGGATGCTTGTGCGTGGCGTAGTTGTCGACCACCGCCGATCAGCTTGCCGCGCGGGATCGCGCGCTCGACGTTGTTGAGGAAGTGGATGAACTCCTTATGCCGGTGCTGCTGTGAAGCTGCCCCGTTTCCGTGGACAGTTGTCGGCTTGGGTGATTACGCCTTCATGAGCATTTGCTCCTCGTAAGCGATCGGCGATAGATAGCTGAGCGCGGAATGCCGCCGTGCCTGGTTGTACCAGCCCTCGATGAAGCGGAAGACCGCCATGCGGGCCTCGACCTGTGAGCCGAACCCGGCGGCGTGCCAGCAGTTCGCATTCGAGCGTCGCAAAGAAGCTCTCGCACATGGCGTTGTCATAGGCGTCGCCAACCGACCCCATGGACTGGCGCACGCCCGCTTCCCGGCAACGGCCGCCGAACGCCAGCGAGGTGTATTGCTTGAGTTCAACCGGTCGTCGCAACGGTCGTCTGCGCCGATCGCAGGACTTGATCAAGCGCCTCGGCGGGCGTTCTCCAGTCCGGAGTCTTGCGAGGCCTGGCGTTGAGGGTTGCAGCCACCGCCGCGAGGTCGTCCGCACTGCGCGCGCTCAGGTCGGTGCCCTTCGGGAAATACTGCCGCAGCAGACCGTTGGTGTTCTCGTTCGTGCCGCGCTGCCACGGGCTGTGGGGATCGCAGAAGTAGACCGGCAGGCCCGTGTCGATCCGCAGCCGTGCGTGCTGGGCCAGCTCCGCTCCCTGATCCCAGGTCAGCGATCGACGGAGCTGCTCCGGCAGGGTGGTGATCGTGCGCGCGATGGCGTCGCGCACCGCCTCGGCACCGTGCCCGGCGAGCGCCGGCCCGTTCTTCACGCGAGCTTCCAGACCGTGGTCCGCCATCCGAGGCAAGTGGAGCAGCATCGTGAACCGCGTCGTGCGCTCGACCAGGGTGCCGATCGCGGAACTCTCCAGCCCCAGGATGAGATCCCCTTCCCAGTGGCCCGGCACTGCGCGGTCACCCACCTCCGCCGGTCGCTCGCTGATCATGATCTCGGGGACGATGAAAGATTTGCCCCGTCCGCGGGTGCGTGCCCGCGGCACGCGCAACCTCCGTCCGGTGCGCAAACAGGCGGTCAGCTCGCGGCGCAGAGCCCCCCGACCTTGCACATAAAGCGACTGGTAGATGGCTTCGTGGCTAATGCGCATCGTTTCATCGTCCGGGAAATCGAGCCGTAGGCGATGGGCAATCTGCTCCGGCTCCGCGCCGAGGCCCACCGACGATCCTGCCGAGGTCCGTGTCGGCGCCCCTTCCAGGACACCGATGGCCCGGGAACCGCAGTCCCGCCAGGAGTGCCGACCACGCCCGCCGTCGGCCGCCGCAATGGGTGCGATCGCCAGCGTGGCAACTGAGCCGATCCCCTGGCACCGCGCGATCTGCCGGCCGGGGTTATCCCCGGGTTAACGAAGTTGGCGGAGACAAGCGGCTCGACCGACCAACGGACTTCGAGCCATGCCGACGGTGCCAGCTCCACTCATCGCCGACACGGCGCCGACGGAAGCGCATCTGACAGAGTACGACCGCGCGCATCTCGGAGCGTATCTGCGCCTGCTCGACGCAGCCGCGGAGGATGCGCCGTGGGAGGAGGTCGCCGCCATCGTCCTCGGCATCCAACCGTGCGCCGAGCCCTATCATGCACGTCGCGCTCATGACACGCATCTCGCGCGTGCTCGATGGATGACGGAGCACGGCTATCGCGAGTTCCTGAGATCAGCGTGAGGGCGCGACGGTCCTGGATAGGCGGCGTTCCGGAGTCCGATAACCTATCGCTAATCAGTTCTCGGTAGCGTCTCAAGTTCCAGGTGTGCCGGGCCCCGACGTCAGGGAAGGCGGGATCCCCGGTTGACCCGGCGCAATAATGAGGGCGGCAGTGGAGCTGGGAGACGGAGACGTGTCGAAGGGAAGTTGGCGGGCTGCGGATGCTCACCACGGCGCCGCGTTCCTGGACCCTGCCGAACTCGCCTGGGAGTTCCTGCGCCGCAATCCGGACTACCAGGCCGCCTTCACTGCCCACCCCAGGACCACCGATCGCGGGACCGCTGGCCCAGCACGGCGTTGGGGCCTCCGCTTCCTGGCTGACCCCAGGCAGGCGGCGGACGAAGCCGTCGTCTTCTGGCATCCCGAGGAACTGGCGTCGGTCATCATTCTCGCGCCCGCACCCACTCGCTTTGGCCTGGAGCCCTTCGTCGTGGACGATTGGCTGATGCGCCTGCCACGCCGCTCAGGTGACGACGGGACGCACGTGCTGCTCAAGGACGGCAAGGTCCGATACCAGATCCTGCTGACTACTCCGCCGAAGAACGGCGCGGCACGTCATGCGGTGGTGCCGCTGGACGTCACCACGCCCCGGCGCGCGCACGCGACACACGAGTTCTGGGATTACGCCGCACGCGGCCATCCCCGACCGAGATTCGTGGGCGCCAGCCGTATCGAGCGGCTGAACATGGCGTTGCGTGTGCTCGACCTGCGTTCGTCGGGCGCGAGCTACCGCGACGTCGCGCAAGCGCTGTTCGGCCCTCAGGCGGCCGACGGCGCGCCCTGGAAGACCGCAGCCGTCCGCGACACGGTGATCCGCCTGGTGCGGACCGGCCTGTTCATGATGCGCGGCGGATACGCGCGGCTTCTGGGACCGTTCCGGGCTGATCCCTCACCTCGGTCCCGATCGCCGTAGCAGCTGCGATCCGCTCCATCATCCCCCCCCCGATTGCCGTAGCAGCCTGCCGGGGGTGGTGAATTCAGCACCCCCTATCTTCACCATCCCCCTGCGCTAATCCGCCCCGCCACTGTGACCGATGACGGCCGCCGATCCCCGGCGGCCTTCCCGCACGTCACGGAGGCATCTCATGTCAGCCGCAAGCGCCCAGCTCCCGCCGCGCTATTTGCGTACGCCCGAAGCCGCCCGCTTCGTCGGGCTATCCCTGCGGACGCTGGAGAAGCATCGCACCTACGGCACCGGGCCGCGCTACTCCAAGCTCGGCGGCCGCGTCGTCTATCGCCTCGAGGACCTCCAGGCCTGGGTGGCGCTCGGCGCCAAGGCCTCCACCTCGGACCCGGGCGTCGGCACCGTGCTGCCGGCCAAGCGCCATGCCGCATTCCTGGGGAGTGCCGCTCAGGCGCGGCGCTGAATTACGCCGCTCATGACCACGCACCACCGCACCAGGCCGGAGCGCGAGCAGCTGGAGCTGTTCCGCGCCTTGCCGGGCGATCTCGCGCCAAGGGACGCACAGGACCTCATGGCCTATCCGTTCTTCAGCCTCTCCAAGACCCCCCGCACGACGCCGATCGACTTCCGCATGAACGGCATCGCCATCCGCGTCGAGGCGGTTCCCGAGCACGGGATGGCGACGATCTGGGATGCCGACGTGCTGATCTGGGCGGCAAGCCAGATCGTCGAGGCGCGCGACGCCGGCCTGCGCACCTCCCGCCTGATGGCGGCGACGCCGCATGAGATTCTCACCTTCGTCGGCCGCGGCACGAGCGCGCGCGACTATCACCGTCTGAAGGCGGCGCTCGATCGGCTGCAATCGACCACCGTCGCGACCTCGCTGCGCCAAACCAGTCAGCGGCGCCTGCACCGCTTCTCCTGGATCAACGAATGGAGCGAACGCGCCGACGCGCACGGGCATGCCGACGGCATCGACCTCATCATGCCCGATTGGTTCTACCGCGCCGTCCTCGACGATGCGCTCGTGCTGACGATCGACCGCGCGTATTTCACCCTGACGGGCGGGCTGGAGCGCTGGCTCTATCGGCTCGTGCGCAAGCATGCAGGCCGCCAGCATGCGGGCTGGCGGTTCGATTTTCGCCATCTCCACGGCAAATCGGCGAGCCTTTCGCCGTTCAAGCGCTTCGCTTTCGAGTTGCGCGACATCGCCCGCCGCCAGCCACTGCCAGGCTATCACCTTGCCGTGGAACGTGTGACGGGCGGACGCGAGTTCCTTGCATTTACCGCCGTTCCTTTATCCACAAACGCCTGTGGACAAGCTGTTGGTGCGGTCGTGCTATCGGGAACCAATGGGCTCGTGCCATCAGGAACCGGAGGCACGTGCTATCAGGAACCGAAAGAGGCGATTCAGCTAAGCGAATCAATCACTCCCGGACCGCTTAACTTAGACTCTAACTTAGAAGAGTCTAACACTTCAATTGTAGGGGCTCACCAGGAGCGGTGGATAACCGTGCGGGGCGACCAATGATCGTCGCGCTGCCCGCCCGGAAGGACGGCCTCGGCATGACGAGGCTCGCTTTGCATCTCGCGGGCGGATGGGTCCGTGAAGGAAAGCGGATCGGCCTGGTCGACGGCCATCCGCACGAGTGCGCGCCCGCTCGACCCGAAAAGCGACGGAGAGAGGTCTGGTCGAGACTCTTCGGTGTCATCGGCCCGGCTTGCGATACGCGCCACAGGGAGACGCCCCAGCTGACCTGGGACGCCGATCAGATCGTTGTCGACGGACCGCCGCGTGTCGCCGCGCTGATCCGCCCGGCTTCGGTGGCAGCCGATCTGGCCGACATGCTGCGTGCTCTGCTCGCGCACGAAGCCCCCGACCATGTCGGGGCTATGCCATGAGCTCGCGCGCATCCGATGGCCTCACGCATGTCGAGCTGATCTGGCTGGAGAAGCGGATCGAGCACTGGACCCGCTTCGGTCGCGACGTCGCCGAGCAGATCCTCGATCGCCGCCGGCGCATCCTGAGCTTCGCGCCCGACAGCGTCTTCGCCTATGTCCGCTGGGCCGGGAATGACTTCGGTACCATCGTGTCTCGCATCGACATCCTGCGCGCCGTTCGCCCCGATGAAGCCTTCTCGACCATCGGCTACGTGCGCCCCGGTGGTGAAATCCTGCTGCGCGTTTCCGGGTGGCCGAAAGTCGAACGCGTGCTGCAGGCCATCGACGCCGTCGAGCGGGCGGGCGTCGATCCGGCCGATGCCTGTCCCGATCACTGGCGACACGTCCAGAACCGCCTCGCCGCCGGCGACATGCCGCGAGCCTACACGCCCGAGCGCCACCGGAGTTGGCTTCTGCGCAGGAGAGCCGAACCATGACCCGCTTCGGATTCGTCATGACGACGTATTTCACGACCCTGGGTGTTGGGCTGTCGGCTCTGTTTCACCCGGCACCGAGGCTTATCTGGAACGTCAGCGCGAGCGTGCCAATCGGCCTCTATGCCGTGCGGCCGACTGGCGCGCTCCGGGTCACCGAGCTGGTTGTCGTCGCGCCCCCCAAGCCGCTTGCAAGCTTCCTCTCCGATCGCGGCTATCTGCCGAAAGGCGTGCCGCTCCTGAAGCGGATCCTCGCCCTTCCAGGACAGACCGTCTGCCGCGCCGATCGCACGATCATCGTCGACGGGCTCGTCATGGGCGACGCGCTCGAACGAGACCGGCAGGGCCGGCCGCTGCCTGTCTGGCAGGGCTGTCGCGCCGTCGCGCCCGGCGAAGTCTTCCTGATGAACTGGGACGTGGCGGATTCCCTGGACAGCCGCTATTTCGGGGCCCTGCCGGCTAGCTCGATCGTCGGCCGGGCCGCGCCTCTTTGGACCGATGGGGAGGGCTGACCGTGCCGCGCGCTCGCGAATATCCAGCCGTTTCGCCGCAATCGGCAAGGCAATACCCCTTCTCCTTCCCGGCCACGGTCCGCACAGCCGAGAACAGTCCCCATCAATCGTGGCGCTTGAGGATCACGGCGCTCGCCATCGCCCTGGTGGTGTCCTCCGTGCTCGCGGTCGGCGGTGCTGCCGGTGCGGAAATGGGATCACCGGTGACGCACAACGGGCCGGCGTTGGCGTTGGATCCACCCGCCGAATTCATCGTGGAAGCCTCGCATCGGTTCGGTGTGCCAGCGTCCTGGATACGCGCCGTGATGCACGTCGAAAGCGGCGGCGACGTACACGCTCTCTCCCCCACGGGCGCGATGGGGCTGATGCAGATCATGCCGGAAACCTGGACTGGTCTGCGCTCGCGCTACCACCTCGGCACGGATCCCTACGACCCGCGCGACAACATCTTCGCCGGCGCTGCGTATCTTCGCGAGCTGCACGATCGCTATGGGGCGCCTGGGTTCCTCGCCGCCTACAACGCCGGGCCGCTGCGGTACGAAGACCATCTGACCACTGGTCGGCCGCTGCCTGTCGAGACACGGGCATACATGGCTGTGCTCGCGCCGATGATCGGCAGCGAACCGGAGGATGGCGTGATCGTTGTCGCCACCGCTACCCGCTCATGGATCGACGCACCGATCTTTGCCCCACGCGGCGAGAGCAAGTCGTCGGAGGCTCGACCGCCGTCCGATCCGCCATCAGGGCGTCCTTCGGTCAGCGGCCGCGTGCAGGACTTTACCGCGCTCGCACCGCAGTCGGAGGGCTTGTTCGTCCGCATCGCCAGTCGGAATTCAAAGCCATGAGCGCGAACGTGCCTCATCGCACTCTGTCGGGCGGTCTCGCAGGTTTGGCGGTGAGAGGGGAAGTGCGGGGAAGCACGACGCACGGATGGCAAGATAAAAGCGCCGACCGAGATCGGGCGCATGTGGTTGGTTGTGTTGGGTATCTTCGGCATTCAGGGTACCCAGCCTGCTGGCGATTCTCTCTGAAACTCCAACGATTTCAATGTTCCCCGCGCCGTCGCCATCGCACGCGGAGATGCCCTCCGCCATGACGACGCGTGACGATGGCCTCAATATTCGCCCCGGCCGCATCCGGCACGGCAATCAGGGCGCCAAGCATCCCAAGAGCTTCGTCGGCGAGGTGATGCGGGCCGCGAAGAAGGCCGGTCACACTGGCAAGACCTTTGGTCGCAGCGGCGGGACCAAAGGCCGATCGACGTTCGGGCGAGGCCGGCGCGCGGCCCTGTCCCTGTCCTCGCGCTCGCCCGGCCGACGCGTCGTTATCATGACGCGGATCGTACGCCACCAGGGCAAACGTTTCCGTTCGGCGCAGCTCGCAAAGCACGTCGCCTATCTGAAGCGCGAGGGCGTCACCCACGATGGTACGGATGCGCGGATGTTCAATGCCGCTTTGGACGACGCTGACACACGAACCTTCGCCGAGCGCTGCGAGGACGACCGGCACCATTTCCGGTTCACGATCTCGCCCGAAGATGCTCCGGAAATGGCTGACCTCCGCGCCTTCACGCGCGAGCTCATGGCCGACGCCGAGCGCGATCTCGGAACCAAGCTGGACTGGGTCGCCGTCGATCACTGGAACACCGACAATCCGCATATTCATGTGCTGGTGCGCGGCCGCGCCGATGACGGGCAGGACCTTGTCGTCAGTCGCGACTACATCAGCCATGCGTTCCGCAATCGCGCCGCCGAGCGGATCACGCTGGAGCTCGGGCCACGCAGCGAACAGGAGATCCGGTCCGGCCTGCAGAAGGAGGTCGAGGCGGAGCGGTGGACGAGCCTCGACCGCGCCCTGCGCGATATCGCAGACGACGGCGCCGGCGTCGCCGATCTACGTCCCGGTGGACCAGGCGAGAATCCCGAATTGCGTCGCCTGCTGCTCGGCCGCGTCGCCAAACTCGAGCGGTTGGGACTCGCCGAGCGGATCGGCTCGCGCCATTGGACCTTGAAGCCCGGCCTCGAGCAGACGTTGCGCGACCTCGGCATCCGCGGCGACATCATAAAGACCATGCACCGGGCCATGGCCGGCGCAGGGCAGGAGCCCGACGTGACGGGCTTCGCCTTGCACGGCGACGATCTCACCGATCCCGTGCTCGGCCGCCTGATTGGGCGCGGCCTTCACGATGAGCTGAAGGGCACGGCCTACGCGATCGTCGAAGGCGTTGACGGCCGAACGCACCATCTACGCTTCTCCGATCTGGAGATGACCGGCGACGCCCGGCCCGGCTCGATCGTCGAGGCTCGGTCCTACGAGGATGCCTCCGGCCGAAAACGGCTGTCGCTCGCCACGCGTTCGGACTTCACCGTCGAGGCGCAAATCGCCGCGCCGGGCGCGACCTGGATCGACCGCCAGCTTCTCGCGCGCGACCCGGCGACGAGCGGCGGCGGGTTCGGAGCCGCGGTGCGCGAGGCGATGGACCGCCGCACGAACCATCTTGTCGAGGAGGGCTTGGCTCGGAGACAGGGCCAGCGCATCGTCTTCGCTCGCGATCTTCTCGACACCCTGCGCCGGCGGGAGCTGGACGACACGGCCGCCAGGCTCTCGGTGGAAACGGGGCTTGTGCATCGCGCGTCAGTCGAAAGCGGACATGTCGCAGGTGTCTACCGTCAGCGACTCACGCTCGCTTCGGGCCGTTTCGCCATGATCGACGACGGTCTTGGCTTCCAGGTGGTGCCCTGGCGACCGGCTCTGGAACAGCAACTCGGGAGACAAGTCTCAGGCGTGATATCTCCTGGCGGCGGCATCGATTGGAGTTTTGGGCGCAAGCCCGGGCTGGGCATCTGACTGATGTCCAATGGCGAAAACGGACGGTAAGCAGACCCTCGTGAGCGAGAGACCTCCTCTCACCAGACGCCCGGAATCAGCCGGAACCTGACCTGCCTTGCGTACTCGTCGTAGCCGAAGAGTTCGTGGCGCAGCATCCGCTTTGATGGGTTCCGGCGCAATACCCGCGAGCAGGAGTGGAACCCGAACGTCAGTTGCGATTCGAGAGCTGACTCGCAAGTCATCCGATTCATACGCTACGGCGCTCGGGACACCGCGTCTCAACGATTCCGGCTTGCTGTTTATTCTCGAACCCGTGCTGATCTTCCGTCGCCATGAATGCGACTAAGATCCTCTGGAGTCAGGTGCTCCTCGTTAGCGCCGTCGTGCTCGCCTTCATTTGGGCGGCGACGGAATGGACCGCGTGGAGGCTCGGCTTCCAACCGCGGCTCGGCAATCCCTGGTTTGCCCTGTTTGGCTGGCCCGTCTACCAGCCGCCCGCGTTCTTCTGGTGGTGGTTCGCCTATGACGCCTACGCCCATGACACCTTCGTCGTAGGCGGCTTCATCGCGGGTGCGGGTGGAGTCGCCGCGATCGTCGTCGCCGTCACGATGTCGGTCTGGCGGGCCCGTGAGGTCAAGCGGGTCACCACCTATGGCTCGGCGCGCTGGGCGGATGGTGGAGAAGTCTGTCGAGCCGGGCTGCTCGGCGCCGACGGGGTACTGCTCGGGCGCTGGCGGAGCGAATACCTGCGTCACGATGGTCCCGAGCATGTGCTGTGCTTCGCACCGACCCGCAGCGGCAAGGGCGTTGGCTTGGTTGTGCCGACGCTGCTGACCTGGCCCGGTTCGGCGATCGTCCACGACATCAAGGGCGAGAACTGGACCCTGACCGCCGGCTGGCGGGCGCGGTTCGGGCGTGTGCTGCTGTTCGACCCGACGAACGCGCAAAGCCACGCCTATAACCCGCTGCTGGAGGTGCGCCGCGGCGAATGGGAGGTGCGCGACACCCAGAACGTCGCCGACGTGCTGGTCGACCCGGAGGGAGCGCTGGAGCGTCGGAATCATTGGGAGAAGACCAGCCATTCACTCCTGGTCGGCACGATCCTGCATGTGCTCTATGCCGAGCCGAGCAAGACGCTGGCCGGCGTCGCCAACTTCCTCTCCGACCCCAGGCGCCCGATCGAGACGACGCTGCGGGCGATGATGACGACGCGGCATCTGGGCGAGCACGGTGTGCATCCGGTGGTCGCCAGCGCCGCGCGGGAACTCCTGAACAAGAGCGAAAACGAACGCTCCGGCGTCCTGTCCACCGCCATGTCGTTTCTTGGTCTCTACCGCGATCCCGTGGTGGCGCAGGTGACGCGCCGATGCGACTGGCGCATCCGCGACCTCGTCGAGGGCGGCCGTCCGGCGACGCTCTATCTTGTGGTGCCGCCGTCGGACATCAGCCGCACCAAGCCGCTCGTGCGCCTGATCCTGAACCAGATCGGCCGGCGCTTGACCGAGGAGCTCGATGCGAAGCGCCGGCATCGCCTGCTGCTGATGCTCGACGAGTTCCCGGCATTGGGGCGGCTGGACTTCTTCGAGTCGGCGCTGGCGTTCATGGCCGGCTACGGCCTGAAGGGCTTCCTGATCGCGCAGTCGCTGAACCAGATCGAGAAGGCCTACGGCCAGAACAACTCGATCCTGGACAACTGCCACGTCCGGGTGAGCTTCGCCACCAATGACGAACGGACCGCCAAGCGGGTGTCCGACGCACTCGGGACGGCCACCGAGATGCGGGCGATGAAAAACTATGCCGGGCACCGGCTCAGCCCCTGGCTCGGGCACCTGATGGTCTCGCGCCAGGAGACCGCGCGGCCGCTGCTCACGCCGGGCGAAGTCATGCAGCTTCCGCCCGAGGATGAACTGGTGCTGGTCTCTGGCTGCCATCCGATCCGCGCCAAGAAGGCCCGCTATTACGAGGATCGGCAATTGCTGGCCCGCATCCTGCCGCCGCCGAACCTGGTGACGTCGGCCGCGATCGTCGCGTCCGTCATGGCATCCCGACCGCCAAAGCCAGACGACTGGACAGATGCCATCGTTGCGCCTCCCCCGCTGTCAGACACGGAGGACCCGGCCAACGCCGGTATCCGCCGAGAACCGGAACTCCCGGACCATGAGGAGATCGCCCCCGAGCCCCACACCCCGGCGCGGGAGTTCGAACTCGCGGAGGACGAACCGGACGACGATGCCCAGCGGCTTCACGCCATGCAGCGCCAAGTTCGGACCACAGCTCGTCAGGTCGCGCTCGATCCCGATGACGACATGGGGCTGTGACGGGACGTGCGCACCAAGCACACCTTCCGGCTGCCCCCCGATCTCGCCGGCAAGCTCGCCGACTACGCGGCCCGCAAACGCGTGCCGCAGGCGCTCGTCGTGGAGACGGCGCTCGCCTCGCATCTGTCGCCGGACGGTCCTGACCGATTGGAGGCCGCGCTGGCGCGTCGGCTCGACCGCATGACGCGGCAGATCGAGCGGCTGGAACGCCATGTCACGATCTCGAACGAAGCCGTCGCGCTGTTCGTGCGCTTCTGGCTAACCAGCACGCCGCCCTTGCCGGACACCGCCCAAGCCGCAGCCCAGGCGAAGGGTCGGGAGCGCTACGAGGGTTTCGTCGAAGCGCTGGGGCGTCGCTTGGCGAGAGGTCGCACGCTCGCCGATGAAATCACGGCCGATGTCGCCGGTGACGATTCCAAAAGCAAGCCGGAGACCGCGTCGTCGTGATGGGCGTTCCGCCGATCGCCTGTCTTTCCACGCCACGGCTCTACCACCCCATCAGGCTTGTTGCGTCGTCCTACTTCTGGCCCTTTCTAATCGACCCGCTGATCAATCCACCTCGTAGACGAGGCGCATTCGCGGGGTTCGCCGTGACGACGATTTCCTTTCGATCCGAGGCCTTCGCCCGCGGCGCGCGCATGCTGCGCACCGCACTCGGGCCGGCCATCGCCGGCTACCTCGAGGACGCCAGTGTCGTCGAGGTCATGCTCAACCCCGACGGCCGGCTGTGGATCGACCGGCTGGCCGGCGCCCTCGAGGACACCAGCTGCCGCATTGCGTCGGCCGACGCCGAGCGCATCGTCCGGCTGGTCGCACACCATGTTGGCGTCGAGGTCCACGCCGGTAGTCCGCGCGTCTCCGCCGAGCTGCCCGAGAGCGGGGAGCGGTTCGAGGGTCTGGTGCCGCCGGTCGTCACCGCTCCGTGCTTCGCGATCCGGCGCCCCGCGGTCGCCGTGTTCACGCTCGGCGATTACGTCGATGCCGGCATCATGTCGGCAGCGCAGGCCGAGCTGCTGCGGGCGGCGGTGCGGGATCGGCGGAACATCCTGGTCGCCGGCGGCACCTCGACCGGCAAGACAACGTTGGTCAACGCATTGCTCGCCGAGGTGGCGAAGACCGGCGACCGCGTCGTCCTGATCGAGGACACGCGCGAGCTGCAATGCGCCGCGCCGAACCTCGTGGCGCTGCGCACCAAGGACGGCGCCGCCTCGCTGTCCGACCTCGTTCGCTCCTCGCTGCGGCTGCGCCCCGATCGCATCCCGATCGGCGAGGTGCGTGGCCCCGAGGCGCTCGACCTGCTCAAGGCGTGGGGCACCGGCCATCCCGGGGGCGTCGGCACGCTTCACGCCGGCTCCGCGATCGGCGCGCTGCGCCGCCTGGAGCAGCTCATCCAGGAAGCGGTCGTCACCGTCCCGCGCGCGCTGATCGCCGAGACCATCGACCTCATCGCCGTGCTGTCCGGCCGCGGCTCGGCGCGGCGTCTCACGGAGCTCGCCCGCGTCGAGGGGCTTGGGCCGGGCGGCGACTACGTCCTCACGCAAGCTGGAGAAGCCTGATGCACGCCCATCGCATCCACGGTCGCCTCGCAGCGGCCTACGCCTTCCTCCTGTTCGCCACGATGGTGGCGCCGGCCTACGCCGCCGGCGCGAACATGCCCTGGGAGCAGCCGCTCAACCAGATCCTGCAATCGGTCGAAGGGCCGGTGGCGAAGGTCCTGTCGGTGATCGTCATCATCATCACCGGCCTGACGCTTGCCTTCGGGGAGACATCCGGCGGCTTCCGGCGGCTGATCCAGATCGTCTTCGGGCTGTCGATCGCCTTCGCGGCCAGCTCGTTCTTCCTCGCCTTCTTCCAGTTCGGCGGCGGGGCGCTGATCTGATGCAGACCGAGGAGCCCGTCGCCGGCTTCCATGCGCCCGTCCACCGCGCATTGACCGAGCCGATCCTCCTCGGCGGCGCGCCGCGCGCCGTGGCGATCATCAACGGCACGCTCGCCGCCGCCGTCGGCCTCGGCCTGCGCCTCTGGATCGCCGGTGCCGCGATCTGGCTGGTCGGGCATCTCGCCGCGGTCTGGGCGGCCAAGCGCGATCCCGCCTTCGTCGACGTGGTGCGCCGCCACCTCCGCTACCCGACGCACCTGGTCGCGTGAGGGTCCACCCATGATGAACCTCGCCGAGTATCGCCACCGCACCCAGAGCCTCGCCGACTTCCTGCCATGGGCGGCGCTGGTGGCACCGGGCGTCATCCTCAACAAGGACGGCTCGTTCCAGCGCACGGCGCGGTTTCGCGGCCCCGATCTCGACTCCGCCACACCGGCCGAGCTGGTCGCCATCACCGCGCGGCTCAACAACGCGCTGCGCCGGCTCGGCTCCGGCTGGGCGATCTTCATCGAGGCGCAGCGCCATCCCGCCAATCGCTACCCCCAGGATGAGTTTCCCGACCCCGCATCGAGCCTCGTCGACGCCGAGCGCCGGGCGCAGTTCGAGGAAAAAGGCGCGCATTTCGAGAGCGCATATTTCCTCACCCTGGTCTGGCTGCCGCCGGCCGACGACGCGGCCCGCGCCGAGGCCTGGCTCTACGAGGGCCGCTCGCGTGCGGGTGCGGACTGGCGTGCCGCGCTCACTGGCTTCGTCGACCGCACCGATCGTATCCTGGCGCTGATCGAGGGCTTCATGCCGGAGGCCGCGTGGCTCGATGATCCCGACACGCTCACCTACCTGCATTCCTGCGTCTCGACGCGGCGCCAGCGTGTGCGTGTGCCCGAGACGCCAATGCATCTCGACGCCATCCTGGTCGACGAGGACCTGACCGGCGGCCTCGAGCCCCGGCTCGGTGGCGCGTATCTGCGCACGCTGACCATCATGGGGTTCCCGTCGCAGACCTGGCCCGGCCTGCTCGACGACCTCAACCGGCTGGCCTTCCCCTATCGCTGGGCGACGCGGGCGCTCTGCCTCGACAAGACCGACGCGACCAGGGTGCTCGGGCGCATCCGCCGGCAGTGGTTTGCCAAACGGAAGCCGATCATGGCGATCCTCAAGGAGGTGATGACCAGCGAGGCGTCTGTCCTGCTGGACTCCGACGCCGCCAACAAGGCGCTCGACGCCGACCTCGCTCTCCAGGAGCTCGGATCGGACCTCGTCGGCCAGGCCTATGTCACCGCGACCGTCACGGTCTGGCACCCGGATGCCGGCATCGCCGACGAACGCCTCCGTCTGGTCGAGAAGACCATCCAGGGCCGCGACTTCACCTGCATGCGCGAGACGGTCAACGCCATCGAGGCATGGCTCGGCAGCCTGCCCGGCCATGTCTACGCCAATGTCCGCCAGCCGCCGGTCTCGACGCTCAACCTCGCGCACATGATGCCGTTCTCGGCGGTCTGGGCCGGTCCGGAGCGCGACGAGCACTTCCAGGCACCGCCGCTGTTCTTCGCGCGGACCGAAGGCTCGACGCCGTTCCGCTTTTCGCTCCATGTCGGCGATGTCGGGCACACGCTGATCGTGGGTCCGACCGGCGCCGGCAAGAGCGTGCTGTTGGCGCTGATGGCGCTGCAGTTCCGCCGCTACGCCGGCGCGCAGGTCTTCGCCTTCGACTTCGGCGGCAGCATCAGGGCCGCGGCACTCGCCATGGGTGGCGACTGGCACGACCTCGGCGGCGCGCTCGCCGATGATATCACCGAGCCGGTCGCCTTGCAGCCGCTTGCCCGCGTCGATGGTGCCGGTGAACGCGCCTGGGCCGCCGAGTGGGTCGCGGCACTCCTGGGCCGTGAGGCCGTGAGCGTCACACCCGAATTGAAGGAGCATCTCTGGTCGGCGCTGACCTCGCTCGCCTCCGCCCCGATCGCGGAGCGGACGATCACTGGGCTGTCGGTCCTCTTGCAGTCGAACGCGCTCAAACGGGCCTTGCAGCCCTACACCGTCGGTGGACCCTGGGGGCGGCTGCTCGACGCCGAGAGCGAGCGGCTGGGCGAGGCCGAGATCCAGGCACTCGAGACCGAAGGACTGATTGGCACCGGTGCGGCGCCCGCGGTCCTCGCCTACCTGTTCCACCGCATCGAGGATCGGCTCGACGGCCGCCCGACCTTGCTGATCGTCGATGAGGGCTGGCTCGCCCTCGACGATCAGGGTTTTGCTGGTCAGCTCCGAGAATGGCTAAAGACGCTGCGGAAGAAGAACGCGTCCGTCATCTTCGCCACCCAATCGCTCGCCGACATCGACAATAGCGCCATCGCGCCGGCCATCGTCGAGAGCTGCCCGACGCGGCTGTTCCTGCCGAACGAGCGCGCGCTCGAACCGCAGATCGCCGCGATCTATCGCCGCTTCGGATTGAACGACCGGCAGATCGAGATCCTCAGCCGCGCGACGCCGAAGCGCGACTACTACTGCCAGTCGCGTCGCGGCAACCGCCTGTTCGAGCTCGGCCTGAGCGAGGTCGCGCTCGCCTTCACCGCCGCGTCGTCGAAGACCGACCAGGCCGCCATCACCGAGACGCTGGCCGCCCACGGCCGCGACGGCTTCGCCGCGGCGTGGCTCCGCCGCAAGGGCCTCGACTGGGCGGCGGACATGCTCGGCAATCAGACCCCGGAGACATTGTCATGATGAGCCCTCGCATTCCTGGGGATCGCCTTCGCATGGTGTTTGTCGCCGGCATCGGCGCGCTCACGCTCGCGACCGCCAGCGTCCCCGCTCGTGCGCAGTGGATCGTCTTCGATCCGACCAACTTCTCGCAGAACGTGCTGACGGCGGCGCGCGAGCTGCAGCAGGTCGACAACGAGATCCAGGGCCTGGAGAACCAGGCGGTGATGCTCATCAACCAGGCGAGGAACCTGGCGAGCCTGCCCTTCTCCTCGCTGGCGCAGCTCGAGCAGTCCATCACCCAGACCCAGCAGCTTCTCGCCCAGGCGCAGCGGATCGCCTACGACGTCAAGACAATCGATCAGGCGTTCACGCAAGCCTACCCACAGGCCTATTCGGGCGCGACCTCGTCGCAGCAGCTCGTCACGGACGCGCGGACGCGCTGGCAGAACGCGCTCGCCGGCTTCCAGGACGCGATGCGCGTGCAGGCCGGCGTGGTGGGGAACCTCGACGGCACGCGCGCGCAGATCGACGCTCTGGTCTCGTCGAGTCAGTCCGCCACCGGCGCACTCCAGGCCGCCCAGTCCGGCAACCAACTCGTCGCCGTGCAGACCAGGCAGCTCGCGGATCTCACCGCGGTCATGGCCGCGCTCGGCCGGGCCCAGAGCCTCGAAGGGGCACGCAGTGTCGAGAGCCAGGAACAGGCCCAGCAGCAGCTCGCGCGCTTCCTCAATTACGGCCAGGGCTACCAGCCGCAGGCCGTGCAGATGTTCCGCTGATGCGCCGGCGATCGCCCGGCATCGGCACGATCAGCCGCATCGCGGGCTTCGTCGCGGTCGTCGCGGCGATCGTCGCGACGGCCGCTCATGTCCGACGCGGCGATATCGGCGCCGGCTCACCCGCCGGTGCAATCGCACTATCGGCATCAAGCGATGCGATCGCACGCGAACTGGCGCGGTGCCGCGCACTCGGCATGGCCGCGAGAGATAACGCGGCGTGCGAAGCCGCCTGGACCGAGAACCGCCGCCGGTTCTTCTCTTACCGGTCTCCTGATCACGCGATGTCCGAGCCGCCCGCCGCGCGACCCACGGCTGTCACGCCGGGAGGAAAGTAGTCGCGATGGGCGGCACCGGCGTCATCGATCGCTTCCTCGGGGTCTTCACCCAGTACATCGATTCCGGCTTCGGGCTCGTGCAGGGCGATTTGCGCTGGCTCGCCGGCGTGCTGATCGCCATCGATATCACCCTGGCCGGCCTGTTCTGGGCGATGGCGCCGGACGAGGACGTGCTCGCCCGCCTGATCAGGAAAACGCTCTATATCGGCCTCTTCGCCTTCATCCTCGGCAACTTCGACAATCTCGCGAAGATCATCTTCAACTCATTTGCCGGCCTCGGCCTGAAGGCCGGCGGCGGAGTGCTCAGCCAGGCGCAGCTCCTTCAGCCGGGGCGTCTCGCCCAGGTCGGCATCGACGCCGGCAAACCGATCCTCGCGGCGATCTCCAGCCTGATGGGCTTCGTCAGCTTCTTCGACAATTTTCTCCAGATCGCCATCCTGCTGATCGCCTGGCTGATCGTCGTCATCGGCTTCTTCATCATGGCGATCCAGCTCTTCGTCAGCCTGATCGAGTTCAAGCTCACCACGCTCGCCGGCTTCGTGCTGGTGCCGTTCGGGCTGTTCGGCCGCACCGCCTTCCTCGCCGAGAAGGTGCTCGGCAACGTCGTGTCGTCCGGGGTGAAGGTCCTGGTGCTCGCAGTGATCGTCGGCATCGGCTCGACGATCTTCAGCCAGTTCACCGGCGGCTTCAACAACCCGCCGACCATCGACGACGCGCTGACTCTGATCCTGGCGGCACTTGCCCTGCTTGGCCTTTCAATTTTCGGGCCCGGCATCGCCAACGGCCTGATCGCCGGCGGCCCGCAGCTCGGCGCCGGTGCGGCCGTGGGAACCGGCCTGGCGGCCGCCGGCATTGGGATAGCCGGGGTCGGGCTCGTGGCTGGCGGTCTCGGCGCGGCTGGCGGTGCGATCGCCGGGACCGCGCGCGCGGGTGCGAGCATCGCGGGAGGCGCCACGGCCGCGTATGGCGGCGGACTGTCCGGCGTGGCCGAAGCCGGCGTCACGGCGGCTGCCAGCCCGCTCCGCCGCGCCGCGTCCAGTCTTCGCGAAAGTTTCGCGGCTGGTGGCCGGGCCGCGACGGGAGGGTCAAGCGCTTCCGGCGCGAGTGAGGATGGCCAAGCCGACGCGTCGAGACAACCGGATTGGGCGCGACGCATGAAGCGCCATCAAGCGATCAGCCGCGGCGCCTCCGCCGCCGACCACGCCATCCGATCTGGCGACCGCCCCGGCGGCGGGCACGCCGTCGATCTCTCGGAAGGGGAGTAGACGATGTTCCGACGACCGACGGTCCGCTACGGCAGGACGCCCGCGCCAGAGACACCCTATCAGCGGGCCGGCCAGGTCTGGGACGAGCGCATCGGCTCCGCCCGCGTCCAGGCCAGGAACTGGCGGCTCGCCTGCTTCGGCACGCTCGCGCTGAGCTTCGGGCTTGCAGGCGGCCTCGTCTGGCAGTCCGCACGCGGCACGGTTACGCCCTGGGTGGTACAGGTCGACAAGCTGGGCCAGGCGCAGGCGATCGCACCCGCAGTCGCCGACTACCGTCCCACCGACCCGCAGATCGCCTGGCACCTCGCCCGCTTCCTCGAGGAGGTGCGGAGCATCCCCGACGATCCGGTGGTGCTCCGCCAGGATTGGCTCGACGCATACGACTACGTCACCGACAAGGGCGCGCTGGCGCTGAACGACTATGCCCGGACCAGCGATCCGTTCGCCAAGATCGGCAAGACGCAGATCGCGGTCGAGGTGTCGAGTGTCATCCGCGCCTCCGCCGACAGCTTCCGCGTCGAATGGATCGAGCGCCGCTATGAGGATGGCTCGCTCGCCGCCACCGAGCGCTGGAGCGCCATCCTTACCATCGTCGTCCAGACCCCGACCGACGCCGAGCGGCTGAAGAAGAACCCACTCGGCGTCTACGTCCACGCCCTCAACTGGTCCAAGGAGCTCGGCTGATGCGCACATTGCCGCTTGCAAGCCTTGTGCTCGCCTCGGTGTCGCTTGGCGCCTGCTCGGCCTGGAAGCCACCCGAGATCAGCTATGACGACACGCCCCATCAGGCGGTGCTCCAGCCCGATCCACCGAGGCCCGTGCGGATCGTCGAGCTGCCGCGGCTGCTCCCCTTGCCGGGTCAGCTCAAGCGGCTCCCGAAGCGCCACACCGCGCCGCCGGACGCCGCCGATCCGCGCCTCCGGGTCGCGCAGGCGAACGGGGCGGCACGCGTGCAGCCGACGCGCGCCGGCTACATCAACGCCATCCAGGTCTATCCCTTCTCGGATGGCGCGCTCTATCAGCTCTATGCCGCCCCCGGCGAAATCACTGACATCGCGCTGGAGCCCGGCGAGCTTCTCGTCGGCTCCGGCCCGGTGGCCGCCGGCGACACCGTGCGCTGGATCATCGGCGACACCGAGAGCGGAAGCGGAGCCGCCAAGCGCGTCCATATTCTCGTCAAGCCTACGCGGCCGGACCTCGTCACCAATCTGATCATCAACACCGACCGGCGCACCTACCATCTGGAGCTGCGCTCGGACGCCGAGACCTACATGGCCTCGGTGTCCTGGGTGTATTCCGGCGATCAGCTCATCGCGCTGCGGCGGCAGAATGCGCTCGCGGACGCCGCGGCCCCGATCGCGGCCGGCGTCAACGTCGACGCGCTCAATTTCCGCTACCGCATCGAGGGTGACAACCCGGCCTGGCGGCCGCTGCGAGCCTTCGACGACGGGCGGCAGGTGTTCATCGAGTTCCCGCGCGGCATCGGCCAGGGCGAGATGCCGCCGCTCTGGGTTATCGGCGCGCAGGGCGGCGCCGAGCTCGTGAACTATCGCGTGCAGGGCAACCACATGATCGTCGACCGGTTGTTCGCCGCCGCCGAGCTGCGGCTCGGCGGCGCTCCCCAGCAGAAGGTCCGGATCGT
>Ga0208717_1000177_pt1 | contig 27552 bp, 23 predicted proteins | sample NGESurF53shallow_FD_184489 | JGI IMG/M metagenome (GOLD analysis project Ga0208717, IMG submission 184489) | Arctic peat soil microbial communities from Barrow, Alaska - NGEE Surface sample F53-3 shallow (SPAdes) | ecosystem: Environmental > Terrestrial > Soil > Wetlands > Peat ... | reverse complement strand
CCACGATCACCCCCGCCGGCCGCCCGGCCCGGCCGGGGGATGCGGCGGTCTGCAGCACCTCCCCGATCGCCCCGTACAGCCGGGTCAGCGCCATCGGGCTGTCCAGCGGGGCCGGGTCGTCCGGGTAGTCCGCAGCCAGCCCGGGGCAGAGCCGGCCGGTCATCGCCGCGGTCTGCGCGGGCAGCCGGGCAGGCAAGTCCGGGGCGACCGACAGCGCGGTGCGCAGCAGATCGGCGGCGAGCACGAAGGGGAGCTCACTTTCACCGTCGTGGCATCGCGCGGCCAGCACCACGCCCCCCGCCGCCTGCGCCTCGCCGCGGAACTCCTCCAGCAGGCGGGTTTTCCCGCAGCCGGCTGCACCCAGCACGGTTACCACCTGGCCCGCCGCCGGGCCCACGCTGCGCCAGGCGGTGTGCAGCGCGTGGAGCTCTTCCTGCCGTCCGACCAGGGGCCAGCCGGCCGGGCCGGGCCCGGTATCTGCCGGGCCCGGCCCGGTGCCTGCCGGGCCCGGCGCGGGAGACAGGCCCGGCGTAGGGGGCAGGCCGGCCGGCGCGACCCGCCCCGGGGCCGGTGCCAGCCGCCCGGCCCGGACGTCGTCGTAGAGCTGGGTGGTCTCGGGCAGCGGCCGCACCGCCAGCTCGGTGTCCAGGGTCCGGACCAGCGCGCGGTACTGCCGCAGGGCTGCGGACCGCTGCCCGGTCCAGGCCAGCAGCCGGATCAGCGCCTGGTACGCGGGCTCGTGCAGCGGGTCGAGTGCCTGCCAGCGCTGCGCGTGCGCCAGCGCGCGATCCAGGTCACCAGCGGCGGTGTCGGCCGCGACCAGCCGTTCCAGCACCGCCGCGAGCCGCTGGCGGAGCCGGTCCGCGGTCGAGGCCTGCCAGTCGTCGAACTCCGGACAGTCCCGCAGCGCGAATCCGGCCAGGAAGTCATCCCGGTACAGCCGGGCCGCCCGGTCCAGCGAGCCAGCGTCCGGCCTGGCCGCCAGGGCCTCGAAATCAGCCACGTCCACCTGGACCCGCCCCGGGTCCAGCGCCACCGCCGCGCGGGTGATCCGCAGGCCGGGGCCGGCCGCAGCCGCTGTTACCGAGAGCGTGCGCCGCAGGGACGCCCGCGCACGGGCAGCGTCCGCCTCCGGCCACAGCAGCACGGCCAGGCGCTCCCGACTCAGCTCGTGATCGTGCAGGGCGAGCAAGGCCAGCACGGCCGTGGCCTTACGGGTGTCGAAGCTGAGCAGTGTGCCGTGTCTCGTTACCGCAGGCGCCCCGAGCAGGGCAAGGTCCAGCTCCGCCACGTCGTTCTCCCCCCGCGTGGTGCCCGCAACTGCCGGAATCCCACCGTAACGCAGCAGCGTGAAATTCTCTTCAGGCCGCGGACTTGCCGTAACGATCTCGTATCGCCATCTCCCTAAGCTGGCCCTGAGCTTGGAACAGCGGGACGGACACGGAGCGTGCCATGGCACAAGGGCTGGAGCGGACCAGCGCCGGCGGTAACGGGGGCGCCGCCGGCACCGTCGCCGAGGTGCCCGCCGCGGACCGGGCGGGTACCCCAGCAGGGTCCGGCGCGGGGCCGGTGCGGGAAGACCCGGCGGGCACCCCCGGCGGGGCCTGGCCAGCGCTTAACGGCGCCGCACCCGGCCACCCGGTCTCCGGGCGGCCGCGTGGCTGGCGGCGTGGCTGGCGGCGGGGCGGCCCGGCTGCGGCGGCCGTAGTGCCGGCCACCGCGACCGGCCCGGTCAGGCCGGGCCCGGAGATCGATCTGGCCTCCAACGACCCGCTGGTCGGCTACCTGCTCAGTGCGGCCGGCGCGGTGGATATCCGCGGCCTCGAACTCGAATCACCCGCCCTGGCCGCGATGAAGGAAGCCGGGGTGGTTCTCACCGTCCCGCTGATCTCCTCGGGCAGCCTGATCGGGCTGATCAGCCTGGGGCCGCGGCTGTCCGAGCGGGACTACTCCTCTGAGGACCGGCGGCTGCTCAACGCGCTGGCCGGGTACGCGGCCCCGGCCATGCGGGTGGGCCAGCTGGTCCGCCAGCAGGAGGCTGAGGCACGGAACCGGGAGCGGATCGAGCAGGAGCTGAAGATCGCGCAGATCATCCAGCAGCAGTTCCTCCCCAAGAGCGTGCCTGACCTGCCCAGCTGGCACGTGGCCGCGTTCTACCGGCCCGCCCGCACCGTCGGCGGCGACTTCTACGACTTCATCCCGCTGCCGGACGGGCGGGTCATGTTCGTGGTCGGTGATGTCACCGACAAGGGGATCCCGGCGGCCCTGGTCATGGCCAGCACGCACGCCCTGCTGCGGGGGGCCGCGCCGCGGCTGATCTCCCCCGGGACAGTGCTCGCGCAGGTGAACGACCTGCTGTGCGCCGACATCCCGGCGCACATGTTCGTCACCTGCCTGGCCCTGGTACTCGACCCGGTCAGCGGGGAAGTGGTGTTCGCCAACGCCGGGCACGACGTCCCGTACGTGCGCACCGCCGACGGCGTGGCCGAGCTGCGCGCTCGCGGGATGCCGCTGGGACTGATGCCCGGGATGGATTACGAGGAAAAAGCCTTCAAGTTCCAGCCCGGCGACTGCGCGCTGCTGCACAGCGACGGGCTGGCCGAGGCGCACAGCCCGGACCGGGAGATGTTCGGTTTCCCGCGGGTCGCCGAGCTGGCCGGCCGGGGCCCTTCGGGCGAGGAACTCATCGACCTTTGCCTCACCGAGCTGGGCGCGTTCACCGGGCCGGAGGCCGAACAGGAGGACGACATCACGCTGGTTTGCCTGGAGCGGAGCATGTCCGCCCGGTACCTGGGGGGCGCCCGATGACCTCGGTAGCGCGGCCGGCCCCGCGGCGGCTCGCCGCGTTCGCCGTGGCGAGCGAGCCCGGCAACGAGCGCCTGGCGCTGGCCCAGGTCGCCGAGGCCGTGGCGGCCAGCGGGCTGCCGCCGGCCCGGCTGGAACGGCTGAAGACCGCCGTGGCCGAGGCCACCATGAACGCGATCGAGCACGGCAACGGGGGCCGTCCGGATATCCCGGTGGACGTCGAGGTCATCCAGGATGGCGAGGACATCGTCGTGGCCATCACCGACCTCGGAGGTGAGCACGCCCCGGGCGGGCCGGTGGAGGAGCCGGACCTGCTGCTGAAGCTGGAAGGCGAGCAGCGGGCGCGCGGGTGGGGGCTGTTCCTGATCCGGAACATGGTCGATGCCATGCAGGTGCGCACGGACGGCCCACGGCACACCATCCAGCTCACCATGCGGGCCGGCGCCGCCGTGGCGCCGGTCTCGCAGACCGGGGGATCCCCAGGAGGCGGCGATGAAGAAGACCTGTGAGGCAGCCGTGCACGCGGTGGGTGACGCGGCAGTCATCGAGCTGACCGGCGAGGTGGACGGGGGTGCGGCGGCCGTGCTCAACGCCGCTTACGAACAGGCGGTAGCCCAGGGAGAGCCGGCCACCGTGGTGCTCGACTTCGCCCACGTCGACTACATCAACTCCACCGGGATCGCACTGATCGTGAGCGTGCTCGCCCGGGCCAGGGCCGAGCGGCGCAAGGTGGTCGCGAGCGGCTTGTCCGAGCACTACCGGGAGATCTTCGACATCACCCGGCTGTCAGATTTCATCGAGGTCTTCGGGGACCTCGACGCGGCGGTCAGCCAGCTGGCCGGCCCGGCCAGCTGACCGCCGAGGGTCATCAGGCTCATAGGGGAGGAAGCAATGGACGGACCTACGGTCACGATGGGTGTTCGCCATATCGGCGGTGAGGTGGCCGTCGTCGATATCAAGGGCGAGGTCACCGCGGCCTGCGAGCCGGTCCTGATGTCGGCGTACGAGGAAGCGGGCGGGCTGCGCGCCAGCCGGCTCGTGCTCAACTTCACCGGCCTGGAGTACATGAACAGCGGTGGCATCGGGATGCTCGTGACCTTGCTGGTCCGGGCCAACCGGCAGCGGCAGCAGCTGGCCGCGTACGGGCTGAGCGACCACTACCGCGAGATCTTCGAGCTGACCCGCCTCGACGAGGCGATCACCATCTACGACGACGAGGCATCGGCCCTGGTCGGTGCGGCGACCTGAGGAGGCCGACATGACTGAGGCAACCGGGCCGGAGCGGGTGCGTTCCGCCGAGCAGATCGAGCTGAGTGTGCGGGAGGCGGGCGCCGGGGTGGCGCCGCGGAACGACGCGGGCCGCTGGGCGGCCAAGGTGGACCGGCTCGACGTGGTCCGGCGGGACGGGGTGCGCGGCACTAACGTGGCCGGCCGCCGGCTGACCGGTCCCGTGCAGGGCTTCGGCAAGATGTGGCAGAAGACCTACCGGCTGGCTGTGGGGACGGCGGTCTCCCCGGAGCAGGCCATCACCGCCTGGAAGGCGCACTTCCCCGAGTTCTGGCCCAAGGGAAACCGGTTCGCCGGCGCGCTCACCGGCATCAGCCCCGGCGACGTGGCCCTCCTCGACCTGGCCATCGGCGGCGTGAAGCTGTCCACCGGCGTGTTCGTGCTCTACGCGGACGAGGAGTCGTTCACGCTGATGACCCCGCAAGGGCACATGTTCGCCGGCTGGATCACGTTCTCCGCGGAGGGCGGCCCCGGCGGGACCGTCGTCCAGGCCCAGGTACTGATGCGGGCCAACGATCCCCTCTACGAGCTGGGCATGACGTTCGGAGGGCACCGTAAGGAAGACGTGTTCTGGGCCGAGACGCTGACCACGCTCGGCCGCTACCTCGGTGCGGGCGACCTCACCGTGACCACCCGCACCGTGTGCGTGGACAGCAGCCGGCAGTGGCGCCACGCCGGCAACGTCTGGCACAACTCCATGGTGCGCAGCGTGCTGCAGACCCTGGCCGCGCCGGTCACGGCGCTGCGGCGGCGCCGCGGCTGAGCACACAGCTGATGGGGGGAACGAGCATGTCCGGGACCGGCGATGCCTGGTGATCCTGACGCCGTGGTGGTGGGCAGCGGGCCGAACGGCCTGGCGGCCGCGGTCACCCTCAGCGCCGCCGGCCTGCGGGTCCTCGTCATCGAGGGCAGTCCCACGATCGGCGGGGGATGCCGGACCGAGGAACTCACCCTGCCGGGCTTCCGGCACGACGTCTGCTCGGCCGCGCATCCCCTGGCTGTGGCGTCCCCGTTCTTCCGCCGCTTTGACCTGGCCGCGCGCGGTGTCCGGTTCGCCGGCTCCGACGTGGTGTTCGCCCAGCCGCTGGACGGCGGCCGTGCCGCGCTGGTCACCGGGTCCGTGGACACGACCGCGGAGCGCCTCGGCCGGGACGCCGCCGCCTACCGCCGCCTGCTGGGCCCGCTGGTCCGTGACTGCGCGGCCCTGACCGACCTGCTGCTGTCCCCGATCCGGCGGCCGCCGGCGCAGCTGAGCGCCGGGCTGGCCGTGTTCGGGCTGAATGGTCTCAGGTCAGCGGCCGGGGTGGCGCACCGCTTCCGCACCCCGGAGGCGCGGGCCCTGTTCGCCGGCGCCGCCGCGCACGGCATGCTGCCGCTCACCGCGCCGCCGACCGGCGCGGTCGGCCTCATGCTCACCACCCTGGCCCACGCGGTGGGCTGGCCGGTAGCCGAGGGCGGCAGCGCCCGGATCACGGACGCCATGGCCGAGGCGGTCGCCGCGGCGGGCGGCGTAATCGAGACCGGGCGGTGGGTGCGCTCGCTCAGGGAACTGCCCCCGGCCCGGGCCGTCCTGCTCGACGTCGCGCCGCGGGCGCTGCTGTCGATCGCCGGTGACCGGCTGCCGCCCCGTTACCGCGACGCCCTCCAGCGGTTCCGGTACGGCGCCGGCGTGTGCAAAGTCGACTTCGCCCTGTCCGGCCCGGTGCCGTGGGCGAACGCGGCGTGCCGCCGGGCCGGGACGCTGCACCTCGGCGGGACGTACGAGGAGATCGCGGCGGCCGAGGCGCAGGTCGCCGCCGGGCAGCACCCGGACGCGCCGTACGTCCTGGTCACCCAGCCCGGCGTGGCCGACCCGACCCGGGCGCCCGCCGGGGGCCACACGCTGTGGACCTACTGCCACGTACCCGCGGGATCGACGGTAGACATGACCGGCCGCATCGAGGCGCAGATCGAGCGCTTCGCGCCCGGCTTCCGGGACCTGATCCTGGCCCGGCACACGCTGACCGCCGCGGACGAGGAAACGCGGAACCCGAACTACGTCGGCGGCGACATCGCTGCAGGCCTGCAGGACATCCGGCAGACCGTGTTCCGGCCGGCGGTCCGGTGGAACCCGTACCGCATCCCGGTCCCCGGCCTCTACCTGTGCTCTTCCTCCACCCCGCCGCTGCCCGGCGTCCACGGCCGGTGCGGCGAACTGGCCGCCCTGACCGCGCTGCGCGACGTGTTCGGCGTCCGCCGCCCGCCGGACCTGGGGCCCGCCCGGCTGAGCCCGGTAGCCAGCGCCGGGGCCGCGCCATGACCCTCACCCGGGTCCGGCGGCGCCCATCGCCCCGGGTGCTGGCGGTGACCCTGGCCGCCGGTGTCCTGGCGACGCTCGTCGGCACGCTGCTGGTGCCCTCCGGGGTATCCCAGTCGGCCGGCGATCTGCTGGCCGGCTTCGCGCTGATGTCCATGATCGCTACGACGGCGGCGGTGGGCCTCCTGGTCGCCTGGCATCAGCCGGCCAACCCGATCGGCTGGCTGCTGCTCACCTCGTCCCTGCTCTACCCGATCGGCCTCAACGCCGCGGACTACAGCGCCCTGTACAGCTCACTCGGCCCGGCGGGGCGTTGGGCTGCCCCGGCCGCCTTCCTGCTTGAGCCGCTGTGGATCACCCCGATCCTGCTGTTCTTGCTGGTCATCCTGCTCTTTGCGGATGGGCGCCTGCCGTCGCGGCGGTGGAAATGGATCGTGGGGGCCTCGCTGGCCGCCGGTGTTCTGGTGCTGGGTGAGAGCGACGCGGAAATAGCAGGGTCCGCGCTCCGGCATCATTTCAAGATCACGTCCGCAGGCACGCTGGCCACCCAGACCTGGGTACCCGCCTGGATAAATGGGAGCGCGACGTGACCGGGAACGCCGCGCCCCGCCGCTTCCGGCTGGCGTCGCCGGCCACCGCCGTGGTCCTGGGCGTCGTGATCCTGGCGCTGATCGCGGTGACGTTCCCGCTGGCGGCCCTGGCGGGCCTCAACGCCAGCGCAGGTAGCGGCTCACTGATCTTCGCGCCGGTCTTCGGGGTCCTGGGGTTCGCGGTGGCGTGGCGGAAACCGGGTAACCGGCTCGGCTGGATGCTCCTGGGGGCGGTAGGTTTCCTGGTCCTCAGCGGAGCGGCGGGAGCCTACGCGGTCGCCGTCTACCGGCAGCATCACCCCGGGCTGCCCTTCGGCTGGGTGGCGGTCCTCCTGCAGCCCGGCTGGGCCCCGGCCATCGCCCTGTTCGGGCTCACCGTGCTGCTGTTCCCCGACGGCCGCCTCCCCAGCCCGCGCTGGCGCTGGGCCCTGTGGGCGTACCTGGCCGTGGCCGCGCTGTGGATCGCGGGAACCGTCATCATCTCCGTCTGGGCCATCGCCGGGCACCACGTCCAGGTGGACTCCGGCGGAAACCTGCTGGCCATCGACCATCCCACCGGATGGGCGGCGTGGTGGGGGGCGGTGCAGGGACTCTTCTTCCCGGTGCTCGGCGCGTGCTGGCTGGCCTCCGTGGCCGGACAGGTGATCAGCTACCGTCGGTCTTCTGGTGACCGGCGGGAGCAGCTGAAGTGGCTGATCGGGGGATCGGCGATCGCCGTGGCCGGCGGCCTCCTCGGCGTCCCCTTCTCGAACAGCCCGGACCACGGCCTGCGCATCGTCGGGTCCATCGGCCTGGTCGCCGTGCTCGCCCTGCCGGTGAGCATGGGCGTGGCCATCCTGAAGTACCGGCTGTACGACATCGACCGGATCCTCAGCCGGACCGTCGCCTACGCGATCATCACCGGGCTGCTGCTGGGCGTCTACGCGGGGCTGGTCCTGCTGGCCACCCGGGTGCTGGGATTCGCCTCGACGTGGGCGGTGGCCGCCTCCACGCTGGCCGCGGCGGCGCTGTTCACCCCGGTGCGCCGGCGGGTCCAGCGGATCGTGGACCGGCGGTTCAACCGGGCCCGCTACGACGCCGACCGGACCGTCGCCCTGTTCGCGGCCCGCCTGCAGGATGCGGTGGACCTCGGTACCGTGCATGCCGACCTGGTGGCCACCATCAGTGCCTCGCTCCAGCCCGTTCACCTGTCTGTGACGCTGCAGGAGCCGGGCCCGTGAGCGCGCAGGCCGGTGCCCGCCGGACCCGCCTGGCCACGCCGCGCGCAGCGTCATTCCTGGCCGCCGGCGTGCCCGTCCTGATCGTCGCCCTGCCTGTCCTGGGCCTGCTTACCGGGCAGACCCATCAGCTCGGCGCCAGCACGCTGAAGGCCGTGTCCAGCCTGCTGGTCGTGATCCTGGTGGTCGGCGCGGTGGGCCTGGTGGTGGCACGGCACCAGCCGGGCAACCCGATCGGGTGGCTGCTGCTGGGGGCCGCCAACTGGATCCCGCTCACCATCGTCGCCGGGTCATACGCGACGTACGTGTACCACTCCGGTCACCGCGGCATCCCCCTGCTGAGCCCCCTGGCGCTGATCCTGGCCCAGCTGTTCACTCTCGTCGTCGCCGTCTTTCCCCTGGTCACCCTGCTCTTCCCGGATGGGCGGCTGCCTTCTGCGCGCTGGCGGTGGGTGCTGGCGGCCTATCTGCTGCTTTGCCTGACTCTTCCCGTGAGTACTGCCGTGGCGGCCCTCGCCGCGCGGCACCTCGAGGTCCAGGCCAGCGGCCAGATTGCCACCGCGGACAGTCCTCCGTCCTGGGTGGGGCTCGTGTTCTTCGGCCCGGTCGTGCTGGCCTGGCTCGGCGCGCTCGGGCACCAGATCGGCAGCTGGCGGCGGTCGTCGGGGGAGCGGCGCGAGCAGCTGAAGTGGCTGCTGAGCGGAACCGTGGTCTGCGCCGTGCTGGGCGTCTGGGCGGTGGCCACCAATTCGGCGATCTGGGAGGTGGCGATCGTCGGCCTGGCGGCGCTTCCGGTTGGCATCGGCATCGGCATCCTGAAGTACCGGCTGTATGACATCGACCGGATCATTTCCCGGACCCTGGCCTACACGATCATCACGGGACTGCTGGTCGGGGTGTACGCGGGGCTGGTGCTGCTGGCCACGCAGGTGCTGGGGTTCGCCTCGACGTGGGCGGTAGCCGGGTCCACGCTGGCCGCCGCGGCGCTGTTCACCCCGGTGCGGCGCCGGGTGCAGCGGGTCGTGGACCGGCGGTTCAACCGGGCCCGCTACGACGCGGACGGGGCCGTGACGGCGTTCGCGGGCCGGCTCCAGGACGCGGTCGATCCGGACGCGGTGCGCGCCGACCTGCTGGCGTCGGTCGCTGGGGCCCTGGAACCCGCTCATGTCACCGTGTGGATCAGCGAGGGTGGCCGATGACCGCCGTGGTATCCCCGTCCAGGCCCGGGCCGCGGCTCGCCGCGTGGACCGTCGGCGGCCTCACCCTCGCGCTGATCGTTTTCTCCGTGGTGCTGACGATGCTCACCGGCAACTTGTCCGTCTCGGCCGACGGTGCGACTATTGCCCTGGCCGCCGCCCTCCTCGTTCCGGGCCTGATCGTGGCGCTGCGCCAGCCGCGGAATCCGGTCGGCTGGGTGCTGGCCGCCAGCGGCCTGGCCACGGTCTTCAACGTGGCGGCCGCCCTCTACACGCTGCTGATCTTCGGCCTGTCCTACGGTTCGCTACCGTTCGGGCGACTGCTGCTGTTCACGCAGAACGCGTTCTGGACGCTCCCCATGCTGATCGGCCTGGCTGGCCTGCTGCTGTTCCCCGACGGCCGGCTGTCCCGGTCGGGGCAGCGGGCGCTGCGTGCCTACGTCGTGATCGGCGCCCTGGTCGTCATCAGCCAGGCGATCCCGGCCGCCTATCTCGTGAGCCTGCCGCATCTGCACTTCAATGCCGCCGGCCAGCTCGTGCACCTTCAGCCGCCGGGCCCGGTCATCGGGTTCATGCTCACGGGTCTGCCGGTCCTTGCGGTGGTTCCCTTCTGGCTGGCCTGGATCGTCCGGCTGGTGATCCGCTTCCGGCGCTCGGCCGGCGACACCCGGCAGCAATTCAAGTGGTTCACTGCCGGTGCGGCAGTCGCCGTGGCCGGCCTGGTCACGCTGACCGTCATCGGGGCCAGCGGGAGCTCGGCCCCGCTGGCCAGCGCGGCCAATGTCACCGCCACGTACGCCGTGATCGCCCTGCCGCTGGGTATGGGCCTGGGCATCCTGCGCTACCGGCTGTACGACATCGACCGGCTGATCTCCCGCACAGTTGCCTATGCGGCGGTGACCGGGCTGCTGGTCGGGGTGTACGCGGGGCTGGTGCTGCTGGCGACGCACGTGCTGGGGTTCGCGTCGACGTGGTCGGTGGCCGCGTCCACGCTGGCCGCGGCGGCGCTGTTCACCCCGCTGCGGCGGCGGGTGCAGCGGGCTGTGGACCGGCGGTTCAACCGGGCGCGCTACGACGCGGACGCCGCCGTGACCGCGTTCGCGGGGCGACTTCAGGACGCAGTCGACCTGGACGCGGTCCGCGCCGATCTGGTCACCTCGGTCACCGCCGCGCTGGAGCCCGCGCACCTGTCGGTCTGGCTGGATCGTGACCGGCCGTGACGGCGGGACTCACCGCCGCCGGCGGCGGTGAGTCCCGCCTCGCCTAGCCGCGGAACGACCGTGCCTCAGGCCGCCTGGCGGCGCAGCAGCAGCATGGCCGCGTCGTCGTCCAGTGCGTGCCCGACGTGCAGCAGCACATCCTCCTGCAGCCGGTCCAGGGCACTGTCCGGGTCCGTCGCCTCGGCGTAGATGGCGCGGTCCGGCAGGGGGTAGAACTCGCCGTCCCGGTTCCGCGCCTCGCTGACCCCGTCGGTATAGAAGAGCATCTGGTCATCCGGCGCGAACGGGACCGTGATCACCTCACGCGGCACGGTGCCCAGGCTGGCCAGGCCCAGCGGCAGGCTCGGTGCGGCCGATTCCACGAACCGCCCGGCATGGTCCGCGATGAGCAAGGGCGGGGGATGGCCGCAGCTGAGCAGCTTGATGCGGGATCCGTCTGCGCTGACCTCGGCGAGGATCGCGGTGACGAACTGCTCGTCGGTGAGCTGGCGGGCCAGGCTGATCTCCAGCCGGTCCGCGATCACGGGCAGGCTGGCCGCCTCGTGCGCTACCTCGCGGAACGAGCCGAGGACCGTGGCGGCGGTCTTGACCGCCACCAGGCCCTTGCCCTGGACGTCGCCGATGATCAGCCGCATCCCGGCCGTCCCGGTCACCACCTCGTAGAGGTCGCCACCGATCCGCGCGTGCGAGGTGGCGGACATGTAGCGCACCGCCAGCCGGACACCGCGCGCCCCATGCGGCACCGGGCCCAGCAGGACCTGCTGGGCGACCTCGGCGATGGCCCGGACCTCGGCGAGTTCGCGCTCACGCCGCTGCCGCACTGTGCAGGCGACCACGGCGGCCACGGTCACGCCGACGACGGTCGCCGAGTCGCGGGCGTAGTCACCCCAGGTGCTGATGACCTGGTCAGCGGCCAGCACCGCGTTCAGGACGAGGGCCACCACCCCGGCGGCGATGGTCTTGCGCAGGCCGCCGGACACCGCGGCGAAGGCCGGGCCCAGCGCCAGCAGCTGAAGCAGCCCGGAGCGCGGGCCGATGACCAGGCTGGCGGCGGCCACCGCGCCCATGATGAGAAAAGGCAGCGCATCGAGCAGCCGATGCACGCTGGACCGGGTAACCGGCTCCACCCCCGTGACCCGCGGATTGTGATCGGCCGTCAAACCCCGCCCGGTCACTCCCGCTGCACCCTGAACGACCCCATACGCCCCCGACAAACCACTCTCCCGTGACCCTCGGGCACCCCGTTCCGGCCGCTGAGCTCGCCCCCTGGATCCCAGGTCCCCTGGATCCCAGGTCCCCTGGGCAGGCTCAGCGCGGCAAGGCAACGAAATGCTACCAGCGGTGACGACCCGTACTCGATCATGCGGTATCAGATCGTACAGGCTCTTCTATTACTCTTAGTAGCAGGGTGGCTACTTTTTGATGAACAGACGCTCCGCCCGAGGTCAGGCCCGGTATGACCCGTCTCAGGCAGTGCGGGGTTACCTCACCGGAAACGGCCGCCGTAGCTAACTGGTTCACTCCTGGCGCACCGTGTTCCGGGCCGCCTCGCCGGCCGTCACATAGGCCGTCACGCAGGCCGCTTCGCGGGCCGGTCCGCAACACCAGAACCGGGTAGCGGCGGCATCTTGACGAGCCCGGCCGACGATGCCTCAATGAAGGCAGCTTTCAACGCTTTCGACCACTTTCCATCAGATCCCACCATGCCCGCTTGGTCGAAACGCGCCTGGACGACCCGCGAGGACGCGGGTCAGGAAGACGGTGCCCCGTGCGCACTATCCGCCTCAGAGGTTTAAGGCACGCTGTGATCCTTGCCATCGCGGCCCTGTTCGGCGCGGCGTTCTGCCTGGCCGCCGTGCCCCTCACCCAGGCCGCCGCCGCGACCGCCATCACCGTCAACGGCACCAGCGCCGGGCGGACCTTCGACGGCATCGGCGCGATCAGCGGCGGGGGAGGCAACTCGCGGCTGCTGACCGACTACCCGGCCGCCGAGCAGACGCAGATCCTCGACTACCTATTCAAGCCGGGCTACGGCGCGGACCTTCAGATCCTGAAGGTGGAGATCGGCGGGGACACCAACTCCACCGACGGCTCCGAATCGAGCATCGAGCACACGTCCGGCTCCATCAACTGCAGCGCCGGATACAACTGGTGGCTGATGGAACAGGCTAAAGCGCTGAACCCTAGCATCAAGCTGTACGGGCTGGCCTGGGGTGCCCCGGGCTGGATCAGCGGCGGCTTCTGGTCCACCGACACCATCAACTACCTGGTCAGCTGGCTGAACTGCGCCAAGTCACACGGCCTGACCATCAACTACCTGGGCGGCTGGAACGAGCGCGGCTACAACATCTCCTGGTATGAGCAACTGCGGTCCACCCTGAACGCGGACGGCTACTCGGGCGTCCAGATCGTCGGCGCGGACAGCGACTGGAGCATCGCCAGCGACATCGCGTCCAACTCCACGTTCGCCAGCGCGGTGAACATTATCGGCGTGCACTACCCCTGCGCGGGCGGTGACGGCGGCAGCGCGGATACCTGCCCGGCCAACTCCACCGCGATCGGCACCGGCAAGCCGCTGTGGGCCAGCGAGAACGGCTCCCAGGACCTCAACACCGGCGCCCCGGCGCTGATCCGCTCGATCACCCGCGGATACATCGACGCCGCCCTGACCGCCTACATCAACTGGCCGCTGGTCGCCGCGATCTACCCGAACCTGCCCTACAACACCGACGGGCTGATCCTGGCCAACCAGCCCTGGTCCGGCGCCTACAGCGTGGGCGAGAGCCTGTGGGCCACCGCCCAGGTCACCCAGTTCACCGCGCCGGGGTGGCAGTTCCTGAACTCAGGCTCCGGGTACCTGGGTGGCAGCGAGTCGAACGGCAGCTACGTCTCGCTCAAGTCCACGAACGGCACCGACTACTCCACGATCATCGAGACCACCACGGCCACGGCGGCCCAGACCGTCAACGTGACCGTGGGCGGCGGGCTGTCTACTGGGGCTGTGCACGTGTGGGCCACCGACGTCAATACCCCCGGGTCGGGACCCCAGTTCGCCCAGCAGTCCTCCATCACGCCGGTGAACGGGGCCTACTCGCTGACCGTGCAGCCGGGCTACATCTACACGCTGACCACCACCAGCGGGCAGGGCAAGGGCGCCGCAGCCACCCCGGGCCAGGGCACGCTGACCCTGCCGTACTCCGACAACTTCGACAGCGACACCGCGGGACAGCAGCCCCGCTACCTGTCCCAGATGCAGGGCGCGTTCGAGGTGGAGCCCTGCGCGGGCGGCCGCGCCGGGCAGTGCGTCCAGCAGCAGGCCCCGGTCGAGCCCATCGAGTGGGACGGGAACTCCAACCCGTACACCATCGGCGGCAACCTGAGCTGGGCTAACTACACCGTGTCCGCCGACGCGCTGATGGCGCAGGCCGGGTCGGTCCAGCTGATCGGCCGGGCCAGCACCCAGCACTCCTTCGGGCCGGCCGGTATCGACGAGTACTACCTCCAGCTGAGTAACACCGGCGCGTGGGCCCTGGTGCGCAACAACACCAGCGATACGCTCACCACGCTGGCCAGCGGCACGGTGACCGCACCAGGCACCGGCACCTGGCAGCACCTGGCGGTGACCTTCAACGGCAGCAGCATCTCGGCGGCCATCAACGGCACTACCGTCACTGCCGTCACCGACACCACATACGCCTCGGGAATGATCGGTTTTGGCACATCTGGTTACCAGACCGACCAGTTCGACAACTTGTCTGTCACCCTGGCCGGATCTGGGACCCCCACTGGGCATATTATCGCGGGTGACGACGCCGCCGAGTGCGTCGACGTGAACGGTGGCTCGACGGCGGACGGCACGAAGGTGCAGATGTGGGACTGTGACAGCAATGCGGCCGCGCAGAACTGGACCATGGAGTCCAACGGTACGGTCGGGATTAACGGCAAGTGCCTGGACATCACCGGGGGCAGCACGGCCAACGGTGCCCTCATCGAGGAATGGACCTGCAACGGCGGCGCCAACCAGCAGTGGCTCGCGGTGAACGGCGAACTGGTGAACCCGGTTTCCGGTAAGTGCCTGGACGACCCAGGCTTCAACACGACACAGGGCACCCAGCTTGACCTCTGGACCTGCAACGGAGGCAGCAACCAGCAGTGGTCGGTGCCCTGAACGAACTGCCGCGGTGAACCGCGGTGCCGGGGCCCGGCTAGCCTGGGTCCCGCGATGATCCCCGTCCCCCCGCTAACCCCCCCAGCGGGGGGACGGGTCATCCGCTCTTCTCCGGCCTGGCTAGTGAACTAGCGTCTGAGCCCTCGCTGGCCCTTCAGGCTGCCCGGCAGCCGCCCGCCTCGGGTCATCCAGCCGGCGGTTCAGGCCGGCCGACCAGCCCCTCCACCCATGCAGACCGCCCGGCCGCCGGTGACGCCGTGCGGCGCCACGGGGAACCGGGCGGTCAGGACAGGCGGTCAGCCCACTTCGATGGAGCCGGTGATGGAGTTGTACTCCTCCGCGGTGAGCTCGAGGCCCGCGGCGGCGATGTTGTCCTCCACGTGCCCCGCGGAGCCGGAGCCGGGGATCGGCAGGATCTGCGGGGAGTGGGCCAGCAGCCAGGCCAGCGCGATCTGCCGCTGGCTGACCCCCAGCCGCTTCGCGGCGGTGAGCACCGGCGCCAGCCGCTCGGTGTCCGAGATCGGCGCCCAGGGCAGGAACGCGAGACTCTCCTGGCTGCACAGGTCCAGGACCGGCTCGGAGGAGCGGTCGTGCACGTTGTAGCGGTTCTGCACCGACACCACGGGGATGATCCGCTGCGCCTCCGCGACTTGCTCGGGGGAGAAGTTCGAGACCCCGATGTGCCGGATCTTCCCTTCCGCCTTCAGTTCGGCCAGCGCGCCGATGGAATCGGCCAGGGGGACCTTCTCGTCAGGGGAGTGGAACTGGTAGAGCGGGATCTGCTCCAGCCTCAGCCGCCGCAGGCTGCCTTCGCACGCCTCGCGGAGGTGCTCGGGACGGCCATCCCGGTCCCAGCGGCCCGGGCCGGGCCGGACCAGGCCGCCCTTGGTCGCGATGACCAGGTCGTCCGGATAGGGGTACAGGGTTTCGGCGATCAGGGTCTCGCTGACCTCCGGGCCGTAGGAGTCAGCGGTGTCGATGAAGTTGACGTCCAGTTCGAGCGCCCGGCGCAGTGCCGCCCTGGCCTGCTCCCGGTCCGGCGGATCGCCCCAGATACCGGAGCCTGTGATCCGCATCGCGCCGTAGCCCATCCGGTTAACCGTGAGGTCGCCGCCGATCTCGATGGTTCCGGCCGCGGCGGCCGTCGCTTTGCTCGTCATGAATCCTCCTCGCGGGTCAGGCTCAAGCCTTTCAGTTCTGCCTGCGCATCGCACAGTGGGGTGGGTCATGACGCCCTCACGGGTGGCCCGCAGCCTGGATGACTACACGGAGTAAATATACGATGCTGTGAACCGCGATGGACGGCTGGCTGCACATCCTGCTCGACGGCGAGCCCGGCCCGCTGAACGAGGAGCAGGAGCGCTTCCTGACCACAGTCAAGCGGAATAGTGACCGGCTGATGCGGCTGGTGGGCGACCTGCTCCTGATCGGCCAGATGGACGCGGGCCGGTTCACCCTGGAGCTGGGTGACGTCGACCTCGCTGAGCTGGTCGGCGAGACCGTCGCGCTGTTCGAGGGCGCGGCGGTGGGAAAGGGGATCGAGCTGACCGCCGATATCGGGACGCGCGCGATGGTGCACGGCGACCGGCTGCGGCTGGGCCAGCTGCTGAGCAACCTGGTGTCCAACGCGGTCAAGTTCACCCCCGCCGGCGGCCAGGTCAGGGTGCGGGTCGGGGCACAGGGCAGCGCCTGCCAGGTCGAGGTCACCGACAGCGGGATCGGGATCCCGGCAGGGGAGCGGGCGCATCTGTTCGAGCGCTTCTACCGCGCCTCCACCGCTGCCGGCACCGCCGGATCGGGGCTCGGCCTGGCCATCAGCAAGGCCATCGCTGAAGCGCACGGTGGCACGATCCGGATCGCGGACTCGGCCGGCCGGGGCACCCGGTTCGTGGTGGAGATCCCGCTTCACGTGGCCGCGGAGGTCAGCTTGTGACCCAGACTCAGCCGGCCCAGACTCAGCCGGCCCAGACTCAGCCGGCCCAGACTCAGCCGGCCCAGACTCAGCCGACGGGAAGTCAGCCGGCCACCATCCTGGTTGCCGACGACGAGCAGGACATCCGCGAGCTCGTCGCCTACCGGCTCAGCCGGTCCGGGTACCGCATCATCGAGGCCCGGGACGGGGAAGAAGCGTTCCAGCTGGCCGCGGACCAGGCGCCGGACATGGCGGTGCTGGACGTGATGATGCCGCGGCTGAACGGATTCGATCTCACCAAGCGCCTCCGGCACACCCCGGCCACGCAGCGGCTGCCCATCCTGCTGATGAGCGCGAGCGTGCAGGAGGCGGACATCTCACGCGGTTTCGCGGCCGGGGCAGACGGCTACCTGACTAAGCCGTTCACCCCGGACCAGCTGCTGACCCAGGTCCGGGACGTGCTCAGCCGGGGCTGAGCCTGCTAGCGGCCGGGCGGGTGCTGGCGCGGACGGTGAGCGTCGGGGTGAGCATTGTGGCCCCGGGCACCGGCTGGCCGTCGAGCTTGGCCATGAGCAGCCCGACCGCCTGCCTGCCCATCTCGTCGGCCGGGATGGCGATCGAGGTCAGCAGCGGAGTGGCCTGCTCGGCCAGGTCGTCCGGGCACATCGCGAGCACCGAGAGGTCCTCGCCGATCGGCCGGCCTGCCGCCCGGAACGCGTCGAGGAGGGGACCGAGGGCGGACTCGTTGTGGACCATGACCCCGTCCAGCCTCGGGCGCTGCCCGAGCAGCGCGGCCACGGTGGCCTGGACAGCGTCCGGCGCCGAATCGCAGGGCCAGGTGGCCGGGTGCAGCCCGCGCGCCCGGCCGGCCCGTTCGAAGCCAGCCTGGGTGCGCTGGGCGAAGCCGGTACCGCGCCGGTACACCTCCGGGGGTGCGCCGATCAGCGCGACGTCGCGGCAGCCGGCCGCGGCCAAGTGCTCGGCGGCGGCCTTCCCGGCCGCCTCGAAGTCCAGGTCGATACAGGTCAGCCCGTCGGGTTCGGCCGGGAAGCCGATCAGCACCGAGGCCAGCGGAAGGCTGCGGAGCAGCGGCAGCCGCACGTCGCGGCTGGCCACGTCCATCACGATGATCGCGTCCACCAGCGAGCCGCCGGTCACCCGCTGCAGGCCGGTGACGCCCTCGTCCTGGGTCAGCAGCAGCACGTCGTGGCCGTGGCTGCGGGCCGCAGTCACCACCGCCGTGGCAATCTGCATGATGACCGGCACGTAGGTGCCAGGGCGCAGCGGGACGGCCAGCGCGATGACATTGGACTGGCGGCCGGGCAGGGCCCGGCCGCCCACGTGCGGGCGGTAGCCGAGCGTGGCGATGCTGTCCAGCACGCGCTGCCGGGTCCGCTCAGAGATCGAGCGCTTGCCGCTGAGCACGTAGGAGACGGTGCTCGGCGAGACATCCGCGTGCTGCGCCACGTCAGAGATCTTGACCAAGGTCCATCCGGGGGAGCGAAACGCTTCGACTCCTGGATGCTAGCTCCGTCCGGGCCGCATGTACAACGCGGAGTTACCGTCGCGATACAGCCCGGATATTCGGGCGCCAGGCAGCGGGACCAGCCTGGGCCCAGGCAGGCCGAAACCGGGGGGCGGCCTCAGTCGGAGCCTGTCCGGGCGGGCCGCACCAGGGTGAGGCGCACCCGCACGGGCCGGCCCAGGGTGGACGGCTCAGCCGCGTGCGAGCTGCTCCAGCCGCTCGTGCAGGTGCGGCAGGTAGGTTTCGGCTTCCGGTTTCATCAGCACGCTGCGCAGGATGCGGGCTCCCGCCGCGTCGTCCCGCACGGATCTGTGCCGGGCGAGGAAGGCGCCGGCGTCCGCGCGAAGCGTACTGAGGAACACCGGGTCGGGGCCGGTCATCCCGGCCCGCAGGATCCGCTCCGACGCCTGGTCGATCCGGTACAGCGTGGCCGGCTCGGTGACCGGGAAATAACTGACGATGTCCAGCTCAGGCTGCTGGTACAGCTTCAGGACGGCGGACTTCTCGATCAGGGCGGACCAGGCCAGCGCCGCCCGCCGTCCCGCGGCCAGCACCTGCCCGAGCCCGTCCGGCGTGGGTGGCAGCAGCCGGAACGTGAGCCACAGCGCCGCCGCGGCCGCACCCGCCCGGGAGCACTCCAGGCTGATCTCCCCCAGGTGCAGGTCCGTAGAGGTGAAGTACGTGTACGGGGAGTCATGCAGGTAGAACCGCGCCACCGCCGGATCGCGGAATAGCACGGCTCCGCAGCCGTAGGGCTGCAGGCCGTGCTTGTGCGGATCCACCACCACCGAGTCGCACTCGGCGATGGCCCGCCATGGTGCGGCCGGCAGCCCGCCCGCTGCGCCCATTTCACCGTCGGCGCGGGCCAGGATCGCGAAGAACCCGCCGTAAGCCGCGTCCACGTGAATCCGGGCGCCGTGCCGCTGGCACAGCCCGAGAGCCTCGTGGATGGGGTCGATCGCTCCCAGCCCGGTGGTGCCCGCGGTCAGCACCACGGTGCCTACCCGGCCGGTGCGCAGCAGCTTGTCGAGGGCGTCCAGGTCCATCCGGCCGAGGCGGTCCACGGCGACCGGGTAGCCCTCGATGCCCAGCAGGCCGCACATCCGGCTGTGCGTGTAGTGCGCGTCCGCGCTGAACGCGACACCCCGGCCCGGGTGCAGCTCGCGGGCCACGAACAGGGCCTCCAGATTGGCGATGGTGCCGCTGGTGGTGAGGTGGCCCAGGTGGGTACCGAAGCCGAACATGGCCGCGAGCTGCGCGGTCACCTCACGTTCCATCCGCGCGGTCGCCGGGCCGCCGTCCAGCGCGTGGTTGTTCGGGTTGATCAGCATGGCGGCGAGATAGCCGGCCACGGCGGCGGGATGCGGCGGCTTGAGCATCTGCCCCGCATACCGGGGGTGGAAGAACGGGTAGTTGTCGGCCAGCCGCTCGGTGAACTCGGCGAACGCCGCCCCGAACCGCTCGTCGCTGACTTCCAGCGAGGGATGCGGGTCAAACGGCCCGAACTCCGCCGCCCACTCCCGGTTCGCCGCGACCGCCTGCCCCACCCACCGCTCGAGATCCACATCCGCAGCCTAGAGGGACCCCGCAGGGCAAGGTGTTTCAGCAAGCGAGTCGGGACTTTTGAGATTCAGGTGACAGGTTTCGTGGCCCGGACCGAGTTGAGGTCACCGTGTCCTGCCCGTACGGGCACACCCCCGGTGCCTTCTGCCGCCGCACTGCGCCCAGTCCCGCGAGTCACACTGGCTCCTCCGGCTCACGTTTCACGCGCAGCGCGCGCCTAACCGGACAAAACATCCCGGAAAGGCGCACCGCGCGCGTGAAATGTCGGCGCTGTCCATGATCACCGTGACCCGTGGTGCTGGGTACGAGCCCGGTCCGGACAAGAACGGCCCGCGCGGACGGAAGCCGCCGCCCGGTGGCCGGGCGCGGGCGTGACCGGGATTCAGTCACGCGGTTGGGGTGCGGCGGCGGAGGTGGTCGAGGACGGCGGCGCCGTCGGGGGTGTCGAACCACGCGGCGTGCCCGAGGAGATAACCGTCGTAGGCGAGGTCCGCGTTGGCGGCCGAGCTGACCACGTCGGCGAAGTACTCGATTTCCGACAGCGCGTACTCGACGTGCACCACCGGGAACACCTCAGGCAGCGCGACGGCCTCGGCCGAGGACAGCCGACGGACCGACTCGTAGCCATCCAGGAGCGCGTCGATGGCATCCAGGTCCGCCTTGGCCCGGCCCGGACCAGTCGCATCCGGGGCTGCCTGGCCCGGGCCAGTCGCATCCCGGTCAGCTCCGGACGGATCGGTCAGGTCGAGCCAGGACACCGTGGCGCGTTCCAGGGCCGTGGCCAGGTCGTGCACCGCGAAGGTCCGGTTGGCCAGCCCGAAATCGAACACGCTGGCCACGCCGGCGTCCGGGGCTACGGACGTCCAGGTCAGGTTGGACGGGTGCCAGTCACCGTGGCCCCACTGCCGGGGCAGCGCGGCCAGCAGCGGCGTGGCGCGCCGGATGGCGGGCAGCACGTGCCGGGTGAGGTCGTCCGCCCAGGCCCGGCCGTCCAGGTAGGCCGCCAGCTCTGGGCGGCACCCGGCCAGCCATTTGATCTCCCCGAGCGGGTCGGCTGCGAGGATGATCTCGCAGCCGCTGGTGAGCACAGCAGGAGCACGGGCCGGCAGCGGGAAGCGGTCCGCCGCCACGTGCAGCCGGGCCAGGGCCGCCCCGGCCGCCCGCGCGTGGCCGAGGCTGGCGTAGGGGGTCCAGGACAGCGCGTCGCGGTACAGGTCGAGGCCGCCGGCCCGCTCGTGCACCTCGTAGACGAAGTCGCCGTACTGGATCGCGGTCGTGCCGTCCGCGGCGCGCAGCACCGCGGGCGCCGGGATGCCGCGGGCCCGAAGGTGTCCGATGAACGCGTGCTCCACGGCGAGCTGTACAGGCGTGCGCACTCGCGCATGGTGCCGCTTGACGAACAGGTCCGCGCCGCCCCGGCGGATCAGCCCCGCCGCCGACATGGGCCGCGGGCTGCGCCAGGTGATCATCTCGTCACCGCCCGGGACGCCGCCCATGCTGCCACCCGGGCTGAGGCCTGCGTCTCTGAGGGTCCCGCGGGCCATGTTCCCCGCCGCGTCCAGGGCCGCGCCCGGGTCCAGGGCCGCGCCCGCGTCCAGGGCGCCCGGCTCGGGGTAGCGGGCCAGCACCCTGCGCACCTCGGCGCCGGTGAGCGGGCTCCAGTCCGGCATGACCAGCTCCTTGCCCATGCCGTGCACCAGGCCTGCGGGCGCGGGCATCCCGATCACCCCGCTCACCGGCTCACGCTCACCGAAAAAGACGGCCGCCGGGGGCAGATAAACGCAGCGTGCGCACTGGCGGGCGCCACAGGATCCTCCCTACGCCGGCATTACCCGGTCAGGTTCAGGCGGTCGGTGACGCGCGGCCCGGTGGGCCAGCCACCCTCTCAGCCCGGTCAGCCCGAGCTCCCGTGTGGTCGCTTGATGTTACCTCTGGGCTGCGAGCCCCTGCTGCAGCCCGTCGCCGTGCTCGAGGATCTCCGCGGCCCCGCGGGCGACGCAGCGCAGCGGGTCGTCCACGACCACAACCGGGATCCCGGTGGCCGCCTCGATCCGGTCGGCCAGTCCGGGCAGCAGCGCGCCGCCCCCGGCCAGCCGGATCTTCCCGCGGACCACGTCCTCGGCCAGGTTGGGCGGGATGTCGGAAAGCATCTCCTGCACGCAGTCCACGATCGCCGTGACGATGTGCTCCAGCGCCTGGGCCACCAGCCACCCGGGCACCTGCTCGACCCGGGGGGTGCGGCGGGCGGCGTCCACGCCCACCGTCTCCAGCCGCTGGGTTCCGTCCCTGGCCAGGCCCAGCGTGGTCTTCAGGCTGCGGGCCGCGTTCCGGCCGAGCAGCAGGCCGAGTTCCGCCTTGACCGTGGTCACGATCGCGTCGTCCATGGCGTTGCCGCCGACCCGCAGCGACCGGGCCCGGACGATCTGGCCGCCGGCCACCACCGCGGACTCGGTGGTGCCACCGCCCACGTCCACGATGAACGCCCCGGCGCCCCGGGCCAGGTCGAATCCGGCGCCCGCGGCGGCGGCGACCGGCTCGTCAACCAGCTGGACCGAGCAGCGCGGCCGGATCACGCTCAGCGCCGCGGCCAGGGACCGCCGTTCCACCCAGGTAGCGCCGCCGGGGACGCACACAACCGCCGCGGTCCGCAGCAGCCCGCGGCGCAGCCGGGCCCGGCGCACGAAGCCCTGGAGCATGGCCGACGCCGCGTCGAGATCCGCGATTACCCCGTCGCGCAGGGGGTGCAGCACCTCGATGTCCTGCGGCTCCTTGCCGGCCAGGGCGTCCGCGGCCTCGCCCACGGCCGCGACCCGCCCGGTCGCCCGGTCCAGCGCGATAGCCGACGGCTCGTCGATGACCAGCCCACGGCCGGCGACTGAAACCAGGGTGTTGACCGTGCCCAGGTCGATCGCCACACCCGACCGGAACCGCATGAGAGCCGCCCTTGCCCCGAAATGCCGTCAGCTACCTCAAGTATCGCGTCCTCCGGAGGACATGAGGTGGCGGGTAGCCCATGGGCCGCCCGCCAGCTAATGGAATCTAGCGGGCAGCACGCGGCCTTGCAGGCTAAACGTGCCGGAAGCCCCAGTCCAGAATCTTCGTGGCATCGCTGAAGGCCGCCATGTCGTTGCTGCGCGAACTGTGCAGGACCACGCCGATCAGCACATGGCCGTTCTCGCGGGCCTCGAACAGCAGGCAGTAGCCGGCCGCGACGGTAGACCCGGTCTTGATCCCGAACGTGCCCGGGAAGCTGCTGAGCAGCATGTTGGTGGTGTGCCACACGTAGGCGTGATGCCGCGGGGCTGCGGCCAGGTGATAAGTCTGCTGGCCCACGATGGAGCGGAACACCGGGTATCCCATGGCCGCCCGGCCCAGCGCGATCAGGTCCCGGGGGGTGGAGTAGGTGGAAGTCTCGGTGGGCCAGGGCAGCCCGTCGAAGTTCGAGAAGTGGGTATGGGCCAGGCCCATACGCTGGGCGGTACTGTTCATCTTGGCGATGAAGGCGGTCCAGCCCGGTCCGTACGACTTGGCCAGCGCGTAGGCGGCGTCACACCCCGACGGCAGCAGCAGGGCCTCCAGCAGTTCCCGCGTGGTCAGGTAGTCCCCGGGGTGCAGGCCCGCGTTGCTGGCGTCGTATTTGCGGTCGTAGGGGATCACGCCCTTCGGGATCTCGACCAGCCGGTGCAGGTCGCCGGCCTGGAGCACCACGATCGCGGTCATCACCTTGGTGATGCTGCCCATTGGGCGCTCGGTGTTCATCCCCCGGCTCCACAGCACCGCGCCGCTGGCCGCGTTGGCCAGGGCGCCCCCCTCGGCCTGCACGCTGCGGGGAGCGTGGCTGAGCGCGGGGACAGCCGGGGTGCTGGTGGCTGCCGGGGCGGACGTGGCCGCCATGGCGGCCGGCGTGGCCGCGACCGGTGCCAGGAGCAGCGCCCCGGCCAGAGCGAGGGCGCTGGAACGGGCAGGCAGGTGCATGGCACTCCTGTCGGTAGACACCGGCCGGTGGGGGCCGGACCCGGTGCCAGCGGCGGGAGGGACGGCGCAGGCCGCGACCATCCGAAGCCTGACAGCAACGCCCAGCGACATCAAGCCGATCGCGGGTAGCAGTGGCTGAGTTATGGCCGGGACAGTCCGGGATGTTCCGGTCTGGCCGGTAGGCCCGGGTCAGCCAGGCGGGGTCAGCCAGGCGGCCCAGCGGGCTGGCGGCCGGCCCGCCGGGTGCGGTAGGCGGCGACGTTGACCCGGTTCGCGCACGCGGTGCCGCAGAACCGGCGGGAGTGATTCTTGGACAAGTCGACGTGCACGTTGTCGCAATCGTCCGCGGCGCACCGGCGCAGCCGGCCCAGCTGCCCGGTGCGGATCACGTCGGTGAACGCCATCGCCGCTTCCACCGCCATCCGGTCGGCCAGCGGGGCGCGGGGGGACGTGGCGTGCAGGTGATAGTCCCAGCCATCGTGCTTGACCAGCTGCGGCAGCGCGCCGCCTTCCCGCAGCAGGGCGTTGACCAGGGCGGCGGCGTCGTCCTCGGGCAGCTCCCACAGCCGGGCCAGCCGGGGCCGCAGCCGCCGGACCGCGTCGAGCTCCGCCCGGTGCCCGGTGCGCTCGCCGGTCCACTGCCACTGGGCGGCGAAGCGGTCCAGGGCCGCCTCGTCCGGCAGATCCTCGGTGCCGCCGCGGCCGGTATTGACCAGGGCCGCGGCTGCCGCCAGGGCCACCTCGGTGTCATGAGCAAAAAGCACCTTGACCCCTTTCAGCAGAAGCGGCTAGTGTCATAAGCATAAGGCAGTTTTGCCTCTTACATCCATCGCCGGATCATAACCAGGAGGGCCGCCGTGACTTCCCCCCGGACCCGTGCCGTGTCCCGCCCCGGCGGCGCGGGACTGTCCCTGGGCATCCTGTCCGCGGCGGCGTTCGGGACGTCCGGAACCTTCGCCTCGTCGCTGATCGGTGCCGGATGGAGCCCCGCCGCGGCGGTGCTCGTCCGGATCAGCCTGGCCGCCGTGATGCTCACCATTCCCGCCGTGGTGCAGTTGCGTCGCCGCTGGCTGATGCTGCGCCGGGCCGCGCCGCGGGTGATCGCTTTCGGCCTGGCCGGCGTGGCGGGCTGCCAGCTCTTCTACTTCAACGCGGTGGCCCGGATGCCAGTGGGTGTGGCCCTGCTGCTCGAATACCTGGGCACCGTGCTGGTGGTCGGCTGGTTGTGGGTGCGGCACGCCCAGCGGCCGCGCCGGCTCACGGTGGCTGGTGCGGCCGCCTCGATCGCCGGGCTGATCCTGGTGCTGAACCTGACCGGGGCCACCCGCATCAACCTGGTCGGCGTGATGTGGGGACTGCTGGCCGCCGTGGCCCTGGCCATCTACTTCGTGCTCTCCGCCGCGACCGACGGGGAGCCGCTGCCCCCGATCGTCATGGCCTGGGCCGGGATGTGCGTGGGCGCGGTGGTGCTGGGCCTGTTCGGCGGCATCGGAGTCCTGCCGATGGCCGTCAGCTCCCGGCCGGTGGACTTCCTCCATCACCAGGTCAGCTGGGTGGTGCCGGTGGTCGGGCTGTCCCTGGTGGCAGCGGTGCTCGCGTACGTCACGGGCATCGGCGCGGCCCGGCGGCTGGGCGCCAAGCTGGCCTCGTTCATTGGCATGGCCGAGGTGCTGTTCGCGATCGCGTTCGCGTGGCTGCTGCTCGGCCAGCTACCGTCCGCGATGCAGTTCCTGGGCGGCGCGTTCATCCTCGCCGGGGTCACCCTCGTCCGGGTGGACGAGCTGCGCGGGCCCGATGACGTCGTCGAGGAAGCTCAGCGTGGCCGCGGTGGTCGCCCGGCGCCAGGCGAGCAGCGTCGCCTCGAACCCGTCCCGCAGCGGCCGTTCAGCCTGGACGGCCCAGGCGATGGGCTCCAGGGCGGCCCGCTGGCGGCGGAGCAGATCCGACGGATCGCGTCCGGCCCGGTCGAGCAGGGCCAGCTTGAGTAGCAGGTGCGAGCGGATGTCCCGGACGTGCTCGACGGGGGTGTCCAGCCACTCCGTGGCCAGCCGGCGTCCTTCCGGGGTCACCGCGTAGAGGGTGCGCTGCGGGCCCCGGCCGGACTCGACCGCATCCTGCGTCAGCAGCCCGGCGTCCAGCAGCCGGGTGATCGAGCGGTAGATGACCGGGCGGGGGATCTGCCAGATCCGGCCCAGGTCGCCCTCGGGCTCCGTGAGCCGGGCGATGGCGAAGCCATGCACGGGCCGCTCGCTGAGTATCGCCAGGACGGCCCGTTCCGCCAGCGACAGTGATAGCCCCGCGGTCATGCTCCTGAGCGTAGTGCGCGTGGCGGTGGCGTTGGTGTGCTGTGACCCCAGATGCGGGCGTGACGGCAGGCCCCGGCTTAGGTAGTCTCTTTGTGACTAGATAGGTCTCAGCCCGGAGGACTGGTCATGTCCGCCGAGATGAACAGCGTGGTCCCCGCGGTCCGCGGGCCCGGGCCGGTGCCTGCCCCCGGCCGTCGGCCGGCCCGGCAGCGGGCGGCCCGTGCGGTCGTTGCGGTCCTGGCGGACGGCACCCCCGCGTTTGCCCCGATCGGCGAGGTGGTCGTCACCGACGCCCGGGTGGTGTGCCACCTGTGCGGCCGCACGCTCCGGTCGGTCACGGCCCACCTGCGGGTGCACGGCTACACCAAGGACGCCTACTGCGCAGCCTTCGGGCTGGAGCGTGGCCAGTCGCTGGAGGGCCCGGACACCCGCAAGCTGCGCGCCGCCGCGCTCACCTCCCGCCTGGTGTTCGACCGGGCGTTCCGCGCAGGCAGCGCCGCCGGGCGGCAGCGCGCCCGCTCCGGGGAACTCACCCGGGATGCGGCCGCGGTGGCCACCGGGCGGCCCCATCCGGAGCAGCGCCGCCGGAAGGCGCGGCAGGCCCTGGCGGCCATCAGCCGTGAGGCCGGGCTGCACAAGGACTGGCTGTCCCGTCATCTCGCGGACGTCGCGCCCGCGGCGGCCGCATCGGTGCCAGGGCAGCGCCCGGCCCGGCCTGATGCCCGATGGCGGCCCGCGCTGGACCGGACCGGATTCCCGGACGTGCCCAGCTACCTGCAGGAGCGGCACGTCCGGCAGCACCGCACGGTCAACGCCATGGCCGCCGAGATCGGCGTGACCCATCACGCGATCGAGTCTGCGCTGCGCCGTCATGGCCTGGACCGGGTCGCCCACGTCGCCGCCCGGCTGGCGGCGGGCGAGCGCGCCGCCGAGGTGGCGGCCCGGCTCGGTTACCACAGCCTCGACGGCTACCTGCGCGAACGCCGGGCGGCGGGCTGGACGTGGCGGGCCTTGGCCGCTGAGTCCGGGCAGCCCGAGTCGTGGCTGCGCCGCCAGGCCACCCGGATCCCGGAAGGCTGATGCGCCGCGTGCGTGGGGGCCGGCTGGTGATCCGGCCCCCACGGCGCCCGGCTCAGAGCTGGGTGGTGACGGCCTTCACCTCGGTGTAGTTGTTCAGTACCTCGTGACCCATCTCACGGCCCCAGCCGGACTGCTTGTAGCCGCCGAAAGGCAGCGACGCGTCGAACACGTTGTAGCAGTTAATCCAGACCGTGCCGGCCCGGAGCTTCTTGGCCAGCGCGTGCGCCTTGGAGATGTCCAGGGTCCAGATGCCGGCCCCCAGCCCGTAGTCGCTGTCGTTGGCCTCGGCGGCGATCTGGTCCAGGTCGCTGAAGGGCGCGGCCACCACGACCGGGCCGAAGATCTCCTCGCGGACGACCCTCATGTCCGGGCGGGTGTTGGTGAGCACGGTCGGCTCGATGAAGTAGCCACG
>Ga0208717_1000176_pt1 | contig 28748 bp, 22 predicted proteins | sample NGESurF53shallow_FD_184489 | JGI IMG/M metagenome (GOLD analysis project Ga0208717, IMG submission 184489) | Arctic peat soil microbial communities from Barrow, Alaska - NGEE Surface sample F53-3 shallow (SPAdes) | ecosystem: Environmental > Terrestrial > Soil > Wetlands > Peat ... | reverse complement strand
TTCCATCCCCGCGACTGTGCGCTTCCAGCAGCTTCCGCCGCAGATCGTCCGAATATGCTCTCCCCATCCCTGTTGTATCGCTGAGACTTCGCCAGAAATAATATACACCTATGGGTTAAATGCTCTAGTAGACGAGCTTGAGCGAGAACTGGATCTGGCGGGAGGTGCCGGCGGTTTTGCTGATGATGCCGAAGCCGGAGCCTTGGATGGTGTTGGCGGGAAGGCCCATATTGACGATGTTGAAGAGGTTGAAGAATTCGGCGCGGAATTGAACATCTCCCCTTTCGACGCCGCTGGCGCGGTGGCCGAAGGGAGTGCTCTTGAGGAGCGCGAAGTCGAAGTCGTAATAGGCGGGACCGAAAAAAGTATTGCGCCCCAGGGTGCCGAAGCGTCCGGAGTTGGGGCCGGTGCCGCCGGGAATGTTGATGGGGATGGAAAAGAAGGACGCGTTGTCGGCGCCCCTGCCGAAGTAATCGTCGCGCGGCCGGGTGGAGCTGCCGGCGGTCGATAAATCGGGCTTGGCAATCTGGTCGGGCCGGTCGGCGCCGTCGGTGCCCGCGCCGGTCTGCTGGATTCCTGAATAGACGGTAAAGGGAGAGCCGCTGCTGAGGGTGGAAATGCTAAGCAGTTCCCAGCCGGCAGTGATTTTCTTGTTCACGGGTTCCAGAAAAGAGACATTTTGAAAGCGCAGTGCCTGGGCGGCGCTCAGCGTGAAGGAGTTGGCGACGTCGAAGTCGGAAGGCCCTTTCTCCGGGTGGGTGTTAAACGGGTTCTGCGGAATGGGCAACGCCACGGCTCCGGTGGAACCGGTGCCACCGGCCACGGCGCTGGTGTCGTCGAGAGATTTGGCCCAGGTATATCCAGCCTGGATGCTGGGTCCGCCATGTCCGACGCGGCCTGCCAGCGAAGTTTGCAGCGCGTTGTACGAGGAATGCGCGGTATCGGTGATCACCGTCTCAAATCCGAACCCTCCGGTGACCGCGCCGGATGGGTCGAAGTTGGTGTAGGGCGCGAAGGCGGGTGAGGCGCCGGGAAAGCCGTTGGGAAACGAGGTACGAGGCAGCCGGAAGGACGCGGTTCCGACATAGGAAGCGTTGGCCGTGAGACCGCCAAACTGGCGCTCCAGTCCGAGGGTCCAGGTCTGAAGAAAGGCGTCGCCAAAGCTCCGATCGACGGCACTGAGGTTGAGCAGCGATAGCTGATGACCGGGGGACAGCGCGGCCAGATCGTTCTGATAGCGGTTCACGTCCATGACTGTGTTGGCGGGAACGTCCTTGGGATTGTCGCCGGGGAAGATATTCTCGCCGGATGGAGTGTAGGTGGGCGGCAGCTCCGCGGGAGTGATCTCAAATCCGTAGGGGACCTCCGCATTTTTGGCCGCGTTGACGCGCGGGTAGACGGCAAAGGGCGTCGAACCGGTAAGGAAATTGTCCTGCCAGATATTGGGGGGGATCACGGTGATGGCTCCGCCGATGTTGACACGCACGCTGTGGGGCGCGCGCCAGTCCAGCTGCACCCGCGGACCCCAGCCATTCCATCCCGACCGATACCCGGGCTGCGGATTGATGACGTACTGCTGCTTGACCCCCGGAGGCGGATTGATATTCAGAAAGCCGGAGGTGCGATGGGCGCGCTCGGTGATGGGCGAATAGTATTCAAAACGCAATCCGTAGTCGAGTGCGAGACGATCGGAAATTTTCCAGGTGTCCTGGATGTAGAAATTGAAATCGTTGCGATTGATGGCGGCCGGGCCGATGTGGGCTCCGTTGGAAAAGTAGGGCGGCGCGACCGCCCTGGTGTAGCTGAACGGATAGCCGGTCAACAGGCTGGTCAGGGTATCCGGCAGCGGGTCGCCGGGGTGAATATCGTGCGTGCCGCTCTCGGACGGGATAAAGATCGGCGAGTAGACCGTGCCTCCGCCGAAGTCGTATTCGCCGTTGGGGCTGATGCCGAAGTAGGTGGTGTCGCGATTGAGCCGGGCTTCCGCGCCGAACTGGACGAGATGGCCGGGCGTGGTCCAGGTGAAGTTCTGCTGGCCCTGAAACAGATTGCCAAAGCTGGACATCACCGATCCGGCCGCGGTGTTGAATCCCTCGAAAAGGCCGTTGACAAACTTCAGTGCCGGGTCGGTGTGGTTCGGCGTCGGAAACGACGGGGTGGTGCGGGTCACGCTGAGCGCGGAGCTCCACGTAAAATGCGCCGACTGGGTGCGGGTATAACGGAACGCCAGGTTGCGCTGGCGATCGACATACTGCACCCCAAAGCTGGGGTCAATGGTGGTCTGGTCGGGATTGGTGGTCGGACCGGTGAGGTTGTCATAGGTGAAGCGGGCGAAGAACTGTCCCTTTGCGCCCAGCTGCTGGTCGAGCCGAATGGAAAACTGATCGGAGTTGGTGACCACGTTCGACGGAGCCGCATAGGTGCGCGCTCCGTACGCGCCGGTGGGATTGTTGGGTAGCGGATAGCGCGCCAGGATGGCGGCGATCTTCGGATTCACGGGAACGACGAGCGTATCCGTGCTGCCGTCGGGGTACGTCACAGTGTCGTATCCGGCGCGTTCCGCCGCGGTTGGCATGGGCAGCACCTGGGTGGTGCCGAGGACCTGGCGGAATCCCTGGTACTGGCCGAAGTAGAACGTCTTGCCGCGCCCGTCGTACAGATGCGGCAGCACAACGGGTCCGCCGTTGGTGAATCCAAACTCATTGCGATGGAAGGGCGGGATGCGCCCCGGTTCGGCGATGGAGGGATGGTCGAAGTAGTTGCGCGCATCGAGAGCGGAGTTGCGCAGGAACTCGAAGAAGGATCCATGCACGCCGCTTGCTCCGGAGCGGGTGATGATGTCGGTGAATCCGGCCGCGCCGCGGCCGATCTTCGCCGGCATCACGCCGGAGGTGGATCGGATTTCCTGGATGGCATCGACGTTGAAATTGCTGAAGGCAGCGCCACCCATTTCCGGATCGCTGATGTCGGCTCCATCCATGGCAAAGACCGCCTCATCCCCGCGCTGGCCGTTGATGGCGAACTGCTGGGTAAAGTTGGTGGCGCCGTTGACGTCCGTCATGGTTCCGGCGGCCAGCAGGAGAAGGGTGCTGAAGTCGCGACCGTTCAGGGGCAGCTCGCTGACGGCTTTACTGGAGAGTTGCTCGCCGCTGCCGTTGGCCGTCGAGACGCCGGTCTGAATCGCGGGAACCGCGCCGACGGCAAGAGTGTTTTGTCGCGAGACGGTCAGCACCTCTACGACGCCGGGAAGCTCAACCGCAACCGGAACCGTGGGCACGCCGTTCGGCAGGCGCACGGTGAGGGCGTACTGTCCGGGGGTGACGTTCAGAAAACGGAATGTTCCCTGGCGTGAGGTGATGCTGGCGCGGGTGGCTCCTCGCCGGGTGAGCTGAACCGTTGCTGCCGCGACCGGCTGACCGGAAGCGTTGTGCACGATGCCGCTCCAGCCGGCGGTCGGAGCCATTGCGGTCTGCTGCGCCCACTGCGGCAAGGCGAAAAACAGGCAACAGAGGGCCATGGCACGGATGAAATTGATTACAAATCGACAATGGTCCATTGGGGAGCGGCTTTCTCTTGGAGCGATTGGAGCAGGCGAAATCGAGCAAACCAAACCATACCATAGGGAAGAGAGACGCCTTTCGCCGATTGGGGAGTTCGCTGCCCCGCGGAAGACGAACGGGGCCGCGGCGGAAGACAAACCGAGCTGCGGCGGAAGACAACGGAGCTGCGGCGCCAGGACGAACGCCCGAGCAGTCGGAGCGAAGCCGGACGATGGCTGCCGATTCCGCGCTTGACTTCGCGGCACGGTGTTCCTACATTCGCAGTATGGAAGTCAACCGCCGCTCTGAAGGTTCGACCGACGCACCCGTGGGCGCGCGGGAGGGTCTGGTGCTGACCGCGGTGATTGAGAACTACATTGCCAGCGGCGATCCGGTGGGGTCGCAGTCCATCGCCCGGCAGCAGAACCGCGAGGGCATGAGCGCGGCCACGGTGCGCAACGTGATGGCGGAGCTGGCCGAGGCCGGGTATCTGGAGCAGCCGCATACCTCCGCCGGAAGAGTCCCCACCGCGCGCGCCTTCCGTTACTACGTCGAGCAACTGCTGCGCAGCGCCGCCTCGCCGCATCGCGGGCTGCCGCAGCCCACCCAGGAACAGATTGAGGAGACCTTCGCCGGGGTAGCGAATGCCACCGACTTTTTCGCCCGCACCTCGCACATTCTGGCGCTGCTCTCGGGTGGCGTGGGCGTGGCGCTGACCGCGGCCGGGGACAAGGAACTGCTGGAGCACGTGCATTTCGTGCGCCTCGGTTCGGCCCGAGTGCTCACCGTGCTGGTCACCACCACCGGCGTGGTGCGCGATCGGCTGCTGACGCTCGATCACGACCTGACGGCGGCGGAGCTGGAAACCGCGGCCAACTACCTGAACCGGAATTTTCACGGCTGGGCGATGGAGCGAATTCGCGGGGAACTGACCCGGCGGATGGAGGTCGAGCGCAGCGAATACGACCGGCTACTCGCCTCACTCGAAGAGCTGTGGTCCAAATGCGCCATGGAGCGTGGCCCGGAACATCCGGTGCAGGAGAAATCCATCTTCGTCGAGGGCGTTGCCAATCTGGTAGTGAACGAAGTGGACCGCGGCCACCTGCGAGGGATCTTTATGGCGCTCGAGGAAAAGCAGCGCATGATCGATTTGTTGAACGCCTATATCGACAGCCGCAACACCTCGGTGCGGGTTGTGGTCGGCCTGGAAGAAGCCATGCCGGAAATGCAGGGCCTGGTGCTGGTGGCCGCCCCGGCACGGTGCGGCGCGGAGCATCTGGGCACCGTCGCCGTCATCGGCCCCACCCGAATGCAGTACGCCAGCACCATCGGCACGGTCACCTACATCGCTGATTTATTTGGCCGCTGGGCGGCACAGTCGTAAAGCGCATCGAACTTCGGCGTGGCCCCGGTACAATAGAAGAAACGTCAGAGTCGCATCGATCGAGCGCCCCAAGCATCTATCGAAGCAGAGGATGCGGCGGCTGGTGCGCGGCAGGACTCTGCAGAAAGAAATTCAACGCTATGTCTTATTCCACCGATCTGGGCGAAGAAGAACGCATGCAATCCACCGATTCGAACGATCCGAAAACAGCTCCGCTGGAAGACGAGGAAGGCGACGCCTCGGCCGTTGCAGCCGTCGAGCAGCCCGCCTGGCGGGAGGAGATGGAACAACTGCGCGGCGAGCGCGACCAGATGCTCGACCGCCTGGCCCGCCTGCAGGCGGAGTTCGACAACTATCGCAAACGCGAGGGCCGCGAACGCGCGGAATATCGCGACTACGCGCTGGCCAACACCATCGAGCAGTTTCTGCCGGTGCTGGACAACTTCCGGCTGGCTCTGCGTTCGCAAGGCACGGCCGAGCAGTTGCGCTCGGGCGTCGATCTCATCGTCCGGCAAATGGAGGAGATCGTTCGCTCGCTCGGCGTGCAGCCGGTGCCGACCGTGGACACGCAGTTCGATCCCCGCCTCCATGAGGCCATTGAGATGGTCGGGCGCGACGATGTGCCGGACCACCAGATCATTGAGGAAGTGCGCGGCGGGTATACGCTGCGCGACCGGCTGCTGCGCCCCGCCATGGTGCGCGTGGCCACCAACCCCAAACAGAAATCAGCATGAGTCCAACCGCCAGAGTGATTAAAGCCGACTACTACGAAGTTCTCTCCGTTGAACGGACCGCCTCCGATCAGGAGTTGAAGAGCGCGTATCGCAAGCTCGCCATGCAGTACCATCCCGACCGGAACCCCAACAATCCCACGGCGGAAGAAAAGTTCAAGCAGGCCAGCGAGGCCTACCAGGTGCTTTCCGACCCCGACAAGCGCGCCGCTTACGACCACTATGGCCACGCCGGGGTCGGCAACGGCATGGATTCGAGCGGCTTCCAGGGCATGCCCGACCTGGGCGACATCTTCGGCGATATCTTCGGCGAGATGTTCAACATGGGCGGCAGCCGGCGATCCTCCCGTGCCCAACGCGGCCGCGACCTGCAATACGATCTGAAGCTGACGTTTGAAGAGGCCGTTTTCGGCAAGCAGAGCGAGATCAAAATCCGCCGCATGGAAAACTGCTCCGTGTGTCAGGGCAGCGGCGCCGAGCCCGGCCACGGTCCGACGGTCTGCCCGCAATGCGGCGGCCGCGGCCAGGTCCGGTATCAACAAGGATTCTTTTCCGTCGCCCGCACCTGCCCGGCCTGCGGCGGCACCGGAAGCCTGGTCAAGGATCCATGCCGGCAGTGCCGCGGCGAAGGACGCCAGGCCGCCGAGCACACCATCACCGTGACCGTGCCGGCCGGCATCGAAGATCGCATGCGCATCCGCTATCAGGGTGAGGGAGATGCCGGACGTTACGGCGGCCCCTCGGGGGATTTGTATGTGGTCGTGTCGGTCGAGGCTCACGCGTTTCTGGAGCGCGAGGGCAACGATCTCCATTACGTGCTGCCGGTATCGTTTCCCCAGGCCACGATGGGCACGGAGCTGACCATCCCCACGCTCGAAGGCGAGACCAAACTGAAAGTTCCGGAAGGCACGCAGAGCGGCACGGAATTTCGCCTGCGCAACAAGGGCGTCCCCTACCTGAACGACCACGGCCGCGGCGATCTGGTGGTGCAGATCGTGGCCCAGGTGCCGAAGAAACTGACCAAGGCGCAGAAGGAATTGATGCGTCAGCTGGCGGAGACGATGACGGTCGAGAACGTGCCCGCCTCGCGCAGTTTCTTCGGCAAGATGAAGGACATTTTCAGCTAGCAGCAGCGTTGGTTCGCGATGATCGGGCGTCCCATCCTTGCGACGCAACGGTGGGATTCGACTCTACGATCCCATCCATGCACTCACCAGACTGGCGACAACGATCGCCGCCGTCTCTGCCCGCAGTATTCTCGAACCCAGGCCCACCGGCCGCCACCCTTCACTTGAAAAGCCGGCCAGCTCGCGTTCCGTCCAGCCGCCCTCGGGTCCGACGGCGGCGTAGATTGTTTTTGACTCCGCAGCTTCCGCGGCATCGAGGGCGGTTTGCAAAGAGTGGACGCGCTCGGACTCAGAGAGCAGCAACCGCAGGCCGTCAAGCGGCTGCCGCAGCCACTCCGCGGAAGATACCGGCGGGAAAATTTTCGGAACGTTGCCGCGCCGCGACTGCTGGGCGGACTCATGCGCGATCTTCCGCCAGCGTTCAACGCGTTTGACCGCCGCCTGCGCCAGATGTTTCTCGCTGCGCTCGGCCGCGAGCGGAACGATCCCCGCGATGCCCAGCTCGGTCAGCTTTTCGATGGCCCATTCCATTCGCTCGAAGCGGATCATGCCGAGCCCGATGACCAGCGGAAGCGCATCCGACGAGGGGACGGCTTCATGCAGGGAAAACTCGACCGCGTCCTCGCGGATCGCTTCAATGACTCCGCGCCGCACCGTTTCTCCGGCGACGATGTCGAACTCCTGACCCACGCGCGCGCGCAGCACGCGCGCCAGATGGGCCGCCTGCTCATTTCGCAGAACGGCAGAGTCTACACTCCATTCCCCGGCAATCCAGCGTCGTCGCGTCATCGCTTGCGTAGCTCCAGCGTACCGGTCCCGCGCCGGAAGCGGCAACCGTTGCCGTTCTCCCGCACAAACAGAAGGGGAGCGCTTTTGCGCTCCCCTTTCCGTTTGCCTTTGCTGTTTCGTTGCGGTTGCCTTACTTCTTTTTGGTGGTCTTCTTGGCGACCTTCTTCTTGGTCGCCTTCTTTGCTGCCTTCTTGGTTGCCATAGGATCTATTCTCCCTTTCGATGTGACATCGAGCACTGTGGGTTCTCACCACAGTTACACGAAGGTATAGTTTTCTCGAAAATCAAAGTCAAGAAAAAAATTGCATTTGCTCCTCTTTTTTTTAGAGAGGGAGGAAAGCATTTTCAGGTTTCCTCGGCCGGATTTCTCCTTGCGACGCTTCGTCCACTCCTCGCCAGGAAAGTTTTGGCGACAGACGCGTTCGAAGTTGCAAAAGAAATCTTTGCGAGCTCCGCAACCGGCGTACGTGCGATCGCCTTTATTCATGCGGTTGCGCCGCAACCACGCCTGGCAGCGGCGGCGACGCGATGCCGGAGCAAGCGCGATCGCCGTATACTTTTCGGTTGCGAAAGTCGGTTCAAGAAAACGTGTGAGGTCTGGCATGGAAGAGGTTGTCATCGTCGCCGCGGTTCGTACCCCGGTCGGAAAATTTCTTGGTTCGCTGGCCGACTTTTCCGCGCCGCAGTTGGGCGCAATGGTGGTGCGGGAGGTCGTGCATCGCGCCGGCATCGACCCGGCATCGGTCGACGAATGCATTCTGGGCAACGTCGTCACCGCGGGCGAGGGACAGAATCCGGCGCGCCAGGCGGCCATCTTCGGCGGGCTGCCGCCGGAGGTCAGCGCGATGACCATCAACAAAGTTTGCGGCTCGGGGCTGAAGGCGGTCTCACTCGCCGCCCAGGCCATCCAGACCGGCAATGCCGAGATCGTCGTCGCCGGCGGGATGGAGTCGATGTCGAACGCGCCGTACCTGCTGCCGCAGGGGCGCAGGGGATTCCGCATGGGCAACAGCGTCGCCGTCGACAGCATGATTCAGGACGGCCTGTGGGACGTGTACAACAGCTACCACATGGGTGTGACCGGTGAAAACGTCGCCGAGAAGTACGCCATCTCCCGCGAGGAGCAGGATACCTATGCGCTCGAATCGCATCGCCGCGCCGCCGCCGCGCACAAGGAAGGCCGGCTCGCGTCGCAGATTCTGCCGGTCGAAATCCCCGCGAAGAAAAAGGGCGACGCGCCCACGCACTTCGCACATGACGAGTCGGTGCGCGAGGACGCGACCATCGAGGCGCTGCGCAAGCTGAAGCCGGCGTTCAAAAAAGACGGCACGGTGACCGCCGGCAATGCACCCGGCGTGAATGACGGCGCCGGAGCCCTGCTGGTGATGTCGGCAAAAAAAGCGCAAGCACTCGGCCTCATCCCCATGGTGCGCATCCGCGCCCAGGCCACCAGCGGCATCGATCCCAAGTGGGTGATGATGGCCCCGGTCGCCGGCGTCCGCAAGGTGCTCAAAAAGGCCGGCTGGCAGAGCGAGGAAGTCGATCTCTACGAAATCAACGAAGCTTTCTCGGTCGCCGCCATCGCTGTCACCCGCGAGTTGGGACTCGACCTCAGCAGGGTCAACGTGAACGGCGGCGCGGTGGCCATCGGCCATCCTATCGGCGCCAGCGGCGCCCGGGTGCTGATCACGCTGATCTATGAGATGATCCGCCAGGATAAAAAGAAAGGCGTTGCCGCGCTATGCCTGGGCGGCGGCAACTCCGTCGCCATGGCTGTCGAGAGATAAAAGCAGCAGGGAAAATTGGTAGAATTCCATCATGCGGTTGAAACATCCATTGACGGCGCTGCTTGCGGTACTGCTGCTTTTTGCAGCACCGCTGTCCTCCGCGTGCAGCCTCAACTGCAATCTTCGCATTGAGCCGGGCTGCCATGCCACGCCGAGCCGCTGTCCGATGGCGCAGCATCATCATGCGTCTGAATGCGGCGGTGGGATGCATCATGAGGCCTTGATCGGAATACTGCCGCAGCCCGGCTTCAACTCGATTTCGCCATTCAGCTCCATGCATGCATGGCCAGAACAACCGGTTGTGTTTCTCGGCGGCATTTCACCCTCTGCCGTGCGTTTGAGACCGCCTCTTCGAAATTCCCCCGCGTTCGATCCTCTTTTTGTAACTCTCATCGTCTAGATCGCGCCTAGCTGGACGCCCCATTTCGAACGACGCTGCGTGCAGCCCGCTCGATGGCCGTTCCTTTTCCAGCCGCGAGACGCAATGCCTTGCATCGCGCTCGCCCCAAGGCCGATCTCAATGAAAAGTCTTATTTCTGTTTTCCTCTTCTTTTCGTTCAGCGCATTCTGCTCGAACGCGCAGATGGCCATGCACGCCGACAAAACTCACGACTCACATGCCACCAACCAGATGAAGGGCATGGGAAAGGGCGAGATGCAGATGACGGACCGGATGCGTCCCGATACATTTCTCGATGAGATTCTGCTCCACACCAGTTCCGGAACGAGTGCGGAGCCGAACTCCACTCCCATGCCCATGCTGATGACGATGCGCGGCAAGTGGATGTTGATGTTTCACGCGAACGCATTCATCGCAGAGGAACAGCAGACCAGCCCGCGCGGCGGCGACAAATTATTTTCGACCAACTGGTTCATGGCGATGGCGGAACGCCGGCTGGGACGCGGCCAGCTTACGCTGCGCACCATGTTCAGCCTGGAACCGGCCACCGTCAGCGGGAGGCGGTATCCGCTCCTCTTTCAACAGGGAGAAACCGCCTTCGGTTTGCCAATTGTCGATGGTCAACACCCCCACGACTTCTTTATGGAACTCGCCGCTCTCTACGATTTGAAACTGAGCAAGCGTACGTTGCTTACGCTCTATGCCGCTCCGGTCGGCGATCCAGCGCTCGGCCCGACGGCCTATCCGCATCGCGCCTCCGCTTCGGAAAATCCTGTGGCAGCTCTTGGCCATCATCAGGAGGATTCGACGCATATCGCCGACGACGTTGTTACCGCCGGGCTGACCTACGGAATCGTCCGCATGGAAGCCAGCGGATTCCATGGCCGCGAACCGGACGAATATCGATGGAATCTCGATCAGGGCAGAATCGATTCCTGGTCGACCCGCGTCACACTGCAACCGGGAAAAAACTGGAGCGCGCAATACTCCTATGGCCGTCTGACCAGCCCGGAACAACTCTTTCCGTCGGAGGATCAATCGCGCACCACGGCGTCCATCATGTACAACCGTCCGTTTCAACACGGCAACCTGGCGAGCACGGTGTTGTGGGGGCGCACGCGGTCCATACCGGACAACGCAAAAGAGAACAGCTATCTGTTGGAATCAACCTTGTGCTTCGCAAAGTTCAACTATGTCTGGACGCGAATGGAAAATGCCGGCCGCTCGAATGAACTGCTCATCGGAGAGAATCCCCTGCCGCCGGGTTTCAAGGAATCTCCACTCACGCATGTGCAGGCCTACACCTTCGGATATGATCGCGAGATCGATCGAATTCCGCACTTGTCCTCGGCACTGGGAGCGCAGGCGACACTCTACGGCGTCGGCGATCCGTTGAAACCTGTGTATGGTTCGGATCCAATTGGGGTGAACATTTTTATCCGCCTGCGTCCGTTCTGAAATGGGAATGCTATACTCACGCCAATCGATCCGCACTTCAGATAAGCGAACCTCGCCACCATGCTTTTCAAAGCGTTCAGCGCCGCCGTTTATGGCATTCAGGCCAACATCATCGATGTGGAAGTGGATTTCTCCGGCATTAAGACCACCGAAGACCACTTTCATACCGTGGGTCTGCCCGACGCCGCCGTTCGCGAGAGCCGCGACCGGGTGCGCGCTGCGATTAAAAATTCCGGCTTCGATATTCCGCCGACCCACATCACCATCAATCTCGCTCCCGCCGATCTGAAGAAAGAAGGCTCCGGTTTCGACCTGCCCATGGCCATCGGCATTCTGGGCGCGTATGGCAGCCTGCAATTGCGCGACCTGGGCAATTTTTTGCTGGTGGGCGAACTGGGCCTGGACGGCGGCCTGCGGCCGGTGCAGGGAATGCTGCCGATTGCAGTCGCGGCGCGGGAGCGCGGCATCAAAAATCTGCTGATTCCGGCGGCGAATGCTCGCGAGGCGGCGGTGGTCGAAGGCGTGGATGTTTATGGGGTGAGCACGCTGCTCGAAGTACGCGAGCTGCTGAACTCCGCGGCCAACGGCGGCATCCATGCCCAGCCGGTGCGCGTCGCCACGCGCGAGCTGTTGGGGGAGATGGAGCATTTCCCGCTCGACTTTCGCGATGTGCGCGGCCAGCACACTTCGAAGCGCGCCCTGGAGGTTGCCGCGGCCGGCGGGCACAACATCCTGATGATCGGGCCGCCCGGCTCCGGCAAAACCATGCTGGCCAAGCGGCTGCCCGGCATTCTGGCGCCGCTCAATTTTGAAGAGGCGCTGGAAACCACCAAAATCCATTCCGTTGCCGGCGTGTTGAATTCCGAAACCGGCCTGGTGACGCAGCGGCCCTTCCGCGCCCCGCACCATACCGTTTCCGACGCCGGACTGATCGGCGGCGGGGCCATCCCGCGTCCGGGAGAAGTTTCGCTGGCCCACAATGGCCTGCTGTTTCTCGATGAGCTGCCGGAGTTCCCCCGCAACGTGCTGGAGGTGCTGCGCCAGCCGATGGAAGACGGCCAGGTCACCATTGCGCGGGCTTCGATGTCGCTGAGTTTTCCGGCGCGATTCATGCTGGCGGCGGCCATGAATCCCTGCCCGTGCGGATACTTCAACGATAAATCGCGTCAGTGCATGTGCACCCCGCCGATGATCCAGCGCTATGTCTCCAAAGTCTCGGGGCCGCTGCTGGACCGGATCGACATTCACATCGAGGTTCCGGCGGTGCAATATAAGGAGCTGCGCGGCGGCTCGGCCGCGGAGGGTTCGGCGCAGATTCGCGGCCGGGTGCTGGCGGCGCGGGAGCGTCAGGCGAACCGGTTCGCTGCCGGAGCGGAGCGGATTTTCTCCAACGCCCAGATGGGCACGCGGCAGGTGCGCGCCTATTGCGAATTGTCCTCCGACGCCGAGCGGCTGCTGGAGCGGGCCATGCAACAACAGGGGTTGAGCGCCCGCGCCCACGACCGCATCTTAAAGGTGGCACGCACCATCGCCGATCTGGAAGGCGAGGCGGACCTGGCGGTCAAACACCTGGCCGAGGCCATCCAATATAGGACGCTGGACCGCAGCTACTGGTCGTGACGGCTTCGGAGTGTTTCGTATGTGCCAAATCGAAAGCAGCGTATCAATTTTTTATTGACATTCGGATTCCCCCGGCTGTACTGTAGGGGGGAAGCCGAGTTCACTGGAAGGGCCAGACGCCGCTCCGGATGGCGATCTCGGTTCCCCAGCTACAATCAAGGTAAACCCCGTCGGTTCAATGAGTTCCAGAATAGGAAGCGCCTGCTGGCGTAAACTCTTCCCGGCCGTGCGGCAGAAGATCGGCTGCTTTTTAGGACGCAAGTTGCCAGTGCCCGCAAGTACGAACGCCACAGCGCAAGTCTTCCATACGAGTCCGATGTGGGGGTATCCAATTGGGATCGAATCGTCGGGGGAAAATTTCGACAATCCTGAGCTGCGCTTTTCGCGTCTAATTCAGTAGGAACCTGTTGGCTTGGACCGGCAAGACTCATTCCCGATGCTCAAACGGAAGGTTTTGGCCGGCCATCACTAAAGAAAAAGAGAGGTACTTTCATGCGCTCCCAACTCATTTTCGGCGCTCTGACCCATGTAAGAAATCGCTACGAGCTTTGCCAGTTGGCTTCCAAGGCAGCTCGTAAATTGCATAAACCAACCACCCGTTTGCAGGACACGATGAATGAAGTCCTGGTCCGCTTCCGGCAGTCCAACCCGATGGGCGAAGAGAGCCCTGTTATCCAGAAGGCCCGCACACAGGAGCGTCGCGCAGCCTAGGCGGCGCGATTCCTCCCCCGGCGGCCCACCGTAAATATCGTCGGAATTACCCTTCACTTCCCATCTGTAAGGCGTTCCAAAGCGCTTCCCAAGAAATTTGTCCCATCGCCTTGTCCACCAATCCATCTCATCCCGAAACAATTCATCTGAAAAACATTTATGACGATCGCCGAGTTAAAAGAGAAAAACATCACTGAGCTGACGCGCATCGCTCGCTCGCTCGAAATCCCCGGAGCGAGCGGCCTGCGCAAGCAGGACCTGATCTTCAAGATCCTGCAGGCGCAGAGCGAAAAAGAAGGCCACATTTTCGCCGAAGGCGTACTGGAAATTCTGCCCGACGGCTATGGTTTTCTGCGCTCCCCGGATTACAACTACCTGCCTGGTCCCGACGACATCTATGTATCGCCGTCGCAGATCCGCAAGTTCGACCTGAAGACCGGCGACACCATCAGCGGCAACGTGCGGCCGCCGCATGAGGGCGAAAAATACTTTGCGCTGGTCAAGATCGAGGCCATCAATTTCGAGTCGCCGGAAGAGACCCGCAACAAGATCCTGTTCGACAACCTGACCCCTTTGTATGCGCAGGAACGCATCAAGATGGAAACCGTGCGCGAGAGCATCAGCGGGCGCGTGATGGACCTGCTGACTCCAGTCGGCAAGGGCCAGCGTGGCCTGATTGTGGCCCCGCCGCGCACCGGCAAGACCATGTTGCTGCAATCGATCGCCAACTCCATTACCACCAACCATCCGGAAGTGGTGCTGATCGTTCTGCTGATCGATGAGCGTCCGGAAGAAGTCACCGACATGCAGCGGTCGGTGAAGGGCGAGGTCATCAGCTCCACTTTCGACGAGCCCGCGGTCCGCCACGTGCAGGTTGCGGAAATGGTGATTGAAAAGGCCAAGCGCCTGGTCGAGCACAAGCGCGATGTCGTCATCCTGCTCGATTCGATCACCCGCCTGGCCCGCGCCTACAACACCATCGTCCCGCCTTCAGGCAAGGTGCTTTCCGGCGGCGTCGACTCCAATGCTCTGCAGCGCCCGAAGCGCTTCTTCGGAGCCGCGCGCAACATTGAGGAAGGCGGCTCGCTCACCATTATCGCCACGGCGCTGGTCGATACCGGCTCCCGCATGGACGAGGTCATTTTTGAGGAGTTCAAGGGCACCGGCAATATGGAAGTCATCCTCGACCGCAAGCTGGTCGACAAGCGCGTCTTTCCAGCCATCGACATTCAACGCTCCGGCACCCGGAAAGAAGAACTGCTCATCCCCAAGGAAGAGCTGCAGCGCACCTGGCTGGTTCGCAAGGTGCTGAACCCGCTGTCTCCGGTGGAGGCAATGGAACTGCTGGTCGACAAGCTCGGCAAAGCCCGCAACAACTCCGAATTTCTGCAGAATATGAACGCCCTCTAGGGAAATTGTGCGACGGCAAGCAGAGGCTTGTATTTCGTCCAGTGATGGAGGCAGTGGGTTGAGGGTGAACATCAGGGATTCCCGTCTGGCAATATCCGTTCTGGTACTGTTCTTGTTGGTCGGCATCCATCCAGTCAGGGCGCAGGAGACGATTGTCGCCATCCGCCATGCAGAGAAGCCGAAGGGCGGCCTGGGGCAGCTCGATTGCAAGGGACTGAACCGCGCGCTGGCGCTGCCGAAGGTTTTGATTCCGCGGTTTGGCAGGCCGGACGCCATCTATGCGCCCAATCCGGGAGACGAGGTGCGCGACGGCGGCGATAAATCGTATTCCTACGTGCGCCCTCTGGTGACGATCGAGCCCACGGCAATCGCACTGGATATGCCGGTGAACGCGGAGATCGGCTACTTAGACATTGCCAAGCTGCAATCGCAGTTGACCGCGCCTGCCAATGCCCACGCGCTGATCTTCGTGGCCTGGGAACACGGGATGCTGAACCGGTTTGCCAAGCAGATGTTGCGGAGCTATGGAAAGGATCCGTCCGCGGTTCCCTACTGGCCGAACAGCGACTACGACCGCATCTACATCTTCAAAATCGATCGCAGCCACAGTAAACCGGAGTTGACGTTCAAGATCGAGCACGAGGGCCTGAACGATTCTCTCAGCAATACCTGCCCCGATCCCGTGCGGTAGTTCTCGATTCGGCCACTTCCAGTGGGGTCATGCCATTTTCCAGGGCTATACTGGGGCGTCTGTGGTCATCACGCTTCATGCCAACGGTGTTCGATCCTTCACCTTGCGCGCCGGAACTCCCGCATAGATTGACCACGGCTCTAAATCTTTGGTCGCCAACGAGCCCAGGCCAAGGATTGCGCCCTCGCCCAGATGGACGCCGGGCGATACGATGGCGCGTGCCGCCACCCAGGAATAGCGGCCCAGGCGCATCGGGAAGGAAATCACCGGGAAGGCAGGATGGCTGTAGTCATGGGTAGCGCCGCACACATACGCGCCCTGCGAAACGATGGCGTGCGAGGCGAGAAATAGCGGCGCCGGATTGTACAGCTCCGCTCCGTCGGCCACGATCACCGTGTCCTCGCAGGTCAAGTTCCACGGCGCCCATATCCGCGAGGCGGGATAGAAGCGGCAATGCGGCCCCAGCTTGGCTCCAAAGCAGCGCAGCAGCCCGGCCCGCCATCCATGGGCCAGGCGCGGCGACGGCCGATAGAGAAAAATCCAGGCCACGCTCCACAACTGACGCCGGACGCGATTGCCGAAACCATATTGCGGCGTTGTATAGGGGTCCCGTGCAGAGGACGGGGCAGCCATCAGCGGCGAGTCGGGAGCGATCGGGTCTGTCGGGTCCATCGGATCTTTCGGGTCTGTCGGGTCTATCGGGTCTATCGGGTCCACGGGGTCTATCTAGTCCATGGGCAGGGTTTACTGCATGCGCTGAAAGAATCCTACTAGCTCACTGACATTTTGATCCAGATTGTAGCGGCCCTCAAAGCAGGCGTGCGCCCGCAACCGCATCGCGTCGCGTTCTTCTTCGGGGAGCCGTAGCCAGCGTTCCAGCAGGCTGGTCGTTCCTTCCAGCGTATCGAAGCCCACCAGACCGGCGCCGTCGGCTTCGATCTCCGGCCAGATGTTTACCTGATCGGAGATGAGCACGGGGCGGCTGCATCCCAGCGCCTCGGCCACGGCAATGCCGAAGTTTTCCTGATGCGAAGGCAGCACAAACACATCGCTCGCGAAGAATGCGCCCCACCTGGCTTCGCCCGTCACCAGGCCGGGCCAGTGGACGCGCCGCTCGAGCCCGGCGTTAGCAACCGCGGCTTCGAGGCCTTCGCGCATTCCGGAATCGGGCCCGGCCATGACCAGATCGACATCCGGATAGATGCTGGCGATGGAAAGGAAGGCGTCGATCAGCAGGTCGCAGCCTTTCTTGGGATGGATGCGTCCCAGGTAGAGAAAAAATCGACGGTTCCGCGCGCCGGGACAGACCTGGTAGAACGCCTCGATCTGCAGCCCGGGATCGCCGGTGGGCGTCTCCGCGCCGTAGGGCACGACGGCGGCGTCCCAGGGCGGCATGCGGAAGCTCTCCGGCGCCAGCCGCTGCTCGGTGTCGCAGGTAAACAGTACGGAGCTGGCGTCGCGCAGCACCTTGCGTTCGGCGAGGTGCCAGTAAATCCATTTCTTCACGTGCTTGAGCGGATAGCGGCGCTTAAACCAGGGGTCCAGCATGCCATGGGGAAACAGGACATAGGGCCTGCGCCCGCGGATGGCCCGCCAGGTCCCCCAACTCTGGTACTGCCAGATGCCATGCACCACGACTCCATCGAAGCGATCGATGTTGGCGCGCAGCCAGGGCACCCATAGCCTTGAATAGCCATAGACAGTTTCATTCTGCCCCAGCGCGTGCACGGTGAACGGGACCTCCTCAAGAAACGGCTGCCCGGGCCGGTCGAGACAGGCGACTTCGCCCTCCCACCCCAGGCGCGGTCCGGCGGCGACAATGCAGCGCACCAACTGCGCCGGACCGCCGTATTCGGGATGCAGAGAACGGATGACGTGCAAAATTCGCATTGGCGGAAAAACTTCCCCTCGCTCGGTACCTCTGGATTCGATTCAGCGCTTGCTTTGATGCGCCGCGGCAAAGGCCCGCAGCAGTCCCTTGCTGTTCTCCTCGAAGCTGAAACTTTGAATGCGCTGCAGGCTGCGCTGGCCCATCCGGCGGCAAACAGTCGGGTCGGCCAGCACACGGGTGAGCGCCCCGGCCAGCGCCGGCACGTCGCCCGCCGGGAAGACGCAGCCGTTGTCTCCATCGGCGACCAGGTCCGGCTGACAGCCGACTTGATCCGACACGACGATCGCGCGCCCGGCATTCATCGCTTCATTGACGGCCAGCCCCCAGGGCTCATGCACCGAGGGCAGGACAAACACATCGCAAAGATCGTAGTACCGCGGCAGCTCCGACTGATTGCGGAAGCCCAGCAGCCGAATTCCCTCGGCCTCGTCGCCCGCCTCGCGCAAGCGAGCCTCCATCCGCTTGCGCTCCTCGCCATCGCCCACGATCAGCAGATAGGGCCGCGGCCGCGTTGCGATTTTGAGATACGCCTCCACCAGATCCATGCAGCGTTTGCGCTCCAGCAGCTTCGACGCAAACAGGATCACCGGGCGATCCTGAGCTAGTTCAAGCTCCCGGCGCAGGTCTTCGCGGGTGGCGGCGGCGGTCTGGCAGCGCTCCAGAAAAAATGCGTTGTCCACTGCGTATGGAATCGGAAACAGCGGAACGTCGCGCCCCAGATGATGCCGCCAGTATTCGGCGTTCCGCTCCCCCACGCTGAGCACGCCATAGACGAAGGGCCGCAGCAGGGCGAAGAACAGCCGCTTGAGCGCCAGCCGGGCCGGGCCGCGGGGATGATCGATCAAGGTGGAGTCGGTACGCAGCAGGACGGGAATGCGGAGGGCTTTGGCCGCCGCCATCGCCATCCAGGAGTTCAGCGTGGCGTAGCCGTGGATCCACAGCACATCGAAGCGGCCGCGCCGCAGCGCGCGGAATATGCCGCGATTCAGCGGACGAAGGAACGAAATCTCCGGGCCGTCCAGCAGCCGCGGCAGAACCTGATGCCGGTAGCCGCCCAGCAGGGGAACGTCCCATTCCACCGGAACTCCAAAGCCCCGGTCGCGGTAGCTGCGCAGAGAAAAGTCCGAGGTATAGAAGACGGTCAGATCGATCTCCGGCTGGCTCGCCAGATGGCGCAGCAGCGGAGACTGATACTGGATGGGATGGCTGAGCAGATAGGCGACACGCAGCATGGCTTTCGTTCCCGCCGTCCGAATTCCGGTTCAAAATTGATTGGACAGAGCGGGGACCGCGTAGAGGATGCCGAGCGCGATGCCCGCGCCGCCGCCTTTGATCGCCGCTTTCCAGGCGCTCGTCGGGACCAACACAATGTCGTCGCTCTGCAGGATTGGATCGGGGGCTTGTCCGTCGGCGACCTTCTTCAGATCGACGGGAATTTCGCGCCGGGTGGCTCCCTGAGTCCGTATAATCCGCGTCGAATTTTGGGATGCCTCAAATCCTGCGCCGCCGCTCAGCGTGATCGCCTGCAACAAGGTCAGCGGCGTGTCCGGCGTGATGGGCACCGCGCCCTGGCGGTGTACGGCGCCCACGACGTATACCACGCCCACGCGCGAAACCAGCACCCGATCTCCGGGATAAAGCGGCACATTCTGCGACAAGGCATCGGCCGGATTGGAGTTCAAGTCCACCAGCAGCGGCTGTGGCACTCCCTTGCGCAGGATGGAAATGCTGTGGCTGGCGTCGGGCTTCAGTCCTCCGGCGGCGGAGATGACGTCCAGCAGAGACATGGGAGCGTAGGCCGCGATCGCCCTGGGCTGGTTGACCTCGCCCATTACGCCGATCACATCGAACATGGACTCCTGGATGGAAATCAGCACATCGGGAGCGAGGATCATCTGGCTTGCGACCAGATCGTGCGCCACTTTGCGCTGTGCCTGCTCGATCGTCAAGCCGGCCACCGGGACGCCGCCGATCAGGGGCAGATCGATCACGCCGTTGGCGGCGATGCGTGCATTCAGCTTGTAGTCGGGAACTCCGTACACGCTGACTGCGATCAGATCTCCGGGATGCAGCAGGATCGGCGCGCCGGGAAGAATCTGGGATGGCGCGCGCCGGACAAGTCCGGCGTTGCTGGGGTTCGGGCTGTCGGCCCTGGTCGGGGCAGGCCCGGCAAATTGGCCCCGCGCCGGGGCCGAAAGAAAGAGGACCGGCAGCAATAACCCGGGCACCGTCCATCGCAGGAAGCGCCAAAGCGTCGAACGGAAAAAATCCGGCGTCGGGAACGTCATCTACGAGTCCTCCCTGCGCCAGAAGAACGGCCACTGACGCTTGCCCGTTCCGTTTGCGGTTGGAGGACGCCCGTTGCTATAGGCATAGCGCTGGTAGCCGTAGTAACCGTAATACCGTTGCGAGGCCGCATCGACCGCGTTGATAACGGTACCGCCCATGCGGATGCCGGCCCGTAGCATCAGGTCGCGCGCGCGCCGCACGGAATGCTTGCTGGCCCTGCCGTAGCGGACTACCAGCAGCACGGCGTCGCTGAACGGCGCCAGAATCAGGCCGTCGGTAATGGTCAGCACCGGCGGCGAATCGATGACGATGTGGGTGAACCGGCCCTTGCACGTGTCGATCAGATCCAGCATCCGGTTGGAGGAAATCAACTCGGTCGGGAATGGCGGCACCGGGCCGCTTGGCAGCAGGAAGAGGTTGGGCGATTCCGGGACCGTTTGCAGCGACTCGTCAAATGTGGTCGAGCCCGATAGCACCGTGGAAAGGCCGGCGCGGCTGCTGATGCCGAAGCGGCTGTGGATCGTCGGTCGCCGCAGATCGGCGTCGATCAGCAGGACCTTGGCCTCGCGGAAGGCCAGCACCGCCGCCAGGTTGCTGGCGATCGTGCTCTTGCCCTCGGCCGGGGTGGAACTGGTAACCAGGATGGTCTGCGGAGGCTGTCCCACTCCGGAAAGCAGCAGCGAGGTGCGCAGCGAGCGGAAGGCCTCGGCGAACTGGGAGTTGGGCTGGCCCAGCACATCCACATTTCTCTGCGCCGTCGATCGTGGATCGTCCGTGATGCCGTGCGGCAGCACCTTCCGTGCCCGCGGAATCACAGCCAGCGATGGCAGCTCCGAGATGGTCTCGATTTCATGCACGCTGCGCAGGCTGGTATCCAGGCTGTCGAAGAAGAAAGCCAGGGCCACTCCGCCGAACAAGCCGAACATCAATCCAATCAGGACGCGCGACCGGCGCCGCATGCCGCTGGGAAACAGGGGTTTGCGGGCAAAGTCGACCACATCGATTTCGCTCGACTCCAGGCCCGCCTCGATGCCCGCTTCGCGCAGCCGTCGCCGCAGTCCGTCATAGAGCGTGCGGTTGGAATCGAACTCCCGCTGCATCAGCACGAACTGCACCATGTCGTTGCGCTTCTGGTAGTCCTTGGCTTCCTCCTGGGCAAGCACGCTCTGGGTCATGTTCTCGTTCACCGTGGCGGCGCGAAAGGCGTTGTTCGACTGGGCCAGGACCCGCTTCTGCTCCTTATTGATTGCCTTTTGGTTCTGCTCCATTTTGGAGCGCAGTTGTTTGACCGCGGGATAATTCGGTCCGAACTGCGAGTTCAGCTGCGCGTACTGGGCCTCCAGAGATGCCTGCCCGTTGCGCAGAGTCGCCAGCAGCGAACCGGCGCCGGAGCCGATGACCGCTGGGCTGCCGTCGATCAGGTCCGGATTCATCGTGGTCAGCATCCGGTAGCGGGCTTCCGACACGATGCGGCGAATCTTTGCGTCCGCCGCAGCCTTCGACAGATCGTCCAGCGTGTCCAGATTCAGGTTGTGCGCCTGGTCGCTGAATCCCAGCACCCCCAGCTTTCTTTGCAGCTCGATCAGTTTCTCCTGCGAGCTTTCGACCGACTGCTTCAGATCGTCCAACTGGGTCGAAAGCCACTGCGAGACTCTTTGGGTGGCGGCATAGCGGGTCTGGAAGCTGCGCTCGATATAGTCGTTGATCAGGGTATTGACCACGCGCGCCGACAGCTCCGGCGACAGGCTGGTAAAGGAAATCGAGATTAACTGTGTTTTGGGAATTCGATTGACGGCCAAGCCGCCGTGCAGGAAGCCGATCATCCAGTCCTGCACGCTGGGATCGTTCGGGTCAACATGGGTGACGGTCGACTTGGGCCCCAGGAAATACTGGTTGTTGTAGAGCTTCAGCTCATCGGCCACTTTCAGCAGCAGGGAATCGCTCTGCAGGATGGCGACTTCGGTTTCAAGGCGCGTTCCCAGGTCCTGCGGGCCGGAGGAGCCGTTGCCAATGCGATACTCGTTGGAGGCGCCCGGGCTGACCTGGATGGTGCCGCCGGCGACATAGGTTTTGGGTGTCGTGATGGCGCGGATGACGCCATACACCAGACCCAGGAATACGCAGCTCAGCACAATCCATTTCCGCTTGCGCAGCGTCAGCAGATTTTCCGCAAGCGCATTGCCTTCCTCGTTCGTCACCCAGCCGCCGCCGGTCTGGAACGATCGCGGCTTGAATTCTGCTGGCGCTGGGCGGGGCTCTTCAGTAATCGGATTCATGCGGAAAGGGATCACTCATGCGTTTGTGCGCCGTATTGCTGCGGACCTGGTGGCCGGAAACCCCGAGGTTCAGGAATAGGAATGAATGTCGTGGATCGGTACGCGCCCCTGCCGGTTGTACTTCGTCTGGCCACCGCGTGGAACCACGTCCGGAAGCCGTTTGGGAAGAGCCGAATTCAGCGTCCTTCAAGCTCTAGGTCTGAGAATACTCTGAGCATAGGTGGAACCCGGCCCGGCGTCAATGTGAAAGCCGCTCGTCCATAAGAAACGATTCTTCCTCGACACCGCGCCCCGCGAGCGGTGCGACGGCGCTGGTATCGATGGGCGCTGGTATCATCGTGCAGTACTGACCGCGGACAGTGGAGTGAGCCCCCGGAATGGATCGGAACCGTCCTATTGTGGTCGTCGGCTCGGGCTATGTGGGCCTGGTGGCGGCGCTCTGCTTTGCCGAACTCGGCCACCGTGTCGTCTGCGTCGACCGGGACCCCAGAAAAACGGCTGCCCTTGAATCCGGCCGCGCGACCATCCATGAACAGTTTCTGCCCGAACTGCTGGCCCGACACGGCAACAGCAGGGTCGTCTTCACGTCTGATCTGGGCCTGGCCGTGCGCGACTCCGACCTGATCTTCATCGCCGTCGGGACCCCGCAGGCCCGCGGCGGCAGGGCCAATCTTAGCGATGTCGAGTCCGCCGTCGAGGAGATCGCCCGCAACATCACGCGATATACCGTCATCGTCGAAAAGAGCACCGTCCCGGTCTATACCAACGAGTGGATCGGCACGGTGGTGGAGCGCTGCGGGGTTTCGCGCGAGAGCTTCGATGTGGTTTCCAATCCGGAGTTCCTTCGCGAAGGCAGCGCTGCGTCGGATTTTCTTCATCCCGACCGCATTGTGATCGGGTGCCGCGGCGACCGCGCCGCCGCGCTGGTGGAGGAAGTCTATCGCCCGCTTACCTCGGGGAGCTATTACGCTCGCCCGGGCGCGGTCCCCGGCCAGTGCGACGAAACGCGGCCTCCGGTGCTGCTGCGCACGTCGCCGGAAAGCGCGGAGCTGATCAAGCACGCCTCGAATGCGTTCCTGGCCATGAAGGTCTCTTTTATCAACGCCATCGCCAATCTCTGCGAAGCGGTGGGCGCGAACATCGCCGAAGTTGGTCCCGGCATCGGCATGGACCAGCGCATCGGCACCCAGTTTCTCCATCCCGGCATCGGCTACGGCGGCTCCTGTTTCCCCAAGGACCTGGCCTCGTTCCGCTCCGTGGCCACGGAGTTCGGAATCGACTTCAGCCTGTTGGCCGGGATCGAGCGCATCAATGAGTTGCAGCCGCTGCGATTCCTCGAAAAAGTTCGCGGCGCGCTCGGCGGCATCGAAGGCAAACATCTCGCCGTGCTCGGCCTGGCCTACAAAGGCGGCACCGACGATGTGCGTGAGTCCCCGGCCATGCGCCTGGTCACCCTGCTGCTGTCCGAGGGCGCCACCGTGGCCGCATTCGACCCCGCCGCCATGCTCCGCGCCCAGGCGGTGCTGCCCTCCGGCGCCAGCCTGCGCTATGCCGACAGCGAGCTGGATGCGGCCCGAGGCGCCGACGCGCTGATGGTCCTCACCGACTGGCCGCAGTTTGCTGCGCTGCACTTTGACGCCCTGGCGGAACGGCTCTCGAGGCCGGTTTTGATCGACGGCCGCAACCTGTATCGCGCCGAGGATGTGGTGCGCCAGGGGTTCAGCTATTTCAGCATTGGACGCGCCGCGGTCCCGCGCGAGGGCGAGCTGCAGATCGTGGCGCCGCCCCCATTGCGGGTACTGCCCGGAGGCCAGCGCAGCCGTCGGGCGTTGCCGGTGCGTCCGGTGGTCATCCGCCCCAGCAGAAAAAAGATGCGAGTCCTGCTGACCGGCGCCGCCGGGTTTCTCGGTTCGCACATCACCGATCGACTGCTGGGCGAGGGGCATTCTGTTGTCGGCGTCGACAATCTTTCGACCGGCAGTCCGCGCAACCTCGCCCATCTCAGCCGCGAGGTTCGCTTCGAGCTGATCGAGCAGGACACCTGTGAGTTCCTCGATCCCGGTCCGGTAGACTTCATCTTCAACTTCGCCTCGCCGGCCAGCCCGCCGCAATACATGCGGCTCGGCATCGAGACCCTGCGCGTCGGTTCCCAGGGGACCCTCCACATGCTGGATCTGGCCGCCAAATATCGCGCCAAGTTTCTCCACGCATCGACATCGGAGTGTTACGGCACCCCGGAGGTCCACCCCCAGCCGGAAAACTACTGGGGCCACGTCAATCCTGTCGGGCCGCGCTCGGTGTACGACGAAGCCAAGAGGTTCGGCGAGGCCTGCGTGATGGCCTATCGCGTGCACCACCAGGTGGATACCCGCCTGGTCCGCATCTTCAATACCTACGGGCCGCGCATGCAGCCCAACGACGGCCGCGTCATCTCCAACTTCATCATGCAGGCGCTGCGTGGGGAGGATGTCACCGTCTACGGCGACGGCTCCCACACCCGCAGTTTTTGCTACGTTACCGACTTGATCGAAGGCATTCTGCGCCTGTCGCGGATCGAGGAGGCGCTGCCGGTGAACCTCGGCAATCCGACGGAAGAGACGGTCCTCGATTGCGCCAGGAGAGTGATCGCCCTGACCGGCTCGACCAGCCGGATCCGCCACGAACCGCTGCCCCAGGACGACCCGCCCCGCCGCCAGCCCAACATCGCCAAAGCTATTCGCCTGCTGGGATGGGAGCCGCAAGTGCCTTTCGATACAGGGCTAAGCGACACCATCGCCTACTTCCGCGCGCTGGCGGAAAACCTGGTGGCATCGGTATAAAGATAAAGTCTCGGCGTGTCGATTGGAGCATCGGATGTATAATCATTGATGACTGATGCTTTCGAGGCTTGCTATGCGAACAACTCTCAAAATTGACGACGACGTGCTTGCGGCGGCCAAAGGACTGGCCGAACGCCAGCACAAAAGTGTTGGTGAAGTTATCTCCATCCTCACCCGCCAGGCCTTGCGGCCCAATGCTTCCACGGGCAATTCGCGCAATGGCGTCCCTCTTCTGCCGGTGCGCTCCGAGTCGACACCGGTGACGATGGAGTTGGTCAATCGCCTGCGCGACGAGCTGCCGGGATGACGTTTCTGCTGGACGTGAACGTGCTGATCGCGCTGATCGATCCCGCGCATGTTCATCATGACGCGGCCCATGAATGGTTTGCCATCCAGGGCCGGCAAAACTGGGCCACCTGCCCGATGACACAAAACGGAGTTCTCCGCATCGTAGGAAATTCCAGCTATCCCAACTCCCCCGGCACTCCGGCGGCGGTGGCACCCTTACTCGCAGGGCTGATTGCGCTTCCCGGCCACGTCTTCTGGCCGGGCGACATCAGCTTGCTGGATTCTGGAAAGCTCGACCCGGCGCGCCTGCTCACCAGCGGTCAGGTCGCGGATAGCTATCTTCTCTCGCTTGCGGTTGCACACGGTGGCCAACTGGCCACGTTCGATCGCCGTATCGTCCCCGACGCGGTGCATCATGGCGCCCGGTGCCTGCATCCGATTCACTGACTGATCGAAAACGGAAGAGGGACCTTCTACGCAGAACGGTATTCAAACTCGGGTCAGCCGCTATTCCGTGGACGAGACCGCTGCCCGCCTGCAAGCTCTCCTGGAGGAGAAAGAAGTCAAGCTGTTTTGTCTGGTCGATCATTCCGGAGAGGCTCAGGCGGCTGGACTCGAGATGCCTCCGACCAAGCTACTGATCTTCGGCAGCCCGAAGGCCGGAACTCCCGTCATGCTGGCTGCACCCAGCGCCGCGCTCGACCTGCCGCTGAAGATTCTCATCGCCGAAGCGCCCGATAAGCAAGTCAGTCTGTCGTGGAACGATCCTGCCTGGCTCGAACAACGGCACGGCTTCCCGGGCGATCTGCTAGCCAATCTTTCGGCCGTCGGAATGTTTGCCGAAAAGGCCGCGGGCTAGCCTGCTGAGTCATAACTGCAGCGCATAAATCGTGGAGAAGAGAAGAGATTGAAACCGCGGGTCCCTCCACTTCGCTACGCTCCGGTCGGGATGACAACTTTATGCGGGAAATCAATGATTCAAGAGACTAGGATCGCCGTTGGATCTCCGGCTTACCACTTCCGCAGGCTGTGGTGCAGCTTGGGATACCAGGTGACCTGCACGTTCGTGCTTACGTCGGACTGGCCGCCCGCCTTGTAGACCGGCGCCTTCCAGCGCTCGTACTGCAGCCACGCCTTCAGCTCTACATCCGGCTTCAGCCTCTTGACCACTTTCACCTTGAACAGGTTTTGCGTCGTCCCGCCGGGGATGAAATCCTTGGCTGCCTTGGCGTTCCGGTAGGAAAGCTGCACGGACTGCTGCGGCGAGATGTGGTACGTCAGCCATGCCTGGCCGCCCTTTGACTCGCGCCCAATCCAGTCGCCGAAGATATTGCCCTTGTTGGTGTAGCCCTGCTTCTGGACGGTCTCGACGTACATGAAGCCGCCGCCCTGGCTGGCCTCGGTCGGCACATCCGTGTAGACGGCCTCGACCCGGAAGTCGAACTTCGGCGCTTCGGGGATCCGGTCCAGATACAGGCCAGTGCGGATGCCGGCGCGGCGCGGCGCGCTCACCGGAGTTACATCGTCGTGCGATTCCGAATCCGTGTAGAGCGTAACCCAGCGGCTGATGCCCGGCGGACGAAGCGTGAAGTCGAAGGTGCTGAAGCGCGCGCCGGGATCGTTGCGGGAAAATTTCGTCGCAACCGGGACATTCTGGAAGCTGGTGAAGCTGCGCCAGAAGCTGCCGAACGTAATCGGAACGTGTCCCCCCGGTCCTCCCCCGAATGCAGGGCGATCCCCACCCCAGATGATGGTGCGGGAAAAGCCAAACTCAAAGGTGCGGGTGGGATTGAAGGCGAACTTCTCCATGTGGACCCAGGGATCGTTGGGATACGTGTGGCCTTTCAAACTGCCGACCAGAAACTCATACCGCACCGGTCCCAGGATGTAGGACAGCAGTGGAATGTGCAGCGGCTCGACCCGATTGATGCGGAAGGAATAAATGTTCTCCGCGTTGTTGCTCCAGTCGAAGGCGCCGCCGGTCGCGGGACCGTCCCACACGTCGCTTTTGCCGATCGAAATGTCGTGGTTCCACACCGTCGCCGACAGGTTGGCCTCAATCAGACGAAAATAATTTGCGCTGGGAATTGGCCCGGCGGGAATCGTGTCCTGCGGCACATACGGAACAATCTGATCGTTATAGGAAAGCATCTCCGCCAGACTGAGCGGATAGCCGTCGGCGCTGGGGGCGTGCTGATATTCTCCGCGCACATAGAGCGCGAAAGGACCCGCCGTCCCCCGCACGCTGAATCCGGCGTAGTTGTTGAACCCCTGCTGGTAGGGGCGGCCGTAGTCGTTGACGAGGGTCTGGCCGAGATGAAAGCTGTCGTTGAGCGGCGTGCCGCCGATCCCCAGGGCGCGCTCATAGAGCGAAGCGACGGCGCCGTGCGGCTGCCATCCGCCCACGTTTTGGACATCCGGCTCGAGCGCCGCCATCACCGCCTGAAAGATTGCCAGCGCCTCCTGATCGTTGCGCTCCATGTAGACCCGCTCCTGCTCCGCATACAACATGCGCAGCACGCTGAGCCGCGTCCACGGCCGCATATCCACGAAGGCGCGGTCCAGGTAACCGAGCGAATAGAGCCGCATCAGCGCCGGGTAGATCCAACTGTCGAGCGGGATGTAGGTCGAGCCCAGGTTCGGACCCAGCGCGGAGGTGCTAACGATCTGATACGGAGGCATGGCCTGGTCGAGGCTGTTGAGTGGCGCTTTTTCTTTGGGACGGGTGTAGGCCGGCTCGCCGCTGCTATTTTGCATCGGCTTCTGCTGCCCGTAGGCGGGCATGCTTTGGTCTTGCCGATTTTGGGGGATGCTCTGCTGCTGCTGCCAGTCCACCGTAGCCAGATAGCGTGCTTGCTGGCCGGCCACTGCCTGCCCCAGGGCAGTCGTCCCCGCCAGGCCGGTGCCGACAAGGGCCGCCAGGAAAATCGGAACCACTCTGTTTTTCACTCGCACCTCAAAAAAAACTCCACACCCGCATGGCGGCAGAACAGCCCCGCCCGGCAATCCAGTTCTGTCCGCAGAGGCTTTTACTATGATGCGTTGTGAATCCGTTTCCGGCAAGGCGGAGGGGAAGGGGACAGATGGCCAAGGGCGTGGAGCGGGAGACGGGGATCGAACCCGCAACCAACGGCTTGGGAAGCCGCTACTCTACCATTGAGCTACTCCCGCTCGCGGGTGGAAATTCGATGGTAGCAGAAATCGCCGCAGGGGCGGAAAATGCAAGGCTGTTCGGAATCCGCCGACTCCTCACATAACGCAATCGAATACTCACAATAAAAAAATGTATTCCGTGCCCCATCCGGCGGCGCGCAAATTAAATTGGATACTTCCGATCACTTTTTTGAATCTCCGCAGCATTTGCCCGCGGGGAGCAGTTGGAGTTGTGTCAATCGATGGTGGAACGTTCAAAGTTTCTTTTCGCAGGCAACCGTCCGCTGCGCCGGCCGTTCCGCCGCGTAGCGTTGTTTTGCGTATTCCTCGCGGCAGCGGCGGGCGCGCAGGCGCAAACCGCCGCCGCCAACGCGGCTCTTGCGCA
>Ga0208717_1000175_pt1 | contig 29120 bp, 37 predicted proteins | sample NGESurF53shallow_FD_184489 | JGI IMG/M metagenome (GOLD analysis project Ga0208717, IMG submission 184489) | Arctic peat soil microbial communities from Barrow, Alaska - NGEE Surface sample F53-3 shallow (SPAdes) | ecosystem: Environmental > Terrestrial > Soil > Wetlands > Peat ... | reverse complement strand
CGGTCATCGGACCGACGCCAGTGAGTTCGCAGCGGCGTGACATGGCGCCAGACTTTCAAACGAGCCAATGGGGTGGCGCCGGGCTTTACCAACCCGCGCGGGAGCGGCGATATAGGCCAAGGGCGCTTCGGGCGTCAAGTTCGCGGTCCGATCGCCCGGCGCCGGACCCCCTGAGATCGCCATCCCGCGGCAGGCGATGCTTGCAATCCGGCGTAATTTTTTCACATGACGCTTGTGGGAAAATTCATGCGCCGATACAATATCTTGTGTGGAACGAATACGGAATTGGATCAGGTCACCGATTCGGTCACGGTTCGTTTCGCCCCTGTTCACCCGCGCCTCTTGTGGCCGTTAAGAATCGCTTTTCCCTTCCAAGGGCTAGCTTGACCTTGACACCCCGGCCAAGTCGGGCAGTCTCCCTGACGGCGTGGTCGAGGGGGCGCAAACCCCGTTCGCTCAGCATCGGAAGAACGGGAACGCTCGACTGGCTGGGCCGTTACCGGTTCCGGAAGATTCATCGTCGCAAGAGGAGATTGTTCAAAAATGCGTGGGTACAAAAACCTGCTGAAGACGGGCGCCCTGGGCGCCGCCGCCATCGGCCTTTTGGCGATGAGCGCCACCAGCGCGTCGGCCTACATCGCCTGCAACCGGTTCCACCAGTGCTGGCATGTCCGCACCCAGTACGCCTACCCCACTACGGTTGGCATCGTCGTGCATCCGGACGCATGGCGCTGGAACGGGCGAGGCTATCGGTGGGTCCGCGACCGGGACGACCGCGGCTATTGGGGCCGCGGCGGCTGGCGCCGCTTCTAAGGGCTTCACAGGATGGAGGGGCCGGGGACCCCATGGTTCCTCGGCCCGCATGGACCGTCCGACCGTCCAAGAGCCGGTCAGGTTGAATTGTCCATGATCTTGGCCAGCTTCACGTCGAGGTCGGTCACGCCGTCGGCGTCGTGGGTGGCCAGGATGACCTCCACGCGATTGTAGACGTTGAACCATTCGGGATGGTGGTCGAGTTTTTCGGCGGCCAGGGCGGCACGCGTCATCCAGCCGAAGGCGGCGTTGAAATCCTTGAAGCGGAAGGTCTTGGCGATGGCGTCGCGCCCTTCGACCTCCCTCCACCCGGTAAGCTGGGCGAGCGCCGCGGGGGCGCCGATCTTTACCGGGCGGTTCACGCCACGACCTCGGCCAAGCGTGGAAAGACGAGGCCGACGGCGTGCGCCAGATCGGCCAGGGCCTGTTGCTCACTCACGAATTTGATCGCCGTCATGCCCATGGCCGCCGCCGGCTTGCAGTTGATTCCGAGGTCGTCGAGGTAGACGCAGGCGCTTGGCGCCACGTCCAGGGCCTCGCACATCATCCGATAAATTCGCGGGTCAGGCTTCCTCATTCCGACCCTGGAGCTTTCGATGACCGCGTCGAAGAGGTCCATGATTTCAGGCACACCGCCGGATTCCTGTCCTTGCGCCGTGTTGTTGGTGATGCAGCCGACCTTCAGCCGCTGTTTGCAGACGCGCAAAGCCTCGACCATGGCCGGCCGAACCTCACCGGACAGCAGGGGCAGAACGTCGGCGCCGCGCACCGGATGGCCGAGGGCGGTGGATTCCGCGAGGAAGGCGGCGTCGAAGCCCGCCGCGTCGATCTCGGCCCGCTCGAAGCGGGCCCAGGCATTGGCGTCGGGCGCCGTCGCGTTGACCCTCCGGATGAAGTCCCCTGGCAGGCGGTTACGCGCTTCAAAGCGATTGAAGGCGTCGAACGGCGAGGTCGTGAAAACACCGCCGAAGTCCCAGATCACCGCCTCGATGGCCACGTTCGTCTCTCTTCGTGCGCCGCCCGCACGATGGCGCGCCAGGATGAACGTTCGCCACGCGATTGTCGATGGTCGCGATCGACGCTCGCGGCGGCTACACTCCCAGGCGATGAGCGCTTCGTCCAATAAGCCGCCTCCGCGCGGAGAGATGATCGCTGTCGGCGCCGGCCGACGGTTGCATCTCGTTCGCGCCGGCCCGCGCGACGCCGCGGGGCCGGCGGTCCTCCTGGAGGCCGGCTCGTTCGGGTTCTCCGCCGACTGGGCGGCGGTGCAGGCGGTGCTGGCGACCGAGGGCTTGCGGTCGATGGCCTACGATCGGGCCGGCCTGGGCTTTTCCGAGCCCGGCCCGGCGCCCCGCGACGGCCTGGCCATCGTCGGCGATCTGGAAGTTCTATTGGCCGAGGCCGGCGAAGCGGGCCCATTCATCCTATGCGCCCACTCCATGGGCGGCCTGCATGTGCATCTTTATGCGGCGCGCAATCGGGCGCGGGTGGCCGGCCTGGTGCTGGTCGATGCGGCAACGCCAGCCTCGATGGACTCACGGCGGGTGAGCGCGGCCATCGACCAGTTCGGCCACGCCACGCGTCTTGCCGCCTGGGGGGCGCAGGCCGGGTTCTTTGGCCCCTTCGCGGCGACCTCTCTGGGCGACAAGATCGGCCTGGAGGGGGCGGCGAGCGTCGAGAAGCGTTGGGCCTTTGCGCAAGGCGATCACAACCGCTGGTCGGCCGAGGAGGTCGGCGAGTGGCCCAGAGCGGCGCGTCAGGCCTTGGAGGCCGGCGATCTTGACCCAGCCTGGCCGGTGGCGGTCGTCCTGGCGGGGCCGCCGGACGAGCGGGCGTGGCTGAAGGCGCTGCTGGCGGCCCCGGCGCGGAGGGCGCGAAATGGGCTCGTCGAGCATGTGGCGACCGCCGATCACGCCAGCCTGCTCGGTGTGCGTCACGCCCAGGCGGTGGCGCGGGCCGTCAGGTGGGCGGGAGCAGCGGCCGTGGAGCGCCGCCGGAGGCCCTAGACGCGGACGATCTTTTTGGGCGGCGGCAGGAGGCCTTCGCGCTGGGCGCGCTTGCGGGCCAGTTTGCGGGCGCGGCGGACGGCCTCGGCCTTCTGCCGGGCGCGCTTCTCGGAGGGTTTTTCGTAGTGCACGTGCCGCTTCATTTCGCGGAACGAGCCTTCTCGCTGCATCTTCTTCTTCAGCGCCTTGAGCGCCTGATCGACGTTGTTGTCGCGGACGAATATCTGAACCACCGGCGCTCCTGATCGCTTCCCGCGGCGGGTCGCGGAACAACGCTTCCGGAGAGAAGACCTCACCGGACCATGAGGCGCGGCTGTTAGCAGAGCGTCCCGCTTTTGTCCATCGCGCAACGCGGGTGTAGGAGCGGGGCCATGAGCGACTCCACCGACTGGGCGGATGAAACCGAGTCGCGCCTGCTCACGGCGGCGCTCACCCATGCCCCGCGCCTGGGCTGGACGAGCCGGACGGTGACGGCGGCGGCGCGCGACGTCGGCCTGTCGCCGGCCGAAGCCGAGCTGCTTCTCCCCCACGGTCCGCGCGATCTGGCCGCCCTGCTCGCCCGGCGTCACGACCGGCGCGCCCTGGAGGCCCTAGCCGACCTCGATCCGGCGTCGTTGAAAGTTCGGGAGCGAATCCGGCGCGGCGTGCTGGCCCGCTGCGAGGGGGCCATGGACGATGAGGCGGCGGTGCGCCGCTGGGCCGGGTTCCTCAGCCTGCCCGCCAACCTGCCGCTGGGCCTGCGCCTGGCCTGGGCCAGCGCCGACAACCTGTGGCGCTGGGCCGGCGATACGGCCACCGACGAGAACCACTATTCCAAGCGCGTCCTCCTGGCGGAGATCCTGATCTCGACTCTGGCCATCCGCCTGGCCTCCGGCGCCAACGCCGCCGCCGACCATCTGGGCGTCCGAATCGACGCGGTGATGGCCTTCGAGCGCTGGAAGGCCGGGTTCAAGCCGGCGGACTTCGCGACCAGACTGGCCGGAGCCTTGGGCCGGATGCGCTATGGGCGGGCGGTCGGCCGCGAGGACTCGCCCCCTACCGCCGCAACAGGCTCAACCGGTTGACGTGGCCCATTTTGCGGCCGGCCCGCGCCTCGCGCTTGCCATAGAGCCACAGGCGAGTCTCGGGTTCCTGGGCGAGTTGGACCCACCGGGCCGCTTCGTCGCCGAGCAGGTTGGTCATCTCCACATGGGCGATGGCGGCGGTGGGACCGAGGGGCCAGCCGGCGATGGCGCGGATGTGCTGTTCGAACTGATCGACCTCGCAGCCATCCAGGGTCCAATGGCCGGTGTTGTGGACGCGAGGAGCGAATTCGTTGACCAGCAGCCGCCCGTCGTCACGCTCGAACATCTCGATCCCGATCACGCCGACGTAATCGAGGGCGTTGAGGAGGGTGGCGGCTATGCGTTCGGCTTCGGCCAGGATGCGTGGCGGCGCGGTGGTCGGGGCGACGGCGCGGCGCAGGACGCCGTTTTCGTGGTGGCTCTCGGTCAGAGGATAGAGGGCGATCTCGCCGTCCCGGCCCCGGGCGGCGATCATCGCCACCTCGCGGCGAAAGTCGGCCGGCGCCTCGGCCACGGCTGGGCGATGGCCGATGGCGGCCAGGGCGGCCTCGCCGTCCTCGGGACGCATGACCCACACCTGGCCCTTGCCGTCGTAGCCGCCCCGCCGGGTCTTGAGCAGCAGGGGCGCGCCCAGGCGGCGCAAGGCGGCGCGCAGATCCTTAAGGCTGTCCACGGCTGCGAAGGCGACGGTGGCTACGCCGGCGGCGTTCAGGAAGGACTTCTCCTCGAATCGGTCCTGGGCGATGGCCAGGGCGCGCGGACCCGGCGCGATCGCCGCGCCCATGCTCGCCAGGACATCCAGAGCCGCGGCCGGCACGTTCTCGAATTCGAAGGTGACGACTTGGGCGATCTGAGCCAGAATGGTCAGCGCCTCCGGGTCCTCGTACGGGGCGACGAGGGTGCGCGCCGCCACCCGCGAGGCAGGCGAGTCCGTCTGCGGCGTCAGGATTGTGACATCGAAGCCCAGGCGCGCCGCCGCCAGGGCGAGCATGCGGCCGAGCTGGCCGCCGCCCAGCACGCCGATCGTCGATCCCGGAGGCAGGGGGAAGGCGGTCATGGGCGGGCGGCGTTATTCAACCGTCTCGGGGACGGCGGCGGTCTGGCGGGCGCGGTGCTCGGCGACCCGCTCCGCCAGGGCCGGATCGGAAAGGGCGAGAATCTGGGCGGCCAGCAGGCCGGCGTTGCGCGCCCCCGCCTCGCCCATGGCCAGGGCGCCCACCGGCACCCCGGCCGGCATCTGGACGATGGAGAGGAGGGAATCGAGGCCGTCCAGGGCCTTGGAGCGGATCGGCACCCCCAGCACCGGAAGTTCGGTCAGCGAGGCGGTCATCCCCGGTAGGTGGGCCGCGCCGCCGGCCCCGGCGATGATCACCTTGAACCCCGCCGCCCTGGCCCCCTTGGCGAAGGCGTAGAGGCGTTCGGGGGTGCGGTGCGCCGACACCACCTTGGCGACGAAGGCGACGCCCAGCGCCTCCAGGCTCTCGGCCGCCCCCTTCATGGTCGGCCAGTCCGAGCGGCTGCCCATGACGATGGCGACGGGCGGGCGGACTGTCATGCGGATCCTTTCGTGGAAGGCCAACCTACAGGCGCCGCGCGCGCCCCGGCAATGCTTTGGCGCCCGCTCCACGGATTTATCCGCCGCCTTCGCACCGCCGAAATAGCGCGCTAAAGGAGCGTGCCGCGCGCGACGCGGCGCTGTGGAGAGACAAGATGCGGCGGATCGAGCATTTCGTGAATGGGGCGGCTTACGCGGGCTCTCAGGAGCGCTTCGGCGATGTGTTCGACCCCAATACCGGGGAGGTCCAGGCGCGGGTCGCCTTCGCCACGCCGCCGGACGTGGACGCGGCGGTCCGCGCCGCGGCGGCGGCGCAGGTGGGCTGGGCGGCGACCAATCCGCAGCGGCGGGCGCGGGTGATGTTCGAGTTCAAGCGCCTGGTCGAGGCGCGGCTGGAGGAGCTGGCCGCCCTGCTCTCCAGCGAGCACGGCAAGGTCATCGCCGACGCGCGCGGCGATGTGCAGCGGGGCATCGACGTCATCGAGTTCGCCTGCGGCATTCCGCACGCCCTGAAGGGCGAATACACCGAAGGAGCCGGGCCGGGCATCGATGTCTATTCCATGCGCCAGCCGCTGGGGGTGGTGGCCGGTATCACTCCGTTCAACTTCCCGGCCATGATCCCGATGTGGATGTTCGGCATCGCCATCTCGGTGGGCAACGCCTTCATCCTCAAGCCGTCGGAGAAGGATCCCGGCGTGCCGTTCCGCCTGGCTGAGCTGTTCATGGAGGCGGGAGCGCCGGCGGGGGTGCTCAATGTGATCAACGGCGACAAGGCGGCGGTGGACGCCATCCTGACCCATCCAGACATCCGCGCGGTGAGCTTCGTGGGATCGTCGGACATCGCCAGTTACGTCTATTCCACCGGCACGGCGCACGGAAAGCGCGTCCAGGCCATGGGCGGAGCCAAGAATCACGGGGTCATCCTGCCCGACGCCGATCTCGACGCGGCGGTGAAGGACATCATCGGCGCCGCCTATGGCTCGGCCGGAGAGCGGTGCATGGCTCTGCCGGTCGTTGTTCCCGTCGGAGCCAAGACGGCCGAGGCCCTGCGCGAGCGGGTGCTGGCCGAGATCGACACCCTGAAGGTCGGCGTCTCCTCCGATCCGGCGGCCCAGTACGGGCCGGTGGTCACGGCGGCGCAGAAGAAGCGCATCGAGGATTATATCCAGATCGGCGTCGATGAGGGGGCGGAGCTGGTGGTCGACGGGCGGGGCTTTTCCCTGCAGGGTTACGAGAAGGGCTTCTTCGTCGGTCCAAGCCTGTTCGACCACGTCAAGCCGGAGATGAAGACCTACCAGGAGGAGATCTTCGGGCCGGTTCTGCAGATCGTCCGGGCCGGGAGCTTCGAGGAAGCTATCGCTCTGGCCTCTGACCATCCCTATGGCAACGGCGTGGCCATCTTCACCCGCGACGGCCGCGCGGCGCGGGAGTTCGCGTCGCGGGTGAACGTCGGCATGGTGGGGATCAATGTGCCGATTCCGGTGCCGGTGGCCTACCACACCTTCGGCGGCTGGAAGCGCAGCGCCTTCGGCGACACCAACCAGCACGGCATGGAGGGGGTGAAGTTCTACACCAAGGTCAAGACCGTGACCGCCCGCTGGCCCGAAGGCGAGCGGGAAGATTCGGCCTTCGTCATTCCGACCATGGGATGAGGGGGATGAGAGGCGCGGTTCGGGCGATCTCCCCCCGTGCAACGGGGGGAGTACCGGCGAAGCCGGGGAGGGGGGCGGCGGCCGTGCGCCGGCGCGCCTTCGCCCGCCCCCTCCACCCCTTCGGGGTCCCCCTCCCCCGCTACGCGGAGGAGGATTTCTAGCCCATGGACTTCACCCTCAGCGACGATCAGCGGGCCATCGAGGAGGCGGCGCGGGCGTTCGCGGCGGCCGAGATGGCGCCGCATTCGGCGCGCTGGGACGCCGAGGCGTTTTTCCCGGTCGATGTGCTGCGCCACGCCGCGAGCCTGGGGTTCGGCGGAATCTATGTCGGCGAGGACGTGGGCGGATCGGCGCTCGGACGCCTGGACGCCACCCTGATCTTCGAGGCCCTGGCGCACGGCGATGTCTCCACCGCCGCCTTCCTTTCCATCCACAACATGTCGTCGTGGATGATCGACGCGTTCGCCTCGCCGGCGTTGCGACAGAAGTATCTGCCGCGCCTCACGACGATGGAGACGATCGCCTCCTATTGCCTGACCGAGCCGGGATCGGGCTCGGACGCCGCGTCGCTGCGCACCACGGCCAGGCGCGAGGGCGAGAGCTATGTGCTGAACGGGGCCAAGGCGTTCATCTCCGGCGCGGGCGTGTCGGACGTCTATGTGGTGATGGCCAGGTCGGGCGGCGAGGGCGCCAAGGGCGTCTCGACCTTCGTGGTTGAGAAAGGCATGGCCGGCCTCTCGTTCGGCGCCCCGGAGCGCAAGATGGGCTGGGCGAGCCAGCCGACCGCCATGGTCCATTTCGACAACGTCGCCGTGCCGGCCGAGAACCGAGTCGGCGCCGAGGGCGAGGGGTTCCGCATCGCCATGAAGGGGCTGGACGGTGGGCGCCTCAACATCGCCGCCTGCGCCCTGGGGGGCGCCCAGTTCGCCTTCGACACCGCCCGCGACTATCTGGCCACGCGCAAGCAGTTCGGCCAGCCGCTGAAGGAATTCCAGGCCCTGCAGTTTCGGATCGCCGACATGGCGACCCAGCTGGAGGCGGCCCGCCTGATGGTGCGCCGCGCCGCCGCCGCCCTGGACGCAGGCGATCCGGCTGTCACGCGCCTGGCCGCCATGGCCAAGCGCTTCGCCACCGACGCCGCCTTCGAGGTCGCCAACCAGGCCCTCCAATTGCACGGCGGCTATGGCTATCTGAAGGACTATCCGCTGGAGCGGGTGGTGCGCGACCTGCGCGTCCACCAGATCCTGGAGGGGACCAACGAGATCATGCGGGTGATCGTGGCGCGCGAGCTGTTTCGCCAGTGAGATGGATCGGGGAAAATATGTTTGGTGGAAAAAGCAAACTGACCTCCGCCGTTCGGTTCCCTTTCATATTTAAGGACAACCAGTCAGCGTTTGAATGTGCCTGCAAATATATGAACTGCAAGATATCGGTTGGCTTCGAATTAGCAGCGCTTGTGTTAGACGCCAAGGAACTTTTCGGACTCCCTGAGTCAGTACAGTTGCTCAAGAACGGGATCCAATCCGTCTCCCTCAAGGTCTCTAGCGATGACGGCGGATTTTCCGCGATCTCACAAACAGCACATAAAAACGGGCCGACGCTTCACTCCGGAGACCTCGTTTCATGGCGGCCCTTCAAGTTCCTTCCCGACGTCGGCCGGAAGATGGGCGACAGAAGAACCGGATGGATCGGCCTAGTTACCGCGCTACTATCTCCGACCCTCCTACCCGATGGCTGGGTGGAACTGGAGCGGTTTGGGCCGTGAGCGAGGCGGAGGTCATCGTCGCGGTGGAAGGGCGGGTCGGACGCCTGACCCTCAATCGCCCCCAGGCGCTCGGCGCGCTGACCACCACCATGTGCCGGCTGATGATCGACGCCCTGCTGGCCTGGCGGGCGGACGGCGCGGTCGAAGCGGTGCTGATCGACCACGCCGGCGAGCGCGGATTCTGCGCCGGCGGCGACATCCGCGCCCTCGCCGACAGCGTCGCGGGCGACGGCGTGGCGGCGCGTGATTTCTTCTTCACCGAATACCGCCTCGACGATCTGCTCTTTTCCTACCCCAAGCCGGTGATCACCATCATGGACGGGGTGACCATGGGCGGCGGCGTGGGCATTTCCTGGCCGGCGAGCTATCGCATCGCCACCGAACGGACCCTGTTCGCCATGCCGGAGACCGGCATCGGCCTCTTTCCCGACGTCGGCGGCGGCTGGTTTCTGCCCAGGTTGCATGGGGCGAGCGGAGTGTGGCTGGCCTTGACCGGCGCGCGCCTCAAAGCCGCCGGCTGCGAGATCCTCGGCATCGCCACCGATGTTGTGCCGGCGGCGCGCCTGCCCGAACTGAAGGCGGCGATTGTCTCCGATCCGGCGGCCATCGAGACCATCCTCGTCGAACTCGAGGCCGATCCGGGCCGCTCGGCGATGATCGAACACCACGATGAGATCGATCGGCTGTTCGGGGGCGAGACGGTGGAGTCCATCGTCGCGGCGCTCGAGACCGACGGATCGGATTGGGCTGGCGCCCAACTGGCGATCCTGAAGACCAAATCGCCCCTAAGCCTCAAGGTCGCGTTGCGGCAGATCCGCGCCGGGGCGAGGATGACCGATTTCGCCGACGTGATGGCCATGGAGATGCGCATCGCCACCCGCCTGGTCGCCGCCCACGACTTCACCGAGGGGGTGCGCGCCGTGATCCTCGACAAGGACCGCGCGCCGCATTGGGACCCCGCCACTCTGGAAGGCGTCACCCCGGCGATGCTCGACGCCGTCTTCGCCCCCCTTCCCGTCGACCAGGAATGGTCGCCCGTGCCTTGAAGCCTTAGGAGCCCCGCCTTGGCCTACGAGACCCTGATCGTCGAAACCGCCGACGCCGTCACTCTGATCCGGCTCAACCGTCCCCAAGCGCTCAACGCCTTCAACAACCAGCTGATGGACGACCTCACCGCCGCCCTGGACGCCGCCGAGGCCGACGCGCAGGTGCGCTGCATCGTCATCACCGGCTCGGATCGCGCCTTCGCCGCCGGCGCCGACATCAAGGAGATGGCCGCCAAGGGCTATGCCGAGGTCTATGGCGAGGACTTCATTACCCGCAACTGGGAACGCGCCGCCCGCTGCCGCAAGCCGGTGATCGCGGCGGTGGCCGGCTATGCTCTCGGCGGCGGCTGCGAGCTGGCCATGATGTGCGACTTCATCATCGCCGCCGACAACGCCAAATTCGGCCAGCCGGAAATCACTTTGGGCGTCTCTCCAGGGGCCGGCGGCACCCAGCGGCTGACGCGCCAGGTCGGCAAGTCCAAGGCCATGGACATGATCCTCACCGCCCGGACCATGGAAGCCGCCGAGGCCGAACGGGCCGGACTGGTCAGCCGCGTGGTCCCTCTGGCCGAACTTCTGCCGACCGCAATGGAGGCGGCCAGGAAGATCGCCGCCTTGTCGCCCAACGCGGTGATGCTGACCAAGGAGATGGTGAACGCCGCCTACGAGACGCCGCTCGGACAAGGGGTGAGGCTGGAGCGGCGCCTGTTCCATTCCCTGTTCGCCTTCGACGACCAGAAGGAAGGCATGGCCGCCTTTGTGGAGAAACGGGCGCCGAAGTTCACCGGGCGGTAGGAGATTACCAAACTCTAACTGGCGCTCGCGGCCGGCGCTGGCTACCGCGACGACGGCACATCGCTGTCGATCAGGAAACACTCCATGCGCGCGCTCCTTCTGCTCACTTCAGCAATCGCCCTCGCCTCCGGCGCTGCGCAAGCTCAGGACGTGTCCGGCGTTCTGGCCGCCAACCGCGCGGCTACCGGCGGGGCCGCCTTCGCCGGCAAGGGCGCCTTGGCGGTCAAATACGCCTACGCCGGCCAGGGCATGACCGGGACCGTCGGATCGACCTACGATGTCGCCACCGGCGCCTTCGTCGACAGCTTCGCGGTCGGGCCGCTCACCGGCGCCAGCGGATTCGATGGCGCCGGGGCGTGGATGAAGGACATGTCCGGGGCGATCACCCCTCAGGCGGGCGGCGATACGCGCCAGCTGGCCGTCAACGAAGCCTATCGCGACGCCAATCTGTGGTGGCGACCGCGTTTCGGGGGCGCGGCGGTGACCTCGCTTGGCGTGAAGACCGACGCGGGGCGCAGCTACGATGTCCTTTCCGTCAAACCGGTGGCCGGCAAGCCGTTCGAGGCCTGGTTCGACGCCCAGACCCACCTCCTGGCGCGCACGATCGAGCCGCAGGGATCGCAGACCATCACCACCTTTTTCAGCGACTATCGGCCGGTGGACGGCGCGCTGATCGCCGGCAAGGAGGTGATCGACGACGGAACCGGGGTTCAATACCGTCAGACCCAGACGTTCGAGAGCGCCCGCTTTCTCCCCGCCCGGCCCATCGCCGACTACGCCGCGCCCAGATGGACCGTCAGCGACGCGCGCATCGACAACCCCTCCGGTCGCACCACCGTCCCCTTCCAGCTTCTCAACAACCACATCTACGCGAAGGTGAAGATCAACGGTAAAGGCCCGTTCCTGTGCATCTTCGACACCGGCGGCCACGATCTTCTGACCCCCGAGACCGCCCGGCTGCTGGCGGTCAAGTCCGAGGGCCAGGCCCCCGGCACGGGCGCCGGTGTTAACGTGGTCGATACCGCCTTCGCCCGCGGCGTCAGCTTTCAGATCGGCGACCTGACGATCGCGGGCCAGACCATCGCCGTCCTGCCCTTCGAAGAGCGGGAGGTGGAGGGCTTTCCCGAACAGGGCATGATCGGCTTCGAGGTGTTCCGCCGCTTCGTCACCCAGATCGACTATGGCAAGCGGACCCTCACCTTCATCGATCCGGCGAGGTTCGATCCGAAGGATGCGGGTACGCCCATCCCGTTCGTCTTCTACAGCCACCTGCCGCAGGTTCAGGGCGCCTTCGAGGGCATACCGGGTCTGTTCGACATCGATACCGGCTCGCGCAGCGAACTGGACATCACCAAGCCCACGGTGGCGGCGAACGGACTCATGGCCAAACATCCCAAGGGCGTGGCGGCGGTGGACGGCTGGGGCGTGGGCGGACCGTCGCGCTCCTACATCACGCGGGGATCGGAGCTGACCCTCGGGCCGATCAAGACCTCGGGCGTCGTCGCCGGCTTTTCCACCGACGCCAAGGGAGCGTTCGCCGATCCCAACTACGAAGGCAACGTCGGTTCGAAGTTCCTCAAACAGTTCATCGTCACCTTCGATTACGGGCGCCAGATCATGTATCTCAAACGTCTGCCGAAACCCGACCCCGACGTGGGGACGTTCGACCGCGCCGGATTCTGGATCAACACCTCGCCGGCCGGCTTCAAGATCGTCGATCTGACCGCCGGCGGGGCGGCGCAGGCCGCCGGACTGAAAGTCGGCGACGAGATCACCGCCGTGGACGGCGCCCCCGCTCCCTCGATCGCCATCTCCGATCTGCGCCAGAAGCTGCGCGACGAGCCGGCCGGCACGAAGGTGGACCTAGTCGTCAAGTCGGCGGGAACGGCGCGACCGGTGACGCTGACGCTGAAGGATCAGATCTGAAGGGTCGATCAGCCGTCGACCGCGTTGCGGCTACCGCTTCAGCGGCCGATCGATCAGCACGGCCAGGAACAGGGCCGGCCCACCGTGGGCTTCCCAGGCATGGTTGGTCCCACGCTGGATGACCACCTGACCGGGTTTGAGGCGCGTCTCGCCGCCTTCCAGGATCAGCGAGGCTTCGCCCTGGATGAGGCAGATCACGTCGATCGTGTTCGTTTCGTGCATGGCCGGATGGCGCGACTGATCGACGATGTGATGCGCGCCGCCGAATTCGGCGAAGCGGGCGCGCATGGCGCTGTCGAGCTCGGCCTTGGGGACGCCGTCGGGAAGCGGCGCGACCACGAACCAGCGCACCTGCACATTGCCGGGGCGCGGCCCGAGCACCGGCGTCTTCGTTCCAAGGTCGTCCCGGACCTTGGGATCGAGCGGGCCCGAGGCGGCGTCCTCCCAGATCTCGAACAGACCGCCGCTTTCCACGGCGCCGACGACCGACGATGGCCCACCGTCGACGATCACCACCGACTGGCCGCTCGCGTCGTCGCCGGTGATCACCCGGCGCATCGCTTCCTTGAAGGTGGACATGGGTTTTCCTTTCTATGATCCTTGAGTTGAGACATCTATTAGGAGCGTGACAATGACCAAAGCCAATCTGACCGTCACCTCCAATGGACGCATGGTCATCCCCGCCGCCATGCGCGCCGCCCTCGGGTTGCAAGGCGGCGGAAACGTGGTGGCCCGCCTCGTCGATGGGACCATCGTCCTCGAACCCCAGGATGCCGCCATCCGAGGCGCCCAGGCCATGGTGGCGCGATATGTGCCCCGGCACTCCGGTCTGGTGGACGAACTGATCGCCGAACGTCACGCGGCCGCCGAGCGTGAGTGACGCGGTTCTGGATAGTTTCGAAACCCGGAAGGGCGAGCAGCCGGCGCTGCGAAGGGTAGGGTAGCGCGACAAGAAGGGTCAAGAAACGCTCAAGCGCCGCCGCGACATTTGACCCGACTGCGGATAACCAGTATATGGCCGATGATGCGTTCGAATGGGACGAGGCGAAGGCCGAAGGGAATCTTCACAAGCACGGCGTTGGTTTTGAAACGGCCCGCATCGTCTTTCAGGACGCATTCGCGATCGAACGCCATGACACGAGGCACGACTACGGCGAGGCGCGATTTGTCACCACCGGAATGGTGAACGGTCGGCTTCTCACCGTCGTTTATGTGGAGCGCGGAGACTCAATCCGGATCATTTCGGCCAGAAGATCGAACGAGCGAGAACGGCATGACTACTATCAGAACCAGACGCAGGCGTGACGGGTCGTTCGTCGAGACGCTCGCAGGCGGCGCGACAAGGCCGTCCGTGGATCGCACCGAATGGGGACGGCTCGACGCCATGACCGAGGCGGAGATCACGGCCGCGGCGCTCGCCGATCCCGACAACCCGCCGCTGACCGACGACGATCTGCGGCGCATGAAGCCGGCGCCGCGCGCCAAGGTCATCCGCCGGACGCTCAACCTGACCCAGGAAGCGTTCGCGGCGCGCTATCACATACCGCTGGGAACGCTGCGGGACTGGGAGCAGGGCCGCGCCGAGCCCGACCAGCCGACGCGCGCCTATCTGCGCGCGATCGCCGGCGACCCGCAGGGGGTTCAGCGCGCGCTGGAGGCGACACCTGGGTGAGGCTGTTCAAAGTGGGGGATTCAAGGTCAGTTACCGAAAATCCGCGACTCGCGCTTTTTGCGAAAAAAACATATGCGAGGGGTCATAAGGGAGAAAATCGCGATGGCCCCTACCGTCCCCGCTTCTGAATTCACCCGCAACTTTGGCCGCTACCGGATGCTGGCGCAGCGCGAGGCCGTGCCGGTGTCCAGCCATGGGCAGGTCACCGGCTACTTTGTCGGGCCGGACGACTATGAGGAATACCGACGCTTCAAGGAGCGGCGGCACAGTTTCGAAACCACCGAGCTGCCGGACGAAAAGATCAGGGCGATCGCGCGTTCCCGCATGGACGCGCGTCACGCGCATCTCGATGAAATCCTGAAAGCCGAATAGCCGGCGACGATGGCGGGGATACCGACCCCGGAGGCGGGCCTGGTCGTCGCCTATGCCTACCTGTGGCGCCGGGAACAGCGCGCCGGGCAGGAAGAAGGGCGCAAGGATCGCCCCAGCGTGATCGTGCTGGCGGTCGAGCGGGAAGCGGACGGGGCTACGCTCGTCACCGTGCTGCCGATCACCCACGGCGCGCCAATCGAACCCGGCGGCGCCATTGAGATTCCGGCGCCCGTCAAACGTCATCTGGGGCTCGACGAACAGCGGTCATGGATCGTGGTGGCGGAGGGAAACGAATTCATCTGGCCGGGCTACGACCTTCGCAAGGTCCCGCGCACCGATCGCTACGCCTACGGCTTCCTGCCGCCCCACTTTTTCAACCAAGTTCTGGATGCGTTTTTGGCTTTGCATCCGACCGGTAGGAATCTCTCGCGGCGCGGTTGACGCGCGCGGCGGGTGGGAAGCCGTTGGCTCGAAAAACGCGCCGGCGAGCGCCCGCTTCCATGTTTCCATCGAACCCCAGCCGAAACGGGGGCGATTCGGGCTTTGCGGTCGCTAGGCATCCCAGCCCTTCGATTCCCAGATTATCTTGCCCGCGTCATTCCAGATGGCGGCATAGTCGCTGCTTGATATCCTCTCCTCGAACTCGGCGCGGGCGAACGCAACTGCTCTTGGATCCCCCTCAGCCGAAAAAGCCAAGTGGCCAAGCCCTTTTCGAGTGCCGGTTTCATTGAGCCTGGGGCCGTAGCACTTGAGAATGTAGCCGTTCATACCCCTATGATAGGAGTGCAACGGCTCGGGCACCATGCCCATCGACACGTGGATTTCAAATTCAAATACTACCGATCCTCCCGTTCGAATTCAGACCCCACCTCCTGCGGTCCGACCAGCCCGCCAAAATAAAGAACCCCGCGCTCCCGATATTGATTGGCATCCAAACCTCCCGAGAAAAATGAACGAGAAACATAGGATTGTAGAGAATCCCAGCAACTACCATCGCCCAACCGGTGAGGCGACCCGGGCTAAACCTCAAGCTCAACCAAGCGATGGCCATTGCGGCGGCGCAGGTCGATAGGCGCAGGAATGTATAGTACCCGAAGGGCAACCGCGCGATCCCAAGGAGCAGCAGACCCGCTGGTATCGCCCACAGGGGCAAAGGCAAAGGGCTTGTCCGCGTTCCTACTGCGGCCCCCACGGGGTCTCCCGCCTGACGGACAGCATTCGGTTCAGGCATTATCTGGGTTCGCCTTTCACAGCCCGTTGCCCCGTATGCACTTGGAGGAAACTCGCGAAGGCAATCGCCCCGAGCCAGAAAACAGCTCCGAGTATCAGGTTGCCAAGTGTGGCCCATTCGCCATGAAAAAGGGCAGCCAACATCCCAATCGGCACAACACCGACGCCTGCGATGAAGAGCCCTACAAAGACACCGAAGGTGCCCCACAGGCGAAAGGTGGTTAGGAAGCCAAACATCCAATTCACCAAGCCGTAGACCCAGCCGGAAATCAGGAAGCCGGTCGCCGAGGCCGGTCTCGTCGCCCGGAAGATCGCCAGCGGCAACAAGACTAGTACATCGACCATAAATACCCAGCCGGACGCACGAACCATAAAGGGATATACGTGGATCGTGAGCCATGCTGATCCGTAAATCACCAACGCGGCTAGTAGTCCCAGGATGACAAGTGCAGCGAGCATGATCAGCAGCCCGCCTACCGACTTCAGTGCGCCCATCTCCCGCTCCCCGGATTTGGTCCCGACGCGTAGTTACACCCGCTCTAACGCCTTCTTCCTCGGCCCTATATACCCAAACAAAAACGCCGCCACCTTCCTCATCTGAATCTCCTCCGACCCCTCGGTGATCCGGTATCGCCGGTGATGGCGGTAGATGTGTTCGAAGGGTTTGTGGCGGGAGTAGCCGATGCCGCCGTGGACCTGCATGGCGCGGTCGGCGGCGTCGCAGACCAGGCGGTTGGCCTGGTAGTTGCACATGGAGACCTTGTCGGAGATCTGGCGCTCCACTTCCTTGTGGGGCAGGCGGTCCATTTCCCAGGCGGTCTTGCGGATCAGCAGGCGGAGCATCTCCGCCTGGGTGGCCAGCTCCACCAGCGGCCATTGGATGGCCTGGTTGTCCGATAGGGGCTTGCCGAACGGCTTGCGGGTTCGGGCGTATTTCACGCTCTCCTCGATGCAGAAGACGGCGGCTCCGAGCGACGAGGCGGCCTGGCGGATGCGGTTCTGGTGGACGAAGCTTTGGCCCAGCGCCAGGCCCCGCCCCTCCACGCCCCAGATGGCCTCGTCCGGGACCCAGATGTCGGTGAGGCTGACGCGCGGGTGGTCGGTGGGCATGTTGAAGGTCCACAACCACTCCTCGATCTTCACCCCCGGATGGTCGGCGGGGACCAGGAAGACGGTGATCCCGCCCGCGTCGCCGTCCTTTCCGCTCGTGCGGGCGAAGACCATGACGTGGGTCGCCACATGCATGCCGGTGGTCCACATCTTCTCGCCATCGATCCGCCAGCCGGCGACGCCGTCCTTGGCCTCGCGGACGGCGCGGGTCTCCATGAAGGTGGCGTCGGAGCCGTGGTTGGGTTCGGTGAGGCCGAAACCGGAGCGGATCTCGCCGTTCAGCAACCGCTCACCGTACATCTCGTATTGCTCGGGCGTGGCGAATTCCTTGAACATCAGCACGAAGGGGTTGTTGCCGACGATGGAGTGCTCGTTCTGCAGGTCGTTGTGCAGGCCTAGGCCCTTGGCGGCCAGGTGCTCGCGGATCACCGCCATGGCGAGGTTGGAGCCGCCCTTGCCGCCCATCTCCTTCGGCCAGGCGAAGCGCAGATGGCCGGCCGCGTCGGCGCGGGCGCGGGCCTCGGCGAGTAGGGCCTCCCATTCGGGGCGGGGCAGGCCGTGGTTGTCCCAGTCGGTGCGGGCGTGCTCGCGGCGGTGGTCGAAGAAGCGGACGTTGTCGTCCGCCCGCTCCAGCGGCTTGATCTCCGCTTCGATGAAGGCGTCGAGCTGCGCCAGATAGTCGATCAGATCCTGCGGCAGGGCGAAGTCCATGGGGGTCGTCCTTCAATCACACATGCCCTTCTCCCCTTGCGGGAGAAGGTGTCGGCGAAGCCGACGGATGAGGGGTCGCGCCGGCGGCGCCGTGGATAGAATCTTCACACGGATAGGTCGTGGAGAACCCCTCATCCGGCCCTGCGGGCCACCTTCTCCCGCAAGGGGAGAAGGAACAGACCGCGCTGAGTTCAGTCAACGCTCTGTCCTTTCCGCCACGCTTGCCCGGTAGGCGGCGTAGGTGGGCTGATCGACGGCGAGCTTGGCGAGGGTGACGGCCCACAGGTGATCGGCGAGGCCCGGCGTGGTCAGATCGAGATCGCCGGCTTGGATGCGGCGGCCGAGTTCGGCGTTGAGCGTGGCGAGATCGCCGTCCGTGCCCAGAAGGTCTTTGAGCCGCGCCAACTCCGCCGCCTCCGCCGCCGGCCCGAGATCGAGCTGGCGGCGCATCATCTCCAGGGCGTTGGCGGCGACGCGGGCCTGGAAGGAGACATGGCCGGCGGTGGCGGGCGCCACTTCGGCCTTCAGGAACCGGGCGACGGCGCCAAGGACTTCGCTGGGGGTGGGCTGGTCCTGCACCTCAGGCCGCCAGAAGCCGCATCAGGTCGATCTCGTTCTCGCTGGCGCGGCGGGCGATGACGGCGCGCTCGACAGAAGGATCGACAGTGCGGAAGGCGGCGGCCATGCCCGCGCACATCACCCCCCAGCGCAGGGAGCCGAACACCTCCCAGAACCGGGCGTGTTCGCGATCGACCGGCGCCCCGCCGGCGGCCTCATAGCCGGCCCACAGATCCTCGCGCGTCCCGAAGCCGCCGACCGGCTTGTCGAGCACTCCGAAGCGCCAGGCGTTGACACAGATCCAGCCCAGATCCTCCATGGGGTCGCCCACGTGGGCGATCTCCCAGTCCAGCACGGCGCGCACGCCGTCTGGGCCCACCATCAGATTGCCGTTGCGAAAGTCGCCGTGAACCAGGCGCGGATGGGCCGACGGGGGCGGGCAGTGGCCCTCCAGCCAGCGCAGGGCCAGTTCGAATACCGGCCTTGGCCAGTTCGAGGCGCGATAGGCCGCCTCGTATTGATCGATCAGTTCCGCCGGCGCGGCCCGCCGCAGGGTGGGAAAGACAGCCGGATCGATCCGGTGGATGCGGGCTAGGATTTCCCCGCATCGACGCGCCAGATGGGGGCGGGCGCTCGCCAGCGCTTCGCTCCTGGCGATCCGCCCCCCCAGGGTCTCGCCTTCCACAAAACCCATGATGAAACCGTGGCCCAGGTCATCCTCCGGCGTCAGCACCCAGCGCACCGCCGGGACGGGCGCCCCCACGACGGCCGCCGCCTCGATCAGCCGCGCCTCGATCTCCAGGCCCACGGCGGTCACCGACACCCGGTCCCCTCCGGGGGCGCGGCGCAGGATGAGCGGCGTTCGCTCGTCGTCCCGCAACAGGAAAAACTTCCAGATCTCCTGCGTCGCGCCGGCCGACAGGCGCGTGAGATCGGCGACGCCGGTCCCGCCCAGCCGATCGCGAGCCACCCGGCCAAGCGCCGCCTCCAGCCGGCTCAGGGGGCGGCGGCCATGGCTGGCGCCACGAACCCCTTCCAGTTGTCCATGTAGTCGATGAAGGTCGGCCCCAAGCCTTCCCGAGCCAGGTAGTCGCGGCTGACCGGCAGGGCGACGGGGCGGAAATCCGGGTCGGCGGCGAGCCTTTGGGGATAATCATGATGCAGGATGGCGGCGCGGCCCAGGATGGCGAAATCGGCCCCGTGGTCGAGCACCCGGCGGGCCGTCTCGGCGGCCATGATCTTGCCGGCCACGCCCAGGCGCGTGGCGCCGCGCGGCAGCTCGGCGAACCAGTCGATGAGCGGCCGGCTGGAAAACGACTCATCGATCGGGGCCTTGAAGGCGTCCCACAGGGACATGTCGAGGAAGTCGAGGTCGCCCGACGCAAGCAGTTCGGCGGCCAGGTCGCGGATTTCGGCCATGACGAGGCCGAACCGTTCGGGCGAAAGACGCAGGCCGAGCTGGAAGGTGGGCCGGCAACGGGCGCGGATGGCGGCGATGATGTCCCTGACGATGCGGGCGCGCCGGGCCGGCGAGCCGCCGTAAGCGTCTTCCCGCCGGTTGGTCTGGGGCGAGAGGAAGGCTGAGAGGATATAGCCGTGGGCGCCGTGGATCTCCACGCCGTCGAAGCCGGCCCGTTGGGCGCGCTCGGCGGCGGCGGCGAAATCCTCGACGATCTCTTCCACCTCGAGGGTTGTCAGGGCGCGCGCGCCGGTTTCGGCGTCGTCCGACGGGCCGACCGGCTGGCCGCCGATCAGACCCTCCGGCGAGCGGATGCCGGCGTGATGAAGCTGCAGCGAGGAGACCGCGCCCTTCGCCCTGATGGCGTCGGCGAGGCGGGCAAGGCCGGGGAGATGATCGTCGGAAAACACCCCCAGTTGGCCCGGAAATCCCTGTCCCTGGCGCTGCATGTGCGCCGCGCAGGTCATCACCAGGCCAAAGCCGCCTTCGGCCCGCATCGTCAGCCAGCGAAATTCGTCGTCGGAAAGCCGCCCGTCGGCGTGGCTCTGCGAATTGGTCAGCGGCGCCAGCATGAAGCGGTTCTTCCAGGCCGGGCCGCGGGCGAGCGTCATGGGCGCGAAAAGGTCGGTCATGGGCGCCTTATGCTTCAGAGCGGCTGGATCGGACACAAATGTTTTGATCGCGGCGATGTCACATTGCGCGCCTCATCGGTCCTGCCTTACGGTTTTGGCTTCACTGAACGCCGACGAGGGCGCCGCGCCATGAAGTTCACCTGGTTCAACCTGATGCCCTGGCCCTATCTGCCGGACGATTTCCGCGAGACGAACCGCTCGGTGTGGGTGGATATCGATCAGAAGCTGTTCGACCCGGCCCGCAGCCACGAGGTCTACAACACCTACATGGATCTGCTGGAATACGCCGACACCCTGGGCTTCGACGGCGTCGGGGTGAACGAGCACCATCAGAACGGCTATGGCATCATGCCCTCGCCCAATCTGATCGCCGCGGCCCTGGCGCGCCGGACGAAGAACGCCGCCATCGTCGTGCTCGGCAACTCCATCGCCCTCTACAATCCCCCCGTGCGAGTGGCCGAGGAGTTCGCCATGCTCGACTGCATTTCCGGAGGCCGCCTGGTGGCCGGCTTTCCGGTCGGCACCTCCATGGACACCAACTATTGCTACGGCCAGATTCCGGCCCTGACCCGTGAGAAATACGCCGAGGCGCATGAGCTGATCGTCAGGGCGTGGACGGAGCGCGAGCCCTTCGCCTTCAACGGCCGCTACACCAAGCTGCGGCGGGTCAACATCTGGCCGCGCCCCATCCAGCAGCCGCATCCGCCGGTCCATATCCCCGGCGGCGGCTCGGTGGAGACCTACGACTTCTGCATCGACAACACCTACAGCTATTCCTACTTGAGCTTCACCGGCTACATTCGCGCCAAGGCCCTGATGCAGGGCTATTGGGACCGGGTGGCGGCTCGGAACACCCCCGATACGTCGCCCTACCGGGCCGGCTTCGCCCAGACCATCTGCGTGGCCGACACGGACGGCGAGGCCGAGGCCCTCTATGCCGAGCACCTGCACTATTTCTACAACCGCTGCCTGCACGTCTATCCGGGCTTCGCCGACGCGCCGGGCTATCGGACCATCAAGACCATCCAGGCCGGGGCCCTGTCGCAATACGCGCCGCCCAAGGGCTTTGGCCAGCTCACCTGGAAGGACCTCACCGAAGGCGGCCACGTCATCGCCGGCTCGCCCGAGACCGTCCGCCAGCGGATGGAGGAGCTGATCAAGGGCCTCAACGTCGGCCACATCTTCTGCCTGATGCATGTGGGAAACATGCCGGCCGACAAGTGCATGTATTCCTCGCGCCTGTTCGCCGAGAAGGTGATGCCCAGGCTGCGCGATGTGCTGCCGCAATGCGCCGGCGACGAGCGGTTCTGGTGCAAGCCGCTCGCCAAGCGGGTCACGCCGGGCTCGCTGCCGCAAGTCGCGGGCGCGCCCCGGGCTCCAGTACCCGCCTGCCCCGAAAACGCTTGAGCGGAACGCCGGCCATGGAAAACAGAATCGTCGAAACCCGGCATGCCAGCGTCCGCTGTCTCGAAGGCGGGGCGGGCGAGCCGCTCGTTTATCTGCACGGCGCCGCCGGCATGGCGCCGGACGATCCGCTGCTCACGGCCCTGGCCGATCGCTTCCACGTCTTCGCGCCCTTCCTGCCCGGCTACGGCGAGACGCCGGAATGCGGCGAGCTGCGCGACATGCTGGATTTCACGCTTCATACCTGGGACGTGGTCGAGGCCCTCGGCGCGCGCGATCCGGTCCTCGTCGGCCACTGCATGGGCGGCATGATCGCCGCCGAGATGGCGGCCGTCGCGCCCCATGACGTCTCCCGCCTCGCCCTCATCGCCCCATACGGGCTGTGGCTGGACGATCACCCGATCCCGGACCTGTTCTCCCTGCTGCCCTTCGAAATGCCCGGCTACCTGTTCCATGACCCGGAGGCCGGCGCGGCGCTGATGGCCGCCGGCCTGAAGATGGACGATCCGGAATTTCTCAAGACCTATCTCGTCCGCAACGCCCGCCAACTGGGCATGGCCGGCAAGATCCTGTTTCCCATCCCCGAGCGCGGCTTGGCGGGGCGCCTCTACCGCATCAAGGCGCGGACGGCGATAATCTGGGGCGAGAGCGACCGGATGATCCCGCCGATCTACGGCCCGGCGTGGCGGACGGCCATCGAAGGGTCGCGCATGGTCAGCGTGCCGGAGGCGGGGCATATGGTGGTCCTGGAAAAACCGGACGCGGTGGCCGAGGCGGTGGGGAGCCTCGGGTGAACACCGAAGTCGATGTAGCGCTGGCAGGCGAGTCCGACCGGCGTCTGATCGACGGGCTGGCCCAATTCCATATCTATGACTTCTCCGAGTTCGACCCGGCCGAGTCCGACGATTTCGAACCTCGGGCGGACGGCCGCTTCGAGCCCATCCCGCATTTCGACAGCTACTGGCGGGAAGACTCGCGTCTGGCCCTCCTCATTCGCCGGGGCGACCGGCCGGTCGGCTTCGCCTTGATCGACGCGGTCACCCACGGCGGCCCGCCGGTCGATCGCGGCATGGCCGAGTTCTTCGTGCTGCGAAAGCATCGCCGCGCCGGCGTGGCCAGCGCCGCCGTGCGCGCCATCCTCACCCGCTGGCTCGGCCGGTGGGAAGTCGCGGTGGGGGAGCGCAACGCCGGCGCGCGCGCCTTCTGGCCGGTCGCCGTGGCGGCGGCGCCTGGCGTGCGCGACCTGACCACCTTGGAGGGCGACGGCGTCCATTGGACCGGCCCGATCCTGCGCTTCACGGTCGAGGCCTGAGCGATCCGAGCGCCCTATCGCCCATGATCGCCTTCAAATCCTTGATCAGCACGAAGAGGTGATAGGGATCGGTGGGCGACGGGGTAAAATCGAACCGTTCATAGAAGGCGCGCGCTTCATCGTTCTTGGCGTGCACGGCGAAGGCCCGGATGCCGGCGATGTCGGCGGCCTGGAGGGTGCGCAGCATGGCGTCTTTCAGCAAACCTTGGCCGATCCCTTGGCCTTGATGCGCGGCGCTCACCGCAAGGCGCGCCAACAGCAGAATCGGCACGGGATGGCGGGCAAGTCCCTTGATGAGTCGCTCCGGCGCGGCGTCATAGGCCACGTCCCCAACAACAAGCGTGTAGTAGCCAACCACGGCGTCGGCCGGGAGGGCGACATAGCTTTGCGATGCATTTGCCCGCTGGCTCTGAAGGGCGTGACGAACGAGAAAGCGGTTCAGGGCCTCCTTGCCGCAGTCGAAGCGGTCGAGGGGATGATCGCGGCGGAGTTTTTCGATTGTCGGCCGGAACGTCATTCCGTCCCGTCGCGCTCGAAGACGCCGGGCTCCCTCAGGAGCGCGCCAAGGCGGGGCAGCGGGCGAGGCGGCGCATCGAGAGCCGCCTGAAATCGCGCCCACCGCTCGGCGTCGAGGCCGAATCGCCGACGATCCGGCAGGGCTTCCTCGGCGCGGGCCAGAGCACTTTCCAACACGAATTCGCTCACCGACCGCCGGCTCGCCACCGCCGCGGTTTGCAGCAGGCGCTTGGCCGCCACCGTCAGGCGCAGGTCCAGTTTCTCGGTTCGAGAGGTCGTGGTGGTCATGGCCGTAGTCCTTTCGGCTTCCAGCCTGCACCATCCGCCCGACATTGTCCTGACAAATCGTGTTGTTCGGAAAACCTTTGATAGGCTTCCCGCCTCAAATCTCCTGAGGGCGGGCCGAAAAGACGTGCGGGCGCGGGCCGGTGGCGGGGAAGTGTTCCTTCAGGGCCGCGCCGCAGATCTCGACGGCCTCGACGATGCCCGAGGTCGGATCGTGGCCGCCCTTCATGGCGGCGGTGACGGCGTTCGCCGCCCGCGTCCAAGCCGCTTCGCCGACCTTCTGGTGGATGGCGGCGTCGGCCAGGATCTGCACCTGCCGATCGACGAGGGCGACGAAGATCAGCACGCCGGTCTCGCTGCCCGCCGCGCGCGCGGCGATGGCGGCGAAGTGGTGATGGGCCGCCTTGGCTACGCGGTGGCGCTTGAGAAGGTTCGGCGTCAGGCGCCGCCGCACGGCCGGAATGGCGACGACGAGGGCGGTGAGCACAAACAGCAGCACCTGGAGTGTGGCGTAGGCGGCCAGGACCAGGCCCAGATCGCTCTCCAGCGCGCTGGGCTGGGCGGCCATCCAGGCGTCGCCGATGGCCACCGACAGGGGATGAACCACGCCGAGCGCCAGGGCGATGGGGGGCAGGGCGAGGGCGACCGCCGCCGCCCAGGCCAGGGGCACTTCGCGGTAGGTGGCCACTTCGCTGGCCAGGACGCAGACGATCTCCCCGGACGAGCCCTCCTCCGCCTTGGCCACCGCCGCCTCGATGCGGTCCTGGTCGATGGTGCTCAGCATCCTACCAGCCTCCCGAGGCGCCGCCGCCGCCGCCCGATCCGCCGCCGCCGCCGAATCCGCCGCCAAATCCACCCCCGCCGCCGAATCCGCCGCCGCCCCAGCCGCCGCGCGAACCGCCCAGGATCATCATCGGCAGCAGCCAGCCCATCCCGCCCATCCTACCGCCGCCACGCCCGCGCATCAGGTGAAAGCCGATGAAGATGAGGAAGAAGATCGGCGCGAGGGCGCCGAACAGGCTGCCGTGCGCGCGCGGCGGCGGCGCGGCGGCGGCCTGGGCGGCTTTCGTCTCGGCCGTCGATTGATCGAGGCTGAGCTGGGCGACGATGGCGTCCGTGCCATCGACGATGCCGCCCTGCACGTCGCCGGCGCGGAACTTCGGCAGCACGGCGCGTTGCAGGATGACGCTGGAGAGGGCGTCGGTGAGCACCGATTCCAGGCCATAGCCGACCTCGATCCGCACCTTGTGTTCGGCCGGCACGACGATGAACAGCGCCCCGTTGTTGGTCGCCTTCTGGCCGATCCCCCAATGGCGCAGGAGCTGATAGCCGTAGTCGGCGATGTCGTAGCCGCCCAGGGACGGCAGGGTGACGACCACCAGTTGCCGGGTGGTCTTTTGCTCCAGAGTCGCCAGCTTGGCGGTGAGCGCCGCTTGAGTCGCCGCGTCGAGCACATGGGCGTCGTCGACCACCCGGCCGGTCAGGGGCGGAAACTGCGGCGCCGCCAGGGCGGGGGCGGCGAAGAGGAGCAGCAGCAGGGCGAGCGCGCCCGCCAGGCCCCTCACGGCTTGGCCGGCGCCGCTGGCGCGGGAGCGGCCGTGGCCGATCCGGCCGGCGGCGGCAAGCCGGGCGCCGCGCCGGAGGTCGCATCGAAATTCACGGTGGGGGCGGACTGGGCGGCGGCGTTGGCCGAGAACAGGGCCATGGGTTTTTCGTTGTGGTAGAAGGTGCCGGCCCACAGAATGCCCGGGAAGGTGCGCAGGGTGGTGTTATAGACCCTGACCGCCTCGTTGTAGTCGCGCCGGGCGACGGCGATGCGGTTCTCCGTCCCCTCGAGCTGCGACTGCAGGGCCATGAAGTTCTCGTTGGATTTCAGGTCGGGGTACTTTTCCTGGATCATCATCAGGCGTCCCAGCACCCCGGAAAGCTGGTTCTGGGCCTGTTCGTACTGCTGGAAGGCGGCCGGATTGGTCAGCGTCGAGGCGTCGACCTTGACCTGGGTGGCGCTGGCGCGGGCCTGGGTCACCTGGACAAGGACGCTCTTTTCCTGGGCCGCGAAGCCCTTCACGGTGGCGACCAGGTTGGGGATCAGGTCGGAGCGGCGCTGATAGTTGTTCTGCACGTCGGCCCAGGCCGTCTTGGCGGCCTCCTGCTGGGTCGGGATGGTGTTGATCCCACAGCCCGCCAGGGCGACCGGGAGAAGCACGATCAGCGCGGCGCGTTTCAGAGCGCGAAATGTCTGGTGCAAGGAAGCAGCCCCACATGATGTCCGCCGCGCGAAACAGCGGCCCGACGAACCTAGTATGCCGCGCCAAACGGCGCCAGTGCCCCGGCGGATGGCCGCCATTGCGAAGCGCCGCCGCGATCCTCACAATGGCCCATGGCCTTCGGTCGCGGCTTTCTCACCGACATCTGGTATTTCGCCGCGCCCTCGTCGCGGGTGAAGGCCGGCGCCCTGACGCGCCTCGAAATGCTCGGCGAGCCGGTCCTGCTGGGACGCACCCGGGCCGGGGCCGTGTTCGCCCTGCGCGACATCTGCCCCCACCGCGCCGCGCCCCTGTCGGCCGGACGCCTGACGCGGGAGGCGGACGGCCGCGAAAGCGTCGAATGCGCCTATCACGGCTGGCGGTTTGGGCCGGACGGCGGCTGCGTGGCCATTCCCTCCCTCACCGGCGACCAGGACTTCGATGTCGCGCGCATCGCCGTGCGCCGCTACCCCGTCGCCGAAAGCCAGGGGATGGTGTTCGTCTGGATGGCGGGCGATCCGAAAGGCCGGCGCGCCCCCGACGAGCCGCCGCCGACCTTTCCCGGCGTGGTCGGCGGCCCGCCCAGGCTGATCGAGACCATGGAGTTCGAGGCTCACATCGATCACGCGGTGGTCGGCCTGATGGATCCCTCCCACGGGCCCTTCGTCCACCGCCAGTGGTGGTGGCGCTCGCATGGCTCGCGGCACGAGAAAGCCAAGCGCTTCGAGCCCTCGGCGGAGGGGTTCCGCATGGTCCGCCATCCGCCGTCGAAAAACTCGCGCGCCTATGCCCTGCTGGGCGGCGCGCCGCTGACCGAGATCACCTTTCGCCTGCCGGGCCTGCGCTGGGAGCACATCACCGTGGGGCGCCGCCAGGTGCTGGCCCTCACGGCGCTCACGCCCCTTGACGACAACCGAACCGCGATCACCCAGATGGTGTGGTCGGATCATCCCATCTTCAGCTTCGCCGGTCCCTTGATCCGCGCCGGGGCGCGGCGGTTCCTGCGCCAGGACGGCGACATGGTGAACCTGCAGAACCAGGGCCTGAAATACGACCCGCCCCTGTTGTGGATCGATGACGCAGACCGCCAGGCCAAGTGGTATCAGGCTCTGAAAGTCGAATGGACGGCCAGCCGGCGCGAAGGCCGCGCCTTCGTGAACCCGGTCCAGCCGGCGACGTTGAAATGGACCAGTTGAGGGAAGGTCGGCGATGATCAGGCGTTTCTTGACGGTCTCGACGGTGACGGCGCTGCTGTTGGCGGCGTGCGCCAGGCCGGTCGGTTCGGCGGCCGCGGGCGCTCTGCCCTCCGGCGCGCTCGACCACTACATCGGCGACGCCATCGGCGATCCCACGACCTGCGTCGTCATCGCCGACCGCGCCACGCGCAAGGTGCTCTATCGCTACGGCCAGATCTTCAACTGCGTGCGCGGCCTGCCCGCCTGCGACCGGCCCGGCGTGATGTCGGCGGAAAACGCCCTCGCCCTGGCCGACACGGCGGACGGGCGCGGGGCGAGCTGCGCCTCCAGTCCCGATGGAACGCGCCGGGTCGGTTGGGCGGAGGGTCGGATCACCGGCGGCAAGCGCGACCTGATCTATTCGGCGGTGATGGAAGGCCAGCGCGCCCTGCCCGGCCAGGAGATGATGGCCCGCTTGGCCGAGGCGTTCGGCAACGCCGGGATCTGAAGCTTTACTTGGCCAGTTCGAAGACGCCGGTGACGTCGATGCGCACGTTCAGTTCGCCCGCCTCCACCGGCGTGGGCGCCGGAGCCTCGGCGCGCATGGCCATCATCGGCATGGGGCGCGGCGGCGAGGGCGCATAGCCGCCGCCTTCGCTGAGGTTCACCAGCCGGACGATATGATAGCCCACTGCCTGAGCGTAGAGGGAGGCCTTGTCCTCCAGCGCCTTCACCGCCGCGATCCGCGCGGTGTTCTCGGCCGAGACGGGGTTGGCGAGGCTAAAGGCGATCGAGCCGACGTTGGTCGCCCCGGCGGCGACCACGGCGTCGGCCACCGCGCCCAGGCGCGTCAGGTCGGTCACCTTCACGGTGAGCTGATTGGAGGCCTGATAGCCGGTGAGCCGGGCGGGTCGGTCCTGCTCGTAGACGTATTGCGGCGAGAGGCTGAGGTTGGACGTCTGCAGGTCGCGCCCCTCGATTCCGGCGCTCCTCAAGGCCGCGACCACCCGCGCCATCTGCTCGGCGTTGGCCCGCATGGCCCGCGCCGCCGTCGGCGCCGTGGTGTCGACGCCCAGGCTGATGGTCGCCATGTCGGGCGCGATCTTCGCCTCGCCGAAAGCCGATAGATTGAGGGTGGTGGCGGCGAAGGCCGGATCGCCCGCGCCGGCCGAGGTCTGGGCGGTGGCGAGGGGCGCGGACGCCAGGGTAAGGGCGACGGCGGCGGCGGCGAGAGGGCTTTTCATGCCAGGGGCTCCTGTTCGCGCGATCCTATCAGCCATCGCGCCCTTCGCGAACCCGAAGCCTTGGCTTTCAGCCACGTCCGCGCCGTGATAGGCGCGGACGTCCTCCCGGCAACGGGCCCGTAGCTCAATTGGTTAGAGCCGGCCGCTCATAACGGTCTGGTTGCAGGTTCGAGTCCTGCCGGGCCTACCAGCCTTCAGCCCTTGCCGGTCGGGGTTTTCAATCCTTCCAGCCCCAGCCGCTCGCCAGCGTGGATGCGCCTAGTGGTCAAAACCTGACACTTGAGTCCAGCGGTGAATTGCCCGACCGTTAGCGCCACGGGCCCCTAAGGCCCGCTTCCGAACCGAGGCCCACCCGCAATGACCGACCCTAAGCGGCAGTAAGGGATCGCGCTAGCGAACGGCTGAATTTGACTCTTGTCGGACATAGGGAGTGTCCGCTTGTGGGACGGGCGCGCAACATTCTAACTCGCTCTAGGAGCCTGTCTGGATAATCGTTTGCCGGCCCGATGAGTGGAACTGGTGGGGGGCGGGAGTTGTGGCGGGAGGACTTATCCTACGGCTCTGGCCAGCTT
>Ga0208717_1000174_pt1 | contig 29327 bp, 31 predicted proteins | sample NGESurF53shallow_FD_184489 | JGI IMG/M metagenome (GOLD analysis project Ga0208717, IMG submission 184489) | Arctic peat soil microbial communities from Barrow, Alaska - NGEE Surface sample F53-3 shallow (SPAdes) | ecosystem: Environmental > Terrestrial > Soil > Wetlands > Peat ... | reverse complement strand
GCGCCGTCGCTCGACGTAGGCGGCGAAGCCCGTCCGCCGAGCAATATCGATCAGCGTCGGCACGAAGCCGTGGTCGCCCGCGCCGTGGACGGTGGGGGCGAGGCGCACGATGCTGGACCGCACGCCTTGGCCGGCGGCGGCCAGTACGAACGCCTCGGTGGCGGCGCGCGGCATGGCGCCGTGGGCGGGCGCATCGTCCTCGGTCGCGGTGCGGCCGGAGGCGACCAGCAAGGCGCCGGAGGCGCCGACGAAGGGCTTGTTGGAGCCCTCCAGCGCCGAGATCATCGCCTCGACGGCGCGCCGGTCGATCTCGGTGTTCTCCATGAATTTGGAGAAGTCGTGGATGAAGGCGAGGTGGATCACGCCCTCGCACGCCCGGGCGCCGGCGGCGAGGCTGTCGAGATCGGTGAGTTCGCCTCGGTGCGCCTCGGCGCCCGCCCGGGCCAGCGCCTGCGCCGCCTCGTCGTTGCGCGCCAGGCCCAGCACCGTGTGCCCGGCGTCCAGCAACTCCCGCACCGTCGCCGAGCCGATGAAGCCGGTGGCTCCGGTTACGAACACCCGCATGTCGCTCTCCTCATTGTCGCCGGTGAAACCCGCGTCTTGAAGGCGCTACATAGGGCGAAACCTGGAACAATCCACGGTGGGCCCCCAGCGGGAAACGAGTTGCCGTCGCGCCGAGCCGAGAAGGACGGAGCGCGGGCGTCCCGCCCGCGTCTTGCCTATCGGCGGCTTCGGAAAAAGGAGCGGGCGGGACGCCCGCGCTCCATCGAACCCTTGAAATCGTCGCCCCCGATGCTAGCTTGGCCAGACTTAGCCAGGAGCGCGCCGTTGCCGACCTATAATGTGCTCGAAGCCAAATCCAACCTGTCGCGCCTGATCGACGCGGTGGAGAGCGGGCGCGAGCGCGAGATCGTCATCGCGCGCAACGGCAAGCCAGCGGCCAGGCTGGTTCGCATCGACGCCAAACCCGTCGGGAAACGATTGGGCATCGCCAAGGGACTCTTCAAATCCCCAGACGACATCGACCAGGATAACGATCTCATCCTTCGGATGTTTCTTGGGATCGACGAGTGAGGCTGCTGCTCGATACCCACGTCGCCATATGGGCGATCCTGGGTGACCCACGATTACCGCCCCAAATTCAGGATATCATAGACGAGCCGGCGAACGAAGTGGTGTTGAGCGTGGTGAGCTTGTGGGAGATCGCGATCAAGAACGTCTTGGCACGCGCTGGGGAAGGTGGCGTTCCGATGTCCGCGGCGGCGGCGCGGACATTTTTTCACGGAGCGGGATATTTCCTCTTGAACGTGTCAGCGGATCACGCGGTGGCGGTGGAAAACCTTCCCCCTATCCATGGCGATCCGTTCGACCGCCTGCTGGTCGCGCAGGCCTTGTTCGAGCCGCTCAAGATGGTGACCCATGACGCGAAGGTCGCGGCCTACAGCGATGCGTTTGTCTATTTCTGATCCTCGTCGCCCATGACCGACGGCCCCTCGTCACACCTGCAAGCCGGCGACCGCGTCCTCGTCACCGGCGGCTCGGGCTTCGTCGGTTCGGCGGTGTTGCGGGTGCTGGACGGCCGAGGATTGGCGCTGCGGGGGCTGGCGCGGACGAGCAGCCCGCGCGCGAACTTCGAGGGCCTGGACTGCGAAGTCGTCGAAGGCGACATGACCGACGCCGCCGCCATGAACCGCGCCTTCAAGGGCGTGCGCTGCCTTTTTCACGTCGCCGCCGATTATCGCTTGTGGGCGCGGGACCCGGCGGATATCCGGCGCGCCAACGTCGAGGGGACGCGCGTGGTCATGGAGGCGGCGCTCGATCAGGGCGTCGAGCGGATCGTCTACACCAGCAGCGTCGCCACTCTGCGCGCGGGGGCGGGCGCCTCGGTCGATGAGACTTCCCCGCTCGACGACGGCGAAGGCGTCGGCGCCTACAAGCAGAGCAAGGTGGCGGCCGAACGGCTGGTGGAACGCCTGATCGCCGAACGCCACCTGCCGGCGGTGATCGTCAATCCCTCCACGCCCATCGGCCCGCGCGACATCAAGCCCACCCCCACCGGGCGGATCGTCGTGGAGGCGGCGAGCGGGCGTATCCCGGCCTTCATCGATACCGGGCTCAATCTGGTTCACGTCGATGACGTGGCGCGCGGCCATGTCCTGGCGATGGAAAAGGGCCGGGTCGGCGAGCACTACATCCTGGGCGGACAGAACGTCTCCCTGCGTGAAATGCTGGCGGCGATCGCCGAACTGACAGGGCGCCGCGCGCCGACCCTTGGCCTGCCCCGCGCGCCCCTCTATCCCCTCGCCTGGGCCGCCGAAGCCATGGCGCGGATCGCCGGAAAAGAGCCATTCGTTACCCGAGACGCCCTGAAGATGGCCGCCCACCATATGTTCTTCACCTCGGCCAAGGCGGAGCGGGAGTTGGGCTATGGCGCGAGACCCTACCGTGAGGCGCTCATCGACGCCCTCGCCTGGTTCCGCGCCGCCGGCTACCTTCGATGATCGCCGTCGGCGCCGTCGTCCTGGCCCTCTGGCTCGGTCTACTTCTGGGTCGAGGCTTGTTCTGGCTGGCGCGCGAGCGGGACGACCGTGATGAGTCGATCGACGCGCCGACGAACTGGCCGGCGGTCGTCGCGGTGGTCCCGGCGCGCAACGAAGCGGACGTTCTGGCGCGCTCGCTCGGCAGCCTGCTCGATCAAGACTACCCCGGCGAGTTCCGCATCACCCTGGTGGACGACAACAGCAGCGACGACACCGCGCACGTCGCGCGGACTTTCGACGGCGGGGTGCGGCTGGAGGTGATCTCCGGAGCGAGCCTTCCCGCCGGCTGGACGGGCAAGCTGTGGGCGCTGAGCCAGGGAATCGAACGCGCGGGCCAGGACGCCCGGGCGCCGGATTATCTGTGGCTGACCGACGCCGACATCGCCCATGTGTCGGACAATCTGCGGCGCCTGGTGGCGCGGGCCGAGGCCGGCAAGCTCATCCTCGTCTCGCTCATGGCTAGGCTGAGCGTGAAGACCTGGGCCGAGCGGGCGATGATTCCCGCCTTCGTGTTCTTCTTCGCCATGCTCTATCCCTTCGCCTGGGTGAACGATCCGCGCCGGCGCGCCGCCGCCGCGGCAGGCGGCTGCATGCTGGTCCGTCGGGACGCACTGGAGGCCGCCGGCGGAATCGCGGCGATCAAGGGCGAGATCATTGACGATTGCGCCCTCGCGGCGCTGTTGAAGAAACGCGGCCCGATCTGGCTGGGCCTGACCGACCGCGCGCACAGCCTGCGACCCTATGAAAGTCTTGCTGAAATCGGTCGAATGATTTCGCGATCCGCCTACGCCCAACTCCGTTTTTCTCCCTGGCTGCTCGCCCTGACCATCCTCGGCATGGGGCTGATCTATCTCGCCCCTCCCCTGCTGGCCTTCCTGGCCACCGGCGCGGCCCGATGGCTGGCGGGGGTGGCGTGGCTGGCCATGGCGCTGGCGTTTCAACCCATGCTGCGGTTCTATCGCCGCTCGCCGGCCTGGGGCTTTGCCCTGCCCTTGATCGCCACCTTGTACGCCGCCTTCACCGTGCAATCGGCCGCGCAGGCCTGGGCCGGCCGGGGCGGGATGTGGAAGGGGCGGCCGCAGGCGCTGGGCGTCGCGCCATGAGCGGCGATGCCGATCTGGCGTCCGGCAAGGGACATCGGGACGAGAACTTCCCGGTCGCCTCGCGGCTGATCGCCCCGCGCCACCGCGCCGTGGTCCTGGCCTTCTACAGGGTGGCGCGCACGGCCGACGACATCGCCGATCACAGGGCCGCCGCGCCGGCGGAGAAGCTCGCGCGGCTGGCGGCCTTGGAATCGTCGCTGACTGGAGCCGACGATGCGATCGGGGAAGCGGTCGCCCTGCGCCTCGCTCTGGCCGAACGCGGCCTTACCGAACGACATATGCTCGACCTTCTGGAGGCGTTCCGCCGCGATGTGGTCAAGAGTCGTACCGCCGACTGGGCCGAGCTGATGGACTATTGCCGGTATTCGGCCGCCCCGGTGGGTCGCTTCGTGCTCGATGTCCACGGCGAAACCGACGCTCTTTGGCCGGCCTCCGACGCTCTGTGCGCCGCCCTGCAGGTGATCAACCACCTGCAGGACTGCGGCAAGGATTACCGCGATTTGGACCGCATCTATATCCCACTCGACCTCCTCGACGGAGCGGGCGTTGCGGTCGAGGCTCTGGGCGACCAAAAGGCGAGCGACGCCCTGCGGGGCGTGTTCAGCCAATTGGCCGACCGTACGGGCGTTCTGCTCGATGCGGCCGGCCCGCTCGCCGGCGCGGTGCGCGATAGGCGGCTGGCCGTGGAGATCGGCGTTATCGCGCGTCTGGCGGTGAGCCTCAACGGGCGTCTCGCGCGCCACGATCCGCTCAGCGAGCGCGTCCATCACCGAAAGTCCGAGGCGCTGATCCTGGCGCTCCTGGGCGCCGCCGATGTCATCGGAGCGCGCCTCGGGCTCGGCACAAGCGCCAAGCTGGGGCATAGGTGAGCGATGACCGCCGCCCAAGCCGCCGGCCCGGAGAGCCAAGCCCAGAACCAAGCGTCCGGCAGCTCCTTCTACGCCGCCATGCGCCTGCTGCCGCGCTCCGAGCGGGCGGCGATGTTCGCCATCTACGCCTTCTGCCGCCAGGTCGATGACATCGCCGACGATCCGGGGCCTTCGCCGGACGAACGCCGCGCCGCCCTGGACGCCTGGCGAGACGATCTCGCCGCCCTGTTCGCCGGCGCGCCGCCGGCGCGGACCCACGATCTCGTCGAACCGGTGCAACGTTTCGCGCTGAAAAAGGAGGACTTCCTCGCCATCGTCGATGGCATGCGGATGGACGTCGATGAGACGATCCGCGCCCCGGCGTTCGATAAACTGGACCTCTATTGCGATCGCGTGGCCAGCGCCGTCGGGCGCCTGTCGGTGCGGGTGTTCGGCATGGACGAGGCGCCGGGCCGGGACCTGGCCCACCATCTTGGCCGCGCCCTGCAGCTCACCAACATCCTGCGCGATCTGGACGAGGACGCCGCCATGGGTCGCCTCTATCTTCCGGCCGAGGCCCTGGCCGAAGGCGGCGTCGAGGCCCGCGATCCCGCCGAGGTTCTCGCCCACCCTGGTATCGACGGCGCCTGCCGCTGGGTCGGCGCCGTCGCCCATCGACACTATCGCCAAGTTGATGCGATCCTGGCGGCCAGGCCGGCCGGCCGCCTGCGCGCTCCGCGCCTGATGAGCGCGGTCTATGTAGAGATCCTGGCGCGCATGGAAAGCGCCGGCTGGACCGCGCCTCGGGCGCGCGCCAGGATCGGCAAAGGCGCCCTGCTTTGGATTGTGCTGCGGCGTGGGCTGCTCGCGTGAGTTCGAACGCGAAGGCGGCGAAAGCCCCTAGGAAGGTCTATGTCGTCGGAGCCGGTCTGTCCGGGCTTTCGCCGGCGGTGACGCTGGCGAACCGGGGCGTCGGCGTCGAGGTGATCGAAGCGGCCGCGCAGGCTGGAGGCCGCTGCCGCTCCTACGTCGATCCGGTGCTCGACCAGACCATCGATAACGGCAACCACCTGGTGCTGTCTGGCAACCGGGCCACCTTCGCCTACCTGCGCGCCGTCGGCGCCGAGGACCGGCTGGTCGGTCCCGCCGAGGCGACGTTCGCCTTCCACGATGTGCGCCATCGCCGGGGCTGGACGATCCGCCCCAACGCGGGGCCGCTCGCGCGGTGGGTGTTCAGCCGCGCCCGCCGCGTGCCCGGTTCGCGGCCGGCCGACTACCTCGCCCTCCTCGCCCTCCTGGCCTCACGCGGCGGCCAGCGCGTCGAGGACGTCATCGCCTGCGAGGGGCCGCTCTGGGAACGGCTGATCGAACCCTTTCTCCTGGCTGCTCTGAACACCCAGCCGAAGCGCGCCTCGGCCCAGCTGGCCGGTGCCGTCATCCGCGAGAGCCTGGCGCGCGGCGGCCGGGCTTATCGGCCCCGCATCGCCGAGCCGAATCTTTCCGCCGCCTTCATCGACCCCGCCCTCACCTTCCTGCGGAGCAGAGGCATTCCCGTCCATCTCGGTCGGCGCCTGCGCGCCGTCTCCTTCGAACGCGGTCGGGTCGCGTCGCTACGCCTCGGCGACGGCGAACTTGTTCTCGGCGAGAACGACGCGGTGATTCTCGCCGTCCCCCCCTGGATCGCCGCCGATCTGGTCCCGGGGCTTGTCGTTCCCGACAGTTTCAACGCGATCGTCAATGTTCACTTCCGCACCCCTCCGCCGCCGGACGCCGCGCCGATGGTCGGCGTCATCGGCGGAACGGCGCAATGGATCTTCGCCTTTGCCGACCGCCTGTCGGTGACGGTCAGCGCGGCCGATGAATACGTCGATTTGGACCGCGAAGATCTGGCGCGGCTTGTCTGGCGAGACATCGCCGCCGTCCACGGTCTCGGCCCCGAGCCGCCGCCATGGCAGGTCGTCAAGGAGCGGCGCGCCACCTTCGCCGCCACGCCCGAGCAAAACTCCCGGCGCCCGCCAGCCGGCACAGCCTGGCGCAACCTCTTCCTGGCCGGCGACTGGACGGCGACCGGCCTGCCGGCCACCATCGAGGGAGCGATACGGTCGGGCGGCACGGCGGCCGCACTGGCCTTCAAAGCGGCGCGCGGCGCGTGATAGGATCGCGACATGGACGACGCCGTGCCGCACAGCTTCGCCGAACCGCCGGCCCATCCGCTCGCCCCGCTCGACGACGCCGTCGCGCGCGCCGCCGAGGCCTTGCTCCGCCGGCGGAAGCCGGACGGCCACTGGGTGTTCGAGCTGGAGGCCGACGCCACCATCCCGGCGGAATACATCCTCCTGAAGCACTATCTGGGCGAGCCGGCCGATCTCAAACTGGAGCGCAAGATCGGGGTCTACCTGCGCCGGGTGAGAGGGGCGCACGGCGGCTGGCCGCTCTATCACGGCGGCGCCCTGGACGTGAGCGCGACGGTCAAGGCCTACTTCGCCCTCAAGATGATCGGCGACGATCCGGACGCGCCGCATATGGCCGCCGCGCGGGCGGCCCTGCTGGCGGCCGGCGGGGCGGGCGCCTGCAACGTCTTCACCCGCATCCTGCTGGCGCTCTTTGGCGTCATGTCCTGGCGGGCGGTTCCGGAAATGCCGGTGCAGATCACGCTTTTGCCGCGCTGGTTTCCCATCCACCTTTCGAAGATCTCCTATTGGGCGCGCACGGTGATCGTGCCCCTCCTGGTATTGCGGGCCATCAGGCCGCGAGCCCAAAATCCGAGGGGCGTGACGATCGACGAGTTGTTCGTGCGGCCGCCCTCGACAGTCCGGTCGCTGGCCAGGGGCGCGCACCAGAAGGAACCCTGGGCGAGCGGCTTCTTCGCCCTCGACGCGGCGCTGCGGGCGATCGAACCGATGTTTTCCAAAGCGTCGCGCCGCCGCGCCATCGCAAAGGCGGTCGCCTTCGTCGATGAACGCCTCAACGGCGAGGACGGCCTGGGGGCGATCTTTCCGGCCATGGCCAACGCGGTGATGATGTACGACGCCCTGGGCTATGGCGAGGACCAGCCCAGCCGCGCCACCGCCCGGCGGGCGATCGACAAGTTGCTCATCGTGAGAGACGACGAAGCCTACTGCCAGCCCTGCCTGTCGCCGGTGTGGGATACGGCCCTGGCGGTTCATGCCTTGCTGGAGGCGGCGAGCCCCGAAGCCGAATCCGCCGCCGCGCGGGGATTGGATTGGCTAAAGCCCCTGCAGGTTCTCGACGCGGCCGGCGATTGGGCGCAGCAGCGACCGGGGGTTCGGCCCGGCGGCTGGGCGTTCCAGTACCGCAACGACCACTATCCGGACCTCGACGACACTGCCGTGGTGGTCATGGCGATGGACCGCAGCCGGCGCTGCGGCAAGGTGGGCGGCGAGCGCGCGGGCGGCTATGACGAAGCCATAGCTCGCGGGCGCGAATGGGTCGAAGGATTGCAGAGCCGGAACGGCGGCTGGGGCGCCTTCGACGCCGACAACACATGGCACTATCTCAACAACATCCCCTTCGCCGACCATGGCGCCCTGCTCGACCCACCCACCGCCGACGTGGCGGCGCGCTGCGTGAGCATGCTCGCCCAGCTCGGCGAGGGCGCCGACAGCCCCCGCATGAAGGTCGCTCTCGCCTGGCTGGAACGCGAGCAAGAAGACGACGGCAGCTGGTTCGGACGCTGGGGAGTCAACTATGTCTACGGAACCTGGTCGGCCCTCTGCGCTTTCAATGCCGCCAGCGTGTCGCCGGACTCGCCGATGGTGCGTAAGGCCGTGGATTGGCTCATCGCCATCCAGAACCCCGACGGCGGCTGGGGCGAGGGCTGCGACAGCTACCGGCTAGACTACGATGGTTATCAAGCCGCTCCGTCCACGTCTTCACAGACCGCCTGGGCGTTGCTGGGCCTGATGGCGGCGGGCGAGACCGACCATCCGGCGGTGGCTCGCGGCGTCGCCTGGTTGGCGGCGCATCAGGAAGCCGGCGGCGAGTGGCCGGAAGACGCCTACACCGGCGGCGGCTTTCCCCGCGTCTTCTACCTGCGCTACCACGGCTATGCGAAGATTTTCCCCCTGTGGGCGCTGGCGCGGTATCGGAATTTGAAGCGGGGAAACGCCGGTCACGTGGCGTGGGGGATGTAGCTTGCCTTCTCCCCTTGCGGGAGAAGGTGGCGGCGAAGCCGACGGACGAGGGGTCGCGCCGACCTAACCGTCAGGTGGATCGAGCCACGCGGAAAGAGCGTGGAAAACCCCTCATCCGACCCGCTTCGCGGGCCACCTTCTCCCGCAAGGGGAGAAGGAGCATTGAAAGGTGGATGGTTTCATTGAGCAATGTTCGATCCAAAAACCTCCTCGTCCTCGTCGGCATGAAGCGCGAAGCGCGAATCGTTGGCGACGCGGCGGTGATCGGCCCCGCCGGTCTCACGGCGGCGATGGCGCGCGGGCGACCGGTGGGAATCGTCAGCTTCGGCTTGTGCGGCGGCCTCGATCCAGCATTCAAGACGGGCGATCTGCTGATCGGGACGGCGGTGAACGGGATCGCCGCCGACGCGGCCTGGACCGATCGTCTGATCGCCGCGCTGCCGGGCGCGCATCGCGGGGACTTCGCGAGCGGCGGGGCCATGGTCGCGACGCCTGAAGCCAAGGGCGCCCTGCGCCGCGAAACCGGCGCGGTGGCCGTCGATATGGAATCGCACCTGTTGACGGGCGCCGGTGCGCCCTTCGCCATCCTGCGGGCGGTGTCCGATACGGCGTACCGCGCCCTGCCCCGCGCCGCCCAGGCCGGTTTCAGGGCTAATGGCGAGGCCGACATCGACGCGGTGCTGAGGGCGCTCATCGCCCGTCCCAGCGAACTCCCGGCCCTGATCCGCACCGCCCGCGAGGCCGGCGCGGCGTTCCGGTCTTTAAGAGACGCGCGCCACCTTCTTGGCCCGGGGCTGGGTTGTCCTTATCTCGTCGAGCATTCTGTCGACATGACCTGAGAAGACGAACTTGGCCGGCCGCTGGCCCTCGATGGAGATGTCGGGCGCCATGGACCCCGTCGTGCGCACCCCGCGCAGGCTCACGCCGAGCGCCCTGAGCGGATGCTTGAGGGTATCGGTGACGGCGCTGGCCTCGAAGCCCGAGTGGACCATGCAGTCGGCGCATTTTTCGTAGTTGCCGACCCCGTAGTCGTCCCAGGCGGTGTCGTCCATCAGCTCCCGGAACGTCTTGGCGTAGCCTTCGCCCAGCAGATAGCAGGGCCGCTGCCAGCCGAACACGGTGCGGGTGGGATTGCCCCACGGGGTGCAGTGATAGGCCTGGTTGCCGGCCAGGAAGTCCAAGAACATGGTCGACTGGGTGAACGACCACTTCTTGCCGCCACGCCCAAGCGCGAAGATGTCGCGGAAGAGCTGCTTGGTCCGGGTTCGGTTCAGGAAATGGTCCTGATCGGGAGCCCGCTCATAGGCGTAGCCGGGCGAAATGGTCGTGCCGTCCAGGCCGATCGCCTTCATCTCGTCGAGGAAGGCGGCCACCCGCTCCGGGACCGCGCCGGCGAACAGGGTGCAGTTGATGCTGACCCGGAAACCCTTGGATTTGGCCAGCCTGATCGCCGCCGTCGCCGTCTCATAGACCCCGTCCAGGCACACGGATTTGTCGTGCATCGCCTTGTCGCCGTCCAGGTGGATCGACCAGGTGAACATCGGGTCTGGCTTGAACTGGCCGATCTTCTTGGTCAGCAGCAGGGCGTTGGTGCACAGGATAACGTATTTGCCGCGATCCAGGAATCCTCGCACGATTTTGGGCATGTCGCGGTGCAGCAGCGGTTCGCCGCCGGCGATGGAGACCACCGGCGTCCCGCACTCGTCGATCGCTTCCATGCACTGATCGAAGCTGAGGCGCTGGTTGAGGATCTCATCGGGATAGTCGATCTTGCCGCACCCGGCGCAGGCCAGGTTGCAGCGGAACAGCGGCTCGAGCATCAGCACCAGCGGATAGCGCCGCGCGCCGCTGAAATGCTGCTTCACGATATAGGCGCCGATCCGCGCCACGGCTTGTATTGGAAGGCCCACGCCTCAGATCCTCTCAAACATCTTCAACCGCGCTCTATAGCCCACGAATCAGGCCCGAAGTTCGGCGGGCAGGCGAAATTCGATATCTTCCTTCACCCCGTCCATCGGTTCGACCTGGACCGGACCTAAGCGGCGCAGGGCCTCGATGACCTCGTCGATCAGCTCCTCCGGCGCCGAGGCCCCGGCGGTCAGGCCGACGATGTCCTTGCCGTCGAGCCATTTCGGATCGAGCGCCGAGGCGTCGGCGATCAGATAGCTGGGGATGCCATGCTCGAGGCCGATCTCGCACAGGCGATTGGAGTTTGAGCTGTTCTTCGCCCCGACGACCAGGATAGCCTCGACCATTCCGCACATCTCCCGAACCGCCGTCTGGCGGTGCTGCGTCGCGTAACAGATGTCCGAGGTGTCCGGCCCGACGATGTCGGTGAACCGGGCCTTGAGCGAGGCGATCACCGCCTTGGTGTCATCGACACTCAGCGTCGTCTGGGTGACATAGGCCAGCGGCGTCGCGGCCGGCACGTCCAGGGCCGCCACGTCCGCCTCCGTGGAGACCAGATGCACCGGCGCATCGATCTGGCCGATCGTGCCCTCGACCTCCGGGTGCCCGGCGTGGCCGATCAGGATCATGGTGCGGCCCTGGCGCACATAGCGCTTGGCCTGGGCGTGGACCTTGGAGACCAGCGGGCAGGTGGCGTCCAGCACCGGCAGGCCCCGCGCCGCCGCCGCCCGGACCACCGACTGGGCGACGCCGTGGGCGCTGAACACCGCGTGGGCGCCGTCGGGAACTTCGGAAATCTCCTCGACGAAGATGGCGCCCTTGGCCTTCAGGCTATCGACCACATGGCGGTTGTGGACGATCTCGTGGCGCACATAGATCGGCGCCTGGTACTTTTCCAGCGCCCGCTCGACAATGTCGATCGCCCGCACCACTCCGGCGCAGAAGCCGCGCGGCTGAGCCAGGATTACACGCATGCAAGGGGCTCCAGGTGGGGTGGAGGGCGGGCGCCGGGCTGGCGGGCCTTGACCCTCCGTGGTCGAAGGTGACGCCCGCGCTCGATAGCAGGTATGAGGAGACAATGGGAGTGCAAGGGCGCGCCCACCGATTAGGAGCCTGGCCCATGCCCGCCACCGCCGCCGACCAACGCGCCGCCTTCCGCCGTCTGCACGAAAGCGGCTGTTTTGTCATTCCCAACCCGTGGGACGTGGGCTCGGCGATCGCGCTTCAGAGTTTGGGGTTCAAGGCCCTCGCCTCGACCAGCGCCGGCTTGGCGTGGTCGATGGGGCGGTCGGACAACAAGGTGGGGCTGGACATGGTGCTGAGCCACCTGACGTCGCTGGCGGGCGCGGTGGACCTTCCCCTCAACGCCGACTTCGAGAACGGCTTCGCCGACGATCCAGCCGGCGTGGCGGCCAATGTCACCCTGGCGGTGGAGACCGGCGTGGCGGGCCTGTCGGTGGAGGACTCCACCGGCGATCCGGCCGCGCCGCTCTACGATTTCGGCCTCGCCGTCGAGCGGATCGCTGCCGCCCGGGCGGCCATCGACGGCGGCGGATCGGGCGTGGTGCTCACCGCCCGCTCGGAGGGTTTCATCGCCGGTCGGCCGGATTTCGACGAGACCGTGCGCCGTCTGGCCGCCTATTCCGCCGCCGGGGCCGATTGCCTCTATGCGCCGGGGCTGGCCGAGGCGAGCCAGATTGGCGAACTGGTCAAGGCGGTGGCCCCCAAGCCGGTCAATGTGCTCACCTGGGCTCTGCCGGTCGCCACCCTGGCGGGGCTGGGGGTTCGGCGGATCAGCGTCGGCGGATCGCTGGCGCGGGCGGCCTGGGGCGAGTTTCTGCGCGCCGCCGGCGAGATCGCCAACGACGGAACCTTCACCGCCTTCGATCGCGCCGAACCGGGCGGAAAGCTGAACCGGCTGTTTTCGGCGCGGGACGGCGAGCGCTAGCTGGCGTCGCTCGGCACCGGCGTTTGCGGCGCCTTTGAGGGCGGGTTCATTGGCGGGCGGGCGGCCGCGACGATATCGGCGTGTTCGTGCTGGCGGACGCGCTCGGTGATGTTGAGGCGGGTGAAGAGGTGGGCCGCGCCGTGCTCGCGCACCGCCTGGTCCCACAGGGCGCGCGCGTCGGTGAGCAGGTTCTGTCCCTCCCCCACGTGGATGACTTCATAGCCCTCGCCCGCCTCGCGCACATAGGCGAAATTGCCGCCCATGGGCGACAGGGGCCGGCCGTCGCGCAGCAGGTTGAAGCGGTACACCGCCCCCGAGGCGCCCTTCAGATCGATCAAGTCTCGCATCACGCACTCCCAAGCCGTTCACGCGGCCACACCCTCAGCCAGGTGCGTCTCGATCCACGCCCGGCCTTTGTCATAGCCCAACACCGGCAATCGCGCGAAATTTTGGTGAAACCAAGGGAAGCGGCGAGACGCGAGTTCGGCCCGCAGATCGGCCAGACGCGGTTCATCTGCCAACACGCGCAGGACGCCCACCCCATGGTCGATGGCCAGCAACCGAAAGTCAACATCGGGCGAGGCGATCAGTTCGAAGGCCACCTTCCACCCGTCGCCGGTCCAGGCGGCGGTCGACAGCGGCGGCACATGTTCCTCGATCCAGTCGCGCGGCAGCAGGTCGTGGACGGCGATCCAACCGCCCGTTCTTACCACCCGCAACGCGTTGACCAGATCGCGGCGCACCTGATCGTAGAGGTGCAGGCCATCGATGAAGACCACGTCGAAGCGGGCGTCGGGATTGTCGCGAAAGAAATCGTCGCTGGTCTGGCGGTGCGTCCCCCCGCTCACCGGATCGACGCCGACCTTCCGCCCGGCCATTACCGCGTCGAACAGCAAGTTCGAGGCGCAGCCGATCTCCAGATAATCGCCGCCAGGTTTGGCGGCGACCAGCCGGTTGACGATGGCGATCCGGTTGTAGCGGATCGCCGCCCAGTCGTAGTCCAGGACGTGGGGAAAGCGGTCGGCGCGATATTGGCGCAGCAGCAGGGATTCGCGCACGAAGGAATTGAGGCTGCGCTTCTTTCTGGGTCTGGGTGCGTCGGTCATGTCTGGCGTGGGGCATTCCTTCAACCGTGGTGCGGGCGGCCGGAGTCGAACCGGCACGGGCATTCGCCCAACGGATTTTAAGTCCGTTGCGTCTACCAATTCCGCCACGCCCGCGGCGCGCCGCTTTTCATAGCGCGACTTCGCCGACCGGTCACATGTCGGGCGCGAGGCGCAGGATGGCTGACGCGCCGACGCCCTCCAAAGCGGCGACCAGGGCCTCCACCGTGGCGGTCACTTCGGCGGCTTCCCGGCCGCGAATGACCAGATTGGACCCGTAGCCTTCCGGGCCGAAGAAGGGATAGCTGCCGAGCGACAGGGTTGGGTGGGCCTTGGCCAGGGCCTCCAGGGGCGCGGCGATGGCCCCCTCCCCGGCTCCTTCGACGCGCACGGTGCGGGAGATCACCACGGCGCCGGTGCGCAGGCGCGGGCCGACGTCTTCGAGCATGCCGCGCATGATCGCCGGCACGCCGGCCAGGACGAAGACATTGCCGATCTGGAAGCCGGGCGGCCCCTGCACCGGGTTCTTCACCAGGCTCCCGCCGACCGGTATCCGCGCCATGCGTCGGCGGGCGGCGTTGATCTCGCCGGACCAGCGGGCGGTCATCAGGGCGATGATATCGGAATGTTCGTGGAGTTCCACGCCGAACGCCTCGGCCACGCTCTCGGCGGTGATGTCGTCGTGGGTGGGGCCGATGCCGCCGGTGGTGATCACATAGCCGTATGCGCCGCGCAGGGCGTTCAGGGCGGCGACGATTTCACCCTTCACATCGCCGACCACGCGCGCCTCGGCGACATCGACGCCGAACGGGGCCAGATAGCGGGCGATCGCCGCCAGATTGGTGTCCTGGGTGCGGCCGGAAAGGATCTCGTCGCCGATGATCAGGACCGCGGCGGTGACGCGTTCGCTCTTGGCCATGGCCGCCTCTTGATGGACCTTCATGCCGGGGCAGGCCATAGGCCGGCGATGATCCCGCCGCAACCGCTGGCGCACGGGCGCCTGGCCGCCCGCTACAAGCGCTTCTTCGCCGACGTGGTGCTGGACGACGGCCGCGCCGTCACCGCCCATTGCCCCAACCCTGGGGCCATGCTGGGGCTGAACGCGCCGGGCCTGGGCGTGTGGATCTCTCCGGCGGCCGGGGCGAAACGCAAGCTCGCCTGGACCCTGGAGCTGGTGGAGGCGGATGGCGGCCTGGTGGGGATCAACACCATGCTCCCCAACGCCCTGACGGCCGAGGCGCTGGCGGCGGACGCCATCCCCGAACTCGCCGGCTACGCCGTCCACCGCCGAGAGGTTCGGTTCGGTGAAGCCAGCCGGGTCGATTTCCTGCTCACCCATCCGGCGCGGGCGTCGTGCTGGCTGGAAGTGAAGAACTGTCATCTGCGCCGAGAGGGGTCCCTGGCGGAATTCCCCGACTGCGTGGCGGCTCGTTCGGCCCGGCATCTGCGAGAGCTTAGCGCGCGGGTCGCGGCCGGCGATCGGGCCGTGCAGCTCTTCGTCGTCCAGCGCACCGACTGCGACCGCTTCGCCGCCTGCGCCGATCTCGATCCGGCCTACGCCGCCGGCCTGATCGCCGCCGCGCGGGCGGGTGTTGAAGTCCTGTGCTATGGTTGCGACATAGGGGTCGGCGAAATCCGCGTCGCGCGGCGGCGCCTGGCGTGGATCGACGCGCCGGTGGGCATGAGATGAGAGAAGAGAGCCATGGCGTTGGTCGATGACGATCTGGAGAGCGAGGTCCGCACCGGCCAGATCAAGATCCACGGTCCCGAGGCGTTCGAGGGGATGCGGGCGGCCGGGCGCCTAGCCGCCGAATGCCTGGACATGCTGACGCCCTATGTCAAACCGGGCGTCGTCACTGGCGAGCTGGACCGGCTGGCGCGGGAGTTCACCCTCGATCGCGGCGCCCTGCCGGCCTGCCTCTACTATCGCGGCTATGCCCACACCCTGTGCATCTCGCCCAACCATGTGGTCTGCCATGGAATGCCCGGCGAGCGGACCCTGCGCGAGGGCGACATCGCCAACATCGACGTGACCGTGGTGCTGGATGGCTGGCACGGCGACACCTCGCGGATGTACGCCCTGGGCGAGATCGCGCCCCGGGCCCGCCGGCTGATCGATGTGACCTATGAGGCCCTGGAGCGCGGGCTGGCCCAAGTGAAGCCCGGCGCGCGGCTGGGCGACGTGGGCCACGCCATCCAGGCCTATGTGGAATCCATGCGTTGCGCGGTGGTGCGGGACTTCTGCGGCCATGGGCTCGGCCGCCTCTTCCACGACGCGCCCAACGTCCTGCATTTCGGTCGGCCGGGCACGGGTGAGACCCTGCTGCCGGGCATGCTGTTCACCATCGAGCCGATGGTCAATCTCGGTCGCCATCCGGTGAAGCTGCTGCCCGACGGCTGGACGGCGGTGACCCGCGACAAGTCCCTCTCGGCCCAGTGCGAACACTCGGTGGGGGTGACCGAGAGCGGCTGTGAGGTGTTCACACTGTCGCCCAAGGGCCTGTTCAAGCCGGTCGCGTAAGCGTTTATCCTAAAAAAACGCTGGCCAAGCCTGGTTTCTGTTCCTAATTTGTTCGCAGATGTTGTTCGCGAGGAGAAGGGACGATGACCGCGCCACGAGACATGGCGGAGGCGTCGGGGGTGGGCTACGCGCGCCTCGATCCCGCCCCCTGGTTCGGCCTGCAGGGCGCCGGCACGGCCGCTTCCCTGAGGTCCCCGCCGGAAAAGGCGCGCCACGCCGGCCATCGCGAACGGCTGCGGGCGCGAGCGACGATCTCGTTCGACGCCCTGCCCGACTACGAACTGCTCGAACTCATCCTGGCGCGGGGATTGCCGCGCGGCGATGTCAAGCCGATGGCCAAGGCCCTGCTGGCCCGGTTCGGCGGCCTGGCGGGTGTGCTGGGAGCGGGTCTGGACGAACTGAGGGGCGTCAAGGGCGTCGGACCTTCGACGGCGCTGGATCTGAAGCTGGTGCACGAGGCCACGGTGCGCATGGGCCGAAGCGAAGTGAGGAAGCGCACCGTCATCTCCTCGTGGAGCGCGCTTCTCGCCTATACGCGCATCGCCATGGCCCATGAGGCGCGCGAGCAGTTCCGGGTGCTGTTTCTCGACAAGAAGAACCAACTCATCGCCGACGAGGTGATGAACCGCGGCACCGTCGATCACGCCCCGGTCTATCCGCGCGAAGTCATGCGCCTGGCCCTGGAGCTGTCGGCCAGCGCGGTGATCCTGGTGCACAACCACCCCTCGGGCGATCCCACCCCCTCGGCCGCCGACATCGACATGACCCGCCAGGTGGTGGAGGCCGGCCGGCCGCTGAAGATCGCTGTCCACGACCATCTGGTGGTGGGGCGCGAGGGCGTGGCGAGCTTCAAGGCGTTGGGGCTTATGTGAGCGCGAGCGGGCGTCGAGCGGCGCGCCCCGCGAATCATACCGGCGAGCCCCTTGCCGGGTCGGCCAGCGCCACCTTTTCCCATTCCAGGAAGTCGGGCTGTTCCAGCAAGCGCTCGGCATAGGCGCCCGCCGCTCCCACATCGCCGAAATCGGAAAGGCGCACGCCGTAGCTGCGAAACCGGGTCGCCACCGGGGTGAAGAAGGCGTCGGCGATCGACCACTCGCCGACAAGGAAGGGTCCGCCGAACCGGGTCAGAAGCCCGCTCCAAAGGGCCACGACGCGGCGCACGTCCTCGGCGGTGGCCGGCACGATGGTGAGCGTCGTGCGCAGGGAAAGATCCATCGAGCATTCGCCGCGCAGGGAATGAAAGCCCGAATGCATTTCCGCCGCCGCGCTCCGCCCCATGGCCCGGGCCAGCGGATCGGCGGGCCACAGCCTGGCGGCCGGAAATTTCTCGGCCAGGTATTCGCAGATGGCCAGGCTGTCCCACACCACCGCCTCGCCGTCCTTGAGCACCGGCACCAGGCCCGACGGCGAGCCGGCGGCGAGCGCGTCGCCGTGGGTGGTCAAGGCGTGCAGGTGAACGAGGGTCTCGGTGAACGGCGCGCCGGTGCGTTTCAGCGCCAGCCAGGGGCGCATCGACCAGCTCGACCAGACCTTGTCGCCGATGAGGATTTCCATCGTTCGTCTCTCCATTCATAAGGGATTTGCCCCTCCCTAGAGCGCTTTCCGCAAAAGTGGGAACTGGTTTTGCGATCAGAAGGCGCTCAAGTGTTTGAGATAGCGCAAAGAGGCGTGGCATTGCCGCCCGGCCCCGCTACAGTCGCAAAAAATGGTCCTGCGCGGCGGGAGGGCAGTTTGAGCGACAGCGCTTTGAGCGACACCGGCGCGCGGGGACGAAAGCCGGTATTTTCCGACCGCTACAAGAGCGCGATCCTCGGCCTGCTGGTCCTGGCTTACACCTTCAACTTCATCGACCGCACCATCGTCGCCACCATCGGCCAGGCGATCAAGGTCGATCTGAAGATCACCGACACCCAACTGGGCCTGCTGGGCGGCCTCTCCTTCGCCGTCCTCTACACCCTGTTGGGCATCCCCATCGCCCGGCTGGCGGAGCGCTGGAACCGGGTGTCGATCATTTCCCTGGCCCTGGTGGCCTGGTCGGGATTCACCGTGGCCTGCGGATTCGCCGGGAATTTCCTTCAGCTCCTGGCCCTGCGGGTCGGCGTCGGCGTCGGCGAGGCCGGTTGTTCGCCGCCGGCGCATTCGCTGATCTCGGACTATTTCGAGCCGCGCCGCCGCGCCTCGGCCCTGTCGATCTATGCGGTGGGCATTCCGCTGGGGGCGATGATCGGCGCGGTCGCCGGCGGGTGGCTGGCCAAGACCTGGGGCTGGCGGGTCGCCTTCATGGTGGTGGGGGCGCCGGGAATCCTCATGGCCCTGCTGGTCAAGCTGGTGATCCGCGAGCCACCCCGCGGCCATTCCGACCCGCCCGAACGGCCCATCCTGGCCAGCGACGTCGCCGCCCATGCGGTGGCCTCGCCACGCGGTTCCTGGCTCACGACCGAGTTGCACGAACTCGGCGCCGTCACCGCGGCTCTGTTCGGCAAATGGCCGGTGCTCAACATGGTGCTGGGGGTTACCCTGGCTTCGTTCGGCGGCTATGGCGCGGGTCAGTTCGCGCCGCCCTACTTCATCCGCGCCTTCGGCCTGGACTACGCCACGGTGGGCCTGATCTTCGGGCTGATCGCCGGCTTTTCGGCCCTGGTCGGCACCCTGGCGGGGGGCTTCATCACCGATTGGGCGGGAAAGCGCGGGGCGCGCTGGTATGCCCTGGTTCCGGCCATCGGCCTGGCCATCGCCACGCCGATCTACATCCTCGCCTATCGCCAGCCCGACTGGAGGATCGCCGCCGCCATCCTGCTCCTGCCGGGAATCTTCCACTACACCTACCTGGGTCCGACCTTCGGGGTGGTGCAGAACGTCGTCGAGACGCGCCGGCGGGCGACGGCGGCGGCGGTCTTGTTCCTCTTTCTCAACATCATCGCGCTCGGCGGCGGGCCGCTGTTCACCGGCTGGATCATCGACCGCTTTGCCCAGTTCGACTTCACCCATGCCGGCGCCCACCACATTCTGGGATCGCTGTCGGCGATGTTCGGCGATCACGGCGCCCGCGCGGTGGGCAATTTCGCCCTTCAGTGCCCTGGCGGCGCCGCCCCGGCGACCTCGCCGGCCGGCCTCGCCCTCCACTGCAAGACCGCCGAGATCGCCGCGACCCGCCAGGGACTTCTGGTCACCGTCTGCTTCTACGCCTGGGCGGCGTTCCACTATCTGCTCGGATCGTTCGGCCTGGCCCGCCAACTCGGCGCGGCAGCGGCCGAGCGGAGGGCGCGGGAGGCTTGAGCGATCCAGGTCATGGTGGCGCTTGTCCCGACAATGGAGACGTGACGAGCACGCCGGCGCCATAGTAACGGCGCAGCAGCAACCCGGCGACGGCCAGCGGCGGCAAGGCCAGCAGGATGGGGATGACCAGCGATGCGCCGGCGGCGTAGAGCGCCGCGGCGGCGAGACAGCCGCAGAAGCAGCCCACGTCCCAGCCGCCCTCGGTCGCCATGTGGAAGCGCAGGGGGCAGGGCGAGGCCTTGGCGAGATTGGCGGTCGCGGTCGTGGCCGGCAGCATCAATGTCCCCAAAAGCGCGCCCAGGGCGTTGGCGGCGACCGCCAGCCAGGGCGAGCCTAGGCTGACGGCGCGCATGAGCACGATGAAGGCCATGCCGACATAGGCGATGGTGACGGCGCGCACGCCGGCCCCGCGGTCGATGTGACGCCCGAGCACAAGCCCGCTGGCCGCCCCCGCCAATCCGGCGAGCGCCATGGCGCCGCCGTAGGCCGCCACGCTATGGCCCAGCGAAACAAAGAGGGCGATCTGCCAGACGAAGATGAAGCAGGCGTCGAACCAGCCGTCGGCGGCATAGAGCACCGCCCCCAGCCTCGCGGCGCGAAGGGCCCCCGGCGCCGCCGCCTTGACCGCGACATCAGGCGCCCCGATCAGCGGAACCACCGCCAGCGCCTGGACCGCGCCGACGCCGGCGAACATCAAGCCAGGACCCAGCGTCACCAATGCCCATGCGCCCAGGAGCGGGGCCACGATCCCGGCCACCGACGCCAGCGCCTCGCGCGCGCCGATCTGATGGCCGCGGTGCTCGGTATCGCCGATGGCGGAGAAATAAGCGTTGTAGGTCGTCCAGTAGAGGACATCGCCCACCGCCGAGGTGGCGATGAGCAGAGCCAGCGCGCCGCCGACGCCATGGACGCGCGCCAGCAGCGGATACTGGGCGGCGATCACCAGCGCGCCGGCGATCATCGGCGCCTTGAGGCCCCATCGCCTGGCTATCGGCAGGATGGCGGGTCGCATCGCAAAACGCAGGGCGACGATGGCCGCCATCGCCGTCAGGGCGGCGGGGATCGTAAGGCCGACCCGGATCAGGAAGACGACGTAGAAGACGCCGCCGCCGCTCTCGGCGAGGGCCTTGACGCCATAGTGCAGATTGACGCGATTGATCGCGTCGTTGCGCAGGAAGGCCATGGGAATGCCGATGAGCCGAAGAGGTGAGGAAGGCTGGCCCAGTAAGGGGCCGAGGAGGCGGGGCGGCCCAGCCGCTACAGGAAGTCCTCACACATCGCGTCGGTCCTTAAATCGGTCCCCCCACCGTGACCCAATATAGCCCCCAATGTCAAACCTCTCGACAAGCCGCCGTTCGGGGCTACACAGCGCGCCATGATCCCACGCTATTCCAGACCGGAGGCCGCCGCGATCTGGGCGCCGCAGACGCGCTTTCGCATCATGTTCGAGATCGAGGCCCACGCGGCCGACGCCATGGCGGAACTGGGCGTGATCCCTAAGCTGGCCGCCCAGGCGATCTGGGAGCGGGGCGGGGACGCCGTCTTCGACGCCGACCGCATCGACGCGATCGAGCAGGAGACAAAGCACGACGTCATCGCTTTCTTGACCCATGTCACCGAGATCGTCGGCCCCGAGGCGCGCTTTCTACACCAGGGCATGACCTCTTCCGACGTCAACGACACCGCCCTGGCCGTCCAGCTCACCCGCGCCACCGACCTCTTGCTGGAAGACGTGGAGCTGGTTCTGGCCGCCCTCAAGCGCCGCGCCTTCGAGCATCGCATGACGCCGTGCGTCGGGCGCAGCCACGGCGTCCACGCCGAGCCGACCACCTTCGGCCTCAAGCTCGCCGGCCACTACGCCGAGTTCGTCCGCGCCCGCGAACGCCTGGCCATGGCCCGCTTCGAGATCGCCACCTGCGCCATCTCTGGGCCGGTGGGAACCTTCGCCAGCGTCGATCCCAGGGTGGAGGCGCACGTGGCCGAGACGCTCGGCCTGCGCGTCGAACCGATTTCCACCCAGGTCATTCCGCGCGACCGGCACGGCGCCTACTTCGCCGCCTTGGCCGTGGTCGCCTCGTCCATCGAGCGCCTGGCGGTGGAGATCCGCCACTTGCAGCGCACCGAGGTTCTGGAGGTGGAAGAGCCTTTCGACGCCGGCCAGAAGGGCTCCTCGGCCATGCCGCATAAGCGCAACCCGATCCTTTCCGAGAACCTGACGGGCCTGGCGCGGCTGATCCGCGCCGCGGTGATCCCGGCCCTCGAGGACGTCGCCCTGTGGCACGAGCGCGACATCAGCCATTCCTCGGTGGAGCGGGCCATCGCCCCGGACACCACCGTCCATCTCGATTTCGCCCTGCGGCGACTGGCCGGCCTGATGGAGCGGCTGGTGGTCTATCCCGACACCATGGCCGCGAACCTCGACCGACTTGGGGGCCTGGTCCATTCCCAGCGGGTGATGCTGGCCCTCACGCAAAAGGGCATGGCCCGCGAGGCCGCCTACGCGGCGGTGCAGCGGGGCGCCATGAAGGTCTGGCGCGGCGAAGGCGCTTTCAGCGACCTGCTGAAGGCCGACCCCGAGGTTCGCCCCCGCCTCACCGACGCGGAATTCGCCGAAGCCCTCGACGCGGCCTCAACCTTCAAGCACGTCGATACGATCTTCGCGCGCGTGTTCGGGGAAGCGCCGGCGTCCTGAGACGCCGCTATTGGCCCGCCTGCACCTGGCCGCGGGCGATGGCCAGGAGCTCGTCCATCTTGGCGCGCACCTCGCCTTCGCGCACGGTGACCCCGGAACCCGAAAGATCCTGGGTGATCTTGCGCAGGACATCCTCGTCGCCGGGCTGCTCGAAATCGGCCTTCACCACGGCGCGGGCGTAGTCGTCGACGTTCTCAAGGCCCATCAAGCCGGCCGCCCATTCGCCCAGCAGCCGGTTGCGCCGCGCGGTGGCGCGGAATTCCTGCTCCTGATCGTTGGCGAACTTCTTCTCGAAGCCCTTTTCGCGGTCGTCGAGGCTGCTCATCGAGAATCCTGGTGCGCCTAATTCAAGGCCGCTCAATATCGCGCCGCGCGGTGAGGGGCAATCGCCGGACGCTCCAGCGACCTAGACGGTGTCATGAAACAGGCGAAAATCGATCGCCCGCCGGCCCTCCGCGTCGATGATGAAGATGTCGGCCAGCTTGCGCCCCCAGACGATCTCTTCGGGGGTATAGGAGGTTCGCGCGTGGATGGTCGAGCCGAAGGTCTCGTCCAGGCCCTTCATCACCACGACGAGTTCGGCCTTCTTTTCATCTAGGCTCTCGCGGGTCTCGCCGAACAGGGGGCTCGCCTCGTCGATCCGGTGCATGACCTGCCAGGTGAGAGAGAACAGCGGGCTTCGCGACCGCACCATCGCCAGTTCGTCGAAGCGCCGGATCGTGGCCCCTTCGACGGTCGTCAGGTCCCTCAGCAGGCTGACGCTCACCTCCGCCTCGACGACCAGGTTGCGCCGGCGGTTGGCGGCGCGGAACATCAGGGTGGGCCGGCCCTCGAACGGCGTGATGACCACCTGCCGGGAAAACATGATACGCGCCGTCGGCCGGGAGATGCGCGCGAACAGCAGTCCGGTGGCGATCGCCAGGTTGAACAAGCCCACGAAGGCCTCGGCGGTCACCACGGCGTTGGCGTAGAGGCTCCGGGGCGCCATGTCGCCATAACCCAAGGTTCCCAGCGTCTGAACCGAAAAGAAGAAGGCGTCGATAAATCGCCCCGGCGCCGCGCCCTTGATGCCGGCCGGATCGAACAGATAGAGACCCGCGAAGGCGCCGTTGATGGCCAGGAACGCGCCCGCCATCACCGCGAAGAACGCCCAGAGCGGCATGGTCAACAGATAGTGATAGGCGTCGCGCCAACCGTCCTTGGGCATGCCCCGAAACGGCAGGGTCCCGGCGTCCAGGCGCGGATAGGCGCCCGGCGCCAACGGCTTGATTCGCTTCACCATGACTGAGCGATCCTTTGTTTGGCCCGAAGAGTCCCCGGATTGACTGGCGGGGGCAAGCGCGCGTTGCGCGGAGGGGTGCGATCCGCTAAGGCTCGATGGCCCTGATGACGTCAGACGCGACCTTGAGAGCATGGAATCCGCGCGCTGGATCATGAGTCCGCGCGCGCTTTCGTTTCGAAAGGGAGCCGCTTGGCTGAACGAGGCTGGAAAAAAGCACCATGACCCGCCGCAAGAAGATTTACGAAGGCAAGGCCAAGATACTCTATGAAGGCCCCGAGCCGGACACCCTGATCCAGTATTTCAAGGACGACGCCACCGCCTTCGACGGGACGAAGAAGGCCATTCTCGAGGGCAAGGGCGTCATCAACAACCGGATTAGCGAATATGTGATGACCCGCCTGGCCGCCATCGGGGTGCAGAATCACTTCATCAAGCGGATGAATCTGCGCGAGCAGCTGATCAAGGAGGTGGAGATCATTCCCCTCGAGGTGGTGTGCCGAAACATCGCCGCCGGCTCGCTCTCCAAACGCTTCGGCCTGCCCGAGGGCCAGGCGCTGCCGCGCTCGATCATCGAATTCTATCTCAAGGACGACAAGCTGGGCGATCCCATGGTGGCCGAGGAGCACATCACCGCCTTCAACTGGGCCCAGACCCAGGAGATCGACGACATGATGGCCACCACCTTGCGGATCAACGACTTCCTGACCGGCCTGTTCGGCGCCGTCGGCATCACTCTGGTCGATTTCAAGGTCGAGTACGGGCGGGTGTGGGACAACGACTTCTCCCACGTCATCCTGGCCGACGAGATCAGCCCCGACAGTTGCCGGCTATGGGATTCGGCCACCAACGAGAAACTCGACAAGGACCGCTTCCGCCGCGATCTGGGCAATGTCATCGAGAGCTATACCGAGGTGGCCCGCCGGCTCGGAATCATGAAGGAAATGCCGACCGTGATCCAGGGGGGGATGGCGTAGGGCGGCATGAAGGCCACCGTACACGTCTTCCTCAAGCCGGGCGTTCTCGACGTCCAGGGCAAGGCGGTGGAGAATGCTCTGCACGGCCTGGGCTGGGCGGGTGTCGCCAATGTCCGCATGGGCCGGGCAATCGAGTTCGATCTCTCGGCGACCGACAAGACAGCGGCGGAGGCGGAGGTCACCGCCATGTGCCAGCGGTTGCTGGCCAACCCGGTGATCGAAGGCTACCGCGTGGAGGTGGGGTGAAAGCCGCCGTCGTCGTCTTTCCTGGCTCCAACTGCGACCGCGACTGCCGGGTCGCCATCGAGCGGTCCACGGGCGCTGACGTGGCCATGGTCTGGCACCAGGAGACCGCCCTGCCGGCGGGGCTCGACCTGATCGTCCTGCCGGGCGGATTTGCGTTCGGCGACTATCTGCGCGCCGGGGCCATGGCGGCCCTGTCGCCGGTGATGGCGGAGGTGCGCGCCGCCGCCCTGCGCGGCGTTCCGGTGGCGGGGGTGTGCAACGGCTTCCAGATTCTGTGCGAGGCGGGCCTGCTGCCCGGCGCGCTGCTGCGCAACGCCGATTTGAAATATGTCTGCAAGCCGGTCGTCCTGGAGGTCGCCAACCTGCAGACCCGTTTCACCGCCGCCTTCGGCGATCGGCGCGAGGCGATCATGACCATCGGCAACGGCGAGGGGAACTATTTCGCCGATGAGGAAACCCTCGACCGCCTGGAAGGCGAGGGGCGGGTGGCGTTCCGCTACCGCGACAATCCCAACGGCTCGGCCCGCGCCATCGCCGGCATCGTCAGCGAAGCGGGCAATATCCTGGGTGTCATGCCCCACCCAGACCGCGCCTTCGAGGACGACCTGGGCTCGGCCGATGGGGCGCTGGTGTTCAAGAGCGTGATGGCGAGCGCCTAGCGCCGCTTTCCCTGACCAGACCGCTGAGCGTCGGCAGCGCCCTATGGAGCGCGGGCGTCCCGCCCGCTCTTACTTTTGCGCTGCCTCGCGGGCGGGACGCCCGCGCTCCGGTTGGCGATCGCGCGTCGCCGCCCGTGACATGGGGGCGTGTCGGCGCCCGGGGAGGCGACCGTCGCGGGCCGTCTCCCGTTGATCACATGACAATCAGCGCGACGCCGTCCCGATGTTCGCTGGAGCGGCGGCGGCGGTGTTGCACTTGGCCAGGGCGCCGGCGTCCAGGGTCTTGCTGTCGGCGGCGTAGGCGGTCAGGCGGCCGACGTGCCTGGCCAGATCCTTGCAGGCGATGACGCTGGCCGCGCCGTCGGGGGCCAGGCCGGCGACGCAGGTGGCGCCGTCGCAGTTCCACACCGCGTGGGCGGCGATGAGCTGGGCGTGGCCGGCGCCGGGCGCCTGGAGGGTGGCGATGATCCGGCTGTCGGCGGTCGCCGCGCCGGCCAGGGAGAGCGAGAAGACGGCGCAGGCCGTCGCGAGGGCGAGTTTCATGTGACGAAGCCTTTCGGGTTTCACGAGTTGAACAAAAGGGGACGCTGGATCGGCACTCGTCCTGCCCGAGGCGCCTCGGCGGGACGGACCCGTCGGCGGCTCGCACCAGAACTTAACACTGAATAGATATCACTGATAACCCAGGATGCAAGCGAAATCTAAACGACGTTAAAATTATTTCACGAATCCGATCCCTGGGGGCGTCCGACCCGCCCTGGCGAAGCTGGCGCTGCGGGCGATGGCGCTATCTCGCCACGCTCGCTAAGAGAGCCGCCATGACCGGTCCCCCCGCCAAAAACCTGGCCGAAACCGCCGTCGAGTACGGTCTCGAGCCGGATGAATACGATCTCATCGTCCGGCGCCTGAACCGCGAGCCCAACGCCCTGGAGCTGGGCGTCTTTTCGGTGATGTGGTCCGAGCACTGCTCCTACAAGTCCTCGCGCCGCCATCTGGCCAAGCTGCCGACGACCGGGCCTCGGGTGATCCAGGGTCCGGGCGAAAACGCCGGGGTGGTCGATATCGGCGACGGCCAGGCGGTGGTGTTCAAGATGGAATCGCACAACCACCCCTCGTTCATCGAGCCCTACCAGGGCGCGGCCACCGGCGTCGGCGGCATCATGCGCGACGTCTTCACCATGGGCGCCCGGCCCATCGCGCTCTTGAACGCCCTGCGCTTCGGCGATCCGGATCACCCGAAGACCCGGCGGCTGGTGGCTGGGGTGGTGGCCGGGATCGGCGGCTACGGCAACTGCGTGGGCGTCCCGACCCTGGGCGGCGAGACCAACTTCCACTCAGGCTACGACGGCAACATCCTGGTCAACGCCATGTGCGTGGGCCTCGCCGACACCGACAAGATCTTCTATTCCGCCGCCCCCGCGGCCGGCCTGCCGGTGGTCTATTTCGGCTCCAGGACCGGCCGCGACGGCATCCACGGCGCGACCATGGCCTCGGCCGAGTTCGACGCCGACTCGCACGAAAGGCGTCCGACCGTGCAGGTCGGCGATCCGTTCGCCGAGAAGCTGCTGATCGAGGCGACCCTGGAGCTGATGGCCTCCGGCGCCGTGGCCGCCATCCAGGACATGGGCGCGGCCGGTCTCACCTCCTCGTCGGTGGAAATGGCCGGCAAGGGCGAGGTGGGTATCGAGCTCGATCTCGATCTGGTTCCGCAGCGCGAAGAGGGCATGACCCCTTACGAGATGATGCTGTCGGAAAGCCAGGAGCGCATGCTGGCCATTCTGAAGCCCGGCCGCGAGGCCGACGGGCGGCGCATCTTCGCCAAATGGGGCCTAGACGCCGCCACCATCGGACGCACCACCGACAGCGGCCATATCGTCCTCAAGCATCGCGGCGCGGTGGTGTGCGACCTGCCGCTCGCACCCCTCACCGACGACGCGCCGCTCTACGACCGGCCGTGGGTTTATCCGACCCTCCGGCCGCGCCTCGACCCCGCCGCGATTCCCGCCCCGGCCGACTGGCCGGCCGCGATCCTCAAGTTGATCGCCTGCCCCGATCTCGCCTCCAAACGCTGGATCTGGGAACAGTACGACCGTCACGTCATGGCCGACACTCTCGAAGAGCCGGCGACCGGGGCCGACGCCGGCGTGGTGCGGGTGCATGGCGGGCGCAAGGCCCTGGCGCTTAGCAGCGACTGCACGCCGCGCTACGTGGCCGCCGATCCCTTCGAGGGCGGCAAGCAGGCGGTCGCCGAGGCGTGGCGCAACCTCAGCGCCGTGGGGGCCGATCCCATCGCCGTCACCGACAACCTCAATTTCGGCAACCCCGAGCGCCCCGAGATCATGGCCCAGATCGTCCGGGTCATCGACGGCATGGGCGAGGCCTGCCGGGCGCTGGAATTCCCGGTGGTGAGCGGCAACGTCTCGCTCTACAATGAGACCAACGGCGTGGCCATTCCGCCCACGCCCACCGTCGGCGCGGTGGGGCTTCTCCCCGACTATGGCGTCCGCGCCGACTTCGCCTCCATGCGGGACGGCGACACCCTACTGCTCATCGGCGTTAGCCGCGGCGAGATGGGATCGAGCCTCTATCTGCGCGAAATTCTCGGCCGCGAGGACGGCGCGCCGCCGCCAGTAGATCTGATCGCCGAACGCCGCAACGGCGACTTCGTGCGCGGCCTCATTCGCGGCGGCGCCTCAAGGACGGTGCATGACCTCTCGGACGGCGGCCTGGTCATCGCCGCCGCTGAAATGGCCCTGGCCTCGGGCGTCGGCCTCACCTTGGATGTCACCAGCCGCGCCCACGCCCACATCCTGCTCTTTTGCGAGGACCAGGGCCGCTATCTGATCGCCACCGACGCGCCCGACGCCATCGTCGCCGCCGCTCTGAAAGCGGGCGTCAATCTCGCCCCGGTCGGGATCGCCGGCGGATCCGACTTCGCCTCCGAGGATCTTTTCAACATCTCGCTCGCCACCCTTCGCGAGGCGCACGAAGACTGGATGCCGCGTTATATGATCGAGGCGTAAGAGCCGTCCTCGCGGACCCTATGGCGCGCCCGGCGCGATCCAGGCGACGCGGGAGAGAGTTCCTGCGTCCCGCAGCGTCGCCTCCGCCGCTCTGCGCACACCCTCGGCGGAAGCGGCCTCGCAGCCGCTCGCATTGGGGGCCAGAGCGATCGGCCCGCTCACCTGGACGGGGCAGGCGAAGGCGGCGCCCGTGGCCCCGATCACCCGGCCCTCGTCGTCGCGCAGGAGCTTGATCAGGGCGAGATAGAGGTGACCGTCCGTCCCGTTGCCGACCTCCGCGACGACCGGATCATTGCCGGTGATGGACACCTCGGCGCGGTAACTATGGTCCACGGCCGTGCCGCCAGGGCCGGGCCTGGTGCGAACCACCACGGCGGATCCGCCGCTGATCCAGAACGGCGAAGCGCATTTGGGCCAGACGCCGATATCGATCAGGCTCGGCTTGCGGCAGCCCGGATCGAGGATCGCCCAGAGGCCCTCGGCGGGCCGAGGCGGCGGAGCCCACCCCAGCGCGAGCCGCGGGCCGCCGGCCGCGCAGGCGCCGAGCGCCAGGGTCAGGACCACAATGAACAGACGTGGCGTCAACGCCAGAGCCCTCCAGCGGCGCCAATGTAGCGAGTCGAAACGTCGAAGGGCGCCCCGATTCGTGTTAGGTTCGGCGATCGATGTCCTCGACCCCCTCTCCCAAGGAAATTATCATGCCCATGGCCGCCGCTAAGCTCGAGGCCCATCTGCGCGAGGCATTTCCGGACGCCGAAATTTCAATCGAGGATCTGGCCGGCGATGGCGATCACTACCGCGCCCGCATCGTCTCGGACGCCTTCGCGGGCCTTGGCCGGGTGCGTCAGCACCAACTCGTCTACGCCGCCCTCAAGGGCAAGATGGGCGGCGAACTGCACGCCCTGGCCCTCGAAACAGCCACGACTCGGCAAGCCTAAGGCCACAGGGCAATCGCCCCAGGTTAGCGAGCGGTTAAGAAAGGGATTCTTCTCATGGTGTTACGACCGATAAAGCGCTCTCAAGCCGCTCGCCCGTCTCGAAATGAGCAAG